>Ga0256405_10000686_pt1 | contig 106943 bp, 97 predicted proteins | sample RumenRJG_02DNA_FD_189096 | JGI IMG/M metagenome (GOLD analysis project Ga0256405, IMG submission 189096) | Bovine rumen microbial communities from Lethbridge, Alberta, Canada - RJG_02 | ecosystem: Host-associated > Mammals > Digestive system > Stomach > Rumen | place: Canada: Alberta...
CAGTGCTTTCCCAAACAGTTCTGCGGATGTCATTGCCTGCCTCCTCTTTCTGGAGACAAGTATACTCAACGACTGGTACTCCTTACCATGCTAATTACGTCTACCCACACAAAACGTCGAATAACCTGATTTTCAAAAAAAAAAGCAGAAACCTTTATGAAAACGACAAAGTTTCTGTATAGGCATGTATGACAGTAGGAGGAGTATATGCCTGATTCAATTTCAATCGTTGATATCTTGAAAAAAAGTGGTTCCGAACCGGATTCTGACAATGTGGGCTCAACCGCCAGGAGGAATATAGACAAAACCGGCTATTGCTACCATGTGATTACAAAGGCGTGGGGCAACGACAACATTTTTACGAGCGAGGCTGCGAAATACAGGCACAGCCTTCTGTGCAAACTGTGTTCAGATAGAAATGTGACCATAGTGTTCTCGGTCACAATGCCGAATCATACGCATGATGTTTTCTTCACTCCAGACTGGGAAACTCTGGCAGAAATCATCCGTTTGCTTAACTCTCAGGTCAGCCGGTTCATAAAGAAGGAGATGGCAAAACGAGGCCGAAGGATTTCTGAGAATACCAAGATATTCGAGGATTACCCTTCTTACGTGATTGTAAGGGACATCAAATATCTGTTTTTCCTGGGGAAGTACTTATTTGACAATCCGGCCTATCTGAAGGAGGAAGGGAGAATCGTCCCCTATTCCTGTTTCTGGATGTTTGAGAAAAGCTATTTCAGGGATCCTTACGACAAAACGCTTTACAAGAAACTGTTCGGGATGGAACCGCCGGAGCTCCTTGAATTCTATCAGACGAAGACAAAAGCAGAGGTAAAGGCATTTGCAGACATGCACTTCCAAAACTGGACAGAAAAGGAGAACCGAAAGCTCTTCGTTAACACCAATCGCATGAATCGGTGACGATTGGTGACATCAGTGACAACAGTGACGTTGGTGACGTCAGTGACGACGGTGACGTCGGTGACAACGGTGACGTCAGTGACAACGGTGACGTCGGTGACAACGGTGACGTCAGTGACGTAGTAAAAGGACTATTTCCTGCTTGTGATGACTTTCAGCTGGCGCTCTGCGATGCGGACATCGGCAACAACGTGATTGCCGCCGAACTCGCCGTCGATGTTCCAGTCAATGCCCTTGCCCGTGAGGTCCTCGATCTTGATGTCGGAGGACTGGAAGGAGACCATGTACTTCTCGTTGACCTTGCGGCCTACAAGAGCGAAGCAGATTGCAAGTACGCCGAAGATGTTCTTGGGGCGCTTGATCAGAAGAGCCTCCATGAGGCCGTCGTTCAGATGGGTCTTGTCGGAATCGAGGACCTTGAAGCCTCCGACATAATGGGAGTTGGAGATGATTCCGGCGACGTACTCCCCTTCCAGCACCTTCTCGGAGGTGGTAACTCTGAGGTGGTTGTTAGGCAGCGGGAGGAAATGGATCGCGGCGCTGACCACGTAGGCAAGATAGCCGAAGTACTTCTTGTACTTCTGGGGTGTTGTGTAGGTCACCTTGGTCAGAGCGCCGAATGACGCGACATAGGCGAAGTATCTGTCGTTGAGCTTTCCGATGTCGATGGACTGGACGAGGTCTCCGAAAAGGATTGTCTTCAAAGCAAGGAACGGATTCTTGCTGATTCCGATTGAATGGGCGAAATCGCAGGTGGAGCCCATGGGGATGTAGCCCAGAAGGGTCTGGCATCTCTGCTTCATCAGGATGTTGACCATGTCGTTGAGGGTTCCGTCTCCGCCGGAGAAGACAATCAGGTCGTAGCCTGAATTGACTTTGGGACTCAGATCCTTTGTGTCGTTCTCCTTGCCTCTGGTAGGATGGAACTCGATGGAGGCGCCGTCTCTTTTGAAGATGTAGTCTATGACCTTGAGATAACGCAGGATCTTGCCCCGTCCGGCAACGGGGTTGTAGACGAAGAGAACGTTCTTGTGAGATTCCTGAAGTCTGTTCTTTCGAAGTCTCTTAGGTCTGGCCATCGGAAAACACACCCCTCAATTTTCAGCGGAAGAAAGCCTCATAGAGGGCGTTGACCGCCTTCTCGTAGTCAGCTTCGTCTATGCCGACGATGATATTGATCTCGCTGGAGCCTTGGTCGATCATTCGGATGTTGACATCTGCCTCTGCAAGAGCGGAGAACACCTTGGCTGCGACTCCCTTCTTGTAGACCATTCCGATTCCCACAACGGCAATCAGTGCGATTCCAGTATCGACGATTGTCGCATCGGGATGAAGCTCTTCCTGCACATTCTCAAGGATAATGGCGCGGTTGGCTCTGAAGGCCTGGGAATCGACTATAACGGACATGCTGTCGATTGCCGAGGGAACGTGCTCGAAAGAGACACCGGCAGAAGCGATGATGTTCAGAAGCTTTGCAGCGAATCCGACCTCGTTGTTCAGCATGGCTTTCTCGACACGCAGCGAGCTGAAGCCCTTCTTTCCTGCGATTCCTGTGACAACCTTGCCCTTCTGGGCGGGATTGTCACGGTGTGCGACAATCCAGGTGCCCTGGTCATCAGGTCTGTTGGTGTTTCTGATGTTGATGGGGATTCCGGCGCTTCTTACAGGGAAGACAGCATCCTCATGCATTACGGATGCGCCCATGTAGGAAAGCTCGCGAAGCTCCTTGTAGCTGATTTCATCTATGGGATCGGGGTTCTTGACAACCCTGGGATCTGCAGAAAGCATTCCTGAGACATCGGTCCAGTTCTCATAGACATCAGCCTTGACGGCACGGGCCACAATGGCGCCTGTGACATCCGAGCCTCCTCTGGAGAACGTCTTGACCTTGCCGTCGAAGCCTGTGCCGTAGAAACCGGCGACAACGGCATGGTCGGTTCCGGAAAGAGCCCTGCCAAGCTCAGTATTGGTCTTCTCTGAATCAAGGGTCCCGTCAGGACCGAAGAAAACGTACTTTGCGGGGTCTATGAAGTCATAGCCGAGGTATGCGGCAAGGAGCTTGGAGTTGAGGTACTCCCCGCGGCTTGCCATGTAGTCGCGCTCCGGCGAACCTGACAGGTGGGATGAGATGACGGAGAACTCGGACTTGAGGTCAAATGCAACACCGAGCTCGGATGCGATGGAGGCAAAGCGCTGGGATATTGCATCCAAGACAGAGGAGAAGTCACCCTTGGAGGAGGCGGCGTCATAGCAGCTGTATAGCATGTCGGTGACCTTTGTGTCGTCCTTGCTTCTCTTGCCGGGAGCGGAAGCCACGACAAAGAGCCTTCCCTCGTGGGACCTGATGATCGATGCAACCTTCCTGAACTGGGCTGCATCTGCAAGCGAGCTTCCCCCGAACTTCAATGCGATTGTTCTCATGTTTGCTCCTGAATTCATCCTAATTAGGAAATATACGGTTTAAGATAGTTCAACAAAGCCTGATTGTCCTGCGTATAGCGGAACGCATTCATTCCCACGGATTCTGCGGTTCTGATGTTCTCCTCTGCATCGTCGATGAAGAAACTGTCGCCTGGCGCATAGCCTTCGGACCTGTAGATGTATCTGTAGAATGCAGGATTGGGCTTGGAAAGATGCATCTCGTGCGATGCATACAGATGGTCGAAAACTCCGAGCGGACTGGGATTCATGTCCAGCAGGTAGTTCCAGTGGGGAGCGAATGTGTTGGAGCCGGAGACGACCCTGTGTCCGTTAGCACGGAGCCTGGAGATCACATCCAGCATGAAAGTGTTCACTTTGGGGTTGTAGTAAGTGACCATTATCGGATCGTCGGAAAGGTCGACGCCATAGTTGAGCTCGAGCATCCTGTAGAAGCTGTCTACCTCAAGATAGCCGTCGAGCATGGGCTTGAGATAGCACTTCCAGTCATTGCGGACTTCCTCGTAAGGGAGGTTGTACTTTTTGCAGAACCCGACAATCGGGGAATCGTGGATCACGACAACGCCGCCGATATCGAACACGAAAAGCTTCTTTTCCATCCGTTTCTCCTCAACGCAAATCATGCCACATTATCGGTTTTTTGGGAATTATCCGGACGTATCAAAGGCCCTTATCTTACAACAACATAAGGCATGCCCAGCGAATGAGCTATATCCCGAAGCTCCTCTGCGGAGAACGACGAAACATCCCTGTAGGAAGGATCCAGCGTCTTTCCGGGATTGAACGGCTGAAGATACCATCTGGCATCCTTCCCGACCAGGACCGACATCTTCTCAAAGTCTTCCCGTACAAGGAGTTTTCTGGGGCAAGTGGTCCGAAACTCATGGTCCACGCCGCTTGTCTTCAGATAATCTATGGAACGTGAGATGGCCTCAGTGTCTTCGAATCCAAGAAGGACGTACTTCTCCAGGGGAGCCTTGATGTCCATGGCAACGTAGTCCAGAAGCCCTTTTCCGACAAGGTCCTCCAGGACCTCGGGCCTGCTTCCGTTGGTGTCGAGCTTCACCTTCAGGCCGAGTTCCTTGACTCTGGCGATGAAGGCAGGAAGACCCTTGTGGAGGGTCGGCTCCCCTCCCGAGATCACCAGACCGTCCAGCAGGGCACGGCGCTTTGTGATGTAGGAGATTATCTCGTCCTCGGTGTAGGTCTCACCGAAATAGGTTTCGTCGGAACCCTGGACGACGAACTCGGGATTGTGGCAGTAGGGACAACGAAAGTTGCATCCACAGGTGAATACCGTGGATGCAACCAGTCCGGGATAATTGATAAGGTCTGTCTTTTCAAATCCGCTGAAGGTCATGCCCTCTGTCCGTTTGCGTTTGCCCAGCTGACGATCTGGTTCACGCCGCTGATGACATTGGTCGGATCATGCGGATCCGGAACGAGTGTCGGAACAGACATGACGCCGTACTTCTGTGCAAGCTCCTGGTTCTCCATTGCATCGACTACCTTGTAGGCGATTCCCTTCTTCTCAAGGTTTGCCTTTGCTGCCGGGCAGTTCGGGCAGGTCTTTGTGGTGAAAAGAATTGGAGTTGCTGCGGAGATTTCGGGCTTGTACTCCTTGCGCTCGTTGAACTCCTGAGTCTTTCCGGTGTTCCAGTTCTGGACCGGTCTGTAGTAACCGGTGATTCTGGAGTAGACCTCGGTCCTCTTGTGGCAAATCGGGCACTCCCACTGCTCGCCCTCGATGTAACCGTGGTCCTGGCAGACCGAGTATGTCGGGGAGATCGTGTAGTACGGGAGCTTGTGGTTCTCGGCGATCTTGCGCACCAGTGTCCTTGTTGCCTTCCAGTCGGAGACCTTCTGGCCGAGGAACACATGGAAGACTGTTCCGGAGGTGTACTTCACCTGCAGCGGATCCTGGATGTCCATTGCCTCGAAGATGTCGTCTGTGAACCAGACAGGCAGGTTGGAGGAATTGGTGTAGTAAGGTGACTGCTCGGTACCGGCTGTGATGATGTCTGGATAGTGTTCCTTGTCATGCTTTGCAAGCCTGTAGGCTGTGGACTCTGCGGGAGTTGCCTCGAGGTTGTAAAGGTCACCGTACTTGACCTGGTAGTCGGAGAGTCTCTCCCTCATGTGGTCCAGGACCTCGCCTGCGAACTTCTGGGCTTCGGTGTGTGTCAGATCCTGTCTGAGCCACTTTGCGTTCAGACATGTCTCGTTCATTCCGACAAGTCCGATTGTGGAGAAGTGGTTGTTGAAGGTTCCCAGATAGCGTCTTGTGTAAGGATACAGACCGTTCTGCAGGTAGCTTGTGACGACCTCGCGCTTGGTCTTCAGGCTTCTGGCTGAAAGGTCCATTATGTCGTCCAGGCGCTTGTAGAAGTCTTCCTCGTCGGTTGCAAGGTAGGCGATTCTGGGCAGGTTGATGGTGACGACTCCGATGGATCCTGTGGACTCGCCGCTTCCGAAGAAGCCGCCGCTCTTCTTTCTGAGCTCTCTGAGGTCGAGTCTGAGTCTGCAGCACATGGACCTGACGTCAGACGGCTGCATCTCGGTGTTGCCGATGTAGTTGGAGAAATACGGTGTGCCGTACTTGCTTGTCATCTCGAACAGGAGCCTGTTGTTCTCTGTGTCGGACCAGTCGAAATCCTTTGTAAGTGAATATGTGGGAATAGGATACTGGAATCCGCGGCCGTTGGCGTCGCCATTGATCATGATCTCGAGGAATGCTCTGTTGACCATGTCCATCTCGGCCTTGCAGTCGCCGTATGTGAAATCCATGTCCTTGCCGCCGACGATTGCCGGGAGGTCCTTCAGGTCATCTGGGACTGTCCAGTCCAGAGTGATGTTGGAGAACGGTGCCTGGGTGCCCCAGCGTGACGGTGTGTTGACACCGAACACGAAGGACTCGACACACTGCTTGACCTCGCGGTATGAGAGGTTGTCGGCCTTGACGAATGCGGAGAGGTATGTGTCGAAGCTTGAGAAAGCCTGTGCGCCGGCCCACTCGTTCTGCATGATACCGATGAAGTTGACCATCTGGTTGCACAGTGTGGAGAGGTGCTTTGCCGGTGCGGATGAGATCTTGCCGTCGACTCCGCCGAGTCCTTCGCGGATCAGCTGCTTGAGGCTCCAACCTGCGCAGTAGCCTGAGAGCATGGAGAGGTCGTGGAGGTGGATGTCGGCATTGCGGTGTGCGTTTCCGATCTCCTCGTCATAGATCTCGGAGAGCCAGTAGTTGGCTGTGACCGCACCGCTGTTGGAGAGGATCAGACCGCCGATCGAGTAGTTGACGGTGCTGTTCTCCTTGACTCTCCAGTCCTTGGCGCCCAGGTAGCTGTCGATGAGCTTCTTGTAGTCGACCAGGGTCTTGCCTGCAAGTCTGACGTTCTCGTGCTGCTTTCTATAGAGAATATATGCCTTGGCCACGTCCTCGTAACCGGCCTGTGCCAGGATGGTCTCGACGCTGTCCTGGATGTCCTCGATGGACACCTTGCCGTCGTTGACCTTGTCTGCGAAACGTGAGCTTGCCCTCAGCGCAAGCATCTGGATGACATCTTCGTTGTAGTTCTTTCCGGTTGCGACGAACGCTCTTACAATCGCGTTCTCAATCTTCTTGATATCGAAATCCACAGTCTCGCCGGTTCTCTTCAATACCTGGTACATAGGGTCCTCCAAGGCTCTTTTTTGGAATTATATAGTAAACACAAAATGTAGCGTATCCGTTAGGCCGCTGACACTATATTAAGTCCCGTTTAAAGGTGTTGTCAATATGCTTTCGACAAAAAAAACGAGGCTGTTTTGCAACAGCCCCGCAAACCCTTTCCGGTACAATAACTTACTTCTGACTTACTTCTCGAACGGGAACTTGTAAGGCAGTTTGAACTCGTCCCTGAGGGCGATGAACTCCTTCTGGATGGCCTCTCCGACAGGTACTCCCTTGTCCTTGCGGTCCAGCCATGCAAGGTGCTCCTTCTCGCCTGCGGTGTAGATGCGCTCGGCTCCCGGAGCCTTCTCAGAGGCCCTGAGGTCGCGGCAGATTCCGCCGGCTGTCTTCTTGAATGTGTCCAGGCCCATGAAGAACTCGGGATTGATGACGAAGAAGAAGTGTCCGAGTCTGTACATCTGGGTATTTCCATCCTTGTCCTTGCCGTTGAGGTCCTTCATGTAAGGGCCTCCGGCGAGAGCTGCGGACAGGATTTCGACGACTGTGGTGAAGCCGTAGCCCTTGTAGCCGCCTGTGGCCTCTCCAAGTCCTCCGAGCGGAAGAAGAGCGGCCTGGCCGGCTCTCATGTCCTTGAGGATCTTGCCGCTGTCGGTCATGGTCTCGCCCTGGCGGTTGGTGACGAGTCCTGCGGGAGTGGGCTTTCCGCTTCTCTCATAGAACTCGATCTTTCCGTTCTGGATAGTTGATGTGGCGCAGTCGAAGTTGAACGGGAAGTCCTCGTCTGTGGGCATTGTGAAGGTCAGCGGGTTGGTTCCCATCATGGGCTCGACGCCCCAGGTCGGTGCTACGGATGGTCTGGCATTGGTTCCTGAGATTCCGATCATGCCGGCCTTCTCTGCCATGGTTGTCCAGTAACCTGCGATTCCGTAGTGTGTGGAGTTGAAGATGGTTCCACCGGCCATTCCGTATTTCTTGGCCTTCTCGATGAGCATCTCCATCATCTTGTAGGATGCGACCATTCCCATTCCGTTGTTGGCGTCCATGACGACGGTCGTCGGAGTTTCCTTGACGATGTCGATCTTTGTCACCGGCAGAAGTGTTCCGTTCTTGATCCTGTCAAGGTAGATCGGCTTGAAGCGGTTGCAGCCGTGGCTTTCTATTCCTCTTCTGTCAGACTCCAGAAGGACGTCCGCACAGATCGCGGCATCCTTTCTGGGGACACCGTACTTCTCGAATACATCTACCATGAAGTCATTGACCATCTTCCATGGTACAAAAGGTCTTGTTTCCATATTGCTCCTCCGAATCAAGCTTCCAATATCTCAGCTTTCAGATTGCTGTCGGTACGGAAGTACTCCGCACCTTCCTTGTCAGTTATTATTCCATGCACGTCATCCAGACGCGCAATGCGGTAGTTGCTGGTCACTCCTATCTTGTTGTGCGTGGTGATGACATAGACTTTGCCGGATGTGTGCTTCACCATCATCCCGCTCACAACGCTCTCCTCGTAGATCGGGGTGGTGAGTCCCGCATCCTCGGAGATTCCGTCCACTCCGATGAACGCCTTGTTGGCGAACATGCCCTCCAGATGAGATGTGGCGAGCGAGCCCGAAAGAGACCTGGACCTGGGTCTGTAGACACCGCCGGTCATTATTATGGTGCACTTGCCCTCGACATCCGGGTAATTGAACACGTCCACGTTGTTGGTGATTATGGTCACGGTCCTTCCGCTTTCGATTATGGCCCTGAGCACGGCCGAGGCCGTTGTGCCGCTGTTGACCATGACTATGTCGTTGTCCTCGATGAGCTCCGCGGCCCTGAGGGCTATGTGGCGTTTCTCGTCGGCGAACTTGGCCGCCTTCTGGAGGTAGTCGGGCTCGGCATTCATGTTGCGGAGGATCTTGGCTCCGCCGTGGGTGCGCTTCAGGAGTCTGTTCTCCTCCATCTGGTCCAGGTCGCGCCTGATGGTCAGCTCGGAGACGCCGAACTGCTCGGCGAGCCTTGAGACAAGGACAATGCCGTTCTCAGCCAGTATGTCGGAAATCTTCTGCTGTCTTTCAACAGGTAGCATAAGGAGCCCTCCCAGTTCTGAATTCTAAGCACTCAGAACCGAGTTGTCAACGAATTTGAACGTTTTTTGAATGTTTTATGAATATTGATGTTCAGTTTTCAGCCCAGAAGATTGCTGTCTTCACAGCCTTGTTCCAGCCGTTGATCAGCCTTGACCTCTTGGTCTCGGTGATGTTGGACTCAAAGAGTTTGTCCACGGCCCAATTCTTCTTTATATCTTCCTTGTCCTTCCAGTAACCTGTGGCAAGACCCGCAAGGTATGCGGCTCCGAGAGCTGTTGTCTCTATGCACTTGGGTCTGACGACCTCCGAGTTCAGGATGTCGCTCTGGAACTGCATGAGGAAGTTGTTGGCACTGGCTCCGCCGTCGACCCTCAGGCTTGTGATCTTCAGGCCCGAATCCTTCTCCATTGCCTTTGCGATGTCGTATGACTGGTATGCCAGGGAGTCCAGCGTGGCCCTGATGAAATGGGCGCGGCTGCATCCGCGGGTGAGGCCAACGACGATTCCCCTTGCGTTCTGCTTCCAGTACGGGGCTCCGAGTCCGGTGAAGGCAGGAACCACATAGCAGTCCGCAGTTCCGTCCACACGCTCGGCCCATTCCTGGCTTTCCGGGGCGTTCTCGATGATGGCCATCTGGTCCCTGAGCCACTGGATTGCGGCACCGGCCACAAAGACGCTTCCCTCAAGGGCGTATTCAACATGGTCCTTGTATCCTACGGCTATGGTGGTGACAAGACCGCTCTTGGACTCAACGGGAGTTCTTCCGGTGTTCATCAGCATGAAGCAGCCTGTTCCGTAGGTGTTCTTCATGTCTCCCTGGTCGAAACAGCACTGGCCGAACAGTGCGCACTGCTGGTCTCCGGCTGCACCGGCAATGGGGATCTCTCCTCCGTAGATATCGAAATCGGTGTTCCCGTAGACATAACTTGACGGTTTTACCTTGGGAAGAATGCATTTTGGGATATCGAGGATTTTCAGAAGGTCATCGTCCCACTCCAGTGTATGGATGTTGAATATCATGGTTCTGGAGGCGTTGGTGTAGTCCGTCACATGGATCTTGCCCTTGGTCAGTCTCCAGATCAGCCAGGTCTCGACCGTTCCGAACAGGATCTCACCCTTCTCCGCTCTCTCGCGTGCTCCGGGAACGTTGTCCAGAAGCCACTTGATCTTGGAGCCCGAGAAATAGGCATCGGGGACAAGGCCTGTCTTCTCCCGGATCATGTCCGAATATCCGGCCTTGACCAGACCGTCGATGATGGGAGCCGTTCTCCTGCACTGCCAGACTATGGCGTTGGCGATGGGGCGTCCGGTCTTCTTCTCCCAGAGGACTGTTGTCTCTCTCTGGTTTGTGATTCCTATTGAGTCGATGTCAGAGGCTGAGACTCCGAGCTTCTTCATGGCGGCCCTTGAGACTTCAAGCGTGGTGTCCCAGATCTCCTCCGCGTCGTGCTCGACCCAACCCGGTCTGGGGAATATCTGGGTGAACTCCTTCTGCGTGAGGCTGCAGATTTTGCCGCTGTGGTCGAAAAGGATGCATCTTGAGCTTGTCGTTCCCTGATCAAGTGCCATTACATATTTCATCTTCCGCTCCTTTTTGGAATCAGCCATCACACGTCGGGCATGATGACACTTTGCCTTATTTTGTCTAGAATAAAGACATGACCCCCATCAACAAGTTTACCACAGATGTTCAGATTGCACCAAGTCAGGTTGATTTTTCAAACAGGCTCGGTTATTACGAGACCTTCAGGCTTTTCATGGACGTTGCCAACAGGCATGCGGGCCTTCTTGGCGTAGACCAGATGAGACTGATGTCAAAGGGTTTGTTCTGGCTCACCGTCAAGACGAGGATCCGTTTTGTAAGGCGTCCTGCCATGGAGGCAACGGTCCAGGCGCAGACCTGGCCGGTCAAACCCGGTTCTCTGAGAACAGACAGATGCTACAGGATCCTTGATGCCGACGGGGTTCTTGCGGAAGGCAGGACCGAGTGGGCGGTCATGGACACAAATACCATGCGTCTTGCACCTGTGAACAGGATTTTCCCCGAGGATCTGGTGTTCAACGAGGAGCCCTTCTCCGTTGAGGATTTTCCAAGAATAATACCCGTAGATGAAAGCTATACCGAAAAAGGTTCATATAAAGTCACATCATCGGACATCGATATGGGAATGCATATGAACAACACGGCCTATGTCAGAGCCCTCTTGGGAATGTTCTCCATCGACGAGCTCAAGGAGCGGGACATCAAGGAGATCACCGTAGTATTCAAGACATCGGCTCATGAGGGAGATGTCCTTACCATGAAAGAGAAGCTTAACGGAGACGTCATAGACTGCGGCCTGTATTTCCCGGACGGGAAGCCTTCCCTACTTGCCCGGATCGAATTCTGAACCTTGAAGAGCAATACTCTTTCACTTATCATGAAACCATGGACAAAGTACCCGACATCAACCAGATAATCCAGTACGTGGCCTCCGAGTTCAAGCTCGGTTCGGTTCTCTCCGTCGAGGAGCTTACGGCAGGCAAGGTCAACCGCACATACAAGGTTCAGGTGGACCTGAACGGACAGCCCCAGTACTTCATTTTCCAGAACGTGAACACATACGTCTTCAAACGGCCGCGCGAGGTCATGGAGAACATCAGGCGCGTCACGGAACACATCGAGCATTACAGTCCGGAGGTGATGTGCCTGCACTACAGAACCACATCGCTCGGACAGACCTACATGGACATGATCACATCGTTCTGGAGGGTCTTTGGCTACATAGATTCGGTGACATACAACTCGTCCAAGGACCCCGTCGTGGTGCGCAACGCAGGAAAGGCATACGGAAACTTCATCCGTAACCTGGACGGATTCGATGCATCGTACCTGCACTACACCATCGTGGATTTCCACAACACCACAAAACGTCTCAAGACGCTGGAGAAGGATTTCACCAAGGATGTACTCGGCCTTGCCGACTCATGCAGGGAAGAGGTCTCCTACGTGCTTTCCATGAAGGACAAGGCCCTGCTTCTGGACCGTCTGTCAGCAGCGGAAAAGATTCCCGTCAGGGTCACGCACAACGATACCAAAATCAACAATGTCCTGTTCGATCCGGATACCGGCGAGGCCCTGTGCGTCATAGACCTGGATACAGTGATGCCCGGTTATGCCGGACATGATTTCGGCGATGCCGTGCGCTCTGCGGCCAACTCCATGGGGTCTGCAAGCCTTGAGTTCGACAAGGTCAGTGTGGATCTGGACATCTACAGAGCGTTCGCGGAAGGCTATCTTTCGGCGACAAAGGACATTCTGGTGCCTGAGGAGATCGACTCTCTGGCCGGAAGCTGCCTTGTCATGGCTCTTGAGCTTGCATCCAGATATCTTGACGACTATCTGACCGGCGACCGTTACTTCAAGGCAAAGTATCCCTCCCAGAACCTGGACAGGGCAAGAAACCTCATTGCCCTTGCAAAGGACATGGACAGGAAGATGGACCGCCTTGATGCCATTGTGAAGGAAATTGTCAGAGGCTGAGAATGGAGACATGTCCACGTGTAGATGAAGAACTGAAGCACAGACTGCGTGAGGTCTGCCCCACCCTGGTGCTCGCATCCCAGTCTCCCAACCGGAGACGCATTCTGGAGGATGCCGGGGTCAATGTAATCACCCGGCCTCAGGACATCTGGGAGATTTGCGGCCTGACAGAGCCCGGGGCCGTGGTCATGGAGCTTTCAAGGCAGAAATTCCAGAGCTATCTGGACAGTTCCCTGTTCGACCCGTCCCTGCCCGCCATCGCCGTGGACACTCTGGTCTGTCTTGACGGCAAGCTTCTGGGAAAGCCCAAGGATGAGGCCGAGGCCGAAAAGATGCTCAGAAGCCTTTCCGGCAGATGGCACGAGGTTTTATCCGGTCTTTCCGTCTACAATCCAGAAACCGGGAAAAAGTGCACCGTAAGCGACATAACCCGAGTTCATTTCATGGATCTGGACAGGGAGATGATCGCCTGGTACATAGCCACCGGAGACTGCGTGGGAGCTGCCGGTGCATACAAGATCCAGAGCAACGGCTACCGTCTGATAGATAAAACGGAGGGAAGCCTTTCCAACATAATCGGCCTCCCTCTTGAAAAACTTGTCTCTGTTCTGAGCTGAATCAAAGAACCTTGCGCAGGAAATCCTGGAGTCTGGGACTCTGAGGATTGTCGAATATCTCCTGCGGTGTTCCGGTTTCCACGATCTTTCCGTCTGCCATGAAGACGATCTGCTTTCCGACTTCCTTGGCAAAGCCCATCTCGTGGGTGACGATGACCATTGTCATTCCTGTGGTGGCAAGTTCCCTGATTACCTCAAGGACCTCTCCTACCATCTCCGGATCCAGAGCGGAAGTGGGCTCGTCGAAGAGCATAACCTCCGGTTCCATCATCAGGGCCCTGACGATGGCGACTCTCTGCTTCTGTCCGCCCGAAAGCTGGATGGGATAGGCATCGGCTCTGTCTGCGAGGCCTACTCTCTCAAGGAGCTTGCGGGCCTTCTTCTCAGCCTCGGCCTTGTCCATCTTCTTGACCTTGATCGGGGCGAGGGTCATGTTTCCAAGGACGGTCATGTGCGGGAAGAGGTTGAAGTGTTGGAACACCATGCCCATCTTCCTTCTGTGCTCGTCTATGTTGAGCTTGACCTTGTTTCCGTTCTTGTCGGTGTAATACTTCTTTGTGATGTCCACACCCTTGAAGACGACTTCGCCGGATGTGGGGACTTCCAGCAGGTTCAGGCATCTGAGGAAGGTGGACTTTCCGCTTCCGGAAGGTCCGATGACTACAACGACATCGCCTTTGTTGATCGAGTAGTCGACCCCGTCAAGAGCCTTGAGCTCCCCGTTGTAGTAATACTTGCAAAGTCCTGAGACCTTGATGAGTTCAGCGTTTGTAGCCACGGCTCATCCTCCTTTCGAAATATGCGATGATCTTGCTTGTCGGGAATGTGAGGCAGAAATAGACTGCCGTCGCAATCAGCAGAGGCTCGGCGATTCTGTATGTGGCGCCCTTGATGGAGGCGACGGCATACATTATCTCCTGGACACCGATCGTGTAGCAGATCGACGACTCCTTGATGATCGTGACGAACTCGTTGGCAATTGCAGGAAGAATGTTTTTGATGGCCTGGGGAAGCACAATCTCGAACAAAGTCTGCTTGCTTGATAGTCCCAAGGACCTCGATGCCTCGGTCTGTCCATGGTCAATTGACTGGATTCCGGCTCTGATTATCTCTGATAGATAGGCTCCCGAGTTCATGGACAGGGCCACGACACCGGGGAAGAAGCGCTCGAATCTGATGAACCCGAAAAGCTTGAAGCTGGGAAGGCTTGCTTTTGCGAACACCACGTAATAGACGATGAAGAGCTGTACGAGCATCGGGGTTGCTCTGAACAGCTCGACGTAACACGTGGCGAACCATGACAGCGGTTTGAATTTCGACATCCTCATCAGTGCGAGAACCAGAGCGAGGATGAAGCCGAAAATAACTGTCAGGGCTGACAGCGACAGTGTGCATATCAGCCCTTCCTTGAATAACTGGATGTATTGCCAGGTCTTGGCGAATCCTGATGCGGAAAACATACCCGGTCCTTAGTTGAGCAGACCTTCGATGATGTTTCCGGTGGCCTTCTCGTTGGCCTCGGCCACGAATGCAGCCATGCTTCCGTCAGCCATTGCCTGTGTGATTGCCCTGTTGACGCCCTCGAGCAGTGCGAAGTTGCCCTTTGAGACTCCGACAGCGGAACCCTCGGCCTCGTAAGGAACATCAAGGACGATGTCCAGTGCGGGATAGTTCTTCTGATAGGACTCGGCGACGACCTTCTCGATGTATGCTCCGTCGATCTTGCCTGTGATCAGCTCGGCGATGATGTCGGTGACCTTTGCAAGGGCGATGATGTCGGCGTTCGGAGAGTACTTGTTGGCAAGGTTGATCTGGATCGAACCTGTCTGGGCTCCGATCGAGAGATTCTTCTTGTTTGTGTCGTCAAGGCTTGCGAACTTGGAAGCGTTTGCCTTTGTTGTGACGAATGCCTGTCCGCCTTCGTAGTAGATCTTCGAGAACTCCATGAACTCTGCTCTTGCAGGATCCGGTGAGTAGCCGGCCATTCCGAGGTCGACGTTCTTGTTCTGGACTTCCATGAGGGTTCCGTCGAAGTCCATCGGGATGACATCGAGCTTGAGTCCGAGATAGTCGGCGATGTACTGTGCCAGGCTCATGTCGAAACCTGCAAGTGCCGGTGTTCCGTCGTCTGCGATTGCATAGAACTCGTACGGAGCGAAGTCCGGTGATGTTGCGACTGTCAGGGTTCCGGCCTTGATGGTCTTGATGGAACTCTTGAGCTGGTCAAGAGACATTGCTGCGTAGTCGGCAGCTGTTGCTGTTGAAGCCTGCTCTGCGGCAGCGGATGCGAAGATCGGCATGCAGATTGCGGCGATTATGAGAATAATTGCAAGTTTTTTCATGTAGCACCTCTAAACTGTAAATTTTATTCAATATTCATATGCGGTTTTTGCATAAAAGTGCAGAAACAGCCGTTTAACGAGTGTGATACTCGCACTTTTGTCTGATAATGTCCATACCTTTTTTATACAAAACTGAAAAAAATTACGGTTTGAGACTGGGTTTGCAATCCTTTTGTAGATATTTTTGCAAATATTACCGCATTCTCATGCATAAAACTTGCATTTTCTATTTACAACCAGCGCACAAAGGTGACAAAATAGCCACAACGGCTTTTTCGCCGTCATGGAGATTATAATATGAAGAAAGCTATTACCATCCTTATGCTGGTCATGTGTGCAGCAATCGTCTTCGCAGCGGGTGCAAAAGAGTCCGGTGCCGACAACAGCCTGAACTACATCAAGAACAAGGGTACCCTGATCCTCGGTCTTGACGACTCCTTCCCTCCCATGGGTTACCGCAATGAGAACAACGAGATCGTCGGATTCGACATAGATGTCGCCAAGGAAGTCTGCAAGCGCATGGGCATCAAGCTCGAGCTTCAGCCGATCGACTGGAACGCAAAGGAGCAGGAGCTCGCTACAAAGCAGATCGACTGCATCTGGAACGGATTCACAGTAACAGAGGAGAGAAAGAAGAGCCTCACATTCAGCGATGCATATGTCAACAACGCACAGGTTCTGATCGTCCTCAACGATTCATCATACAAGACACTTGCCGACCTCAAGGGCAAGACAGTCGGACTCCAGGCCGGTTCCTCAGCTGCAGACGCACTGAACGACTCCCCTGACTTCAAGGCCACTCTCAAGGGTGTTGTCGAGCTCAAGGACAACCTGACAGCCCTGATGGACCTGCAGACAGGCGGATGCGACGCAGTCCTGATGGACCTCCTTGTCGCCAACTATGCAATCAAACAGTCCGCAAAGCCCATGCGCATCCTGGACGAAGGACTTGCAAACGAGGAATATGCCGTTGGTTTCAGATTCGGTGAGAAGGCTCTTGCCGACGAGGTCACCAACACAATGAAGGCCATGGCCGCAGACGGAACAATGGCCAAGATCGCCACCGAGTGGTTCGGTGCCGACATCACTGTCATCGGAAAGTAACAGATGAAACAGATAATCCTGCAGATGCTGGTGTCGCTCAGTGCGACGCTGAAGATCTTCTTTCTGACTCTCATCTTCTCCCTGCCGCTCGGATTCGTCGTCGCGGCGGGAAAGATGAGCAAGCACAAGATCATAAGCATCCCCGTCAATATCTATATCATGATAATGAGGGGAACACCTCTCATCCTGCAGCTTCTGTTCGTCTATTTCGCCCCGTTCTATCTGTTCGGGGTATCGTTCTCAAGGTTCTCCGCCTGTATCGTGGCGTTCGTGCTGAACTACAGCGCATACTTCGCCGAGATCTACAGGGGAGGCCTTCAGAGCATCGACCGCGGCCAGCACGAGGCCTGCTATGTCCTGGGACTGGGAAAGGTCGATGAATTCTTCTTCGTTAAGCTTCCACAGGTCATCAAGACCGTCATGCCGTCAATAGGCAACGAGGTCGTGACCCTTGTAAAGGATACAGCCCTTGCACAGACAATCGGAATTGCCGAGCTCTTCCGCTCAGCCCAGAACGCAAGCGCGCGCATCTTCTCGGTCATGCCAATCTTCATCGCAGGTGTCTTCTATTTCATCATGAACGCCATCGTTTCCAAGGCGTTCGACTATATGGAGAAGCATCTGTGGAACTACAGATAACTATTCCTACGATTTGAGTCTCATATAATCAGTTCGGCTATGAAGACAACAAGGCAACATGCTGCAGAAACGGTGATCATATTCGCACCGATCCATGCCAGCGCAATGCCGGCAACCAGCGCAAGCGCTCCTGCCAGAGGGCTGTCCGTTGCGTTGACTATGGCAGGGAACGTCATCACCGAAAGCGTCACATAGGGCACATAGTAGAAGAAGGACCTGAGAAAGCGGTTTTTGATCGGACGTCTGAGGATCAGAAGCGGCAGGATCCTGATTGCAGCGGTTATCACGCACATTCCTATGATATAGATGTAGGCGCTCATACCTCGACCTCCCCGTCCTCGTCCTTGATCGGAAAGGCGATTGCAAGCACCGTGGCGATGACCACTGTGAGTATCACGGCCCTTGTTCCTTCGGACAGGTCACCGATGTACGGCATCCTGAAGGCCAGATAGCTCAGGAGGAAACATACCGGGATTGCGCAGAGCAGGATCTTGTTCGCCTTTGCAGGCGGAACAAAGCAGGCGATGAACATTCCGTACAGGGCAACGCTCAGGGCGCTGACTATGTTGGCAGGCAGGATGTTGCCCGCCACTATTCCGAGCGCGGTTCCGACCGACCATGCGGGGACCGCAACGGCAATGGCTCCGTAGTTGATGAAAGGATTCAGTTTTCCGGGAGTCGTGATGGACAGGCTGAAGATCTCGTCAGTGATGTAGAACCCTACCCCGAATCTGTGGATCAGAGGAGTGTCCTCCGGGAACTTCTGTCCCAGGGCGCAGCTCATCAGCAGATAGCGGCCGTTGGCCACTATGGTGACGAAGACAAGCTCCACAAGGCTTGCTCCCGCCCCGATCAGCGAGAACAGTGCATATTCGCCTGCCGAGGCGCTATTCAGAAGACTGGCCAGAAATCCCTGGAACGGAGTGAGGCCCACGGCCTTGGCTGCGATTCCCAGGGAAAATGACACGGCAAAATAACCGAGTGCGATGGGCACACCGGCTTTCATCCCCCTGATGAACGCTTGCCTGTTAGTCATGTTCATTCTCCGTCTATTCGATGTCCGGAAGTTGTCTGAGCTTCTTTCCGACGGTGAGGCGCATTGTCGTGTAGCAGGCAAGGCCGCCTATCACATCCGAAACAGGTTCAGCTGCAAAGACTCCCAATACTCCAAGGTTTAGTACAGATGGCAGTATAAAGACAAGAGGTATTACAAGAATTGCCTTGCGGAAAAGCGAGAAAAACAGCGCATGCCTGGCCATTCCCAGCGCCGTGAACGTGCTCTGGCCCGTTCCCTGGAACGCCATGAAGAACTGCAGGCAGTAGAAGACACGTATGCTTGTGATGCAGCAGCGATACACCTCGCTGTCGCTTGTGAACAGTCTGGCGAAGAATCCCGGGATCAGCATCATGGCCAGCCAGAACAAGGTGTAGTAGGACATGAGAAGTCCTGTCATCCACCTTATGGCAGTTCTGACTCTGTCCGCCCTTCTGGCTCCGTAGTTGTAGCTGATGATCGGCTTGGTAGCGTTTGTGATTCCGTGAAGGACGGTCTGCAGGATTTCCCTGATTGAGGTGATGACGGTCATGGATGCGACCCATGCGTCTCCTCCGAGGATCTGGAGCCTTGCGTTGCAGATCATGGCCACCGCGCTGTTGGTGACGGCGAAGCAGAAGTCGGTGACTCCGAGGCCCGCCACCTTCCCTATCAGAGGCCAGTCCGGCCTGAAACCCCTGAAGCTGAGCTTGACCGGTGCTTTTCTGACAAGGAAGTACAGAACCCAGATTGCGCTGATGAACTGTGCTATGATGGTGGCTATGGCAGCCCCGCGGACACCCATGTCCAGGATGAAGATGAAGACCGGATCCAGGACAATGTTGAAGAACGCTCCGATCATCACCGTCAGCATTCCGGTCTTGGCATAGCCCTGAGCGTTTATGTAAGGGTTAAGACCAACAGAGAGCATGACGAACAACGTTCCGAGAAGGTAGACGTCAAGATACTCGTTGGCATAGGAAAAAGTGGCCTGAGACGCTCCGATCAGCCACAAAATATCTTCTTTAACAAGGAATCCGGCTATTGTCAGCAACACTCCCATGCTTATGAGCATGAAAGCAACGTTGCTCATGTACTTTGCCGCAAGAGGATCCTCGCCCTTTCCTCTTGCCATTGCAAACAAAGGAGCCCCTCCGTTTCCGAAGAGGTTCTGGAATGCTGTGATCACCGTGATGATCGGGAAAGCCAGACCTACTCCGGTGAGGGCAAAGGCGCCCGCACCGGGTATGTGCCCCAGATACATCCTGTCGACGATGTTGTAGAGAGCATTCACCAGTACGGCAAGGGTCATGGGAATGGCCATGCGCACTATGTTCTGAGGAATGCTGCCTTGAGTGAAATCACTTCTGTCGGCCATTTATCTGAGGCTTGGCATCAATTAATGCTTTGGTTTGAAAATCAGTAGTTCTCGGCGTTGACTTCGAAGTATGCCTTCGGGTGGGCGCAGACGGGACACATCTCAGGAGCCTTGGTTCCGACAACAATATGTCCGCAGTTGCGGCACTTCCAGACCTTGACCTCGCTCTTCTCGAAGACCTTCTTTGTCTCGACGTTCTCGAGCAGTGCCTTGTAGCGCTCCTCGTGATGCTTCTCTATGGCAGCGACCATGCGGAACTTGACGGCAAGAGCCTTGAATCCCTCGGCTTCGGCTGTCTTGGCAAAGCCCTCGTACATATCTGTCCACTCATAGTTCTCGCCTGCGGCTGCTGCGCCGAGGTTGGCTGCTGTGTCGCCGATTCCCTCGAGCTCCTTGAACCACATCTTGGCGTGCTCTTTCTCGTTCTCTGCTGTCTCGAGGAAGATGGCTGCGATCTGCTCATAGCCTTCCTTCTTTGCGACTGAAGCGAAGTATGTATACTTGTTCCTTGCCTGTGACTCGCCTGCGAATGCGGCTTCGAGATTCTTCTCTGTCTGTGTTCCTGCGTACTTGCTCATGTTTCTCTCCTTTCCATTTTGAAAAAAACAGGCCGACATGCACGCCGGCCCGTCAATCCTAAGATATCAAAAATAAATCAAAAAGCAATAGTAAACCTGCAACTAAACTTTTAATCAGGCTTTTGTCTCAAGTTCCTGAGCCTTCTTTGTCTCGGCCTCGATCCTCTCCTCGATTTTCTTCTGGAACTCCGCTGCCTTCTCCGGATTGGAGATGATGAAGGCCTTGCTGTAGTAGACCTCCTCAGCTCTGAGCTCTTCCCTCATGACCGATGGCGGAAGAAGAATGTCCTCTTCCGTATCCCAATAGTACGAATTGATGATTTTCTTAATCTGTCTTTTTCTCATGTTTTAAGGAATAACACATCAAAAGCGGTTTTTCAATCGCCCTTTATCCGGAGATTAACGATAACATTGACTAAACCTATCTATTTTCGCTGTAAAATAAGCTGAAATAGGTTTAAAATGTAACGAGATTCACAGAATGGGATATAATGCCGTATCGGGGGAAGAACTATGGCCGTGACGTACAACTATCAGCTCCAGTATGAGATGTGTTCTCTGGTGTTCCTGCTGGCCATCACGTTCCAGTTTGTCTTTGCGAAGAGATTCCCCACAAGGACCAACATGGTATTCGTGGAGATCCTGTTCTGCTCCGTCGGAAGCCTGTCCATGGATATCCTTGGCTGTCTTACAGTCATGCACGTGATCAATGTCCCGCTTTGGCTGAATAACCTCATAAACGGACTGTTCTACTTCTGTCAGGTCACTCTTCCGGGTCTCACATGCATATATGTGCTCAAGGCCACGAACTGTACTTACAAGGAACATCCCAAGGCCTTCCTCATCATGATCCCGGGTGCGGCCTTCATGCTGCTGCAGTTCATCAACCCGTTCACCGGTCGGATGTTCTACTTCGAGGTGATTGAAGGAATCGCGTACTTCCACATCGGTCCATGGTATCCGATCTACTACGGAGGAGCCATCTTCTATCAGATGGTGCTCATTGCCCTGATCATCGCACTGCGCAAGAGGCTGACAAGAAAGCAGATCGTGACAATCGCGTTCTTCATCTTCATTGTGTCCCTTGCAATGCTGATACAGATACTCAATCCGGACCTCATCCTCACAGGCACTGCGATCACATTCTCGATCATGCTGTGGGACCTGACCCTCCAGAATCCGGACAGCATGGTGGAGAACGAGACAAGGCTGTTCAACTCCGGAGCCCTGAGGTTCTACCTCAACGACAGGGTCGGCAGCTACGACAGCTACTTCGTGGTGATGGAGATAAACGGTCTAAGCTCAACCGAGACGGAAATAGGAAACCACTCCAACAAAAAGCTGATGGAAGGAATAGGAACATTCCTCTCATCGCTCTCCTACTACAGAGTCCCAAGAAGCTTCAGGGAGTCCAAAACCAGATTCTGGATCGGAGTGAAGAACCGCGAGGAGATGGAGGATGTCTTCGCAAAGATCGTGGAAAGGTTCCGCAAGCCATGGAAAGCCGGGGAAATGAAGATAGACCTCATGGCAAATGTCCTCAATGTGAATGCGGGGACATCGTTCAGCATCACCACGCCGGAGTTCATCGCCATAATCAACGAGCTTCTTGACAGCGAGTCGAACTTCTCCGACCAGTTCAGCATGGTGAACATAGATAAGGAGCACCTGGAGGAGCACAGGCGCAGACAGCTTCTGGAGCAGTCCATGCGCCGCTCTATCAAGTCCGGTGACGGATTCTACGCCTGTTTCCAGCCCATCGTCGACGTGCAGAACCCCTCCTTCGCCTCGGCCGAGGTCCTTCTCAGATACAACGACAGGGACCTGGGGGCCGTCTCTCCCGCCGAATTCATCCAGGTGATCGAACAGGGCGGAATGGCAGTCTATATAGATTCGTTCGTGGTGGACCTCTCCTGCCGCTTCCTGGCCGAGCATCCCGAGGTCGACATGCTCCACATAAACCTTTCCGGAGCCGAGTTCTTCCACAATCCGATGAAGAGGATCTCGAACATAGTCCGCAAGAACGGAATCGACCCCGGCCGCATCTGCTTCGAGATCACGGAGTCGGTTGCCGCCATGAATCCCGATCACCTCATGTCCTTCATGACACAGATGATAGACCTGGGCTTCTGCTTCGCCCTGGACGATTTCGGAACCGGATACTCGAACATCATCCAGGTCCTGAAACTTCCGTTCTCGACGGTGAAGATCGACAAGGCCCTCCTGGACGACACGGAGAACGGCCGGACATTCCTCGCGGCCACGATCAGGCTTTTCAAGGACCTTGGCAAGGAGATCGTGATCGAGGGAATCGAGTCCGAGAGCCTGCTTGAGAGGGTTGTCTCGCTGGGCGGCAGGCTGATCCAGGGATATCTGTACTCTCCTCCTCTTACGGAGTCCGATTACATCGAGTTTGTGAAAAACGAAAAAAGCGCCCGCTGATTCTTCCGAATCCCTAAAACTCTGTTGCAGATTGTTGCATTTCGGCGAATTCTCTTTACTTCCAGCCTCGCGGGGTTTAATATGTAACCACTTGAATGCCACTAATCTAAAAGGAGATTGGAAATGGAAAAATTCTTTAAACTCAAGGAAAGAGGCACGGACGTAAAGACCGAGATCATGGCCGGTATCACAACCTTCATGACAATGGCTTACATCCTTGCAGTCAACCCGGGAATCCTTTCTGCATCAGGAATGTCCTTCGGCAAGGTCTTCGCAGCAACTGCAATCACATCAGCTATTGCAACACTGGTCATGGGTCTTCTCGGAAACCTTCCTTTTGCTCTGTCTGCTGGAATGGGACTCAACGCATTCTTCGCATACACAGTCTGTCTCGGAATGGGCTACTCATGGCAGTGGGCTCTCACAGCCATCTTCGTTGAAGGTATCATCTTCCTGCTGCTCACCTTCTTCAACATCAGAGAAGCTATCGTAAACAGCATCCCGTCAAGCCTCAAGAAGGCAATCGCCGCAGGTATCGGACTGTTCATCGCCTTCATCGGACTGCAGAACGCAGGCATCATCGTCGGTGGCGCAACACTGGTCGAGCTCAGCGGTTCCTGGTTCAAGGGTCCTGCAGGAGTTGCAATGATCGGTCTGGTCATCACAGCAATCCTCATGACCAAGAAGGTCAAGGGCGCCCTGCTGATCGGTATCATCATCACCACAATCATCGGTATCCCGTTCGGCGTCACAACCTATGCCGGCGGTTCATACATGCCCAGCTCACCTTACTTCTTCGAGTTCGCTTTCAAGGAGATCTTCGCTAACGGCAAGTCAACATTCGACTTCGTCGTCGTCATGTTCACATTCCTCTTCGTCGATATGTTCGATACAGTCGGAACCCTCATCGGATGTGCCGGAAAGTCCGGTCTGATCCAGAAAGACGGTTCAATCCCCAACTGTAAGGAAGCTCTGTTCGCCGATGCTATCGGAACAACAGTCGGTGCTGTCCTCGGAACCTCAACAGTCACAACATTCGTCGAGAGTGCATCCGGTGTTTCCGAGGGTGGAAGAACAGGTCTCACAGCTGTCACAGTTGCAGTCCTCTTCCTCCTCTCACTGTTCCTCGAGCCGCTGTTCGGATCAATCCCAAGCGCAGCTACAGCTCCTGCACTGATCATCGTCGGTGTCCTGATGATCACTCCTGTTACAGATATCGACTTCACAGACTACTCGGAGGCCATCCCGGCATTCCTCACCATGCTCTTCATGGTTTGTGCCTACAGCATCTCCGATGGTATCATGTTCGGTATCCTTTCCTTCGTCATCATCAAGGCCTGCACAGGCAAGATCAAGGAAATCGGAGCTACAACATGGGTCGTTGCAGCACTGTTCGTTGCAAAGATCATCTTCAAGGCAATCTGAGATTGTATTTGAACCCACTTATGCCGCAGGTTCTTCCTGCGGCGTTTTTTAAACAAGGAGGACAAAAATGGACAGGAAGAGCCTTCAGCGCCTGATCAACGTTTCAAGAGGAAGAGCAAGAGCCGATCTGAGGATCACGAACTGCCACATCGTGGATGTGTTCAACAAAGAGGTATTCGATGCCGATCTTTATGTTGTTGACGGTCTGATCGCCGGCTATGGGGAATCATGGTTCCCCGAGGCTCAGGAAGTCGTGGATGCCAACGGTGCATACATCGTCCCGGGCTTCATCGACAGCCACCTGCACATCGAGTCCTCCCATGTCTCCCCTGCTGAATACTCAAGGCTTGTGGTCCCATGCGGAACGACAACGGTCATTGCCGACCCGCACGAGATTGTAAACGTCTGCGGCCTGGACGGTTTCGACTACATGCTCGAAGCCACCGAGAAACTGCCGCTCTCAGTATTCCTTCAGGTTCCGTCCTGCGTCCCGTGCACCCCGTACGAGAACTCCGGTGCATACCTTGACGCACACGAGATATCAAAACGCATCAACCATCCAAGGGTACTGGGACTTGGTGAGATGATGGACTTCGTCGGTGTCTGTGCCGCAAAGGATGATGTCATGGACAAGATCCTTGTTGCCAAGAACGCCAACAAGGTCATTGACGGCCATTATCTGGGATTCGGCCCCAGACTCGACGCCTACTGCGCAGCCGGAATCCTCACCGACCATGAATGTGCCACCCCGCAGGACCTGCGCGACAGAGTCCGCCGCGGCATGTATGTCCTTCTCAGACAGGGCACCGCCTGCCACGACCTTGTGAACCTGCTGGGCGGAATGGATGACAGGAACACCGACCGCTGCCTGCTTTGCACCGACGACTGCGCGGCAAAGACAATGGTGGAGATCGGCCACATAGACAACAACGTCCGCATGGCGATCGCCGAGGGCGTCGATCCCATCACGGCAATCTGCATGGCCACTATCAACGCGGCCAACTGCTACAGACTGGACGACCGCGGAGCCATAGCTCCGGGAAGAAGAGCGGACCTCCTGTTCCTCTCCTCCCTTGACAAGGACTTCAAGGTCAACGAGGTCTACACCGCAGGAAAGCACGTGGCTTCGCAGAGACATTACCTGGTCAAGCCGGAGCACGTCTCCATAGAGAAAGTCAGCGGCAAGATGAACATCCGCGACCTCAGCGCCAGCCGCTTCGACCTGAAGCTTTCATCCAACCACGTCAAGGTCATCCAGATCCTTCCGGGTTCTGTAGTTACCAAGGCAGTCGAGGCCTATGTGGACCTCGACGAGCGCGGATGCTGGAAGCGCAACGACGATGACATTGTCAAGGTCGCCGTTGTGGAGAGGCACAAGGGTACAGGAAACGTCGGTCTTGCCCTGATCAGCGGCCTGAACCTGCGCGGCGGTGCCGTAGCCACATCAATCGCCCATGACTCGCACAACGTCATAGTTGCAGGCGACAGCAGCGAGGACATGGAGATCGCAGTCCGCGAGCTGATCAGAATGGGCGGAGGAATGACCGTGGTCAAAGGCGGCCATGTGATCGAGTCGGTTCAGCACGAGATAGCCGGTCTTATGACAGACCTCCCCGGAGAGGTCGTTGCCGGCCGCCTTGCATCGATAATCAGAACGGCAAGGGTTGAACTGGGAATCAGCGGTGGCGTGGATCCGTTCATGACGCTTTGCTTCATGTCACTCGTCGTCATTCCGGAGATAAAGGTCACCGACCTGGGACTATTCGACCTTAAGAAATACGATTTCATCCCTCTTGAGATCAGATGAACCTGATCATGTGGTTTCCGCCGGAAATAACCGAGTAATCCAGCTTTGTGAGGTTCAGATAGTCGGAAATCCCTTTGGGAGTCAGGTCGTAGAATGATTTCACATCATCGCTGACATCGATTTTCTTGGAACGGGCATCCAGACCGAATGCGGAGACGGAAACAGGCTGGCTGACACCGATAGCATAGGCGATCTGGACTGTGCAGCTTTCGAATCCGTACTTCTTGACCATATCCACTGCGATACGGCGGGCGATGTAGCAGCCGCTTCTGTCAACCTTTGAAGGATCCTTGCCGCTGAAGGCTCCGCCACCTACGGGGGCATAGCCGCCGTACTGGTCGCAGACGATTTTTCTTCCGGTGAGTCCGCAGTCGGCGGCGGGACCTCCGAATGTCCACACACCTGCCGGGTTGATCAGCATCTTCTTTGCAAGCGGAATGCCGTTTTCCTCGAGAAGACCGAGAATCCTGTTCTGCACCTGAGCGAGGGAATAGCCTTCCTTGTGGCAGGCGGAGATGAGGATTGTGTCCAGCGGCTTCTCGAAGCCGGGAACGCTGAGGTCTGTGGTCACCTGGGTCTTTGTATCACCCTGGAAGATGGTGTTGGGATTGTGCTCGACATCGTACTCGATTGCCTTGATGATGTCGATTGCAATTTCCTGTCCGTAAGGAAGATAGTACCTTCCACCGTTGACGGCGTAACCGAACATCATGCCCTGGTCCCCTGCTCCGATGCGCTCGTCTGAATCAACGGCGTTCTCGATCTCCGGGGACTGTGTCGTGATCAGGTTGATCACCTTTCCGACCTTGTAGTTCAGCCTGTTGCCGACGCTTCTGACAATGGCGTCGTAGTCGGGTTTTGCCGATGTTGTGATTTCGCCGCCAAGGACAACGGTGTCGTCCTTGACCATGGTCTCGCACGCCACGTGGGCGGCGGGATCCGACTTGAGGATTTCGGTAAGGACTGTGTCTGAAATCTGGTCTGCGTATTTGTCCGGATGGTATTTGCTCACCATCTCGGTTGAAAACATGGTCATGCTTTCCTCCTTTAGCTATTTATTAGACGGAGCAAGTAGATGTTAAATCCCGTCGTAATAACAATAAAAAAAGCAGCAGGCGAGATTCGAACTCGTGTAGGCCACCTTGGCAAGGTGGTGCGTAACCACTACGCTACTGCTGCAAGACGAGTTTGTTTATAGCATTTTTGCTGAACTTGCGCAATAGCTGATCAGGTTATTTTTTCATTTGCCGGACCAGGATGCCAAAAATCGCCCTCAGGTAGTGGATTTCTTTGTGTAATTTCTATATATTGGGGAGGCAACTTTTTTATTGAACGGTAAATTCGTTATTTGAGAGGAATAAAATGGAAATCAAGAAGCTTGAGAACTCATCAGTGCAGCTCACCCTGACCCTCGGCGCAGCCGCAATCGAGGAAGATTATTCAAAGACAATCAAGGACTATGCCAAGAAGCTGACCCTCAAGGGATTCAGACCCGGCAAGGCTCCGCTTTCACTTATCGAGAGCAAGTACGGTGATGCAATCCGCGAGGAAGTCACCTTCAGACTGATGGAGAAGAACCTCACCGATTCATACAAGGACATGGATGCCAAGGACCGCCCGCTGCCATACAGCACTCCTGAGCTCCAGAACGAAGATGCACTTCTTCCGTTCAAGCCGAACACAGATGTGACATACAGCGTCATCTACGACGTCCTCCCCGAGGTCAAGCTCCCCGAGTACAAGGGTCTTGAGATTGAGTACGAAGCCAAGAAGGTCACAGACAAGGAAGTCAACGAGGAGATCGAGAGACTCAGACAGCAGAACGCCATGGTCATCACAAAGAACGGCGCTGTTGCAGACGGCGATATCGTCACGGTCGACTATGTCGAGCTTGACGCAGACGGAAAGGAGATCGAGTCCACAAAGCGCGACGACTTCACCTTCACAGTCGGAAGCTCCTACAACTTCTACAAGCTGGACAAGGACATCATCGGCATGAAGAAGGGAGACACCTCCGTCATCGAGAAGACATATGGCGACGACAGCGGAATGGGAACCGATTACCTCGGCAAGACCGTGAAGATCAACGTCACCATAAAGGAAGTCAAGATCAAGGAAGTCCCGGAGCTGGACGACGATTTCGCTCAGGATGTCAAGGACGAGTACAAGACAGTCGCCGACCTGGTCAATGCCACCAAGAAGCAGCTTGAGGAAGAGGCAGAGAACCAGAACAAGGGTGCAAAGCTTGACGCCATCGTCAAGGCTCTGCTCGAGAAGACAGAGATCGCCGTTCCCAAGAGCATGGTCGAGGCTCAGCTCGAGTCCGATTGGCAGAACTTCATCTCCCGCTTCGGCATGAGCGAGGCGGACGTCATCAAGTTCATGGGTGCCCAGGGCGGTTCCAAGGAGCAGTTCCTGGATTCCAGACGTGCCGACACTCTGCAGAACATCAAGGGCCAGCTGATCATCGAGCAGGTCAAGGAAGAGCAGAAGTACGAGGTCAAGGAAGAGGAGATCACAGAGGAGCTTAAGAACTACGGTGAGGACATCACAAAGGACAGCCCGAACTACGAGTCCATGAAGATCTACGCCGAGGACGACATCAAGTACAGAAAGGCCCGCGATTTCCTGCTTGAGAACAACACCTTCAAGGCAGCAAAGCCGAAGAAAGAAACCAAGAAAGAAGAGAAAAAGGACTGAACTGAATGAACAGAGAGTCTTCATATCTGATCCCGACGGTCATAGAGCACAACGGTCTGAACGAAAGGGCCTATGACATCTACAGCAGACTGCTCAAAGAGCGCATCATCTTCCTGGACGGGGAGATCGATGACGCCAGGGCAGACCTTGTTGTCGCACAGCTCCTGTTTCTGGAGAGCGAGGACCCGAAGAAGGACATCAACCTGTACATCAACTCCCCCGGCGGCAGCGTGACTGCAGGTCTTGCCATCTACGACACGATGCAGTACCTGCTTCCGGATGTCTCCACAATCTGCATGGGCCAGGCAGCCTCCATGGCGGCTCTGATCCTTGCGGCCGGAACAGAGGGAAAGAGACTCATCCTTCCGTCAGCCAGGGTCATGATCCATCAGCCCTGGGGCGGTGTCCAGGGTCAGGCTTCCGATGTCAGCATCCATGCGAAGGAGATCATCAGACTGAAGCAGCTCTCCATCGACTATATTGCCAGCCACACCAAGCAGGATCCTGCAAAGGTGGCGGCCGACATCGAGCGCGATCACTTCATGACCGCCGACGATGCCCTGGCATATCATATCGTCGACAGAATTCTCTATCGCGAGGGCAAATAATGGCATTCGGAAAGAACAACAAGTACTGTTCATTCTGCGGAAGCTCGAACTACAGGATGGTCACAGGCCCCGGTGGCGTGACCATCTGCGAGAACTGCGTGGAGAAGTGCAGATCCATCCTCTTCAACGACAAGGATTCGTCTTCCGAGGACTCCGTCAAGAGCACTTTGCCCGACAAGCTCCCTACCCCGCATGAGCTGAAGGAATATCTGGACCAGTTCGTCATCGGACAGGACCAGGCCAAGAAGATCCTGAGCGTCGCCGTCTACAACCACTACAAGAGGGTCAAGTACGAGAAGGAGCTTGAAGATAGCGACAACGTCTCTTTGGACAAGTCCAACGTCCTGATGATCGGTCCCACCGGAACCGGAAAGACCCTTCTGGCCAGGACCCTTGCAACAAAGCTCAGCGTTCCGTTCGCAATCGCCGATGCAACTACGATCACAGAAGCCGGTTATGTCGGAGAGGATGTCGAGAACATCCTTTTGAAGCTGATCCAGGCCGCTGACGACGATGTTGCAGCCGCAGAGCACGGAATCATATTCCTGGACGAAGTTGACAAGATCGCCAAGAAAGGCGAGAACGTCTCCATCACCCGCGATGTATCGGGCGAAGGTGTCCAGCAGGCTCTTCTGAAGATCATCGAAGGAACGGTCGCAAGCGTCCCGCCCCAGGGCGGAAGAAAGCATCCCAACCAGGAGATGATCAGGATCAACACACGCAACATCCTGTTCATCTGCGGCGGAGCGTTCGTAGGTCTGGACAAGATCATCGAGAAGAGACTGGATTCCTCATCCATGGGATTCGGCAAGCACATAGTCGAGTCCAGGGACAAGGATCTTGCAACCTTGTATGCCAACGTCCTTCCCGACGACCTGATCAAGTTCGGTCTGATTCCGGAGTTCATCGGACGTCTTCCCATCCACGTATCTCTGAACAACCTCGAGGTCGCGGATATGGAGAGGATCCTCACGGAACCCAAGAACTCGATCATCAGACAGTATCAGGCGACGATGAAGCTGGACAAGGTGGAGCTGGAGTTCACAAAGGAAGCCATCCACAGCATTGCCCAGACTGCATACGACCAGAAGACGGGAGCCAGAGGACTTAGAAGCATAGTCGAGGCCATCATGACGGACATCATGTACGACGTGCCCTCCTCCAGCGATGTCAGGAAGGTCCTGATCGACGAGTCCACGGTCACGAAGAAGACAAAGCCCGTCCTTCTCGGGTCAAACGGAGAGCCAATTGATCTCAAGCTTCCCGAATGATGCATACAGAGGTCTGATCGACTCGCATTTCCATACACAGTCCATGCTCCAGAGGGGCATGGATGTTTTTTCTATATATGATAGATTGTTCTCCTGCGGTTTTGCAGGCGGCATAGACATAGGCTGCACCCACGACGACCTCCCCGAAAGGAAAAAGCTTCTCGAACCATACGGCTTCATCCTGCTTGCCGGTGCGATGGGCCCGTGGGAGGCCGGAAAGAGCGAGGTCAAAGAAACCGATATCGAAGCCGAGTTCTCCAAGACCAAGAGCATGGATCAGCTTCAGACGGAGCTGGGGATCCTCAGGCAGAACCTTAAGGACTGCGGGGCACGCTTCATAGGCGAGATAGGCCTCGACTACTACTGGGAGTACGGGAACCACGAGAAGCAGCACCTTCTGTTCGAGACCCAGATGAAGTGGGCTTCGGAGATGGGACTGTGCGTCCTCATCCACGACAGGGATGCGGACAGCGATGTCGCGGAAGTCATCAGACGACTGGGGCCTGACAAAGGCGGTGTGATCCACTGCTTCGACGGTTCGCAGACGGTCCTTGACGCGGCCCTGGAGCGCGGCTACTACATAAGCTTCGCAGGAAATCTTACATATAAGAACAATGACAATCTTCGCCGGATGCTCAGGTGCGTTCCTATGGACAGGCTTCTTCTGGAGACCGACGCCCCCTACCTCACTCCGGTTCCTCTGAGGGGGAAACCGAACACACCGGAGTATGTGGTCCACACCTATGCATGTGCCGCCGAGGTTCTGGGTGTTTCTTTGGAAGATCTGAAACAGAGGGTTCTGGAGAACTTCAACGGGCTCTGCTCACGTTGATTTTCGGACACGTTGCGTTTTCCGGACACAGAGAGCACTTTGGGCTGACGCTCGTGCATACCTCCTGACCGTACGATACCAGAAGCTCGTTCAGAGGAATCCAGAACCTTTTGGGCATGATTGTCTGAAGTACCTTCTCGCTTTCCTCGGGTGTCTTTGTGCTTATCCACCCCAGACGGTTCGAGATCTGGTGCACATGGCAGTCCACACAGATGGCATCTATTCCGAATCCCAGATTCAGTGTCAGGTTGGCCGTCTTTATGCCCACTCCCGGAAGTTTCATCAGAAGGTCGGCATCGGCCGGAACCTTGCCGCCATACTGCTCCACAAGCGTCTTTGCAATGTTTTTGATCTGGATGGCCTTTCTCTTGTAGAAACCTGCGGGGAAAATCAGGGAGGCTATCTCCTCCTCCGATAATCGGAGCATGGCGAACGCATCAGGCGCCTTGTCAAGAAGCCTTCTGGAAGCCTTGAGAGTCACATCATCCTTTGTGCGAAGGGAGATCACCGTAGAGATCAGAACGGAGAACGGATCCTGAAGCTCCACAGCAACCAGGGAGACGGCAGGAAGCACCTTGCCCATGTCGGAAAGAACCTGCCTGAAAGAAGTGAAGATGCCGTCGAAGTACTGCTCGTCCATGGCATGCTCAAAGCTTTTCATACAGGAACTCCATAGTGACGACGGATGCGGAACCCTTGGTCACATCCATGGCCTGGTTGAAGGCTCTTTCGAAATCCGGAGCCACCATGCCGTAGAGCTGGCCCGACGGCACTGCCGGCGCAAAGCGGTAGTCCACAACCCAGAACAGAGTGTCGGCCGTCTTGAAGAAATCCCCCAGTCGTCTGTCCGAGGGGCACATGGCCACCACAATACCCAGATCCGCCAGTTCCTTCTTGGTCTCGTTCACAAACAGACCGCTGCCTTTTTGGTCCTCAAACAGAGAAAGCCTTCCGTATCCGAAGCAATCAACAATGTCCTGAAGATAAGAGAGAGACTCTTTTTCGTAAATGAGGGCAACGTTTCGGGATGTTGTTGCAAACTCATCGGCAAGCTGTCCCGCAGCCTGGATCCAGCCTGTTTTCTCGTCCGAGACGAGGTTGCAGTCGAACAGTCCCGAGTGGACGTTGCCATGAAGGGCAATCACCACGGACCTGTCCAGAAGTTCAGATACGTTGATGCCACCCGACACCGCATAGGCGGAGCTGACAGGACTGAGAACGACCCAGTCCCCCCTCACCTTGCGGATCCTGGATGTGAACAGGTCCTCGTTCATGAAGGAGTCGTCGCCAAGGTTCTCGACCTTCAGCCTTATGCCCTTTGTCGCCATCGATATGCCCAGCCGGCGTAAGGTGGCCTTGGTGAGCACCTGCGAGAACGCGCTGTCCGACACGATGGTGAATGTCCTGAAGGCAAGGAAGTAGATAGCGCTGCAGACCATTGCAAGCGACATTATGACAATGAGGATAATCAAAAGCGTCTTTCTCTGTTTCCTTCGGACCTTCATCAAGGAAAAGATTAGCAACGTTGGTTTTGGTCGTCAAGCAAGTCTGTATTCTTGACACCGTGCGCGTTATTTAGGTAGCATTTGAGGCATAGGAGATGCTAAATGACATCATACAAAGAATTGGGTTTGGTTAACACAAGAGACATGTTCGCCAAGGCAGTCAAGGGCGGATATGCAATTCCTGCTTACAACTTCAACAACATGGAGCAGATGCAGGCTATCATCAGCGCATGCGTCGAGACAAAGTCACCCGTCATCCTTCAGGTTTCCAAGGGTGCAAGAGACTATGCAAACATGAACCTTCTCAGGAACATGGCCAAGGGTGCTACCGAGTATGCACACGAGCTCGGATACGACATCCCCATCGTTCTCCATCTTGACCACGGCGATTCGTTCGAGACATGCAAGGAGTGCATCGACAACGGATTCTCCTCTGTCATGATCGACGGTTCCTCACTTCCCTACGATGAGAACGTCGCAGTCACAAAGAAGGTTGTGGACTATGCCCACCAGTTCGACGTAACGGTCGAGGGCGAGCTCGGAGTTCTGGCCGGCATCGAGGATGATGTCCAGGCAGAGACCTCACACTACACACAGCCGTCCGAGGTCATCGACTTCGTCTCCAAGACCGGCGTTGACTCACTCGCAATCTCAATCGGAACAAGCCACGGCGCTTTCAAGTTCACTGCCGAGCAGTGCACAAGAAACAAAGACGGCATCCTGGTTCCGCCTCCACTCCGCTTCGACATCCTCAAAGAGATTGAGAAGAAGCTTCCGGGCTTCCCGATTGTCCTCCACGGATCATCATCAGTCCCACAGGAATACGTCAAGATCATCAACGAGTACGGTGGAAAGCTCAAGGACAGCGTCGGAATCCCCGAGGAGCAGCTCAGAGAGGCTTCAAAGAGCGCAGTCTGCAAGATCAACATCGACTCCGATGGAAGACTTGCCATGACAGCAATGATCCGCAAGTACCTTGCAGAGCATCCGGATGCATTCGATCCGAGAAAGTACCTTGCCCCGGCAAGAGAGGCTCTCAAGAAGATGTACATGCACAAGAACATAGACGTTCTCGGCTCAGCCGGCAAAGCATGATAAACAACAATTCATCTGCAGGGTCCGTTTTTCATTTCGGTGTCTACCGGAAAGGTATGCCACCTCAATTCAAAGCGAACCTGCAGCGAATTCTTGTTTATGGTTAATCATCAATGGCCGCTTGAAGAAAGCGGCCTTTTTTTTTAAACTGCGGGCATCATGAGGGAACTTAACAGCAAGAACCTGAAATATGCATTCGTCTCACTTGCTCTTGCCATATTTGCAAACCAGATCGTCTATCAGGGCTCAAGAGTCATCCAGGTGAACTTCCTGAAAATCTGGGACATAACCCTTCCCATAGACTACAACTTCCCCCTTGTTCCCTGGACGCTGATAATCTATTTCGGCTGCTATCTGGTCTGGTGCGTGAGCTACATAGTCATCGCGCTTCAGGAAGACAGGAAGCAGAGCGAGCTGTTCTTCGCAGGTTTGATGCTCTCGAAACTGTTCTGTCTTGTGATTTTCCTTGCCGTTCCCACAACTTCGGACATCAGACCGGTTGTGACGGGAAACTCGTTCTTCGAGAACGGGATCAGATTCCTGTACTCCGTGGACTTCCCCGACACTCCGACCAACTTCTTCCCATCGATCCACTGTCTGCTCAGCTGGTCGTGCTTCATAGGGGTGCGCGGCAAGAAGCAGTTCCCACTTTGGTGGAGGTTCGCATCGTTCGTTCTCGCCGTCGCGGTTTTCGTGTCCACTATCACCACAAGACAGCATGTGATCCTGGATGTTTTCGGCGGTATCGTCTTCGCCGAGCTCGGCCATGCCATGGTGGCCCAATACGATGTCCTGAGCAGGACGTACACAAGGTTCAGTTCCTGGGTCATGAAACGTCTTTTCAAGTGGAATTCCATCGAAGGCTGAACTATTAATATTTGACAGCCTGAGCCCCTTAGTGCTATATTTTTCAACGCTGGGCCAATTGTTTGTCCAGTTAAACTTTATTTCAGTGTTTGAGGTGAGCTTGGCTACGAAGGAACTTAGGGTCAACAGACAGATTCGCGCGAAAGAGGTTTTCCTTATCGACGAGAACGGCGACAAGAGAGGCGTCATGAATTATTTCGACGCATTGGCAATGGCAGAGGACGCAGGCCTCGACCTGGTGGAGATATCCCCGAACGCCAATCCTCCGGTCTGCAAGATCATCGACTACGGCAAGTACAGATACGAGCAGGAGAAGAAGCTCAAGGAAGCCAAGAAGAACCAGACCATCGTCAAGATGAGGGAAATCAGGATGCAGCCCAAGATCGACACCCATGACCTTGAGGTCAAGTCCAAGGCCATCGGAGAGTTCCTTTCAGGCGGCGACAAGTGCAAGGTCACCATCCGTTTCCGCGGAAGAGAGCTTGCACACACCGAGCTCGGCCGTGAAGTCCTCGGTAGGATACTTGAACTCCTTACTGAAAAAGAGATACTATACAACGTCGATTCCCAGCCGACCATGGAAGGAAGGAACATGTCCATGCTTCTCAGTCCGGCAAAGGGAGCGGTAAAGAAACCGGCAAAATAATCTCCGTATGGAGGTTTAAACAGCTGCTGCTGAGGGGGTTCTTGTTCCTCAGGGCGCTTATAACGAGGTACAACATGCCTAAGATGAAAACAAGAAAGTCCGCTGCAAAGCGGTACAGGGTCACCGGAACTGGCAAGGTCAGGTATAAGAAGCAGGGCCTCCGCCATATTCTCACCAAGAAGACAACAAAGCGCAAGAGAAATCTCCGCGCCGCTTGTATTCTCTCCGATGTGGAAGCAAAGAAAGTCAAAGTCATGCTTCCTTATGCTTGAGACAGGGAGGGTGTGAATTATGCCAAGAGCAGTTGACGGAACCAAACACAAGGACAGACGCAAGAAGATCATGGAGCTTGCCAAGGGTTATTACGGTCGCAGAAGCACCAATAACCGCATCGCCAAGGACGCAATCGCAAAGGCCGGTGTCTATGCCTATCGCGGAAGAAAGGAGAAGAAGAGAGATTTCAGAACACTCTGGATCGCAAGAATCTCCGCCGCAGTCAGGGCCGAGGGTCTGAGCTATTCACAGTTCATGCATGCGCTGAAGATCTCGAACATCGAGCTCAACAGAAAGGCACTCTCCAACATGGCTATTGAGGACAAGGCTGCATTCAGCGCCCTGGTCGCAACAGCTAAAAAAGCACTTGAGGCTTGAGTCCAGAGAAAAAAGGATTTAACATAAGGTCAGGGGGTTCACCATGACGGTCTATGAAAACATGCTTCTGCTTGAGGAAAGAGTCAAGAAAGCCTCTGCCTATATCGACAGGTTGCGGGCCGAGAATGACAATCTCAGAAGAGAGGTAAAGCTCATAAAGAGTCATAATGAAGATCTTCAGGCTTACGTCGACAACTACAAGGATGCCGAGAAGATTGTTGCCGAGAGCATCAAGACCTCTCTTGAGCATCTCAACGAGGTCGGCCTGGACAACATTGACCTTAGTGTTCCCGATCTGGAGATCGCCGAACAGTTCTCTTCCATCGGGGGAGATGCGGTCGAGCTTCCGGATCTTACGGACTTTGATTTCGATCTGGACAATTAAAAAGCTGTCTGTACCGGACAAAACGAAGGCTGTCGCATGAAGCGGCGGCCTTTTTTGTTCTCTGACCCCAAAACCCACACAAAAAACCTCGATTATTTTGTGTGGGTTTGTTTCGGGCGCGTTAAACATCTGATAACGTTTAATCAGTATGTACCCGGAACAACTTATTTCTATCCATCTTGAAACGTACAGGTCCCTGTGCACCAACCTCGGAAAGGACAACGAAGAGACGGCCAGACTTTATTCCAAACTGAAAGAGATGGTCATCGTCGAGATCTACTTCATGAAATCCCTCCGATACCTGCTCAAGGAGGAGGACATCGGAGACTTCGTCATCTATGTGAACGACGACATACAGGGAATCATCGACAACTATGAGGGAAGCCGTGGATTCTTCATGGCCTACCTCAAGGAATCCATGGAGCGGCGTGCCCTGAGCTTTCTCGGCCAACGGATGCAGAAGGTCAACATGCGGCGGGCGTTCCTGAAGTTCGGGGATGCCGACACGCTGTGCCTCAACCAGATGACCCCGGAGGACATGCTCTGCGTCAGCGAGACCGTCTCAGAGCAGAGGGAGAACGGAAAAACCAAAATCAGCATACTCCGGTACCTTTGCGCCCAACACCCCGTCAGGAGAAAGAAGCTCTACACCTTCTTCTGCACCCTGTCCCCTTTCCTGTCGCTGAATGTGATCGAAAGGTTCTGCGAGGCAATCAACTGCGACAAGAGGCAGACCATGGCCATAACCCACAAGCTCACCAGCATCCAGCGTAAGGAGAACATGAGCAGATACAGCAGGAGCTATCAGACAAACAAGGTCGACTACCACTGGTCGAAGATCCTTGAGTACGAGGGTCATGCCATGATAGCGATGGACCCGGAAACACTCAAGGAAAAAGCGGACTACCACAGGGCCCTGCTCAGGGACTCCCTGGAAGGGATGATCCGGTCCAAGATGAACGTGAGTTACTCCGTTGTGGCCAGGATCCTGAACCTGGACCCCACAACCGTCGCCTCGTATGTAATGCAGTCGAAACATCTGCTGGAGAAGGTCATCAGCTCATCCCCTCCCCGGAGCATGCTCAGGTTGATGAGGAAAGGAAACAGGATCCTGCCCAGATTCATGCCGTTCGAGGTGTTCGGCATCAAGAAATAGGTGAATTCTTTATGGAATCGGGCGATGTTGAACTGAGCGCACAAATGGATTATCCTCAAATCATGAGAATACTTCTTGCAAGTTCAAACGAACACAAAAGACATGAGATTTCACAGCTTTTCTCCCCCCACGAGATCCTCCTTCCCAAAGATCTCGGAATAGATTTCGATTGCGAGGAGAACGGCGAGACCTTCCTTGACAATGCGATGATCAAGGCCAACGCGCTTTTCGATGTTGCGAAGCACATGAACATCCCTGTCATGGCCGACGATTCAGGCCTGATTGTCCCTGCCCTTCCCGGCCTTCTGGGAGTCAGGACGGCACGTTTCGGATCCGAGGACGGAGGCCCTCTTCTCAGCGCACATGAGAAGAACCAGCTTCTTCTGAAGATGCTCAAGGACAAGCCCGATTCCGAGAGGACGGCATTCTTCGTATGCGCCATCGTTCTGATGATGGACAAATACACTGTCTACTGCGCCGTGGAGCATGCCGACGGACACATCCTTCATGAGGAAGTCCAAGGCAACGGCGGTTTCGGATACGACCCCGTCTTCTACTGCAATGCAGCCGGATGTTCCATGGCAACCCTGCCCGACGGACAGAAGAACCTGTACAGCCACAGGGGAAAGGCGGCTAGAAGCATACTTAAGCTCATCTGATTTTTCGAGGCCACGGATCAAAGCTAATCTGTTTTTTCAGGGCCCCGTAAAACCCCGAAAAAACAAATCAGCTTTTCAGGCAAAATAAGGAATTAAATATGAGTAACGATATACCGACAAGAGATCAGGTCAAGGAAAATGACAAATGGGATCTGAGCAGTCTCTATCCCTGTGACGAGGCCTGGGAATCGGACCTCGAGCTTCTGAAGAAAAAGCAGGAAGAGGCCGGAAAGTTCAAAGGCACCCTCGGAAACAGCCCAGCAAGGCTTCTTGAGGCCATCAAATGGCTTTCTTCCGCATACATGCTTGCCGAACAGGTCTATGTCTACGCATCCCTGAAATACTCGGCCGAGTCCAACGACCCTGAGAACCAACGCAAGTTCGGACTTGCCACCCAGGCCTACACGGACCTGGCTGCTGCCACCAGCTACTTCGACCCCGAGGTTCTGAAAGTCAAGAACATCCCCAAGTGGATCGACGACAAGGATTTCGACGACTGCCGTGTCTTCCTGAACAAGATCGTCCGCAGGAAAGAGCACACCCTCTCTCCCGGCGAGGAGCAGATCCTTGCAAAGCAGGCCGAGATCCAGGAGACCCCAAGCAAAACCTTCGAGATCCTGACCAATGTGGACATGGATTTCGGCGAGTCCGACGGAAGACCTCTTTCCCAGGGCACATGGTCCGTCTTCATGCTGGATCCTGACCGCGAAGTCAGAAAGAATGCCTACAACCGGTTCTACGGAGAGTACAAGGCTCATGAGCAGACTCTGGCAACCCTCTATGCCGGATCTGTCAAACAGGACATCTTCAATGCCCGCATCCGCGGATTCGACACCGCCCTCGATGCCGCCCTTTTCGTAGACGACATTCCCAAAAGCGTCTACACGGGCCTGATCGAGGCTGTCCACAAGGCCTTCCCCGTCCTTCACAGATACTATGCGCTCAGAAAAAAGATCCTTGGCGTGGAAGAGCTCAGACATTACGATGTCTACGTCCCTCTGGTAAGCTCGGTCAAGACCCACAAGACCTACGAGCAGGCCGCAGAGATAGTTAAAAACGCCCTCAAACCCCTTGGCGACGATTATGTAAAAACCATCTACAAGGGAATCACCTCAGACCGCTGGGTAGACCGCTACGAGAACAAGGGCAAGCGCAGCGGCGCCTTCTCGAGCGGAGGCTTCGTCGGGGCTCCGTACATCCTTCTGAACTACAACGAGGATGTCCTGGGCGATGTGTTCACCCTTGCACACGAGGGCGGCCACAGCATGCACAGCCTGTACTCCAAGAACAACAACCCGTTCCTCAGCTACGAATACACAATTTTCGAGGCCGAGGTCGCATCCACGTTCAACGAGCAGCTTGTTGCCAGATACCTGACGGAGAATGCGGAAAGCAGCGAGATGAAGACCTACATCCTGGCAAAACAGATCGACGACATCATCGCCACGCTGTTCAGACAGACGATGTTCGCCGAGTTCGAGCTTCTCTGCCACACCCAGCAGGAACAGGGCCAGCCTCTGACGGTATCCACAATCAGAAAGACCTACAGAGGGCTGCTTGAATCATACTTCGGACCCGATATGGTGTTCGAGGAGAACTCGGACCTCGAGGGTCTGAGAATCCCCCACTTCTACAGCGCCTACTACGTCTACAAGTACGCAACCGGAATCTCCGCCGCCATCGCTCTTTCCGAGCGTGTCCTCAACGGTGGATACAGGGAACGCGAGGACTATCTGGACTTCCTGAAATCTGGAGGATCCACCTTCCCGATCCAGTCGCTCAAAAAAGCGGGAGTGGACATGTCCACACAGAGGCCTGTGGAAGCCGCCACACGCAAATTCGAATCACTTCTCCAGCAGTTCGAGAACCAGCTGGGCTGAAGTCCAAAGGAGCATAAGATGAAAGAACTATATATCAATTCACCGGGCGTCGTTGAATTCAGAGAAGCCGACATGCCCAAAAGAAACGAAAACGAAGCTGTTCTCAAACTTCTGTACGGCGGAATCTGCGGAAGCGACCTGGGCTCCTACAGAGGCACCTTCGCCTACTTCAGCTACCCACGCATCCCCGGCCACGAGTTCTCCGCCGAGATCGTGGACATTGACGAGAACAACAGCTACGGCCTGAAGAAAGGCATGGTCGTCACCTGCAATCCGTACTTCAACTGCGGAAAGTGCTACCCCTGCCGAAAGGGTCTGGTCAACGTGTGCGAGCACAACGAGACCATGGGAAGCCAGAGAAACGGCGCCTTCCGTGACTACATCGTCATGCCTCTGGAAAGGATCTACGACGGCAGAGGCCTCGATGCCAGAACCCTGGCGGTTGTCGAGCCCTTCTGCATCGGCCTCCACGGCATCAACCACGTCCAGCTCAAGAAAGGCGTCCGTGTTCTGGTAATTGGCTCCGGCACAATCGGAATCTTCGCCGCAACCGCCGCCAAAATGAAAGGCGCCACTGTCATCATGGCCGACATCTCGGAGAACAAGCTCCAGATGGCCAAACAGCAGTTCGGAATCGACGACACAATCCTCAACGACTCCCACGAGAACTTCCTCTCCCGTGTCATGGAAAAGACCGACGGATGCGGTTTCGACGTCTGTGTCGAGGCTGTCGGCCTCCCCTCCACATTCCAGGACTGCATCGATGCCGCATGCTTTGGCGGATCCGTCATCCTGATTGGAATCGGCAAGAAGAACCTCGATTTCAACTTCACTATCATCCAGAAAAAGGAGCTCCACATCTACGGCTCGCGCAACGCCCTCAAGCAGGATTTCATCGAGACCATCGATGCGCTTCTGACCGGCAAACTGGACCTCGGCAAGGCCATAACCGACGTCTATGCCTTCAGCGAAGCCCCCAAGGCTTTCGCCGAGTTCTCCGCAAACCAGGGAGACAAGCTCAAGGTCCTTCTGGACTTCTCCAGATGAATCTGAGATACGTATTGACTATTTGCAGAAGAAAGTGTACTTTTCTTTCTGTCAAATCACGCGGCTATGGTGGAATTTGGTAGACACGCTAGCTTGAGGTGCTAGTGGGAGAAATCTTGTGCTGGTTCAAGTCCAGTTGGCCGCAAGGCGAAACGGGAATCCGAAAGGGTTCCCGTTTTGCATTGATGGGGCTCTCGCAATATTTATAGAGTTCCGTAGGGGATTATAAACGGAACGTTGAGCAATGCCGTCAGTAAACCTTGCCATCGATAATAACCATTTCCGTTTTTCTGGATGCAGGATCTTGCCTTTGATTCTTGGTCTTTGCATCCATTCTCGTTGTTCTTGGCAAAACAGGTGGCATAAATCTGCCAGTCTTTGCCACCGGAAACAGGAACTTGGCTTGTTTGGGATGCAAAGAATTGTTTTTCCTTGCCACCGTTTTCCATCAAATCCTTTGATCCGGATGCAAACACTCATTGATACAGTCTCTTTTGTGCATACCAAACCATGGTTATTGCCTGAAATGGATGCAGGCTTGCTTTTGTGAAGTGTTCTTCCGTATGTCTCACCCCTTGCCCCGGGCTGTTCATCAGCTGTGGGTTGCCTGTGTGTTGCCATGCACATGGCGGGCGGGGCGCGGCCATCAAGCCTTTGCGCCCAAACGCCCAGGACCTGTGCATGGATTGCCAATACACAGGCCACACATCGGCTTATGATCGGACCCGGGGAATGACCATTGCCGTTGAATCCTTTGTCCTTATGATTCCGATGGTACAATCCAAGGCATTCCCAATTGTCTTTACCATGGAAAGCCAATGGTGATTCTGTCTGTGACCATGTGGCTTTACAGCAATCATCTGCAATTGGATGAAAGTTGCTGTAGGAAAGGCACATGATGTCCGGCTCTTTACGGACAAAAAGAAGAATTCTCCCATTATTGCTGTACAAAACAGGAATGATCGTACGGACGCAAATGTCTTTTCTTCCGGTTCTGCTGTAAAACAGACGGATTCCTTACAGCAATAAAGCCAAGAACTTCGAATTCGTCCGTACGACAGAGGGAAACAGGCACTTTGTTTACGGACGGAATGAGGGAAATCGGGAATGCGTCCGTAAAGGAAGATGGAGGACAGGGTAAAGGACAGGCCCTCATGTTCATGGGCCGGTGTGTGGCCTGATGCATCGGCAATCTTCGCACAAGCCTCAGGCGTCGGGCGCCAAGGCTGGATGCCGCGCCCCGCCTGGCATGTGCAAAGCGCTGCACAGGCAACCCACAGCCGATGAACAGCCCCGGAAACAGTCAAATCTTTGAGAACAGGTATGCTAGTCGTGACTGTTTCAGAAATCAGGGATATACCTGCGTCCCCCAGTTTTGTGCATGAACCAATAAAATGCCATTAAAAAAGGGGCGTTTCAGCAAAGATGCATTGACTTCTTTTCTTGTGTTTACGGATTATAATATGAAAGAGAATTAAAGATTATGAGAAGAAAAGACCGTGAAGTGACGGATATTGAGATGATTCTCGGGTTTGTCTCCAGAGCAAAGTTTCTGCATCTGGGGCTGTTTGACGGGAAGTACCCCTATGTGGTTCCTCTCCACTACGGATATGAGTATGCCGAAGGAGTTCTTGTGTTCTTCATGCATTGTGCGAAAGAGGGGCACAAACTGGATCTGATAAGAGAGAATTCCAACGTCTGCATTGAACTGGAATGTGATGTTTCAGATATCTCAGGCGGTGAAATCCCGTGTAAGTACGGCAGTACGTATGCCTCTGTGATAGGACAGGGAAGGGCAGAAATTGTTCGGGAAGAACAGGAGAAGATAAAAGGACTGAAACTGCTGATGGAGAACCAGACGGGAAGGAGATTTGAGATAGACGGCAACATGGCCGCAACTGTTGAGGTCATTAAGGTTGTGCTTTCCGACTTTACTGCAAAAGCCAGGCAGAAGAGTAACTGAAATATAAACTCAGTCTATGGTGTGCAGGATTTCCGGCAGGAGCTGTTTCTTTCTGGACAGTACCTGGGGCATATCATAGGTCTGGTTTGCAATTGTTGCCCTGTAGGAGAGTTTCTTCTCGTACTTGGAGGCGCTGCAAAGAAGAACACTGTTGCCCCTGAGAACGTCCGTGACCATGAGCATGGCCCAGTCCAGTCCGTTGGCAGCTTTTAACACCAATTTGCAAATGTAAGTCCAGTTGGCCGCTACCCTACCAGGCTTACCAACCTCACCAGGTTCACCAACCTTACCAAGCTTACCATGGCGACCAAGCTTACGAGCCTTACCAGGCTTACCAGTCTCACCAAAACCTTCCAATTGAGGTTGATGCTCCGTGTTTTCCCCAAAAAGTCCCAGAAAACATCGAACTCAGTGGTGTTCAGGCTATTATTTCACTGCACGGATGGTTCTGTAACAATGACTGATTTATGGATGAAAGTCCGGATGGACCTACTATTTGCAAGATGCGTGATAATCGGTCACACTGTGGCACGAGGAGCAATCCATGAATCTTGATACGGCCATTCTTACAAGGCGCTCGATTCGATCTTTCTCAAATAAGCCTGTTTCAAAGGTAACGGTGGACAGCCTGATTGAGGCTGCGATTCTTGCTCCGTCCGCAGGGAACAAACAGGGATGGCAGTTCATAATAGTAGACTCCGATGAGATCAAAGAGTACATCTCAGAGCACACTCTGTCTCATTACGACGGAGATGCAGGCAAGGCATTGGAGAGACCCCGCAAATACGCGGTCGAGGATGTTGTTTCTCATAATGTCTATACTGAGCATAACTATCATGAGCGAGTGTATCCGCATCCAAAGCTGATTGCCAGGCTCCATCATATCCAGCTGTCGTTGGACAGGAACAAGAAACCCACAATTGCAAGATGGCTTGGTTAGCTTGGTAAGCCCCGTCAGCCAACTAAGCCTTGGTCAGCAACCCCCACAACAAGCAACAATCAATGGATCGCTATGATGATGTTGTTGCTGTTGAAGGCGTTGAAGTAGCACACATCAGAAGTGCAACCTTTATCGAGACGGTCAATGTCCTGTTGGACTCGTCCTTTCTGCCGCTACCCGTCAATTTGGAACTGACAATCTGGCAGCCGGAGGAGATGAAAGTTGCAAAAAGACCGAAGGTGCTGATGAGCGGGCTCACCAGCGAGAAGGCAGAGAAGGCCTCGGGATTGACCGCACGGCTTGTTATCATTCCGTCGATGATCACCGCAGCAACACCGACAATCTGTGTCAGGATCATTGCAAGGGCAACGGAGAGGAACATGCTGGATATCACATCTTTTTGCCTGATTCTCTTCATATCACGACATCAAAAAACCAACATCAGTTCCGGTACCACTTCTCCGCTTCCAGACGGAATGAGTCGAAGGAGGATTTGTCCAGATAGAACATGTGTCCCGCAGGATAGTACGAGAATGAGATGCTGTCCTCTCTGCTCTCGTTGACAAACACATGGTTGAAGACGTTCTCCGCACCGAAGAACGGAGTTGCTCCGTCGTAGTACCCGCACAGAACCCAGATCTTGAGCTTGCTGTTCTTCGACAGAAGGTCCTGGATCATCCTCTCCTGGGAAAAGAACAGGTTGTCGCTGTCAAATGACCAGCCGTAGTTGACATCGGACGAATATGGAATGTAGTTCCTGTCAGTCTGATAAGCAAGGTCTTTTGAAATGTGGTTGTTCACAGCAGCCCGGAGCGGGAGATCCAGATCGAAACTCGAAGGATCTCCGCTGCCGTCCATTATCGAACTGTCGGTCTTCTGTCCCGAGAACCGTCCGTCGTAGCGACCGACACGCATGTTCTGCTTCTCCAGAAGCTTGTCGAAGAAATCGTTACTTTTGATTCTGAGATTGAAACTCAGGACATATTCCTTGGAAAGGCCTGTCAGGGATGCATACTTTCCGGCGATTTCGTCCTTTTTTCCGTCGGAAAGACCCCGTCCGCTGAACAGCGCAGGATAGTACTCATCCCTGACAAAAGTGCATACCAGATCAAGATAATCCTCCAGCGACATATCGAGGTACTTCTGTTCCACACATCCGTGATACCATGCATCCGCTGCGTATGTGGGAGTGAACATGGCGAATGGAAGGTCGTTGTTCCCATCACCCGACACGTAATACATGAAATCGTTTATCGATGACAGCAAGATGAGCCCCCTCACCCCTATCGAATAATCCGCTTCAAGATACTTGCATACTCCAACTGCTCTGGTTGTGCCGTATGATTCTCCGGCGATGTACAGAGGAGATCCGAACCGGTCATGGCTGTTGAGGTATTTCAATATGAAGTCTCCGGTGGTGACGACATCGTTCCAGTAGCCGATGAAATCCTCCAGGTTGTCATCCGTGTAGGAGTACCCGGTTTCTACGGCATCTATGAAAACCAGATCCGTGACATCCAGCAGGGAGTTGTAGTTGTCGATGATCCTGCCGGGCAGATTCTCGGAATGACCGATGGCGTCTGTCTCCATGATTTTCGGTCCCAAACAGAGGAAGTTGATGTATGTGGAAGACACTCCGGGACCGCCGTTGAAAGCGAATGTTATGGGACGCTCGTCAGGATTGTCCACATCGTCACGGGTGTAGGCTATGTAGAAGAGCTCACACTTGCTTTCACCCTCCTCCACGGTAATGGTCCCGGCCGTGGCGGTATAATCGATCTTCCGACCACGGATGACAGACGAATGCCTTGTACTGACAGACTTGTTCGAGGTCTGCTCTTCCGCACCCTGTGCCAGAAGAGCCGGCATGGTCAGAGCCAGCATGATGATTGCCGATAAAACAATGAGCGTTCTTTTCTTCATATCATTCTCCCCATAGGTTATTTTTCATCCGGACGTGTAATTATACACGGATTATGATTCCGAAAACCCGAAAAAAAGAAAATCCAACTGATTATTCGTGTTTCAGATAAGAAAGTTGATAAAGTATAATCTGATTGTTGCAGGGAGGAATGCCTATGTCCAATAAAGGAAAAGCACTGCGCCTGTGAACCGACCCCGTACGTTGGAGTAAATCCAACACGGAGCCGCAATCGGCGACAATCTGTGATACATTACTTCTTATGGGAAACAGGGAAAGAAATCCGAAACATCATCCTCTCGATGCCGGCGCAGTGGTTCAGCTGATCACCGGAATCAAGGAGCAGTCCCCCGCCCTGCAGATCAGTTACGGTACGGACCGGACCATCGACAGGGACAGACTCAAAGATGCCGTGAAAAAGGCGCTTGGTCTCTTTTGCGTTTTCCGTGTGAAGCTGGAGCTGTCCCCGGAAGACCGCAAGCCGGTCTATGTGGACAACAATGCGGATGTCGATGTCTATCCCTTTGACGGCAAGCAGCACAGTTTCGGAAAAGAGAGCAACGGATACCTGTTTCGCGTGTACTACAGGGAAAACACAGTCATCCTGTCCTTGCATCATGCCCTGACTGACATCTTCGGAGCAAACGAGTTTCTCAAATGCATCCTCTCCTTCTACTTCGATGTCGGCTATGAGCCGGCAGTGGACGGCGATGATTTCCGCGACCCATACTCCATGTACGGAAGCACAGGTTTCACGGACTTCAGCATGAAGTTCAAGTGGCACAATGAGCTGATAATTCCGAACGGAATGAAATACAGGAAAGGCGAGCCCATAACTGTCCACGAGCTGGTCTTCCCCATCTCAGGTTTCCTGAAGATTGCAAAAAAGGCCGAGTCCTCCGTGTTCCCCCTTCTGGCCTGGCTCATGAGCAATGCCGTGACAAGGATCTACGACGGAGAAGACAGACTGGTTACAGGCGCAGGGTCCTCCAACTGCCGCAGGTTGTTCGGCTCAAGGACTCCGAGAAACTTTTCCCAGACCTTCCTGACCGTCCTGAATCCCGATGAACGCAAGATGGATCTGGATTCGCAGCTGACGGTCCAGCGTGTGCGCATGGATATGGAGCTTGAGGAAGGAACCGTGAACAATTCATTGGCCTTGCGCAGAAATGTGGCGGGCATGATGGCCGCGGATCCCGAGAAGTATATCCTGGACCAGGAAACGCTGGATGCCGAAAGGCATATGGCAGCCTCCAAATCCACATATTTCATATCTTATCCGGGACATATCGATCCGGGTGCCGGACTTGAGAAGCACATAAGGGACATCAGGATCCTCGGCACGGTGACCAGGGTCCCGATTGTCGCGTACGCCTATGAATGGCAAGGGCTTCTCCATATAATGACCCAGGAGATCGGCTGCAGGAACAGCATCGCCCCGGCATTGATGGAGATTGCCGGAGAGCTGGGCATAAATGGAGAGATGGCGGACACCTTCCTGAACATTCTGGACGATTTCCCTCTACAGGAGCTTTACCATGATTAAACTCGGAGTTTTCGATCTGGACGGAACACTGCTGAACGGCGAGGACAGATTGCCGGAATCTTTCTATCAGGATGTGGAGCTTCTCAAAAGCCGCAACGTGAACGTCGCAATCGCCAGCGGAAGACCCGCCCAATTCCTGTTCGAGATGTTCGACCGTGATGTGGACCTCCTGGTCAGCGGAGAGGACGGAAACATCTATTTCCGAGGCAGAAAGCTTCTCAGTGCCCGTTATGTCTCAAACAGTCTGATCGACCGGGTATACAGGATAGTCAGCACCCATGATGACCTTGCAATGATGTGCACAGGACCGGAAGCGGCATATGTCAGTCCGGAGGACCACCGCCGTTTTGTGCAGTGGGGCAAAGGTTATTTCATGCCCGAGATATGCAGGACGCTGCCTGAGAACGCGAAAATCTGCAAGGTTCACGTGTTCTGCAGGGACGGTCTGGAGGCGGCCAAGAAGGCTGTCTCGACGGTCTTTGCAGATCTGAAGGAAAGCTGTGATGTGCATGAGACGGGCTACGGGTGGATCGGAATCATGGAAAAGGATTCAAACAAGGCCACCGCGGTGCGTTTTTTCCAGGAATATCTGGGCGTAGGCAACGACGAGACCGCCGTTTTCGGCGACAGCCAGAACGATGTCCCCATGTTCAGGCTGACCGAACACTCCTACGCCATGAAGAACGCATCGGAGGATGTCAGATGCCTAGCCGGACATGTCACAGAGTTCGACAACAACCACAACGGTGCAATGAGGACTTTACTGGACCTGACATCGGTCTGAATCAGAAAGGAAGTAAAGCTCCCACCTGTGGGAGGACCCTGAGATTCGTGAACTTCACGTCTTCCCTCTTGTCGAATCCCATGGTGGCGTCGCATCCGATGAAGACACTCAGACTTTCTCCGAACCTGTAGGCGAACTCAAGACCTGTCTTGATGGAGAACGCCACGGTCGTATTCTCCCTGTAGAAGAGAACGTCCGCACCGATCGACGCATCGGCCGAGAAGGACAGCTTCTCGCCCAGATTGTAGATGCAGCCGGTTCCTACAAACGCCATGGCGTTGACGAGGTTCGGTCTGTCCTCCATTCTGTAGAAACCGACGTTGAACCCTGCGCTGAAGTAAAGGTTCGTGCCCAAATCTATGATGCAGGCGGCCTCGCCACTGATTCCATAGGTCGATTTCACCTTGATATATGTTGTTTTCGAGGTCTGGAAGCCTATGGGGCTTACTGAGAACTTGATGGCGTTGGCAGAGACTGCGGAAAGGCAGACAAGCAGCACGATCAGAACAACTGTGGTTTTCTTCATGACAGAACCTCCTATACGGTGATGAAACCGATGACCAGATAGATGACGGCAGTGATGGCGGCACAGACAAGAGCGTAAGGCAGCTGTGTCTTTAGATGGTCTATGTGGTCGCTTCCGGCACCCATGGACGACAGGATTGTCGTGTCGCTCAGCGGGCTGCAGTGGTCACCGAAGACTCCGCCGCCGGCGATTGCACCGAAACAGGCCAGAAGATAGGCATTGAACTGGCCGTTGTTGATCCTGAATGCAAGAGGCAGGAAGAGAGGAACGCAGATTGCATATGTTCCCCAGCTTGTTCCTGTTGCAAAGCTAAGGATGGCGGCAAGGACGAAGATGACAAACGGCAGAAGTGCCGGCGGAAGCACGGATCCGGTGATGCTTACCAGGAAATCGGCTGTGCCCATCTCCGATGAGAGAGTGTTGAGCGGATATGCAACACAGAGGACCAGGACTGCGGGAACGGCGTTCTTCACACCGGACAGGAACACCTTGTCCAGCTCCTTGAGTGAAAGACCCTGGATCATGAACGAGATGGACATCAGGACAACAAGGATCATGGCCGCCTCGCAGATTGCAGGCTCGCCGTCCAGGACCACTGTGATGCCGCAGATGATGATCAGGACAATCACGGGAAGAACGAAGTTGAGCATAACCCTGGGCTTCTCGAAAAGGTTCTTCTCGAATGCGGATTCGGTTGTAAGCGGAACCGCTCCGTCCGCGAGGACCTTGCCCTCCTCCATGGCACGCTTTTCGGCCTTCTTCATCGGACCGAAGTCCCTGACGATTCCCATCGCGATGAGGAACACAAGCAGGACGGACAGGATTGCGTAGAAGTCGAAGGCGATGGCCTTGAGTGCAAAACCGTAAGAGAGTTTCTCGGAAGAGAAGATTCCCGTGGCGAATGCCAGACCGGCAAGGTATGGTGTCCAACTTGAGAACGGGTGGATGACTGAAAGCGGCGATGCCGTTGAGTCTGCGATGTATGCAAGCTTCTCACGGGAGATTTTGGCCTTGTCGGAAAGCTTCTTCATCACCGATCCGACAAAGAGCGGGCTCATGGAATCTGCGAAGCAGAAAAGGCCAAGGGCCCATGAGATCAGCTGGACACCACGTCTTTTGAGGTTGTGTCTCTGGGTGATCTGAGTGAAGCCATCGATGGCTCCGCTTCTTTCGAAGTACGTCACAAGGACGCTGAACAGCACGACCATCAGGATGGTCCAGATGGACGACGGGTCTCCCAGAGCCCTCATTATCAGGTTTGTGAAACCGAAGATCCCGTCACCCTTGATCAGACATCCGATGATGCACGCTATTGAAAGCGAGACCACTGTATTTTTCGTGATCACGGCCAATGCTATGGCCAGAACCACGGGAACAATTGAAATCCAACCCATTTTATCCTCCCAATCCCAGTCGGTTTCTGTTTTTATTTCTTGATTTCAGCTGCGATCCTAGCAGCAAGAGCGGCGTTGTTCAGAACCAGTCTGATGTTCGACTCAAGGCTGTCGCCGCCGGTGAGCTTCTGGACCTTGTCCAGCAGATAAGGAGTTGTCTCCTTTCCGTGGATTCCGAGCTTGTTCATCTCATCGATGGCCTGATCGATGGCTGCATTGATACGTTTCGGGTCCATACTGAACTCCTGGGGTATCGGATTGGCAACGATGAAGCCGCCCTGGATGCCAAGCTCGTTCTTGGTGTTCCAGATGCTTGCAAGCTCGGACGGGCTGTCGGCCCTGAACGGAGCCTTGATTCCGCTGCTGCGGGTGTAGAAGGCGGGAAGCTCGTCCGTCTGGTAGCAGTAGACGGGAATTCCCTTGGTCTCCAGATACTCCATGGTGAGGTTCAGGTCCAGAATGGCCTTGGCCCCTGCGCAGATGACCATGACAGGAGTCTTCACGAACTCGTCAAGGTCTGCGGAGATGTCCATGGTGGTCTCGGCTCCGCGGTGCACGCCGCCGATTCCGCCTGTGGCGAAGACCTCGATTCCGGCCATTGAGGCGATCATCATAGTTGCGGCAACCGTCGTTGCTCCGTCCTCACCCTTTGCAACGATCATCGGGATGTCGCGGCGGCTGACCTTGGCAATGGCAGTACCCTTCTTTCCGAAGTACTCCAGCTGCTCCGGCGTGAGGCCGACCTTCAGGCGTCCCTTGATGATGGCGATCGTTGCGGGGACCGCTCCGTTTTTGCGGATCATGTCCTCGACGGCAACGGCGGTCTGGACGTTCTTGGGATATGGCATTCCGTGGCTGATGATTGTGCTCTCAAGGGCGACAACCGGCTTTCCGGACTCAAGTGCGTTCTTCACTTCATCGGTAAGATCAAGATATCTGTTCATTTTTCTCCATCCATTTCTTCACGTTTTCGTAGCTGAGCTGAGGGCTTACGGCAACCATGCTCTGCGCGTTTATACCGGAGGCCATACGACCGTAGTCCATGGCATCCTCCATGGGAAGTCCGTCGGCGAGGGCTCTGAGGAACCCCGCGAGAAGGACATCTCCACATCCGTTTGTCGACACAACCTCGAGACCTTCCGCTATCGGAGCCTCATAGCCGCGGGTTCCGGTTCCGGAGACCTCGTAGCAGAAGGCACCTTTGGCACCCAGGGATATGATCGCCCTCCTGAGACCTTTGGCAACCAGAGCCTCCATGATGGTCTGAAGAGTTTCCTCGTCGGGTTCGGAGCCTTCCACTTCGGCCAAAGTGCAGGCCTCAAGGAAGTTCGCCTTCAGCAGATAGATGCTCTCCAGAACCTCCGAAAGCTTCAGTGCCTTGATGCTGGAGACACAGTCGGCTACCAGTTTGACATCAAGCGATGCAATGGCTCTGATGGTCTCAATCGGAAGGTTTGCGTCAATTACCACATAATCACACGATAACAGGGCATCTCTTTGCTGAAGAACAATAGCAGACGAAAGCTTCTGCGTTATCTTCATGTCGTTGACCGCACAGACCAGACTTCCGTCACAGTCGAATATGCAGCAGTAGACTCCGGTCCTGTTCTCAGGACCTGTCAAAGGCTCGGAGACAAGTTCTATGCCCTCTGAAGCAAGGCCGTCCCTGATCAGGTGTCCATACTCGTCATCCGCAATCGCGGTGAAGAACGACACCTCGAACCCGAGTGCCTTGAGAGCCGAGGCTATGTTCCGCCCCACTCCGCCCGATGCCTTCTCGACGGATCCGATGTTGGAATCCGCAGCTATCACCGGATTATCGCATTTTGCAATGATGTCGACATTCGAGGCGCCGACAACCCATACTTTCATTCCCATATCTGCAGCTCAGATTTCCTCCGGGACAATTCGTTCTTGTGGAATCATATCACTAATGGTCGGGATACTCAAAGGTAAATACACAGGTCCGGGTTTCTGTAGTATACTGTTCGGTCGGAGGCATAGGATTCAATGGAGACTGTCGACAAACCGGAAAAGACCGGAAATCTGGTTACAAAGCTTTATTTCAGACTTCTGCCCATCCAGATTCTTCTTGCGGCTATCAGCGCCGTCAACGATCTGGTCTCCAGTCTGTTCGCCTCGAACTACGTGGGTGCCGCGGCCATGGGAGTCGTGGGGCTCTACATCCCGATCAACATGCTTCTGTCAGCAATCTGCACCATGATGGTCAGCGGTTCACAGATCCTGTGCGGCAAGCACATGGGAGCGAACCAGATCGACCGCGCCCAGGGAATCTTCTCCACGGACATCCTTCTGGCGGCGTTCTTCGGCGGACTGTATGTGCTCCTGCATGTCCTTGCGGCAATGTTCAACTGGCTGAACATCTTCACCGCTGATCCCGAGATAAGGAAATACCTCAGTCAGTATGTTCTGGGAAAGGCAATCGGAATCCTTCCTTTTATCATCGGACAGCAGTTCTCCGTATTCCTCTCCCTTGAGAACAAAGTCAGAAGGACCACCATCGCAAGCGTTGCCTTCATAATCGTGAACCTGATTGCCAACTTCATCTTCGTGCAGCTGCTGAGGATGGAGGTTTTCGGAATCGCCCTAGCCTCTTCCTGCGGACTGTGGGCGTTCCTCCTGATCCAGCTTTCGTACTATCTGGGTGGAAAGTCCTACCTGTTCAAGTTCAGCATCAAGAAAGTGAGGATGTCGGATTTCGGCACCATTCTACTTGTCGGAATCGCAGGGGCTCTCACCTACATCTACCAGGCGCTGAGAGGCGTGATCGCCAACGTGCTGATAAACAAGTACGCGGGATCCGCCGGTCTTTCCGCATTCGCAACGGTGAACTCCTTCCTGGGGCTATTCTGGGCCATCCCCTCCGGAATGATGACGGTTTCAAGAATGCTTATGTCGGTGTATATTGGAGAGGAGGACAGAAGGGGTCTTACGGATGTCATGCGCAACATGTTCAGATGGTGTCTGCCCCTCATGTCAGCTGTGATCGCCGCCATAGTGCTTCTGGCCGGACCCATCACGAACCTCTACTACCATGTCCCGGGTGAGACGATCTACAACTACACCCTCTGGGGCATCAGGCTCATGGCCATAGTCCTGCCGGTCGCCGTAGTTGAGATGCACTTCATGTGCTATGCCCAGACTTCGGGCAAGCAGCTGATGATCCAGCTTTACGGAGTCATAGACGGTGTTGCCGGTGTGATCGGGTTCTCGCTGATCCTCATGCCTTTCATGAGCATGAACGGCATGTATCTGGCGAACATCCTCAACAGTGCGTTCTGCATAGGAATGGCTGTGGTCTACTCCATCATCTTCAACAAACGGTTCCCCCGGAACATGGACGACCTGATGGCCATTCCGGCACAGTTCGGAGTCAGCAAGGAAAACCGGATGGAGCTGACCATAAGGAACCTGGAGGATGTGGTCACGGTCGCCAACACGGTATCCCGGTTCTGCAGGGAACACGGAATGGATGAACGGCGTACCTACCTGTCATCGCTGTTCCTTGAAGAGATGGCCGGAAACGTGGTTGAGCACGGCTTCATCAAGGACAAGAAAAAGAACCATGAGGTGGGGATCCGCGTGTCCGTCAAGGGAAACATCTTCATCCTGAGGATCAATGATGACTGCATCCCGTTCAATCCCGAGGACAGAAAGGACATCTTTGATCCCAACGATCCTGCGAAGAACATGGGACTGAGGATGGTGTACCACATGGCCAGGAAGATCGAGTACCACAACATCCTCGGCCTGAATGTACTGACCATACAGGTGTGAAACCGAATCAGTACAAGCCGGAGTCCCAGTTCCTAAAGCCAGTCCTTTGTGTTATAATAATAACATTCTGTTGTAATTTATTACAATTCTTGTCTCCACTATGTTGACCTTATCTATATTTAATGAGTAAATGGTCATAGCCCGGATTCGGGCTTTGTTTTGGGAGGAAGCTATGGTTATCACCGATTTCCTTGAGAGGAACTCCAGACTGTACGGATCGGACACGGCACTGGTTGTCGTAAGCCCGTCGGAGACCAGAGACCAGGCAGTGACCTGGAGAGAGGCCAGCCTTATCGAGAGCGCGACGGACTCGCCCTACAGAAGGGAGATGTCTTGGAGAGCGTTCGACCACATGGCGAACAGGTTCGCGAACCTTCTTCTGAGCCGTGAGGTCCCGCGCGGGACAAAGGTCGGAATCCTTATGATGAACTGCCTTGAATATCTGCCGATCTATTTCGGAGTCCTCAAGGCCGGGTGCATCGTCGTACCCATGAACTACAGGTACTCAAGTGATGAGATCAAATACTGTCTGGATCTTGCGGATGTCGAGATCCTTGTCTTCGGACCGGAGTTCACTGCCCGTATGGATGCCATTGCAAACGACATCCCCAATGTGAAAACGATGTTCTTTGTCGGAAAGAACGGCCCGTCCTACACCGAGAACTGTCTGAAGGTCATGGCATTCACATCCATAGAGGCACCGCCGATCGCCCTGGACCAGGACGACTATGCGGCTATCTACTTCTCAAGCGGAACAACGGGCTTCCCCAAGGCCATTCTGCACAAGCACAGAGCCCTGTACAGCTCCTGTCTCACCGAGCAGAACCACCACGGCCAGACCAAGGACGATGTCTTTTTGTGCATTCCCCCGCTCTATCACACCGGAGCCAAGATGCACTGGTTCGGCAGCCTGATGACAGGCGGCAAGGCCGTCATCCTCAGGGGCATCAAACCCGAGTGGATCCTCAGGACAGTTACCGAGGAGAAATGCACCATCGTCTGGCTGCTTGTACCATGGGTACAGGACATCCTGGACGCCATCGACAGCGGAAGAATCCGCCTGGACGACTACCTTCTCAGCCAGTGGCGCCTGATGCACGTCGGCGCTCAGCCGGTTCCGCCAAGTCTGATCAAGAGATGGCTCAAGGTCTTCCCGCACCACCAGTACGACACGAACTACGGCCTTTCCGAGTCCATCGGACCGGGCTGCGTGCACCTCGGAGTTGAGAATGTGGAGAAAGTCGGCGCCATCGGAATCCCGGGCTACCTCTGGGAGACCAAGATCGTCAAGGAAGACGGAAAGACCGAGGTCAAGGGCGAGGAAGTCGGAGAGCTTGCGGTCAAGGGCCCCGGAGTCATGGACTGCTACTACAAGAACCCCGAAGCCACCGCAGAGATCCTCACCAAGGACGGCTGGCTTCTTACAGGTGACATGGCAAAGCGCGACGAGGACGGATTCATCTACCTGGTCGACAGGAAGAAGGACGTCATCATCACCGGAGGCGAGAACCTCTACCCCGTCCAGATCGAGGACTTCCTGCGCAAGTTCGACAAGATCAAGGACGTTGCTGTCATCGGTCTTCCCGATCCGAGACTGGGTGAGATCGCAGCCGCCATCATCTCCATCAAGGACGGCATGACATGCACCGAGGAGGAGATAGAGAACTTCTGCCTTGACCTTCCCAGGTACAAGAGACCCAAGAAGATCATCTTCGCCGATGTTCCCAGAAACCCCACAGGCAAGATCGAGAAGCCTGTGCTTAGAGAACGCTACAGGGTTGCGAACCTTGTCGAGCAGCAGATCAAGAGTTGAGAGAGGTCGATATGAAGAAACTAATGTTGGGAAACGAGGCCCTTGCGAGAGGCCTTTACGAAGCAGGATGCAGTTTTGTCTCCAGCTATCCCGGAACCCCCAGCACAGAAATAACGGAGTTCGCGGCAAAATATCCCGAGATCTACGCAGAATGGGCACCCAACGAGAAAGTGGCCATGGAGGCTGCTTTCGGAGCCAGCCTTGCAGGAAAGAGGAGCTTCTGCGGCATGAAGCACGTTGGACTTAACGTCGCTGCCGATCCCCTTTTCACAATCTCCTACACGGGAGTCAATGCAGGCATGGTCATCTGCGTTGCAGACGACCCGGGCATGCACTCGTCGCAGAACGAGCAGGATTCAAGGCACTACGCCATTGCGGCAAAGCTTCCCATGCTTGAGCCGTCCGATGCATCCGAGGCCCTGGAGTTCACCAAGCTGGCCTATGAGATCTCGGAGCGTTTCGACACTGCAGTCCTTCTTAAGATGTGCACGCGCATCGCCCACTGCCAGAGCGTCGTGGAGACTTCCGACAGGGCCCTGATTCCGGACAAGCCCTACGAGAAGAACATCGAGAAATACATCATGATGCCGGGCATGGCGAAGAAGAGACACCCCATTGTGGAGAAGCGCACAGCGGACCTCACACAGTGGGCGGAGACCTCTTTCGTCAACCGCATCGAGAAAGGAAGCGACACTTCAAAAGGAATAATTGCCTCCTCCACAAGCTACGACTACGTGAAGGAAGTCTGCGGAGACAAGTACCCCGTCCTGAAGCTGGGAATGGTCAATCCGCTTCCGGTGAAGCTCATCCGGGACTTCGCATCCACAGTCGATGAAGTGATTGTAGTCGAGGAGCTTGACGGCATAATAGAGGCCCATTGTTGCTCGATTGGTGTAAAAGTCAAAGGTAAGGAGCTGTTCGGGAACATCGATGAGCTTCTGCCAAACAAGGTTGCAGAGAAACTCGGAGTTCCTGTCCCGCAGGGAGAGAAGCTCGACGACCAGATTCCGGCACGTCCTCCCGTGATGTGTGCCGGATGCCCGCACAGAGGTCTGTACTACATCCTGAAGAAGAACAGGCTCACCGTCCTGGGAGACATCGGATGCTACACCCTCGGTGCCACGGCCCCGCTGAAGGCAACCGACACCACAATATGCATGGGTGCTTCGGTCTCAGGTCTTCACGGCTTCAACAAGGCCGGTGCCGCAGGTCTTGCAGGAAAGACCGTGGCGGTCATCGGAGACTCAACCTTCATGCACAGCGGAATCACAGGTCTTGTGAACATCGCCTACAACGAAAGCGCATCCACGGTCATAATCCTTGACAACTCAACAACCGGAATGACAGGCCACCAGCAGAACCCGACCACAGGCTTCAACCTGAAGGGTGACCCCTGCACGAAGATCGACCTTGAATCCCTCTGCAGGTCCATTGGAATCAGACGCGTGCGCGTCGTGGATCCGTACAACCTCGGGGAATGCGACAAGGCCATCAAGGAGGAGGTCGGATGCAACGAGCCGTCCGTCATCATCTCCAGACGTCCGTGCGCCCTTCTCAAGACCGTTAAGCATCCCGGCCCGATCTCAGTCAACAGCGAGAAGTGCATAGGATGCAAGGCATGCATGAACATCGGCTGTCCTGCAATCAGCATTGTGGAAAAGAAAGCAGTGATCGATTCGACCCAGTGCGTGGGATGCAGCGTCTGCAGCCAGCTCTGCAGGCAGAACGCAATCGGAAAGGAGGCCTGAGATGACAACAAACATCATGATAGTCGGAGTCGGCGGACAGGGAACCCTCCTTGCCAGCAAGCTTCTGGGAAAGCTTTTCCTTGAGAAAGGACTGGACGTCAAGGTCAGCGAGGTCCACGGAATGAGCCAGCGCGGCGGTAGCGTCGTGACTTATGTGCGCTACGGCGAGAAGGTCTTCTCCCCCGTCATCGACAAGGGCCAGGCCGACATCATCATCTCGTTCGAGATCCTCGAGGCCGCCCGCTATGTCGAGTACCTGAAGAAAGGCGGTCTGCTGATCACGAACACACAGCAGATCAACCCCATGCCCGTCATCACAGGTGCGGCGACATATCCGGAGAACCTCCCTGAGAAGCTCAAGGGTCTGGACATAAAGCTGGAGTGCTTCGATGCCCTGTCCCTCGCACAGCAGGCAGGCTCCACAAAAGCCGTCAACCTTGCCCTTCTTGGAAGGCTTTCGAAACACTTCGACTTTTCCGGGAAGCAGTGGCTGGACACCATTGAGACAAGCGTGCCGGCAAAGTTCCTGGAAATGAACAGGAAAGCTTTCCTACTTGGAAGAGATTCACAATAACGATATCATCATTACCGGATCGGACGATCCGACGGAGGTTGACATATGAAGGAAATGAGCAGAAGAAATCAGTACTTCACCGATTCGGTGATCAGAAGGATGACGCGTATCGCGATTGCAAACAACGCCATCAACCTTGCACAGGGCTTCCCTGATTTCGATCCGCCCAAGGCAATGACAGACCGTCTTGCAGAGGTTGCAGCAACAGGCCCTCACCAGTACCCCATCACCATGGGCGCACCCAACTTCCGTCGGGCTCTTGCAAAGAAGGCCGGCCGTTTCATGGGAAGGACCCTCGATCCCGAGACCGACATGGTCGTGACAATCGGCTCCACAGAGGCCATGGTCGATACCCTGTTCGCCCTGACGAACCCCGGCGACAAGATCATCATGTTCTCACCCTACTTCGAGAACTACCACGCTCAGACCATCATGGCCGACTGCGAGCCTATCTTCGTTCCCCTTGTACCGCCGGTGTTCAACTTCGATCCCCAGGTCCTTGAGGATGCATTCAAGCAGCCGAACGTAAAGGCCATCCTGATCTGCAATCCGTCCAACCCCAGCGGAAAAGTCTTCACCCGTGAGGAGCTTTCGTTCATCGCCGACCTGTGCATCAAATACGATGTCTACGCCATCATGGACGAGGTCTACGAGCACATCGTCTACGACGACAACAAGCACATCTACATGAACAGCATTCCCGGAATGTGGGAGAGGACAGTCAGCTGCTCGAGCCTTTCCAAGACCTACTCGGTCACAGGATGGAGACTCGGCTATGCGATCGCACCCCAGCCGATCATGGAGAGGATCAAGCAGTACCACGACTTCAACGCAGTAGGCTGCGCCTCGCCTCTGATGGAGGCCGCCGTGGTGGGTCTCGAGTTCCCGGACAGCTACTACAAGGAGTTCGGCGACCACTATGCCCACATGAAGAAGCTCTTCACTGACGGACTTAAGGACATCGGAATCCCGTTCACCGATCCGCAGGGTGCATACTTCGTCCTTGCCAACATCGGACCTTATCTCAAGAAGGGTCAGAGCGATGTCGACTTCTGCGTAAAGATGACCGAAAAAGTCGGTGTTGCCGCAGTTCCCGGGTCATCGTTCTTCAGAGAGGACATCAATGACATCGTCAGACTCCACTTTGCAAAGAAGGACGAGACGCTGTACGAAGCCCTGAACAGGCTTGCCGACATCAAGAAGAAGATGTGCTGATCCGATTCTGACAGACAAAAAATGAAAGCCGTCGCCAAACTGACTTGGGACGGCTTTCGTGTATATTGGAGAAAAAACTCAGATCCTTGCAACTCCGGATCTTCTAGCTGCTTCTGCAACGGCCTTTGAAACCGCGGGTGCAACACGCGAATCGAATGCCTTGGGGATGATGTAGTCTGCGCAGAGCTCTTCATCGCTGACAAGTGAGGCAAGGGCTTCGGCTGCGGCGACCTTCATCTCCTCGTTGATGTCGGAAGCTCTGACATCGAATGTTCCTCTGAAGATTCCGGGGAAGGCCAGAACATTGTTGATCTGGTTCGGATAGTCGCTTCTGCCGGTCGAGATGACCTTTGCTCCGCCGGCCTTGGCCTCTTCCGGGAAGATCTCAGGTGTCGGGTTTGCGCATGCGAAGATGATGGCATCCCTGTTCATGGTCTTCACCATCTCCGTGGTGACCTGACCGGGAGCGGAGACTCCGATGAAGACATCTGCTCCGACGAGCATGTCCGCAAGGCTTCCCTTCTTCTGCCCGAGGTTCGTCTTCTCAGCCATCTCTTCCTTGATCCAGTTCAGGCCTTCTCTACCCTTGTAGATGGCGCCCTTTCTGTCACACATGGTGATGTCCTTGAATCCTGCGGAAAGAAGGAGCTTGACGATTGCAACAGCGGCTGCACCTGCTCCGGATGTGACGATCTTCACTTCTTCCTTCTTCTTTCCGACAACCTTGAGGGCGTTCGTCAGTCCTGCAAGAGTGATGACAGCGGTTCCATGCTGGTCGTCATGGAAGATCGGGATGTCGCACTTCTCCTTGAGTTTGCGCTCGATTTCGAAGCACCTGGGTGCGGAGATGTCCTCGAGGTTGATTCCGCCGAAGGAACCGGAGATGTTGTATACGGTGTTGACGAACTCGTCCACGTCCTTTGTCCTGACGCAGAGCGGGAAGGCATCGACATTTCCGAAAGACTTGAAGAGCACGCACTTGCCCTCCATGACGGGCATTCCTGCCTCAGGTCCGATATCGCCGAGACCGAGGACGGCCGTTCCGTCTGTGATGACGGCACAGAGGTTCCAGCGTCTTGTGAGCTCGTAGCTCTTGTTTATGTCCTTTTGGATCTCAAGACAGGGCTGGGCGACACCGGGGGTGTAGGCCAGCGAGAGATCCTGGGAACTTGCAACGGGTACGGTCGAGATGACCTCGATCTTTCCCTTCCATTCAGCATGTTTCTTAAGTGATTCCTTAGCGTAGTCCATGTTTAACCTCACTGGATAATATCATAAGGTCACGGGGAAATTGAGGCAAGTGGTTTATTTCGATTTTCGAACAATATTTGAACTATTTGTCGCTTTTTGAACAGAAAACATTCATAAAACGAACATCAGTTTTTCCGGCCTTTTTCTGCCTTCATCCTTGCCCAGACCTGGAGGACGGCGGCCTGGGTCTTTCCGTCCTGGACCTTGCCGGCAAGGATCATGTCCACGAATTCCCGTATGTCCATTATCTCCACATTGATGCTCTCGTCATCGTCGAGGTCCCTGTTTCCGAAGCTCAGTCCCCTGGCCCAGTAGATGTAGATGACCTCGGTGGAATAGGCGCAGGTGGGATAGAAAGGCCCGATGTATTCGAAGGTCTGAGCCTCTATGCCGGTCTCCTCCCTCAGCTCGCGCTTTGCGGCCTCAAGGTGGTCCTCGCCTGCATAGTCAAGCTTGCCTGCGGGGATTTCCAGAAGCTCCGCCATGAACGGATAGCGGAACTGATGCTCTATGGCGATCCGGCCCTGGTCATCCATTGCCACTACGGCAACGGCTCCCAGATGCTTTATGTATTCCCTGGTGCTTTCATGGCCGTTGGGAAGAATGATGTTGTCCTTGAAAACGTGAAGAAGCTTTCCGGAGAAAACCTCTGTTGAATCAACCTGCTTTTCAGCAAGAGGCATGTTGTCGAATACTTTTTCCATGCCTTAGACTTTAATCCTGCAGACCGTTCATGTCCAGTCCGTGGACCCAGTTGCTTTTGGCCATGTAGATGGTGAAGATGATGGAAGAAATGGTCCATGTCAGCGGATATGCTGCAAAAACAAGCTCGATTGTATGAGATAAGGACATTGCAACGCTTATGTAGGTGACTCTGAAAATGCACCATACACCAAGCATCACGAACATGGGGACCTTTGCTTTTCCGGCTCCTCTGAGAACTCCGGCAATCGAGTGAGAAAGAGCGAGCATGAAGTAGAACGGAGCCTCTATGCGTATCTGTCTGACTCCGAACGCCACCACGCCTTCATCTCCGTTGAAGACGGCTATCAGAGGCCTTGCTAAGATTATCTCCAGAAGTCCTATGGCCTGAGCCAGGGCCACACAGACGATGATGCCGAAGCGTGCTCCCTGCTTTGCCCTCTCATGCTCGCCTGCTCCCAGGTTCTGGCTGATGCAGGTTGTGATTGCGGCGACGAATGAGTTGATCGGGATGAACGCAAAGCCCTCGAGCTTGGAGTAGCAGCCGCAGCCTGCCACGGCTGTGGACGAGAATGTGTTGAAGTTCGACTGGACAAAGACGTTGGCAATCGCGATGACGGAGTTCTGGATTCCGCTGGGAAGACCGTAGTTGATTATCTCCCTCAGGATCGGGACATCGATTTTTATCCTGCGGACGCTGACCTTGTAGATCTCGTTTGTCCTTATCAGCCTTATCATGCACAGCACGAACGAAAGTCCCTGCCCTATTGTGGTCGCGGCGGCGGCCCCGGCGACACCCCATCCGAACACCTTGATGAACAGAAGGTCCAGAAAGCCGTTCGCCACGGATGATATGAGAAGATACACAAGCGGATGGACGGAATCGCCGGTCGCATTCATTATCCCCATGGCGATGTTGTACATGACGCAGAATATGATGCCGTACGAGTATATCCTGAAATAGGTGACGGAGCCTTCCATTATGTCAGATGGTGTTCTCATCAGCCTGAGAACCACCGGCGTGAGGGCAACGCCCACAACCGTCATGAAAAGGCCTGACAGAAGGCCGAACGCAAGGTCGGTGTGGATCGCCTTCTGAAGCCTGTCGTTGTCCCTTGCCCCGAAGTACTTGGAGATCACGACGCCCGCTCCGATGGCAAGGCCGTTGAAGAACCCCACCATCATGAAGATCAGGCTTCCGGATGAAGCGACGCTTGCGAGGGCCTTCGGACCGAGGATGTTGCCGACAATCAGGGAATCGACAGCGTTGTAAAGCTGCTGGAACAGATTTCCCAGAAAAAGAGGCACTGAAAATCTGATTATCTTCTTCCCCAGACTCCCCGTCGTGAAGTCAAGCGTGCTTGTCCCTGTACCCACAAAGCGAGTATCTCACAATGAGGAGGGAAGTTCAACGCAGTTGCCGTTTCTGTCCCAGACAGGACCTGTGCTTGAATTCCGCAGATAGAACAGGACTCCAAGACACGGCTTTGAGAATATCTCCTCGGCCACCTTCACATAGGAGAGGACCTGGGTCTTGTGGATCTCAGGATTCCTGACAATGTCGGTTTTGTAGTCCACGACAAGGTTGGTTTTCTCTCCCATGACAAGAAGGTCCATCACACCCTCCACCGCAACATCTCCAAGCTCTACCGGACTTGTGTAGAAACGAAGCTCGGGACGGTTTTCCTTCCCTGCGATGTGCCGGGTATAAAGCTCGCTCTTCAGGAAGCCGTCCGCATACCCGAGGGCCTGCTGCAGAGCCCTATCGTTGTCTTTGGGGTTCTCGAAAAGCCTGCTTTCAATGTCATCCGTGTCCTCACCCTTCATCGTCTTCTCCAGAACCAGGTGGCACAGTGTTCCGAACTTGTCCTGAAGTCCATTTTCGGCAATCAGGTCGTCAAGGTCGGTGGTTTTCAGCACATCGCACTTGGAAACGTCTTCGTAAGGATTCCTTCCCAAGTCATCATGACCTGTCACTGGGATGCGGGTTTCCTTGACCTTGAACTCCTTAAATTCTGACGGTACGTCAATTTGCTCGGATTTGCGGTTCCGTGTTCCCTGATTCCTCTCCGTTTTGGTGACATCGTGCACCTCCACATCGGGATTCTTGCACTTCATGGTGTCGAAATCCATTCCTATGGAGTCCGCATACCACTGCATCACATCGGATATTGTGTATTTCCCGTTCTTCAGGGAATAACCGCCTATGAGGATCAGATGGTCCTTGGCCCTTGTCAGGGCAACGTACATGATGCGCTTGAGCTCGGCCTTCTCCCTGTCCTGCCGGTCCTCGTCCAGGATCTTTCTCATGGCCTTGTTCTCCGATGCCACCAGGTTGCCGCCGTATTCAAAGACCAGGGCGGACTTGTCGGCCTGCGTCCTGCCTCCTATTCCCGCAAAGATCACCACCTTGAACTCCAGGCCCTTGGATTTGTGGACGGTCATTATCTGGACTCCGGATCTGGAGCTGTGGAGGACGTTGGCCTCGGGAAGCTTCGAGCTGGTTCCCAGGTTGTCCCTGAGGAACTTCACAAAATCGTTGAGGTTCTTTCCGTCACGGTCAAAGGCAACCGCATAGGAGAAAATGTACTCGTAATGCTCGGTGAACGTACGTCTGTCGTCATCGGACTGAAGGTATGCTTTGTAGCCGCCTTCTATGTAGATGAACTGGACAAGGCGGGCAATAGTGAGCCTGAACGCCTTCTGTCTCAGACTCTCAATGAACGAGAGGAAAAGCTCATAACGTCTTCTGTCTATCGGAAGGACATCGGCATTTTCGACGACCACATTGTGTATGCTCTGCTCGCAAAGGCCGCAGAACGGGGATTTGAGGGCAGCCACAAGGCTTCGCGTGTCCTCAGGATACAGGACAAGGTTCAGGAGGCTGTAGAAATCGCTTGAGACGGCATCCAGCATCAGAGACCTGGTTTCCGCTATCTGATAGTCGATGTTCCTGCGTTTCAGGGCCTTCTCTATGTTCATCTGGTTTGTGGATGAACGGAAGATTATGGCAATGTCCTCGGGCTCGGGTCTCTTTCCGTCTACCAGGAATTCATCGGTCTGAAGGATCTTTTTGCAGTAGTCCCCTATCGCCTCGGCCTCTAGGATTCCTCCGTCCATGTCTTCGTCCTCTATGGCGTTCTTGTTGTAGACGGAGAATATGATACGGGACTGTGTCCCGTCAGGTTCCCTGCCGCATAGAATGGGATTGTATCTTGCATGGTAGTCCCTTTCACCTTCACTCAGGACCTGTGAGAAAACATCGTTGAAATGGTCTATCAACTTCTTCTGGCTTCTGTAGTTGGTGCTCAAGGAGAGGGAATCTCCGTTGACTCCTATTTCCTGCTGAAGATGCCTGAAGACCGAAACATCCGCTCCTCGGAAGCTGTAGACCGACTGCTTCTCGTCACCCACGAAGAAGAGCTTGTTGCTGTCAAGGTCCTCAAGGGCCGGAATCCTGCCCTTCTCTCCCGGGATGTCCGTTCTTTCGGCCAACAGGAACAGAAGGTCCCTCTGGACTCTGTTGTTGTCCTGGAACTCGTCTATCATGATGAACCTGAAACGGTTCTTGTAGACGCTTCTGAGCTGCAGGTTGTCCCTGAGTGCAAGAACGGAAAGCTCCGAAACATCCCTGAAAGTCATGACTCCCAGACGCCTTTTCTCGGAATTCACCAGATCGGCGAACTTCTCAACGGCCCTCTGGAGAACCGGTGTATCTGTACTGCCGTTCGCTATGTCCTGAAGGATCGGGAACCCGGTATCCTTGCCCAGGATGGGTTTGATCTCACCAACAAGTTCCTTGACCTCCTCGTCCTTCACCCCTCTGAGGTCGAAATAGTCGGATGATGTGAAGCTCTGGCTGTCAAACAGGTATCTTATTCTGTCATATTGATTTGCAAAGGCTCCCCTGAGTGACATGGCACCGAGTCTGTCAAGCAGTTCCCCCAGACGTGAGCGTTTGGCAAGATACACTTCCCTGACCGACTCTATGAAATCCCTGAATATCCTGTCGGCATTGTAGTCTCCGGCAAGGGAAACCCTTGAGGCAATGGTAAGGAAGAAGCCGTTCATTATGGCCGGCGGCATGTCCAGCGAGGCCAGAAGAGAGCTTTCCTCTCTGTTATCAGGATCCGAGAGGAAACCCTGCGCAAGGCGCTGGGCCATATCGGATAGGTCTTCCTCGCTGAGGTTGCCCATGTCTCTGGAAAAGCCGGAGGAGATGCTGTCGCTTCTTACTATCTGGGCGCAGAAGCTGTCAAGAGTGCTGATTGTAGCCTTCCTGAAGCTGTCGAGCGAGTCCTGGGGGATGCTGTCCTTTGCTTTGATGAGGCGTTGGTAAATCCTCTGGCGCATCTCGTTGGCAGCCTTCTTGGTGAATGTAAGTGTGAGTATCTGTTCCGGCTTAACATTCTCCTCCATGACAAGACGTAGAAAACGCCAGGAAAGGACGGCTGTCTTTCCGGCACCCGCACCTGCGGACACGACGGTGTTGCGCACCGATTCAATGACCGGCCGCTGCTCCATGTTTGGGACGAACTTCTCGCTCTGCATTATCTGTTCAAACGTCATTGCAGGTTGAACCTCCTTCTGCAGATGCTTCTGTCCTCGCAGAACTGGCAGGTTTCCTTGGAGGGCCTTGCGTTCCACCTTCCCTTCCTGAATCCGGCTCTGAGATCCTCCACGTCCTCATCCAGCTTGATGCTCTGCTGCTCCCAGACATCAGGAGTGAAACCTTTGAAGGAAGATGAACCCATGGAGTAGAAAAGGCACTGGCCGACATTCTCGCCGAACTCCGGATTCTCATCGTAAAGACGTTTGTAGAGCACAAGCTGATAGGTCGGTGACCCGGAACCCTTTTTGTAGTCCAAAAGGTGGATCTGGCCGTTGTTATCCATAATAATTGTATCTATATATCCGATAAAGGAAGGGTTTTTATTCAATCTGTACTCATTCCTCAAGGGAGTGAACGCACCGACATAGCCCTTGGCCTTGCTGTTGTACGGCGGAAGAAGCAGGATGTTCAGGACGTTCTTCAGAGGTTCCAGATAGTTGCCTCTGATGCTCATCTTCATATACGGGTCAAAGACACTCTCCTTCTCCAGGAGACTGTCCATGATAGTCTCCAGCTCACTGTGGTATTCATCAAGATCCTGCGGGACGACAAGCTTTCCCAAATGGGCGTTCATGAATGCCTGGATTACCTTGTGCAGGAACGACCCTATCTCCCTGTCGTCCTGTCTTGCAGGCTCGAACTGGTCCGGACAGTCTTTAAGAAGATCGATCTCCACGAATGTCATGTACGGACACTTGGCGTAGCTGTCGATTGTGGAAAATGAAAGGGCCTTTGAATCAGGATCCCTTTCAAATCCGCTTCCGCCTGTGGCAAGGTCTGTCCCTGCCGGAGCGAACGATGTCTCCGCTGCATGACGCAGGCTGAGTGCATCGGCTTTCTCGAATACGGGGCTGTCAGCCACCTCCGCCTGCTTCACCGAATCATTGAGTATGAAATAAGTCGGAGCTCCGGCCGAACCTTCGAAGGTCTCCTTCGAGCCCGAGATGAAGACCTTGTCTCCGCTTTGTCCGTAGTATTCGAAAAGCCGCTGTGTCACGTCAAAGCTGTCGGATACCACCTCATGGTCCTCAAGGAACCCCAGATATCTTTCCCTGACCTGCGAGTTCGCATCGTTCAGACCTATCACAAAATGGTACGGAACATGCAGAAGCGGGTCCTGGGCATAGCTGTAGACCCTGATGCCTGACTTGTTGTCCTGCGGAACATAGGAAAGATGCTCCAACTCGTCCATGAATACGGAGAACATGTCGTCCATGTCCAAAGACACGTTTCTCAGTGTTTTCCCAAGGTCGGAAAGCACGGAGAGGATGAACGAATAGACATCCCTGTCCTCCGATGGGGAGTTGTTGAACTCGTCGCTTCCGAACAGGTGGGCCGTCAGGGCATGGAGGTTTTTCGAAAGTTTCTGCTCATCCGAGGAACTGCGGATTGCCAGCAGGGCGCTTCGGATATCCCTGTACAGTTCCAGTTCCTCCGTCCTGCCGTTTTTCCTGAGGGACGAGGTCAGAGGATCGTCCTTCGCATCAAAGCTTCCGCTCTGTATGTTGTTGTCAATCATGAACCTCATCAGGGCCCGGTTGACGTCCATATTGTTATAAGGAAGGGAGGAATTCAGAAGAAGGCCTTCCATTGAACGGAAGGAAAGCCGTTCCGTAATACAGAGCATCACGGAACTCAGATAACGTCCGGGAACCGTCTCGAATATGTCCAGACTTCCCATGAAGGAAAGAGGCACGTTGTATTCAAGGGCCTTGCGTTCAAGACGCTGCCGAAGGCTTGAAAGCGCAGGTGTTGCAATCAATATTTCCGAAGTAGGAATACCTGCAAGCTTCAATTTCTCCAGTTTGTGGAAAAGAGCCTCCAGTTCGGCTTCCTCTGTATCGTACTGGACATAGACGGGTTTCTGTGGGGATTGCAGCTCAAGTCTTCTGATTCCGGGCACATCGCCGAGCTCCTTCATGAGCTTCTGCATCTGGATGTCGGCATCGATTCCCACCATCACATGGTCAAGCGCAGGTCCTTTGTAGAATTCAGGGCTGTGCATCTCCCATCCGGGTTCGAACAGTCCGTTTTTATCAAGAAAAGCCCCATATTGTCTCCTGAGAGTCTGAAGATCCGAGTAAAGGATCCTGTTGTTGATCGTGCATAGCTGCATCTGCATCAGATCCGGGAGTATTCTTGTGAGGAAGGGAATGAACCTGCGTCTGAAGCTGCAGAACCTGTCATCATATATATATCTGAGACCGGTCTTTCCCGAAGACAGGAATGAGGAGACAAATGCAAGGCGGTGGTATTTGTTCGAAGGTTTACTATTCTTATGGACCGGAGCGAACTTCGCCATGAACGAGTCCAGAGCAATGGCACGGTCTGCGAGCACACTGGTGTGACGGCTTCTGACATACATAGACAGATAATGCCTTGCGGCATTCTCCGTCGGAAACACCAGAGTCGTTCTACCATCGTCCAATAAGCTGAAAATCTCCTCAACCAGACCCATGACGATTAATATTATATGGTTTTTTCAATTGAATCCAAAAAAAATCAAAGATTTTCTCAAATTGTTTTTGTGCGTATTTCGCGGACAGTATGTATCTGTTTCAGAAACAGAAATCACAGCCATCCCATTGTGAAACAACAAGATAATGGACAGGGGAAATATGCAACAAAGTGAAACAATATTCATCTTTGTATAAAAATCAAATACAAATCAGGTTTTGACAGCATAAATTTGCAGAAATCACGGTGCGTTTTCCTATTGCACAAAGATGGCAAAAAGTGCTATTACCAAAGAAAATTTTGAACACCTGACTTCTATCTTGTTCCAAATGAACGAGATGCCGGTATTCTGTTTTGCAGAATACAATTGAGGGAAAACGCAGGTGACAGGAGGGGCAACATGTATAATTACAAGAAATTCATGGCAGAGCTTGAGCAGAAGAACCCTGCGCAGCCCGAGTTCATCCAGGCGGCAAGCGAGATTGTCGCATCCATCATAGACACGGTGAACAACAATCCGATGTACCTGAAGAACAAGATCCTGGACAGAATCGTCGTTCCGAACAGAATCGTCGAGTTCAAGGTCGAGTGGGAGGATGACAACCACGAGATCCAGGTCAACAGAGGCTGGAGAGTCCAGTTCAACAACGCCATCGGCCCCTACAAGGGTGGACTCAGATTCCACTCCAACGTCACTCTCGGAACCCTCAAGTTCCTCGGCTTCGAGCAGACATTCAAGAACTCCCTCACAACACTGCCCATGGGCGGCGGAAAAGGTGGTTCGGACTTCTCTCCGAAGGGAAAATCCGACGATGAGATCATGAGATTCTGCCGCTCGTTCATGACGGAGCTGTTCAAGCATATCGGACCCAACACAGATGTCCCCGCAGGTGATGTCGGAGTCGGCGGAAGAGAGATCGGATTCATGTACGGCCAGTACAAGCGCATCCGTGACGAGAACACAGGAGTTCTGACAGGAAAGGGCCTTGAGTGGGGCGGATCTCTGATCAGACCCGAGGCAACAGGTTTCGGAGCCCTCTACTACGCACAGGAGCTTCTGAAGGACTTCGACGACCACATCGAGGGCAAGAGGGTCTCGATCTCCGGTTACGGCAACGTCGCCTGGGGAGCTGCGATGAAGGCAACCCAGATGGGCGCCAAGGTCGTGACGATCTCCGGTTCCAAGGGCTATGTCCTTGACGAGGACGGAGTCAACTCCATCGACAAGTGGAACTACATGCTCATGATGAGAGCCACCAACAGCGGAGACCTCGCAGGCTATGCCAAGACCTTCGGAGCCAAGTTCTTCCCCGGCGAGAGACCGTGGAACGTTCCGGTGGACATCGCCATGCCGTGCGCATACCAGAACGAGCTCGGCGAGGCCGATGCAAAGGCTCTGGTCAAGAACGGCGTGAAGTACGTCATCGAGACCTCAAACATGGGTTGCACACCCGAGGCCGTTGCGGTCTTCAAGGAAGCAAAGATTCCCGTAGCCCCGTCCAAGGCTGCCAACGCCGGCGGAGTCGCAGTGTCAGGACTTGAGATGAGCCAGAACTCTGAGCACCTCGCATGGTCCGCGGAGGAAGTCGATGCAAAGCTCCACGACATCATGGTCAACATCCACGATGCCTGCGTGCGCGAGGGAAAGCAGAAAGACGGCACCGTAGATTACATAAAGGGAGCCAACATCGCAGGCTTCAAGAAAGTGGCAGATGCCATGTGCGCCGAAGGATATTGAGCACGTGGATATTGATAGACTGTAGCTCGGTTGGCACGGAGATTCCGATTCGGATTCTCCGTGTTTTTTTCGTCAGCCGGTCCCTGCAGAACCGCAGCTGCAATTGTCATGCACTTGCGCTCTGTGGTAAAATCAGGCAAGGAATGCAATTCATTTGGAGGACAAACGATGGAACGCATAAACGGTGCTAAACCAAAGGTGTCGGTCATAGGCGCGGGAAACATGGGAGGAGCCTTCTCCGAGGCACTTTCCAGACTTGAGGGAATAGACCTCTGTGTATACGACAGCCATCTGCCGAGTGCCCAGCGCGTGGCGCAGGGACAGGCCATCACCGTGCTTTCTTCAATGAAAGAGGCTGCCGGATCGCATATCGTGATAATCGCAGTGAAACCACAGGTCCTCCCGTCGATCTGGAAGGATCTAGCAGCCCTGAAGCCGGACTTCTTCATCTCCATAGCTGCCGGAGTCACCATCGCAAAGCTCACGGAGAACCTGGGAACCGACAAGGTGGTGCGCTTCATGCCCAACATAGCCGCAAAGATCGGATATGCCGTGACGGCCGTCGCATACTCAAAAGCCCTTGACGAGGCATCCCGCAAGGATGCCATGGAGGTGGCCGAGTCCGTAGGAACCGCATTCGAGCTTGACGAGCACCTGTTCTCCGCTTTCATTGGAATCTCCGGAAGCGGAATCGCATACATGTTCGAGCTGATGCACCAGATGGCCATGGGCGGTGTCCGCGAGGGCATTCCTTATCCCAAGGCTCTTTCGATTGTCGCCGACACCATGGTGAGTGCGGCAAAGCTTCAGAAGGAGACCGGAAGGAACGCGATAGACCTCGAGACCATGGTCTGCTCCGCAAAGGGGACCACGATCGAAGGCATCGCAGCCTTGTCTGAAGGCGGTTTCGCATCGGCAGTCATCAACGCTGTCAGCGCCGCGGCAAGAAAATCTGAGGAGCTTGAGAAAAGGTCATGAGCACGGATTCCCTGTTTGAATCGTTTGCAGAGGTCAGATCGGCCGCATCCGTCCTCTCCGTCTCGACTGACGACGAGAGAAAGAAGGCACTCAGACTTATAGCGGAGGCTCTGACATCTGGAAAGAATGAGATATTCGCCCAAAACGCAGTGGACATGGAGAATGCAAAGGCAGCCGGAATCCCGGATGCTATTCTCCACAGGCTTCTGTTCTCCGAAGACAAACTCAGGTCGGTCACAAAAGGACTTCTTGAACTTGCAGACCAGAAGGACCCCATAGGAAAGGTTCGCGAGAAACGTGAACTGGATCCCGGATTCATCCTTGAGAAGCGGACTTTCCCCATAGGTGTCATAGGAATGATCTTCGAAGCCCGTCCCGATGCGCTTGTTCAGATAGCGGGCCTTGCCCTGCGTTCCGGAAACGGAATCATCCTCAAGGGCGGACGCGAGGCTGCCAAGTCGAACAGGATGCTGGTGGAAGTTATCAAGGAAGCCACAAAGGACCTTTCGTTCGGTTCGGACTGGATCCTGGGAATTGAAAGCCATGAGGATGTGGACTGCCTGCTGAAGGCCGAAGGCTATGTGGACCTGCTGATTCCCAGAGGCTCAAACGCTTTCGTCCGCCACGTGATGGACAACACCAGAATCCCGGTCATCGGACATGCCGACGGACTGTGCGCAACATATGTGGACAAGAGCGCAGACTTGGACAAAGCCGTGAAGGTATGTCTGGATGCGAAGGTCCAATATCCTGCTGCATGCAATGCAACTGAGACATTCCTTGTAAATCAGGACATCGTTTCCGAATTCCTGCCAAAACTTGCGAAGGTCTTCTCAGACAACGGAATCAAGGTCCATGCGGACAAGAAGGCCATTGTCTTCATGCCGGAAGCCGTTCCTGCAACAGACAGGGATTTCGATACGGAGTACCTTGCACTGGAGTGTGCGGTCAAGGTTGTCTCCTCCGTCCGGGAAGCTGTTGAGCACATCCAGAAGCACGGTTCACACCATACGGATGCCATCCTTACAAACTGCAGGGAGAACGCCGGTTACTTCGTTGCAAAGGTGGACAGCGCGGATGTGTTCGTCAACTGCTCCACACGTTTTGCAGACGGCTTCAGGTTCGGTCTTGGAGCGGAAGTGGGAATAGCCACATCCAAGCTCCATGCCAGGGGACCGGTGGGACTTGACGGTCTGATGACCACAAAATGGATTCTCTGCGGCGACGGTCAGACCGTGGCCGAATATTCGGGACCGGATGGAAAGAGCTTCCATCACAAGGAGCTGATCTGATGAGGGATCTCGGAAAGATAAAGACGGTTGTCGTGAAGGTGGGAACGAACCTACTTTCATCGAAGACAGGAATAGACAAGGAAAGGATCTGCGACATAGCCGACCAGGTCTCAAGACTGAGAGACCTCGGATACTACGTCCTGATTGTCTCATCAGGAGCCATAGGAATGGGAGCAAAGGCCCTGAAGCACAACAACCCGGTCAAGCACATTCCCCTCAGACAGGCCTGCGCAGCCATCGGAAACCCGCTTCTCATGACGGCCTATCAGGAAGCCTTCGCAAAGCACAAGCTGATCTGCGGACAGGTTCTGATCACAAGGAACGTCCTGAACAACCGCACCGGATACAACAACATGAGAGCTGCCGTGACGACTCTCCTGCAGCTTGGAGTTGTCCCCATCTTCAACGAGAACGACGTCGTCTCCACATCAGAGATCAACAACGTGTTCGGAGACAACGACAGGATGTCGGCCTATGTCGCTTCCAAGATCGATGCGGACCTTCTTGTCCTGATGACGGACATCGATGGAGTCTATACCGGAAACCCGAAGACGGATCCCGATGCGAAGCTCATCGGGGAGATTCCCGAGATCTCTCCCGAGATCTTCGGCTATGCCAAGGGTGCGGGAAGCACATTCTCCACAGGCGGCATGAAGACAAAGCTCCTTGCAGCCCAGATTGCACAGAAAGGCGGCTGCGGAACCATGATAATCTCAGGCTATGAGAAGGACTCGCTGGTGCGTTCGGTTCTCGGTGAGAGCATCGGAACCTACATTCTTCCCGAAAAACGTCTTGCCCAGAGGCAGAGATGGATCTACAACACGGCGTCCGCCGGTTCGGTGATTGTGGACGAGGGTGCGGAGAAGGCTCTGACAGTCGGACACAAGTCGCTCCTTCCTTCCGGAATCAAAAATGTCGAAGGCGTCTTCAACGACGGCGATGTCATAGATATCAAGACAACCGATAAAAATGTCATCATGAAGGCCATTACAGGCTTCAATTCCTCGGATCTGCTGAGAATCATGGGTCACAGTACAAAAGACATCGCCAAGATGCTCGGCGATGTCCCTAAAGTGGTCTTCAGACCTGAGGATTCGGTCTACATCGATTGAAGCTCAGCCTTTGAGCTCCCTGTCAAGTTTTCTCAGAAGCATCGGGAATGCAGCCTCGAAATCGACACCGTACGTGTTGTGGTCGTCGTGGCTCAGGGTCTCGGCGATGGAGCGTACAACGAAGTCTCCTGCAAGGGCATAGGCCTTCTCAAGTGAAAGACCTCTGACCAGAGCTCCTGTGAGGACGCTTGCGAAGATGTCGCCCGTTCCGTGGAAGCTGGTCTTCATCTTCTTGTGGAAATACCATGAGTACTCTCCGGTCTCCGCATTGTAGGATGCGATTCCTATCCTGCCTCTGGAAGTCTTGAACTCGATTCCCTTCAGCACCACCTGCTTTGACCCAAGACCTGCGAGCTTCTTGAGAAGATCCTCGATATAGGCCTGGTCATAGCTGCCTGCCTCCACATATGGAACACCGAGCATGAAGCTGGCCTCTGTGATGTTCGGAACGATGATGTCTGCCTGGCCGCAGAGCCCTGCCATTGCCTTGGCGAACTCGGGAGTGAAGCCGGGATACAGCTTGCCGTTGTCGGCCATGCACGGGTCTACGATTACCTTGGTGTCCTTACCCCTGAACCTGCTGAAAAGCTCCTTCATAAGATCGATCTGCTCGAAGGATCCCAGATATCCGGTGTAGATGGCATCGAAACCGAGTTTCTCCTTCTGCCAGTGGTCCATGATGGGCCTGATGTCGGATGTGAGGTCCCTGAACGTGAAGCCTTGGAACATGGTATGTGTCGAAAGCACGGCGGTAGGGATGATTGCTGTCTCAACGCCCATTGCGGAGATGATTGGAAGTGCAACTGTAAGGGAGCACTTTCCCACGCATGAAATGTCCTGTATTGTCACTATTCTCTTCATGGCTGAAACTGTAGTAAAAATCTGTATTCATTAAAAGAAACAGATTGCACTATTTTTATGGGTACAGATTTGCCTTTTAATTCAACAATCTGCTATACTCACACCATGCGGGATTCACTATATGAGAACCTCTATTCCAAGTTCGTGAACGAGATAAGGTCGGGCAAGCTGGGTGCAGGATCAAAAATGCCATCCGTGAGGCAGTGCGCTGAGGAAAGCGGAGTCAGCCGCAACACCGTTCTGGGCGCCTACTCCATCCTTCTGTCCGAAGGCTACATCAATGCCAGGGAAAGAAGCGGCTACTATGTGGCCAGGTTCGATGCACCTCTTCCTGCAGGCATTCCGGAAGTGAAAAGAACCCCACAGAGGAAAACCGAGGCAAAAGAATACATCACGGACCTTTCCGCCAACCTTGTGGACAGCACGCTTTTCCCATACAGCACGCTCAGACAGCTGTACCGCGAGACCCTGAGCGGTTCCAACATCTCAATCCTTGGACAGAGCGGAATGAGCACGGGAGACGAGGACATCAGACTTTCCATCTCCACATATGTGTTCAACCACAAGGGGATCTCCTGCGACCCTGACCAGATCATCATAGGAAACGGAACGTCCTACCACCTCCAGACCCTGCCCTCGCTTTTCGATGAACGACCCGCATTCCTGATGGAGGCCCCGGGCTTTCGGAGCACCCGCGAGATAGTCGCCGACACCGGATGCGAGATCTTCGACATCCCGCTTGACGGCGAGGGAGCCTCCGTCAGGGAAATCAGGAAAAAAACGGAGAACATGGACGGCACCGTACTTCTTCACATCTCGCCGTCCCACCAGTACCCCATGGGCATCACCATGTCGGCACCCAGACGGGCATCGATTCTGGACTGGGCGGATGCAAGGGATGGCCGCTATATAATCGAGGACGACTACGATTCGGACTTCAGATACAACGGCCGCCCCATACCCCCGCTGTGCGGCACGGACACCCACGGGAAGGTAATCTATATAGGGACTTTCTCCAGAACCCTGACCCCTTCCATCAGACTGAGCTACATGATCCTTCCGCCGGAGCTTCTTGAAAGATACAAGAGCCGCTTTGCAAAATACCCCTGCCCTGTATCAAGAATAGACCAGAAGGTGGTCTCGCTTTTCATGGACAGCGGATACTACGAACGCCACATCAGCCGAATGAGAAGGGTCTACAGAATACGGCGCAACCGGATGATGGATGTGATTTCCGACAGTTCACCCTATTCCGAAATCCGAGGCGAGGAGGCTGGACTCCATTTCATTGTCCGTTTCCCCATCGCCGAGGAAACGATGGTCAGAAAGGCAAGGGAAAACGGCTTTGTACTAAGCGGAACAGGGACTGGATGGATCGTCATAGGCTATGCCCATCTTTCGGACGAGCAGATAGACCTTTTCGGGCTGTTTCTGCGCAAGGCTCTTGAATAAAAAACCCTGCTGGTTTAATCTCAGAGGCGTCTAGGGGTGGCCCGTGGGGCCTGAGAACATACCCTCGAACCTGATCTGGGTAATGCCAGCGTAGGAACGACGCGATTGTAATCACAAACATTTCCCCAAAGACAGAATTCTACCTACTTGGGAGGCCTTTATGAAAAAGGTTGTGTCTGTCTTGGCAGTCATGGCCCTTGCCATGTTCTGCATCTTTTCGATGTCATCTTCCGAAACAGAAAAACCGTCGGACAGGACGCTGACCGTCTATGCCTACGACACGTTCTGCGGAGACTGGGGTGCCGCGGGTACCGTAATCCCGGCATTCGAGGAGAAAACCGGAATCAAGGTGAATCTTGTATCATCCGGAGCGGCAATTGAGGTCATAAACAAGGTCCGTCTGGAGGGAGCGAACACACAGTGCGATGTCATCCTGGGCATCACCGACTCCACAGCGGACAAGGCCTATGACCTGCTGGAACCCTACAGATCCCCTTACATCGATACAATCGACCAGCGTCTTGTTTTCGACAAGGAAAGCCGTCTGATTCCGTTCGACTACGGCATCTTCGCCTTCGTCTGCGACTCAAGCTACGAGCTGATAATGCCAAAAAGCCTTGAGGAACTTGCCACGGACGCATACAAAGACCTGGTCATACTCATCGATCCCAGAACCAGTTCGGTCGGAACAGGTCTGATGATGTGGACCTACAACGCTCTGGGTGACAAGTGGCTGGACTGGTGGAAGACCATGTCCAAGAACGCGCTCACAATCGCATCCGGCTGGTCTTCGGGATACGGCCTTTTCACAGAGGGAGAGGCTCCTCTGGTGATAAGCTACACGACAAGCCCCGTCTACCATGTGATGTGGGAGAACACAACCCGCTATCAGGCACTGGTCTTCCCGGAGGGCCACGAGGTGACCATCGAGTCTGCCGGAATTGTCAAGGGAACGAAACACCGCTCCGAAGCCGAGCAGTTCATCGATTTCCTGCTTACAGACGCCCAGATAGACCTTGCGAACGCCAACTCGATGTACCCCGTCAACAGGACCATCGAGCTGCCTGAAGCCTACAACTATGCTCCGGTACCCGAGAAACTGTTCACGGATTTCGACGACAGAGCCTCAACACTTATCGACGAGTGGGAGAATGCTGTTGTAAAATAGCGTGATATGAAGTCAAAGGCGGGATTCTACATAAGAAACGCCATCCCGGCCCTTGTGGTGATGGCAATCGTCTTCATGCTGCCCATAGGGGCGGTCTTTCTCAAGGCCTTCTCCGGTGGTAACCGGGTGGGCAGGATTCTGACCGACCCCTACACCTGGAGGATTCTCGGCTTCACGATCCTTGAGTCCACATTGAGCGCCCTGATTTCGGTTGTCATCGCAATTCCGTTCGCACATTTCTTCTCCAGATACACGTTCTTCGGAAGAAGGGCCATCCTGACGGTAAGCGATGCGGCATTCGCCATTCCCGCCATCCTGGCCGTCCTGGGCTTTGTGATCTACTACGGAAACAACGGAATCCTGAACTCGTTCCTGAATGTCTTAGGTGGAAAACAAATCAGGCTCCGTATCCTTTATTCGTTCAAGGCGATAATCCTTGCCCATGTCTATCTGAATTTCCCGGTGGCCTTCTCGCTTATCACAAACGCCCTTGTATCGATGCCTGATCAGGAGGAGAAGGCCTCGAAACTTCTGGGTGCATCGGAAATCAGGACATTCTTCAGGGTCACACTTCCCAAGCTGAGCGGAACGCTGATGGCTACGTTCTCCCTGATCTTCCTCTTTTGTTTCCCATCCTTCCTCATTGTCATGAGCCTTGGAGGAAACCCCAGGTTCTTCACATTGGAAGCCGAGATCTACAAGAGGACATACACCGATGTGAATCCGGCTTCGTCAGCCGCCCTTTCGATCTTCTCGTTTGTCGTCATGACCATTCTGCTTGTCATCACAGGAAACGGTAACAGGGAAAGGCGTGCACACAGAAAGAAGTTCCATCCCGGGAATGTAAAGGGAAAGAGCAAGGCCGCGGCCATTGTCCTTTCCATCATCATAATCCTTTTCATGGCACCGCCCATGCTGTCCATCCTCTACAGGGCGTTCTTCAACAAGGACGGGGTCTTCACTCTCAAGGCATGGACTGATATCCTCAGGCGTTCCAACTCAGGAGCAGGCACCAGCATATCGGCCGTGGTCAACAGCCTGCTTGTCGCAGCGGCTGCCTCATACACCGCCGCAAGGATGGCATGTGTCGTGGCCATGGGTTCGGCAAGGGGGAAAAGCCCTCTGATTCCCCTTCTCACTTCCCTGCCCATGGCAGTGGGATCCGTATCCCTGGGTCTCGGTTTCTCCTTCCTTGCAGCCCGCATTCCTTTCAGAAACACCGTGCTTTCCTTCGTCCTTGTCTTCCTCGCCCATCTTGTGGTGGTCATGCCGTTCACTGTCAGGACCATCCTTCCCGGCGCAAGAAGAATCCCGCAGAGCCTCAGTCTGGCGGCAAGGACCATGGGAGCTTCAGACAAGGAAGTCTACAGAAAGGTTGAGTATCCCCTCCTGAAACCGTACAGAAGACGTGCCATGGCGTTCGCCTTTGCCCTGTCCCTTGGGGAGGTGAACGCGACTCTGACCCTGGGAGAGGGAAAGGTCACTACAATCCCGGTTCTCATCTACAAGATGATCAACCAGTACAACTACCAGGGGGCTTCGGCCCTCGCCGTCATACTCATGGCAGTTGCCGTTACGGTGTTCGCCGTGGGAGAATCAAAAGGAGATGGCAATGGCATATCTTGAATGCAGGGACTTAAAGCGCATATTCCCGGGAAAGTTCACACTCGATCTTTCATTCAGCATGGACAAGGGCGAGCTGATGTGCGTCATAGGTCCATCGGGAAGCGGCAAGTCCACCCTTCTTTCTCTGCTTTGCGGAGTGGACGACCCCGACGAGGGAAGGATTGTCATCGACGGAACCGACATAACGGACCTGAGCATCCAGAAGCGAAGGATAGGAATGGTGTTCCAGGACTTCTCCCTTTTTCCCTCGATGGACGTTGCGGCGAACATCCAGTACGGGATGCGCGGACTGGAGAAACCGGAAAAGGAAAGACGGACGACCGATCTTCTGCAGCTTGTAGGTCTTGACGGTTATGAGAACCGCCGCGTGCATGAGCTAAGCGGTGGCGAGGCCCAGAGGATTGCCTTGGCCCGAGCCATTGCATCGGAACCGAGGATCCTTCTTCTGGACGAACCGCTTTCCTCACTTGACGCCCCTCTGAGAAAGCACCTGAGGACGGTAATCCGCCAGATACAGAAGAATACCGGAATCACCATGATCTATGTCACCCACGACAGGGAGGAAGCCTTTGCCATAGCAGACAGGGTCATGGTCATGCGAGGAGGAAGGATCGGTGCCATAGGCACTCCCCAGGATATCTACAACAATCCCAACAGCCTGTTCGTAGCACGGTTCACTGGAGAAGGTTCTTCAATTCCGATGTCTTATATTTCAAGAGGCATTAAAGAAAGTATGGTATTCATACGTCCTGAAGCTATTGAAATCAACAAGACAAATCCGTCTGAGGATGATGTCGTCCTCAAGGATGCCGTTGTTCAGACTGCCGAGTTCACAGGCTCCGAATACTTTGTAAGGCTGAAGTACAAAGATGTTTATATTTCGGCATACTCATCCGTCAGGCCGGATTCGGAAAAGGTTGACCTGTACATCAGACGTGACAGAATCACGGACACCATTGTGGAGTGAATCTACCCAAGACAAAACTTTTGATATAGACTCTTCTGTATGAGAACCGAAATGCTTATGATTCTGGACATAATCGGAGTCATCTCATTCACCATTTCCGGAGCACTTGTCGCCGTCCGGAAGAAGATGGACTATCTGGGAGTCTGCATCCTGGGCATTGTGACCGCAGTGGGCGGAGGAGCGACAAGGGACATAATCATCGGAAGCAATCCTCCCGTGATGTTCAGAGATCCCCTTTACGTCTCCATCGCATTTGCCGTGGCGAACATCGTGTTCTTCTTCCTGTACTTCCACCTCAACGGAAGGTCGAAGCCTCTGGTCAACCACATCTTCGAGAAATACCTGTTCTGGTTCGACACAGTGGGCCTTGCCTCCTTCACTGCAAACGGCGTGATGGTGGGAAAGACAATGACAGACGGCGGAATCTTCCTCTGTTCCTTTCTGGGAGTCCTCACCGGAGTCGGAGGGGGAATCCTCAGGGACCTTCTGGCGAACGAAGTGCCTGCCATATTCGTAAAGCATGTCTATGCCATGGCATCGATTGTCGGGGCCATAACAATATGTCTGCTGTGGAATGTATCAACAATCCTTGCGGTTACGGTCGGAATAGTCCTGGTTGTTCTTATCAGGTTCCTTGCAATGCACTACAAATGGAACCTTCCGCACATCAGAAGCAGCAGACGTTAGACCATCTTCTCCGGGTGGAAGACCTTGTCGAACTCCTCCGGGGAGAGAAATCCCAAAGCAACACATGACTCCTTGAGCGATATGCCTTCGGCGTACGCCTTCTTCGCGACCTTGGCGGCGTTCTCATAACCGATGTAGGGATTGAGGGCGGTGACCAGCATCAGTGAGTTGTGAAGGTTGCCCTCCATCTTCTCCCTGTTTGCCTTGATTCCGCTTGCACAGTGCCCGTTGAAGCTCAGGATGGCCTCGCTCAGAAGCCTTGCCGACTGGAGGAAGTTGTAGATGCACACCGGCATGAAGACGTTCAGCTCAAAATTTCCCTGGCTTGCCGCCATGGATACGGCAACATCGTTTCCCATGACCTGGACAGCGACCATCGTGACGGCCTCGCACTGTGTGGGATTGACCTTGCCCGGCATGATGGAGGACCCCGGCTCGTTCTCGGGAATGGAGATCTCTCCCAGTCCCAGCCTGGGGCCGCTGGCCAGCCAGCGCACATCGTTAGCAATCTTCATCATGTCGCATGCAAGGGCCTTGATCGCACCGTGGGCGAACACAAGCTCATCCTTCGACGTGAGTGCATGGAACTTGTTGGGAGCGGACACGAAGTCCTTTCCTGTAAGCTTGGAGACCTCCTTTGCCACGGCATCACCGAAAGACTTCGGAGCATTCAGACCGGTTCCTACGGCAGTTCCTCCCAGGGCAAGCTCATGAAGCGGCCTGACGGCGGCCTTCAGAAGCTCCACATCCCGTTCAAGACTGGACCTCCAGCCCGATATCTCCTGACTGAAGGTTATGGGAGTTGCATCCTGCAGATGGGTCCTTCCGCTTTTGACGATTCCCCTGTTTTCCTCCTCCAGACGGAGGAAAGTCTCGATCAGGACCTGTGCTGCGGGAATCAGTCTGTCTTCGACGGCAGTTGATGCTGCGATGTGCATTGCCGTGGGGAACGTATCGTTGGAGGACTGGCTCATGTTCACATCATCGTTGGGATGCAGGAGCTTTGAGCCGGCAATCTGGTTTCCCCTGTTTGCAATCACCTCATTGGCGTTCATGTTGCTCTGCGTACCGCTTCCGGTCTGCCAGACGACAAGCGGGAAATGGTCCAGAAGACTGAGGGATATCACCTCGTCGCAGGCCTTTGAGATGGCATCGAACTTTTCCTGTGTCATGCGCTGGGGAACAAGCTCCCTGTTGGCCATGGCCGCAGCCTTTTTCAGGATTCCGAAAGAGCTGACAATCTCTGCGGGCATGGTCTCTATGCTGCGCCCTATGTCGAAGTTCTGGAGGCTTCTCTGTGTCTGGGCTCCCCAGAGCCTGTCGGAGGGAACCTTAATCTCTCCCATGGAATCATGCTCGATTCTGTAATCCATAAATCCTTCCCTCAATTGCCGAACTGCAGGTCGATCGACTTGGACACCGGCGTGAAACCTTCGCCGAGAACCTCATAAGCGTTCTGTATTATCATGAAGACCTTGTCGTCTATCTTCTTAACGTGCGAGATCAGACCTGGAAGCTCCTGGTTCGAGATGACGGCCATGAGAACGGGCCTGTCGTTTCCGGTGTACATTCCCTTTCCTTCCAGCAGTGTCGCACCGTGGTTGAGCTCCTTCATCAGGTATTCGGAAATCTGCTCGTTCTTCTCGGAAATGAACATCACCACCTTTGTGGTGTTCGATCCGAGCATGGCGACCTTGTCGATTGAGATTCCGCAGATGTAGACGGTTATGACCGCAAGAAGGGCCCTTTCAACTCCGAAGAAAATGATGGAGACCGCTATGATGATGGCGTCAACCAGAATCAGGGCGCTTCCAAGGGACATCGGTGTGTATTTGTTGAGAATCTGGGCAACGATGTCCGTTCCGCCGGTATTCGATCCACCCCTCATCACGAAACCGGTTCCCACACCCATGGCCAGTCCGCCGAAGATGGAGCTGAGAAGGACATTCACGGACTGCGAGTAGTCCAGGATTCCCTCGCCTTTGGAGAGGTCCATGAGAAGGGTCGTGAAAAGCGAGAGCAGAACAGTTCCCACAAGTGCCCTGAAGCCATACATCTTTCCGAAGACCTTCATCCCTATCAGGAACAGAGGCAGGGAAAGTCCGAAAATCACATATCCGGAGTTCCACCCCAGAGTATGGTAGACCATGGTTGCGATACCGCTGACTCCCCCGGATGCGATTTTTGCGGGAGTGGTGAAAAAAACGATTCCGGCAGAACATAACAAAGAGCCGAATATGATGTACAGATAGTCGATAATCTTTCTAGCCATTTCCCAATTACATTACATCAGGAAAGGAAATAATTCTAGTCAGTTCATGTGCAGGATGTCTCTGACCATATCATCGGAGAGGTCTTTTCCGTAGAACAGCGAGTAGAATTCCTTTGTCTTCTCGACAATGTCTATCTCCAGCTCCGGATAGAATATGGCACCGAGGTAGTACAGACCTATTATCCTGTTCGTGCCGGTGGGATTGTCGATGAACCCATGAGGGACGGACGGTACAAGATAGACCTTGTTGTTCCGGACCGCCCTGAGGTTTGCCCAGAGATCGGATGTGGTGATGGTCCTGTATCCTTCCTCCGTGTAGGCGAAGATGTATGACGGGTCAAGCTGATATAGAGTCTCAAGGGAGACGTTTCCGTTGGACTGGACGAGCTTGGATGTCGTCACCACTTCCGCACCTGCCTTCTCCGCACACTGTGCATGGTTTTTTCCTGCAATGACGGCGTTCAGGCCATCGTTGGAGGATGTTATGTATACTCTGGGCATCTTGTTCGACGGATGTCCGCAGACCTGAGCGACAACGTCGTCGTAGTATGAGGCAAGCTTTTCCGCCCTATCCCCAACACCCAGAAGCTTTCCAAGCTTCCTGAAGACATCGGGATAGTTGTCCATGTTTGCCTCGATGAAGATGACGGGAACACCCACGTCGGAGCTGACCTTATCAAGCTCCTTCGCCATGTCCTCGGCAGAGCCCTTGATATCACCTACATCGATGACCACCTCGGGATTGCTGAGAATCAGGGCCTCCCTGTTGAGGTTCGCCTTCTTTCCGTACAGTGTTCCCAGAACCGGGATATCGTGGGTGTACTCAGGATAGATCTCAAGCTCTTTTCCCGTGAGTTTGTCGGCTATTCCGACAAGCTTTTCCGGAGCGACCTGGAACACAAGCACCTGGGCGTTGGATCCCGACGGTGCGATTCTTGTGATGTCGACAGGAAGAACGACTTCCCTTCCCAGATCATCCACAAATATCTGTGTCTTCATCTCCTGTTTCCCTATGGATTCCTCAGCAGCCTGAGCGAAGGCAAGACCTGCGGCAAGAAGCACTGCAAGAGCTATCAGCAGAAACCTTTTCATCCTTATCTCCTCCTTTTATCGACTGCGAACACAGTCAGGTTCTTTCTGTTTCTGAATACGAACGGATATCCGTCGTCACCGGATTCCTCTACGAACTCCATGTACCGTTGTGCATGTTTTCCTAGATACGTGAAATCGACGAACTCCTTTGCCTCTTCCTTTGATTCCAGAGGCTGGTCGAAATCCAAAGTCAGTGCCGTTTCCGTGAATGGCAGCCCGGTTTCCCTGATCAGGTTTCTTACAAAATCCGTCCTGTCCTCGCGTGTGTCCGTACCGTGGGCGTTGTGTCTTGAGATAATGTAGACCAGGCGGACCCCGGCATGGGAAAGAAGGCCCTCGAGTTCTTTGGCATCATCAATATGACCGTAGTTGATGCACAGAAGGGCATCGGCAGACAATTGTGTGTCCTTTGCATCGGAGCATCGGTAGATATCAAGACCTGTCCTCTGTCTTGCATTGCTGATCACACAGCGGTCGCTGTCTATCGCACAGACCTCGAACCCCCGCCTTGAGAGAATCTCGGCTTCATAACCCAGCCCGCAGCCGAACTCAAGGACGTTCCTACATGAGGAAAGCAAAGGGATGATGCTGTCTGTCAGCTTCTCATGGTAATCGGAACGGGCGCTGGCACGGTTGAACCACTCGATGCTTTTTTCCGTCCACCAGTTCAGTCGGGAATGCACACTATGCCTCCCCTTTCCGTTCTGACAACCTCTATCGACCTTCCGTAGACTTTGGAAAGGATGTCGGTGCCTATCAGTTCTTCTGCGGATCCGTCGAACGAGATATGTCCTTCGGACATGATGACAATGCGGCTTGAATGCCCCAAAGCCAGGTCCGGATTATGGGTTGAATAGATGCAGCTGTAGCCCTTCTTCACAAGGTCTCCGATCCGCTCAAGCACCATGAGCTGGTTGGAATAGTCCAGAAAGGATGTTGGCTCATCAAGAATCAGAAGCCTTGCATCCTGCATCAGTGCACGGGCAATCAGAACCAGTTGCCTCTCCCCTCCGGAAATGGTGTCCATGTTGCGGTCTGCTATCTGATGGAGGTTGAGAAGGTCGATTATCTGCTCCACCCTCTGCTCCTCCTTCCTGCCCGGTGACTGGAACATGGAAAGTCTGTTGGAGGCTCCCATCAGGATAGATGTCCTGACCGAATAGGGAAAGGCGGACCTTGTTATCTGCGGGATGTAGGCCATGTAACCTGCACGGTCCTTGAGTTTCAGGTCCTTCACGGGAACGGAATCAATGCTGATGGTTCCCTGGGTGCATTTGAGGAAAGACGGAATCAGCCTCAAAAGAGTTGTCTTTCCGGCTCCGTTCTTTCCCAGAAGCGCCACCATGTCCCCGTCCGAGATCTTCAGGTCCAGACTGTCCAGAACCCTGTGGTCTCCGTAGCTGAAGGAAAGGTCTCTGACTTCAAGAATCATAGCGGACCTCCCTGAAAAGAAGATACAGGAAGAACGGAGCCCCGATGAAAGCAGTGAGGATTCCGATCGGAATCTCTATGGTAGAGGCCGCTCTGGAGACACAGTCCACAACAGTCAGGAACGATGCTCCGAAGAAAACAGACGACGGGAACGAATAGCGTGCATCGTTGGAGACAAGCATCCTGGAGATGTGCGGGATTATAAGACCGACCCATCCTATGTTTCCGGCCACCGCCACGCTGCTTGCCGTGATGACCGTTGCGCATACGATTGCAACGGCCCTCACAAGACGGGTGTTCACGCCTATGGACCTGGCCTCGTCCTCAGAAAGGGACAGCAGGTTGATCTTCCAGGAGAGAACCAGAAGCACGGCAATGGAAACCAGAACGGGAACCGCCACCAAAGCCAGGTCTCCGGAACCGACTCCGGAAAGGGATCCCATCAGAAAATAAGTTATTGCGGGAAGAACATTGTTGGGATCGGCAATCAGCTTCACAAAGCTGGTAGCCGCGGAGAATATTGAAGAAACAACCATTCCCACAAGGATCAGAGAAAGGGTCTGCTCCCTTCTTGTCCTTGAAGCGATGGTATAAATCAGAAACAAAGCGACAATTCCTGCGGCAAAAGCGGTGATGCTGACCATCAATGCGGACAAACCCAGCAGAAGGGCAAGGGATGCTCCGAATGAAGCGGCGGAGCTTGTTCCAAGCACATCCGGCGAGACAAGCGGATTTCTGAATATCATCTGGAAAGTCTGGCCGCTTATGGCAAGGCCGGCTCCGAGAAGCATCGATGCTGCTATCCTGGGAAGCCTGATGTTGAGCACAACGGCCATGGCGTTTTTGTCCATGCCATAGTATCTGCCGCTGATTCCCTGAAGCAGAACCTTCACAATCCCCAGGGGACCGATATAGTACCTGCCTATTCCAAGAGAGACAATGGCGACAACAACCGTGACAAGGCCAAGGACTACGACCCTGGACCTGGCTTTAGCATTCATCCGACAAACCGTCCGAACATAGATATTGATTTGTTTTCGAAAACAACTCGGTGCCATTATAGCTTGAAAGTTCTAATGGCTCAAGAACAATATTGAATTATTTCTTCCGGATGTTCTTCAGGGTCTTCAGAGGCCTTTCCCTGAGGATGGTCTGAATTTCCATGTAGGTGGGGTTCTTGCCCTCTGCCATGAGCTTCTTCCTCAGATTCTTGAACATATACATCATGGTGTCGGCACGGTCGATCGCATCATGGATGCTTTCCGTCTTCGGATCGAAGATCGCATAACCTGTGGAGACGAACGGCAGGCGGTCCATCTCCTCCTTCTTCTCAGCCATCTTCTGGTGCAGAAGCTCCAGCAAGAGCTCCGGGTCCGAGACGCTGGACTGGATCACGACACAGAACTCGTCTCCACCGGTTCTGAAGCATCTTCCGTGTCTTCCCAGACAAGTCCGGATCAGGGAACCGACCTCGACAAGGACCTTGTCTCCGAACGAATGGCCGTATGTGTCGTTGCACTGCTTGAAGAAATCCACATCGATGTTGATGATCAGGGCCTCGTTGTCGACATTGTCGATCAGGCTGTCGTAGCTGTGCCTGTTGAGAAGCTTTGTGAGACTGTCCGAACTTCTTATGACATCCTCGTTGACAATGTACAGGAGGATGGCGTCAATGGTGATTGTCAGGTAGTTGACCCAGACGGTCCTGTCAATCATGTGCATGGAAAGTCCCACCACAAGGTAGACCAGAATGAAGGCAAGAAGCTTGGTGCTCCTGCTCTGATAGACCTTTACAAGATTCACCGTGCTGATGATCAGGAATATTATCCCTATGATGAACGACAGGTTGTACGCCATGTACAGGTCCCCGTGGTGATACACGTTGGACGAGTCCACATAGAACACAAGGCCGGAGAAACAGGAGTAGATGACAAGAACCGTGTTGATTGAGACCACGGCCACCATGGGAGCCAGCATCTTCCTGTCCAAGGCAAGGGCCATCATGATTGCAAGAGGGATCGAGGGAGCCAGAATCAGCTCCATGGCTTTGACAACGGTATGGAGGGCTATCGAACTGTTCACCGTCTCAAGCATCATTGCGCCCCACTCGAGGATCGCACCCAGGGAGATCATCGCGTAGGCAATGACGAAACGTATCTTCTTTCTCCTCGGCATGGAGTAGTTCGCGTAGACTACGAAACTCATCACGATCATACCGAGAACAGTGAGAATCGTCACACCGGTGTAGAAATTCGACATCAGTACCCTCTCCCTAAGCTATATCGGTTCAATTCTGCATCTTTTTGCCCCGTCGTTGCAACAACTTTTCACTCACCGGGGTCGCTTCGCAGAACCTTTCCTATGTTCCACAGATGGGCGGCATTCTTTGCCGATGTGATTCTCTCGCCCGGATTCCTGTACGGAATCTCGGCCGTGTGGCATCCGCAGTCCATGCACATGACATAGAAACACCACGAGCCTTCCTCCTCGAGGACACCCGGACCGTTACACAGTGGACAGTCCTGAAGTTCCACTTCCTTCAAGATCTCTTTCATAGACACCTCTCGGTTTTCAACGTGTTGTCTTCGGACTTGGCTTTGAAGTGTTCCCTCACAATGCGGCGAATCCGAGCTCCAAATCGGCGATTATGTCATCAATGTGCTCTGTTCCGATAGACAGTCTGATTGTATTCTGATGGATGTTCTGTTCGTCAAGTTCTTTTTCTGTAAGCTGCGCATGGGTTGTGGTTGCCGGATGGATTACCAGAGACTTCACGTCGGCAACGTTGGCCAGAAGCGAGAAAACCCGAAGGTTGTCTATGAATCTGTGGGCTTCCTTCTGACCGCCCTTGATGTCGAATGTGAAGATCGAGGCTCCTCCGTTGGGAAAGTACTTCTCATACAGGTCATGCTGTGGATGGTCAGGAAGGGACGGATGATTGACTTTCTCCACCAGAGGATGCTTTGAAAGATACTCCACCACTTTCTTTGCATTGTACGCATGGCGCTCAAGTCTGAGGGAAAGGGTTTCCACTCCCTGAAGAAGAAGGAAAGCGTTGAACGGTGAGATGGCAGCTCCGGTATCCCTCAGAATGATTGCCCTTATGTAAGTCACGAACGCTGCGGGACCTGCCGCATCGGAGAACGACACACCGTGATAGCTGGGATTCGGATCTGCAATCTGGGGGAACCTGCCGCTTTTCTTCCAGTCGAACTTCCCGGAATCCACGACTATGCCTCCCAGAGTCGTTCCGTGTCCGCCCAGGAACTTTGTGGCCGAGTGGACTACTATGTCAGCTCCGTGTTCTATCGGTCTGATCAGGAACGGGGTCCCGAATGTATTATCTATCACAAGGGGAATCCCGTTCGCATGGGCAATCTCTGCAAGAGCATCGATATCGGGAATGTCACTGTTCGGATTTCCGAGGGTCTCGATGTATATGGCTTTTGTATTGGCCCTGACAGCGGATTTGACTTCTTCCAGATTGTGGATATCTACAAATGTTGTCCGGATTCCGAACTCCGGGAGAGTGTGTCCGAGAAGATTGTAGCTTCCGCCGTAAATGGTCTTCTGCGCAACTATGTGGTCACCCTGTTTTGCAAGTGCCTGAATAGTGTATGTGACTGCCGCGGCTCCCGAAGCCAATGCCAGGGCGGCTGTTCCGCCTTCCAGAGCTGCAACTCTCTTTTCCAGGACATCCTGGGTGGAGTTGGTCAGTCTTCCGTAGATATTGCCGGGCTCCTGAAGTGCGAACCTCGCGGCGGCACTTGCCGAGTTTGGAAACACATACGATGTCGTCTGATAGATGGGGACAGCCCGTGAATCTGTTGCAGGATCAGCCTGCTCCTGTCCGACATGCAGTTGAAGTGTCTCGAATCTGTAATCACTCATTGTAGTACCTCCGCGTTTCAGTTTATTCTATACTAAACCTACCTGTTTACTTGGTTATATCGTAGCACATCATCCTTCCCCTTGTCAATACAGCGGAAATCAAAGATTGGAGATTTCATCGATATCGTACGTCGTACCCTGATAGACGAAGTTGAGCCAGTTGGAATAGAAGAGGTTCGCATGGGCCTTCCACGTGACCTCCACTCCGAACTCGGGCTTGTCAGCCACGAAATAGTTGAACGGAGGCATAGTGTTTCTCAGAGCCTTGTCCCTCTCGTATTCTTTCATAAGGGTTCCCCTGTCGTACTCCCAGTGTCCGCTGAGGAAGACCTGTCTTCCGTCCTTGCGTGCGATCATGTGGGGACCTGCGAAATAGGATTCGTCCAGGATCTCAAGCTCATCGTTTGCCTTCACCGCATCAATGTCTATCATCGTGTATCTTGAATGGGGAACAAGGAACCTGTCGTCGAAACCTCTTGTGAACGGATTGTCATAGCTTTTATGAAGAAGCGAATGGGCGAAGATTCCGGACAGTTTGTGCTCCATCATGCTTTTCTGGATGCCGTAATGATGATAGAGACCTGCCTGTGCGCCCCAGCAGATGTGGACTGTAGAGAAGACGTTCTTCTTCGTGTGCTCCATGAAGGACGCAAGGTCATTCCAGTAGTCGACCTTCTCGAACGGAAGCTTCTCCACAGGAGCGCCTGTGATGATCAGGCCGTCGAACTTCTCGTTCCTGACCTCGTCGAAAGGAGCATAGAACTCGCCAAGATGCGGCAGATCCTCGACCTTGCGGTGGTCCGTCTGCATCATGATGAGCTTAAGGTCCACCTGAAGAGGTGTGTTTGCCAGCATACCCATCAGCTGGACCTCGGTGGCCTCAAGCGTGGGCATGAGGTTGAGAATTCCTATCTTCAGGGGTCTGATCTTCTGCTCACGTCCCCTTGTGTTGGACATGACGAACACGCCCTTGCGTCTGAGTTTATCTGAGTAGGGATAGTTTTTCGGCAATAGAATCGGCATAAGACAATGATGTCCAAAAACCGACCGTTTTACAAGATATGGACTACAGGCTCCATTTGAAGTTCACTCTTGCAAGCTCGTTGATGCCGTAGTAGATGGCACCGAACAGGATAACCGCTATATCTGCAGGCTTGGATTCACCGTCAACGAAGTAGAAGCATGTGTATTTTGCCGCATCCTCGCTGATCAGGGATAGGGGAAGTGCGATAGGAACGGAGGTGTCCAGGCCGATTGCGAACTTGTCGTTGAACCTGTACTGAAGGCCGGATGTGATTGAAGCAAATCCCCATATCCTTATCTTGTTTTCGACGAAATAGGACTGGAAAGATCCGCCGAGTCCGAGATTCCATCCGAAATGCTCTCCCTTGATGGCTCTCCAATAGGCGCCGACATGTGCACCGGGGAGGATGAAATCAAGGATGTTGATTTCCTTTTCGGATTCTCCGGACGTTTTTTCGGCAATCGCACCGATGGCTCCGACCGTGGAGTATATCAGAGGAAGTCCGACATCACCCTGGACTCCGAAATTCTCCCAGTCATAGCTTGCGACAAAACTTGTGTTGACAAGACCCTGTGAGAATCCGAGTGAAGTTCCGGAAAAAGCGAAAAGCGAAGATGTGGCGACCGCAACGACCAAAAGAACAATGAACAGCTTCTTCATGATGTCCCTCCCTTAAGAACACAACGGACCGGAAAATCAGCATAACCCACTCCCCAGTCCGTCAATCAGCAAACAATTATACAGCCTGTTTGTTACACCTCGGCATCTGCCGGCTTGTCCGTTGCAGGCTCTGCGGCAGGCAAGGCCGCAGGCTCTGAAGGCATGGTTGAATTGTCCCTGAGCCTTGAACACGAATATGCAAGGCAGAAGATCGCAAGGTAGTAGACAATCACGAAAGCCACATGGAACAGCATGATGTTGCTGAACAGTCTATACAGGCCGAGAAGGATGTCGTAGACCATCAGAAGCATGGAACCAAATGTGACAAGCGGTGGCATCTGGACGCTGCATACAACCATGAGGGATATGAGGCAGGCGAATGCAGATACCGCATACTTGTAGTTTCCGGTGTAGCGTGCATATACCATGATCAAGCCGATGAAAGCAACCGAGACAGCAACCCATGCCAGCCAGTGGTAGGCTGAAGGCCTCTGCCTGATTATGTATGCCACAACCAGGACCAGATGTGCCAGAACGAGGAACGAGACTCCGACCGCCACATTGACGGTGATCAGCTGGTTGGCCACAGCAAGGACCGCGACAGCTACGGCAACGACAATGAAGAACCTGCCTTCCGCATCGTAAAGCTGTCCTGCCTTCTTGCGTCTGGCAAGGCCCCAAAGAGCGAAGAGAATCGAAACTATTCCCATTGCGGCCTTCGTTATCTCCCTCGGGAACGGATTGTGGTACATAAGGAAGAACATCTCCTCCACAAGTCGTCCCACGAACATCAGGAAGAAGGCGATTACCGGAATCATGCTGAAGCGGTTCTTCAGAATGAGCTTGATCACAAGGACAAGAATCAGGATGACGGCAACGAAGATTCCGACAGGAATCAGCACGGTCAGCAGGATGACCTCTCTCCAATCCGTTTCGAAGGATTCCTCGGATGACAATGTCTCAGAAACAAGTCCCGGTGGAAGATATTTGGAAGTGTAACCGAAATCGACTCCGTTGAAGACCTGTTTTTCCACGCATTCCGAAACCTCGCCGGAAACGGAGAACACCTGGATCTTTCCCGCTTCATTGCAGGTGCTGATCTCTATCTCGCTCTCTGCAACTGCACGGGTATCGAAGTCGATTCTGGCCGTTACAAGGCCATCTCCGGGATCGGTGCACTCATACCAGACCCTGTAGTCCCGGTCATTCGGGATAGTGAATGAAATCTGGACGTTTCCGCTCTTGTCCGTCATGAACTTGAAATCGATCGCACAGCGGTCCGACGAATATTGGATCTTTTCGTCCTGAATCACCAGGAGTTTTATCGTCTCCCCTTCCGTGACGGTGAGAACGTAGTGGTCCGAACCTGGTACAGCGATGAAGCTAGAGTATTCGGTCTTGTCGGTGAAGATCTCGTCCGGGTCGTCCGATGACATCATCCATCCCATGTACACATCCTGGGTGTGCTCATGCATGAGGTTGCTGGTCAGAGACGAATCATCGTTCCACATCAGGGAGATCTCACCTGTCTTTGTCAGGGTATCCGCGACAAGTCTGAAGATGAAGTTCATCAGCATGGACGCGATCTCGCGGTTCTCGTCGTTTACGAGGTTCCCGTCCTCGGAGATGATCGAGAACGTGTGGAGGATGTTGTTGACCGACCTGTTCTCGAACATGGAGATTATATGGCTCTGCAGGTAATTGGCATAATCCTCCTGGGTAGGACAGAGGGCGTCGATGTAGCCCAGAAGGGTGTGCAGCTGAAGGTTCACGTAAGAGTTTTGCCAGAAATTCTGTCCGGTGTATTCCATGTACACCTTGTCCACACGGTTGGAACGCTTGCTGTAATCGCTGTCGGTCTCCTTCAGCGGTGTGTTCAGGACCTTTCCGTAGCGCTCGAAACCCCATCCTGAAAGCGGAACCTGAGGAACGATGTCGTACTGGCCGACAATGCTGAAGATATTGTCATAATCGCCGGGACGGGGATCCTTCGTTGTTCTGGGAGTTGCGAAAAGGTAGGCGAAGATGTCGTCCTGGGAGAAGACCCCGCTGTCGACCAGTCTGGCCGCCGTGATGTTACCCACAGCTGCCGCACGGCTGAATCCGGAGATCCAGATCTTGATGCGTCCCTTGATGTTGGCACGCCCTATGTATCCGAAGATCCTGTCCACGACAAGATGCGCCGCACTGGCGAATCCCTCGTGCTCGGTTTCGGTTCCTACGGTGAAGTTGGAGAGCCATTCGTTGGAATATCCGCCGCCGCAGACCGCCACGGCGATGAGGGTATAGGGCTCGCCGTTCGAATCGACCATCATCTTACGTCCGATCTCGGTCGCAACTGTGTAGAGTGAGGGATTCTTGTCGTAGTCGTCGCTGTGGATGTATGTGAAACCGCAGTCGATCAAAAACTGCTCGACATGCTCCTGAGGCCGTGTTTTGCCGGACTTGTCGTATGTCGGTCTGAAGGCGGACATGGCCATCCCAAGACTTGCCTGCGCAAGCTTGTGGTTGTAGTCGAAGGACGACCCGTCGAAATAGGAGTCCTCGAACTGTATGGTGAACCGGGATTCCACACCGGATGTGATGGAACCGGACACAGCCTGTACATCAAAAGCCGTAGCGAACTGGACCAGAATCAGAACGAATGCCAGAAGCGCCGCTGTTTTCTTCATTACTGTTTTCAAAGCGAATCCCTCTTTCTTTTATCAGATGATACTATAGCCAAGGCCATTTTTGAACAATAACGATGATTATTGAAACCTTTTCGGTTTGGGGTCATACTCTTTGTGGAGTCGGAATATGGACAACGCGCTTGATTATGTTGCCTGGAGAGGCGACCTTGATTTCTCGACAGACGGTTTCAACGAAGTGGACATGCTTCTGTTCTCCGAGTTCGTCTATGCTCCCATAGAGAACTTCTCCCGGTCATATTCTGCCACGTGCGGAACGGGATACACCCTGGTTTCCCTTCTTCAGACAGTCTACCCCGCCCCGCTTCCGAAACATACCAGCTATGTCTTCCAGCCTCGCTACGACCTGTGGATGACGTTGAAGACAAAGACCAGGTTCTCCGATGTCCGTCTTGACAGATTCGTATCGAACTTCGAACCTGAGAACGACAAGCAGTTCGCCGCCGCCGTCTTCTGCTGCCTGACAAAAGGTAAAAAGGTCGCAGTGGTCTCCTACCGGGGAACGGATGCAACCGTCACAGGCTGGAAAGAGGATTTCGACATGGCATACAAGTTCCCCATTCCGGCACAGAAGGATGCGGTGGATTTCCTCAACGATGTCCTGAAATCAGGCTATGATGAGATATTCTTGTGTGGACATAGCAAGGGAGGCAACCTTGCCATGTATGCAGGTGCATTCTGTTCATCATCGGAAAAGATAAAGGGAATCTACAGTTTCGACGGTCCCGGGCTTTCTGACCAGGCGGTCGGTTCTCCCCAGTGGAAGGCGGTCCAGCCCAAAGTCCACTCGTATATTCCTGAGTCCTCCGTCATCGGACTTCTGCTTGGTCACACCACATCCCCTATTGTTGTGAAAAGCGACAGCAAATCCATTATGCAGCATAATCCGTTCTACTGGCACGTGCTGGGAGACTCGTTCGTAAAGTCCGAGGACACCACCTTCTCCAGCCGCTTTCTGGACGGAACCCTGCATGACTTTCTTGAGAACTGCACCATAGAGCAGACGGAGCTTCTTGTCAGGACGACATTCGAGATTGTCCAGATCTCAGAAGCCGTCAGAGTGAGGGACATTGCAAAGGGGCTTGTCGTCAGACTTCCCCAGGTCAAGAAAGCGATGTCGGAAATACCTCAGGAAGACAAGAAGGTGATAAAAGAGGTCATGAGGATCCTGCTGGGTTCCGGAGGAAGGACCGCAAAGCTCCTTCTGATAAGGAAGGAACTAAAGATCTGAGATCGCATCCACAATCTGCTGATAGCCTGTGCATCTGCAGATGTTTCCGCTGATGGCCCGCCTGATCTCCTCCTCTGTAGGATTCGGGTTTTTCCGAAGCAGACAATATGCGGACATTATCATTCCCGGCGTGCAGAATCCGCACTGGACGGCTCCGTGTTCGATGAAGGACTTCTGGATTCTGGAAAGCTCCCCGTTTTCCTCAAGGCCCTCGATTGTCAGGATGTGGCATCCGTCTGCAAGAGGTGCCGGAAACAGGCAGCTGTTCACGCTCTTTCCGTCAACAAGCACTGTGCATGCCCCGCAGTCTCCTTCAGAGCAGCCTTCCTTTGTTCCGGTAAGTCCAAGTTCGTCCCTGAGGAAGGAAAGAAGGCTCATGTCATCCGAAATTGTCCTTTCAACGGCCTTCCCGTTTACGGTGCACCTTACTGTCTTCATAATCCTGCCTCCTTTACGAGTTTCTCCAGAAGATTCACGGCAACGGCCCTTCTGTACTCCAAAGTCCCCCATCGGTCATCGATCGGGCGGATCTCCGAAAGAAGGATTTCCTTTGCCTTCCCAAGATCCGTCGCTCCGGTGCTGAGAGATTCGGAGGTTGCCTTACAATAGAGGACATAAGGCGATGCACATCCGACTGCAAGCCTCACTTCTCCATTGTTTTCCGCAATGGCCATGTTGATCACGGAGACGGACATCGCATTGCGCTTACCCACCTTCTCGAATGCAGAGAAACCGAAACGCTTGGGAACAATCACCGAAGTAATGATGGCCTCTTTCTCAAGACTTCTAAGATTTTCGATTTTAATATTGTGATATGAACCATCGAATACCTGAACTTCGGCATCCAAGGCAACAAGAGCCGTCACGGCATCCGAAGCTGGAGAGAAGCATCCGATGTTGCCTCCGATCGTTGCGCGGTTTCTGATCTGTGGACCTGCCGTGTTGAAGGCAGCCTGCCAGAGAGCTGGAAGATTCCTTTTTATCAGACCGCTGTTCTCAATGTCATCGAAAGTGGCCAAAGCACCTATCCTGATTGACTCGGAATCCTCCTCGATCGAGGTAAGACCCTCGATCTTCTCCAAAGAGATCAAGTCTCCGCTGTGACGGTGGTTCACAAGAATGACGGTTCCTGCGGCAAGATATGTTCCGTCTGTGCGTCTTCTGATTTCCAGTGCCTGGTCAAGTGTTGTTGGAATATGAAGTCTGTAGCTCATCCGTTGCTCCTTGCTTTGAGGATCTCCATCCTGTCGATCGGAAGTCTGTTTAACTCAAGTCCGGGAACGAGGGAACAGACGGCTGATGAAATTGCCGGGGCCACCGCAACTGTCGGCAGCTCAGCCATTCCTTTTGCTCCGAACGGACCTGTGGGCTCCAGCTTGACCTTGTAGTCCCCGGTAAGTCTGGGGACATCCATTGCCGTGGGCATTATGTAGTTTGCAAGGCTGTTCTCGGCACTGATGCCGTCCCTGTACCTGATCTGCTCCGAAAGCGTCATGCCGAGGCTCATTGCAACCCCGCCGAAGACCTGTCCGTAGAAAACGGTGGGATTGATCACCTGGCCCGTATCGGTTGTGCTGTGCATCCAGAGAACCTCAACAGCTCCGGAAACCGGATTTATCCTGACCTTGGCACCCTGGACCATGAAGGCAAAGTATGTGTGGATCGCCTCTCCCGAAGCCTCGGGGAAGGAATAGCTTTCCTCTGCATGGTCCGCACCTTTGCGGATGGCCGCTGCCGCCCTGAGGATTGCGTTTCCGCAGACGAACGTGGACCTGCTTGCTGCGGTGGAGCCACTGTCGGCATTGTTGTCCGTCTGTCCCATCTGCATGTCTATGCATCTGATGTCCACTCCCAGTGCCTCGGCGGCGATCTGGGCAAGGACAGTCTGGCTGCCCTGTCCGATGTCCACAAGCGATGTCCTGACGGTATATGCATCCCCGTTTCTGTCTATTGTCACATGGCATGTGTCGGGAATGTGTTTTCCAAGTCCGCTGGACATCATGCCCACGGCAATCGAATATCCGCATCCTTTCTCGGGGTTCTCGGTCATCTCCCTGTAGAAATCGCTCTGGCTGAACTTGTCCAGAGCCTCCGAGAGAGCTATCTCGTGCTCGTTCTCTCCACCCATGGGACCTTTCTGTCCCTTATGGATGGCGTTGATCTTCCTTATCGCAAGCTGGCTGATTCCGAGTTGTGCGGCCGCGCGGTTGAGAAGGTTCTCGAATGCGAATGCCGCCTGAGGGGCACCGAAGCCTCTCATGGCCGAAGCCGGCGCATGGTTCGTGTACAGAAGCTTTCCGTCAAGCCTGACGTTGGGAACGCTGTACGCTCCCGTGAAATGCTCGAGTCCCAGTCTCAGGACCGAGGGGCCCAGAAGTGCATAGGCTCCGCCGTCCAGAAGCATGCTGCAGTCTGCGGCGATAATGTGTCCGTCTTTGGAGAACCCGACCTTTGCATGGGTCTTCGAACTGTGGCGTTTCATGCCCCATCTGAGGTTCTCCTCCCTGCTGTAGACAAATCTTGCAGGCTGTCCTGTGAGATGGGTCACCACCGCGGCATAGACCTGGGCGGTGTTGCCGTCCTTTCCGCCGAAGGCCCCTCCTACCGTGGCCGCACGGGATGTGATGGTCGCCGGGTCGCGCCCTGTTGCGGTTGCAACGGTGTACAGGTCCGCATAGGCGTTCTGGGTGGATGAGATCAACGAAAGCCTTCCGTCGTCGTCAATATGGCAGAACGCGGCCTCGGGTTCCATGAAACCGTGGATCTGGACCGGTGTCTCGAAGGAACCCTCAAGAACCAGATCACAGCCTTTGAATGCCGAATCCACATCGCCCTTGTCCGAATGGAACGACGAGCAGATGTTGCCGTTCTCGAAGAGTTTCGGAAAACCCTCGTCCAGAGCGTCCTCTATTGCGTCCACGGTCCTGAGGACCTCGAGGTCAAGTTCAACCTTGGATGCCAGCTCGTCCGCAACCTGCTTTGTCGGAGCCGCGACAATGGCAACGGCCTCGCCCTGGTAGCGGATACGGTCATAAGCAAGCACGGGCTGTTCGCTGAAGATGGAAGGAATGAAGTTCTGCTTCAGGTCCCTGGCTGTGAAAAGATAGCAGCCTTCGGGAATTGCAGGAGCCTTGATCCCTTTCAAAACCGCATGAGCGACAGGAGACCTTACAAGCGAGACCTCCAGGACCCCGTCCATTCTTATGTCGGCGGTGTAGATTGCTCTGCCTGTTACCTTGTCGGGGGCATCCAGCCTGTTTTCGGACTTGCCCACCGTATCGTACATCCAAGTCTTCTTGAACAGGTATTTGTCGGTCATAAGCTTTTCCCTGTAGTCCAAATCCTCGAGCACATCCTGGGATTTGGCCAGAAATCCGTTTTTGGAAAGGACAGTGGCAGAGGCTGTGTTCGACTTCATCACATGGGCGGTGATTGTCTTTATGTCACCCCTGTCCATCAGATAGCCCTTGAGAAGGGCCGCGATCCTTGTTCCCAGACCCTTGCCCCAGTACTTGGAGTTCAGGCGGTAGCCGATTGAAGCCTTCTGCTTCTCTTCCTCGTAGTTGTACAGTTCGGCAATCCCTATCAGCCTCTGTGGGTCGGTTTTCAGGTACACACCCATGATGATCGAATCCTTTTTCTCGAAGCATTCCCTGTCCAGACGTCTGATAACTTCCAGTGCGTCCGGATATTTCTGCTCGAAAAGGAAAGTAGGAAGGGTTTTATATACTTCCGGATCTGTCGCCAGGTCATGAAGGTCGCCTGCATCTGATTCGCTCATCTTGTGGATGAGGATGGTTTCATCTTCAAGAACGGGGTATCTGTCGAACAGCATCAGCTATCGTACCTCCTGTAAGAATCCATTCCAAGGCCATCGAACGACAGCCCGTTTCTGTATAGTTCAAGACAGATGTCGATCTGGGGAACAAGGAGAATGGCACCTGTTCCCTCTCCCAGCGCCAGATCCGCATCCATGGGAGCCGACAATCCAAGCTCGTCCATAATGAGCCGGGCGATGGGCTCCCTGGGTCTGTGAGAGGCGATCATCACATCCGTGATTCCGGGGAACAATTTCTGCGCGACAAGGGCGGCTGCAAGTGAGACAACCCCGTCCAGAACAACGGGAATACCGCTGCAACCAGAACCCAGGAAAACACCTACCATGGCCGCAATGTCATAGCCACCAAGACTGCGGAGCACTTCAAAAGGATCGGACAAAGCAGAAGCGAATCCGTGCTTTTCGATTCCATCCCTGATAACGACTGCCTTGTGCTTCAGAGCTTCTTCCGAAAGACCGGAACCGTGTCCGGTGAACTGCGTGGGGTCCTTTCCCAGAAGTGCGCAGGCGACGGCCGTAGAGGTGGTTGTGTTTGCCACACCCATCTCTCCCAGAAGGACCAGATCACAGCCTTCTTTTTTCAGCTGCAAAGCGGTGTTGTAACCGACTTCAATTGCCTTGAGAACCTGCTCGTCGGACATGGCGCAGGACTTGAGAAAGCTCTCTGTACCTTCACTTATCCTATGGTTGACCAGACCGGTAACAATATCTCCTTTCATGCCGATATCAATTGAAATTATATTTATTCCTGCTTTTTGAGCCATCAGACAGGCTGTTGATCTGCCGGCGGCAGTGGCCTTGGCGACCTTGTGTGTCACCTCCACATCGCTCTGGGAGACACCGCTTTGGACTATTCCATTGTCCGAGAAAAAAAGGACAAGCGAACGGTTGTCGATTACGGGAGAATCCGTCTTCCGGATTCCTCCGATCCTGGCCACTATCTTCTCATAGATGCCCAACCCTTCTATGGGTTTTGCAATGTTGTCCCAGCGGGAAAGAACTGCCTTCTCGGCATTCTTGTCAAAGGGTCTGAGGTTCCTTCCAATGTCTGCAAGATCGGCTCTGGTCATCGTCTCCATAAGTTTAGTATAAGTCAGGCAATAATAAAACCCTTACCTGCAACATCGTGCAGATAAGGGTTGATGAACGGAACCTAAAAGGCTCAGGCAAGTGCCAGGGTTCCCTTTCCTATGTTCTTTGTCGACTCCTTGTCGAACAGGATTATTCCGTCACCCTCGATAGAGTATGACATCTTGCTGTTCAGCTTGTAGTCCACGCTTCCGAATTTGACCGATGTCAGGATGTATCCGTCCACATCGAGCTTGACCGTGGTCTCCATTCCTGCAGGCAGTGTTCCGTAGACCTTTGCATCAAGGCCTTCCTTCTCAAGGTGGATGAACTCGGGTCTGATACCGACAACGACATCGTCTCCTGACAGCTTTCCGAGAGCGGTCTTGCTCTTGAATGTGAAGTTCTTTCCGAAGAAGGAAACCTCCGCGGTCTTGTCTCCCGTGACCTTACCCTTTGCCTGGATGAAGTTCATCGACGGGTTACCGACAAAGTCGGCTACGAAGATGTTGGCCGGATTCGAGTATGTGTCCATCGGAGGATCGAACTGCTGGAGAAGTCCGTTCTTGATCAGACAGATCCTCGAGGAGAGCGTCATGGCCTCAAGCTGGTCATGGGTGACATAGACGAATGTCGAGTCAGTGTCGGTGTGCAGTCTCTTGAGCTCGATTCTCATCTCCAGGCGGAGCTTGGCATCGAGGTTCGAGAGCGGCTCGTCCATGAAAAGTACCTTCGGCTTCGGAGCAAGGGTACGTGCGATTGCGACACGCTGCTGCTGTCCTCCGGAAAGCTCTGCCGGATAGCGCTTGTCGAACTCCTCGATCTTGAGCATGGCGAGCATTTCCTTGACCCTCTCGTCGATCTTGGCCTTGGGCCACTTGAGGTTCTCAAGTCCGAAAGCGATGTTCTGGTGGACCGTCATGTGGGGCCACAGGGCATAGTTCTGGAACAGGAAACCGATGTCTCTCTTTGCAGGTGAGAGGTTGATGTTCTTCTCCGAATCGAAGACAACCGTGTCACCGATCGTTATTCTTCCCTCGGTCGGGGTCTCGAGTCCTGCGATCATTCTCAGTGTGGTGGTCTTTCCACATCCGGAAGGTCCGAGCAGGATGATGAACTCTCTATCCTCGATGACCATGTTGAGGTCTTCTACAGCTGTGAATTTCTGGAATCTTTTTGTTACGTGTTCAAGTACGATTTTCGGCATATCAATTTCCTCCCACTCCTTTGTCGATGCTTGCACCGGTCAACTTGTTGACGACGAACTGGATCACCAGGACGACGACTATGATAAGAAGGTTGACCGCGTTACTGGACTGCGTAAGTCCTGTTCTGCTGTATTCCTGCAGCATGCTGGTTGCCAATGTCTGGAAGCTGGGGACCAGCAGGACGAACAATGACAGCTCTCTCATACAGGAGATGAACGGAAGCAGATATCCGCTTATGAAACTTGACTTCTGGATCGGGAACAGAATCTTGGTCATTCTTTTGAACCATGGCACACCGATGACAATGGCAGCTTCCTCGATCTCTCCCGAAAGCTGGAGCATGGCGCTGGTTCCCGTTCTTGAAGCGAACGGCATGAACTTGATCGATCCGACAAGGATGAGGATCAGGAATGAGCCGTCAAGCCACGTGAAACCCTTTGTGTAGGACAGTGCGAGATAGACGGCACCGAAGCTCATCGACGGGATCAGATACGGCAGGAACGCGAGGTTGGAGACAAGGGTTGCAGCCCTGCTTCCGCGTTTTCTTGCCACAGCGTATCCGATCAGGATACCGAACGTTCCGGCTATGGCGGCAACGATCAATGAAAGCAACAGGCTTCTTCCCAGGGCCTTCCACATGAACATGCTCTTGAGAATACCGATTGTATCGCCCTTGTTGCTGCCCTCGAACGGCTCCGACGAGAGCCAGTATCTGAGTGTCAGCGTCCTGTAGTCTCCCGGCACCTCGAGAAGGCTCTCGGCTGCGAACGAGAACATCGGGACAATGGCGAAGAATCCGACGATGATCAGGATGACCACCGCAACGGGAATCCTGGCCTTGCCGAGTTTGACAAGAGACACCTGGCCGGACTTTCCGGTGACAGTGGTGAAGGACTTGCGGCTTCCGGTGATGTAGTTGTTCACCGTGAGGATCGCAATGGAGAACAGCATCAGGATGATGGCGAGCACATAACCCTGACCCTTTGTGAATCCTGTGTTGATAAGGCTTCTCATCTGGACGGAGATGGCAATGAAGTTGTTTCCGCTGTTGATGCTGCTCTTGTTCAGGAAGAACGGAACCGTGAAGCTGCTGATGCTGCTCGAGAAGACAAGCAGGACCGTGGACACCAGAGCCGGCATGACAATGGGCAATGTGACACGGTACAGAATCTTGAACCTGCTGGCCTTCAGGACGGTGGCTGCCTCCTCAAGGTTGGCATCCATGTTGCGCAGGATTCCTCCGATGAGAATATATGCGAACGGCGCGTAGTGCAGACCAAGGGCCATGGCACAGGGGAACAGTCCGTAGACCATGGACTCGGGCACGCATATGCCGGTTAGAGCCTGGAGCATTCCTTTTCCCGCATTGATCTGTGTGTTCTTGAAGAAATTCTCCCAGAACATGGCCATTGACCAGCTGGGCATTATGTAAGGGAACACGAAGACCGTGGAGATGAATTTCTTGCACGGCAGGTTGCTTCGTGTGATGAACCATGCAACGACTCCTCCGAAGACGACTGCCACGAAACAGGCGATCAACGCCATGAGTGTGGACTGTCCCAACGGAATCCAGAACTTGATCTTGGCATAGGAGAAGTCTTTGCTTGTGAGAAGCTCCACCCAGTGGTGGAACGTAAAGTCACCGTCGGAAACATCACGGCCCAGATATACCGCCTCCTGGTTGCCGTTGACCTTGAACGAACCGATGAGCAGCGTGCTCAGAGGCAGGACAACGGTAAGGATCAGGATGAGCAGGAAGCAGATGGTGATGATGTTCGCCGGTTTGGAGAAGTAGGTCGTGAACCTGCTTCTCAAAGGACTGATGGTCTTTTCAGCCATTGTTAACTCCCTTCAACAAAAAAAGGGGGCGTCTCCGCCCCCGGTGTTGTTCTATCTTATTTTCCTGCAAGGGCCATGTTGATGAACTTGACGACTGTTGCATAGGACTTGTCGATGTACTGGACATCCTCGACAACACACTTCTGCTTCCACTCGGACAGAGCGGGATCGCCGTCGACTGACGGAATGTTTGTGTTGGATGAGTAGTATCCGAGGATTCCACCCCAACCTGCGTTGTAACCTTCAGCAGAATGGATGTACTTGATGAACAGACATGCTGTGTAAGGAAGCTTTGCGGTTGCGGGGATCAGTGTCCACATGTTGTAGACGAATCCGTCGAAGCCCTCGATCTCGTTGTTCCAACCACCGGCTGTGACGGTCTTGGTGTAGTACAGATCGGAATCCTTGTAGTCCTTCTTGTAGTACTCGTAATCCTTGAGCTTGCAGAGACCGGCGAAGATGATTCTTCCGTCATCGGCATAGTTCATGAGACCCTTGATCTCGCTTGAGTCTGAGCTGTGCCAGTAACCGACGTTGCCGATGAACTCCTTGACGAACTTGTAACCGATGTTCATGTACTCGGGCTCGTCAACATAGTCCTTGCCGAAGTAGCTCTTGTAGGCCTTGGCAAGTCTCTCGCATGAGGATGGGCTGGTGAGCATGATGAGGAAGCTCATGTTGATGTCCTCTCCGAGCGGATTCTGATAGGAGACGTTGTGGACACCCTTGAGGGAGACACCGTCGACTCCTGTCATCTGCCATACGTTCTTCAGCTGGTCCGGTCCGACAGTTCTGTTGTCGTAGATGAAGACCTTGTTGAATGTAACTCCGACAAGCGGATTCTTGTCGCCGTCAGCAATCTTGATCTCTGCATCGGACGGATCGTAGCTGAGCAGGAAGTGTGTGTCCAGCATGGCGTTCTTGAGGAACGATGCATCCTGGATCATGACGAAGTCAGCGATGTAGCTGTTTGCCTTCTGAGCGGCGATGAGCTTCGGCTGATATTCGGAACCCTTCTTGCTGTTGTAGGCTGTTCTTCCGGCTGCCCACTCGTACTTCTTCTCGAATGCAGCAAGAGCCTTCTTGATTCCTGATGTGAGGGAATCTGCGTTGAATGTAAGATCCGGATTGGCCTCGAGCTCTGCCTTGGCTGCAGCTTCGAGCTCTGCCAGGGTCATTGTCTGGGCCTTTTCGATTGCAAGCTCAACCTCTGTCTTTGCAGCGGGCTTGAGCTCTGTCTCTCCGTTTGCGAATGCTGCGAATGCAACCATTGCAATAAGGAAAAAAGCAAGGATTTTTTTCATTTCACTCTCCTTTGTGTGTGAGAAATCTCACTTGAAATGCAGTTTAGATGAATATCGGCCGTATAAAATCGGCCTTTTGTAATTTTACACCTCAATGCATATAGTCGCAAGAAAAAAACGCAATTTGAGACCTTTTAAATGCTGTTTTAGGGTTTTTTAGTTCCTGTCCGCCACGGTCTTGCTGTACTTCTGTTTTGCCTGCGCGATGCTCAGAAGCTGCTTGAACGCCATGTCCTTAAGTTTGATGAAAATCAGCCTCTTGCCATCAAGCTCTATACAGGTAAGAGTATCGGCTCCGAACACGGCCAAGACACTCGCTCTTCTGACCTTGCTGCGCTTACCTTCAAGGTATTCCATGACATGCGTCTTCAGCACACGGTCAGTGTAAAGCACATCCATTGCCTTGAAGCTCGTCTCGAAATCCGGCCCTTTGCAGAAAAAGGTCACGTCGTCCAGATAGATATAAACTCCGTTTTCGCTGATATGCCCCTGGTTGTCAGCATAGAAACTGCAGAATTCGTACCAGGAACTCCTCTTTGCGATCTCATTTTCGATACTCATGACAACAAGATAACCGAAAAATATGCTTTCTGAATATTTTTTTCAACAAATTGTTCGATTTTTATTTAAAAAGTTTACAAATACGTATTAAAATACAGAAAATCATACTTTCTAGAGGAGGAAAAAATGGTTGTCAACACAAGTGCTCTCATAATCGTGATCGGCTACCTCGTAGGTATGCTCATTGTCGGTTATGTGGTAGGTAAGCTCAAAATCAAGGGTGCTGAAGACTACATGCTCGCTGGTAGAAGAATGGGTATCTTCATGGTCGCATTCTCACTCTCGGCAAACAACATCGGCGGTGGATGTACCACCGGTCTGGCACAGAAGGCATTCGGCTCATGGGGAATGAGTGCAATGTGGTACGTCCTTGCAGCTTCAATTGCAATGATCCCACTCGCATACTTCGCTCCGAAAATCAGAAAGACCATGGCCGTCACAATCCCGGAGGTTGTCGGAAGACGTTTCGGTAAGTTCAGCTCTGGCTTCACAGCAGTTCTCAACGTTCTTGCCCTGTTCTGTCTCACCTCTTCACAGGTCGCCGCTTCCGGTTCCGTTGTTGCAACACTCACCGGAATGAACGTCAAGCTCTGCATGATCATCGCAGGTATCGTCATCATCCTCTACACCACTTTCGGTGGAATGATCGCTGACCAGATCTCCGATATGGTGCAGTTCCTGATCATCCTGGTCGGTCTTGCAATCGCAACCCCGATCGTCATCAAGGCTTGCGGCGGATGGGCAGCAATCAATGCAAAGCTTCCTGCAGGTCAGACAAGCTTCACAAAGATCGGTTGGGCCTACATCATCGGCTACATCTTCAACTATTTCTGCACATTCCTTTCAGGTCCTGAGATGGTTTCCAGATTCGAGACTGCAAAGGACGAGAAGACAGCCAAGACAGCTTCCTTCGTCTCAGCAGTCCTCATGGCTGCAATGGCTGCATTCCCGACACTGCTCGGTCTTGCCGCTCTGGCAATGAAGGACAGCATCCCCAACCTGCTCGCCAACGGTTCCAACGCCATGATGGCCGTCACACAGGCCTATGCCCCGACAATCATCACCGGAATCATTTCTGCAGCAATCATCTCCGCTACGATGTCCTCTGCCGACTCCAACCTGCTCTGTATGTCCACAATGATCATCAACGACCTTTACAAGCCATACTGCAGCAAGGACCTCACCGGCATGAAGGAAGTCTGGGCAACCAGAGTCTGCAACATCATCTGCTGTGGAGTTGCAATGGTCATCTCATTCGCAAGCATCCCAATCACAACGATGAACACATTCGCATTCGGAATCAGATGCGCAGGTCCGTTCGCAGCATATGGCCTCGGCCTTGTCGTGACACGCGCAACAAAGAACTCCGGTCTGATCTCGATCATCACCGGTACAGCCGGATTCATCGTATGGCAGATCCTCAGCACCAAGGGTGTCGAGATCACCAAGTATCTGATGCCTGTCGTATTCGGATGTCTGGTCAGCGTCATCACCTTCTACCTGGTCAATGCAATCGAGTGGAAGAAAGGCGTTGCACCCGCACCGACAGCTTACGAGGCAGAGAAGTAATTCCAGTCCTTGGAAGAAACAGAGAGCTCCTTCAAACGAGGGAGCTCTTTTTTATCTCCGAATTGAAAGTCGTGCCACCACAATCCCTGTTCCCTGTGTTTTGGGAGGATGCAGGCTTGCTTTTGTGATGTTTGTTTCACACCTCTTGCCCCCGGGCTGTTCATCAGCTGTGGGTTGCTTGTGTGTTGCCATGCACATGGCGGGCGGGGCGCGGCCATCAAGCCTTTGCGCCCAAATGCCCATGACCTGTGCATGGATTGCCAATACACAGGCCACACATCGGCTTATGACCGGTCCCGGGGAATGACCATCACCGTTGAATCCTTTGTTCTTATGATTCCGATGGTACAATGCCAAGGCATTCCCAATTGTCTTTGCCATGGAAAGCCAATGGTGATTCTGTTTGTGACCATGTGGCTTTACAGCAATCATCTGCAATTGGATGGAAGTTGCTGTAGGAAAGGCACATGATATCCGGCTCTTTACGGACAAAAAGAAGAATTCTCCCATTATTGCTGTACAAAACAGGATTGATCGTACGGACGCAAATGTCTTTTCTTCCGATCCTGCTGTAAAACAGAAGGATTCCTTACAGCAATAAAGCCGATAACTTCGAATCCGTCCGTACGACAGAGGGAAACAGGCACTTTGTTTACGGACGGAATGAGAGAAATCGGGAATGCGTCCGTAAAGGAAGATGGAGGACAGGGTAAAGGACAGGCCCTCATGTTCATGAATCGACCCCCGTACGTTGGAGCAAATCCAACACGGGGGTTTTCTTTTGTTTAAGATTACAGAAGAACAGAAAAAAGAGTTCTACAAACTCTACAAGCAAGGCCATA
>Ga0256405_10000687_pt1 | contig 106900 bp, 89 predicted proteins | sample RumenRJG_02DNA_FD_189096 | JGI IMG/M metagenome (GOLD analysis project Ga0256405, IMG submission 189096) | Bovine rumen microbial communities from Lethbridge, Alberta, Canada - RJG_02 | ecosystem: Host-associated > Mammals > Digestive system > Stomach > Rumen | place: Canada: Alberta...
ATTTTGCTTGTCTTGATTTGCAGCACTAAGGTAAGTGAAAAATCTGACATGGCAAAATCCTGAGCAACTTTTTGTTGCTCAGGTACTTATAAAGAAAGTTAAACTAAAGTGCTGCGGAATTAAGGTTCATAAACAAGAAAAGATGAAGGAAATTTGAAAAAAGTTATCGTTTTGCTTAGTTTTTCGGTTCGCTGAATCGTCCTTGTTGTGTATGAATGATAATTATGACGAAAAAAGAATTTGAAGACATATACCGTCAGCATTATGCCAAGATGTACCGTCTGGCAAGGACGATGCTCTATGATGCGGACGAAAGCAAGGACGTGGTGAGCGACATCTTCGCCCGACTATTACGGGAGAAGTATCAGCCACAACGAAATCAGATGGAAGGCTACCTGATGACTGCCGTGCGCAACCGCTGCCGCGACGTGCTCAGCCACAAGTCGATGCGGGAACGGGTGGAAAGGCTTTTCTTGCAGGAGTCGATGCAGAGCCAGATCGTTTCGATGAATGACGATGACCGTCTGGAACGGCTGATGCAATTTATCGAGGCGGAACTGCCACCGCTTAGCCAGCAGATATTCCGGCTGCGGTTTCTCAGCGAGATGAGTTATGAGGAAGTGGCACAGGCCGCGGGTGTGAGCAAAGTGACGGTCTACAACCATCTGTCACAGTCACTACAGCGAATCAAGGAGTATTTTCAGAAAGAAACAGCAAAACGATAAACGTTATGGAACAGCAAGACAAAATTGACCAGTTGGTAGCAGAGAACCAGGAACTGCTCGCGCTGACGAAGCGAGCCTTTGTGAAGCGCGAAGTCGAAAAAGAATCCGTCCCCGTGGACGAGGAGTGGGAGAAATTCGCAGCGGAACACGCTGATGAATTAGATGCCCTTGAAAAAGACGAGCCACGCACTGCCACCATTACGAGACTGATGGGCATACTCCCTTACAAGGTAGCAGCAAGCATCATCGGCATCCTCTTTACGGCAGGAGTGGCCTTTGCAGCCATCCACATCGTGCGTCATTTCGTTGGAGAAGATGTAAAGTCCCCGACCCAGGAGGTACGAATTTCAAATTCGTCCCAACCGTCCCCTGCATTGCCAACAGACACCATCAAAACAGATACGACAACCAGTACAAAGCCCATTGTTTTCGACAATGTTGCATTGGATAAGATGCTGCCACAGATAGCTGCCTATTATAACAAGGAGGTGGAATTCCAGAACGAAGATGCCCGCCAGTTCCGTTTCTATTTCGTGTGGAAACAGGATGAGACGCTCGACGTCGTGCTGCATCGGCTCAACCTCTTCGAGAGCATCACCGTAGAACTGAAGTCGGACAAGATAGTAGTAGAATAAGCCATGAAGATAATCATATCAATGCTTGTCTGCTGCTTTGTCTTTGCCGGAGTGCAGGCCCAAAAGATTACACGCGATTATAACAACGTGTCGCTCAGCGAGGCCCTGCGCCAACTGAACGAGCAGACCGAGGAATACACCATTAGTTTCCTCTACAACGAACTGGAGGACTTCCGCATCACCACTTCGGTACATCGCAAGACCGTGCCCGATGCTATCCGTCAGATGATAGGTTTTTATCCCATCCGCATGACCGTTGAGCCGGGAATTGCAAATCCCAGCCAACAGGAAATCATCGTGGAATGCCCACAGAAATCCACCCCCCGATACAAGGGCACCATTATTGACACCGACGGCCAGCCAGTAGCATACGCCAACATCGCCCTGCTTTCGCCACATGACTCTACACTCATCACTGGCGGAGTTTCTAATGAAAGCGGTCTCTTCGTCATCCCTTGTGAACAATTTCCCGTCCTCGCCCGCATCTCCTATGTTGGTTACAAAACCATCTATAAGATTTGTAGCCAGTCTGAATTGGGAGTCATTCGATTACAAGTGGATAACTATGCTTTGAAAGGCGTGACAGTGAAGGGGCATGTGCCACAATATCAGATGGGCAGTGAGGGCTTGCAAACCAACGTTGAAAACACCATTTTGAGCAAGCTAGGCACTGCTAACGATGTGCTTGCCCATATACCGGGCTTGCAGAAAAACGGCGATGATTATAGCGTGTTTGGCAAAGGCACTCCTATCTTCCACATCAACGGAAGGCTGGTGCGCAACCAGACAGAACTCGACCAACTAAAATCGGAGAACATTAAGAGCATCGTACTCGTCACTTCTCCTGGTTCACGTTACGATGCGTCAGTCCGTGCCGTAGTAAAGATAAAGACCAAGTTGCCACGAGGAGAGGGTTTCAGTTTTGACAACCGCCTTGTATATGGTCAGTCTGAAAATGCTGATTTGATAGAACAACTTAACATAAACTATCGTCATCGCGGACTTGATGCCTTTGGAATGTTGTACTTCTCCAATAGCAAGGGGTTTAATCGGGCAGATATAGAGCAAGACATTCAAGCCGACACTATCTGGCATCAGTCAAACACAAATGATTACAACTACCGCCATAAGTGGCTCGGTGGGGAAGCGGGGCTAAACTACGTCATTAACGATGAGAATTCCATAGGTTTCCGATACAACATTTATCAGCAATTGAATACCGACGAATATGATACGTTTACAAGTATATTGACAGCCAACGGAAAGCCCTACGACAAGTTAAACAATTCATCAACTTTCCAGAACAGGGCAACCCCCATGCACTCGGCAAACGTCTATTACAATGGAGTATTAGGAAAAACGACGATCGACTTCAATGCCGACTGGAAGCAGACAGACAAGATCTACAATAGTGCCTATACAGAAACAAGCGAGAATTTCGGCAATCGTTTGCTCAACACTTCAAGCCATATCAAAAACCGTCTTTATGCCGCAAAACTTGTAGTCGGGCATCAGCTGCTCGGTGGAAACCTCGGCATAGGAGGCGAATATACGAACACCCATCGCAACGATGATTACGTCAATCCCGAAGGTTATCTGTCTTCAAACTTTATAGAGCTGAAAGACCAAAACATGGCCATCTTTGCCGCCTACACCCACAAGATACCTATAGGCACGGTGATGGCGGGACTTCGCTATGAACACGCCTCTTTCGACTACTATGCAAACGGCTGCTATATGAAAGAGCAAAGCCGTACGTTCGACAACATTTTCCCAAGTCTCTCAATGACTGCACAGATAGGCAAGGTGCAAGGTCTTGTCAGTTATACAGCCAAAATCCGCCGCCCAAATTACAGCGAACTCAATGGCAATATGTCCTATGCCAACCGCTTCACTCTGCAAGTCGGCAATCCATTCCTCAAACCATCCATCATTCACAACATATCACTACAGGCCATGTGGAAGATTTGGAGCCTCAGCGCTGACTACACCGATACGCGAAACGACATCATAGACTGGACAGAACAGCAAGAAGAAAATACGGCAGTCTCTATCCTGGGCAAAAAGAACATCAAGAGTCTGAAAAACGTTTCAGCTTATCTTGTTGCCGCTCCCAAGGCAGGATTCTGGCATCCGCAGTTCGTTGCAGGACTGAGCAAGCAATGGCTCACCCTACAGACAGCCAGCGGCAGCATACGGATGAACGCTCCTATATTCCTCGGTCAGATGGCAAACACATTCCAGTTTACCAGCACCCTCATCGGCGACCTTACCATGAAGTTTACCAGCAAGGGGGATGACAAGAACATCTCGCTGATGCGGAATATGTTTCAGACCAATATAAGTCTGACCAAAACATTCTTTGAACAGCGCCTCTCCATAAGACTTGCCGGCTACGACCTGTTCCATGCCAGACAGAAGATAAAGCTGTATAACCAGCAGATGCAATTAGTGCAAGACAACAGCCTTGACACTCGCTATGCGGAAATAACCATTCGCTACAACTTCAACGCTACCCGCTCGAAGTACAAGGGTACGGGTGCTGGTAATGATGAAAAGAATCGTTTGTAGTGGAGGACAGGAAACCAAATGTCAGACAAATGTCAGGAAGAAAATTCGTCGTTTACGGTCAAATCGCTGTAATTTTGCAGCCGCAAATAATGTTAAAACGTGAACGATTTCCGTTTTCAGGTGTATGCCTATAACGGAACCTCTAAAAACAAAACAAGTAAAACGAAAATTAGCAATTATGAAATCTAAGTCATTATCGCTTGTCGTTCTGATTCTGTCGGTATGTCCTCTCCATGCACAAGAGACGGTGCCGATGGATTCATTAGTCTATGAATTACAGGAAATCGTAGTCAAGTCAAAACAGCCTGCGACGAAACTGGTAGGCAGTACCCTCGTTTCAACCATTGCAGGGTCAAACTTGCAAAATGCAGGAAACGCCCTTGACGTGCTTCAGCAACTACCAATGCTTTCCGTCGAGGACAACATGGTCTCCGTAACAGGAAAGGGTACACCTGCAATCTATATAGACGGTAGACCCATGCGCGACAATACAGAATTGCGGCAGTTACAATCTGCCAACATTCGGAGAATAGAACTCGTATTAGCTCCTGGCGCCCAATATGAGAGCACCACTAATGCCGTTCTTAAAATCACGACCCGAAGGAATTTTGTACAAGGTCTTAGCGTCAGTAATGAAGCCGAGACGCGTGTACGCCGCAAATGGTCTGTGAACGACATGCTCGATTTCAGTTATCATTCCAAGAAATGGGAACTGTTCGGCACTGGTTACTATGACCATGACAACAGCCTGATAAAGGGCTCGACACTCAATCGTCTCGTTTATGAAGGTAAGCCGATTGAAACGGGAACGACATTCCACAGCTCTTACCCAGAGAATAGCGCAATGGGGAAAATCGGATTCAATTTCGCGGAAGGCAATCAGTCTCTCGGTGCATACTACCGCTTTACGTATTCTCACACCGACCCATTAAACACGGGGACTGAATGGATGGAGTCAGAGACTCCACTTTCCCGCAGGATTTCAGGTGAAGGCAATACGAGAAACCATCTTGTGTCCCTCTACTATGACAATACATTTGCCGACAAATATCATCTTCATTTTGACGGGAACTACAAGGGTGCCAACAATGACAAAGCCAATGCCACGACTTATGATGATACCCAACGGCAGGGCATAAACTCTTCCCAGAGTCAGAACAGCAACCTTTGGGCTGGTAAAGTATATCTTGACTTTCCGCTTGCCAAAGGAGAGTTCTCTGTGGGTACACAAGATTCCTATACCCACACAACGCTGGATTATCGGATGCTTAATCAGGCAGTAGAGACTTATATCCCGTCTTCACTCACAGATGCAAAGCAGACTTCTTTAGCGGCTTTTGCCTCATGGACAAGGCAGTTTGGAAAGTTCAGTTTGTCCGCCGGAGTAAGATACGAGTATGATGATTATCTGTTCACCGTAGATAGAAAGAAAGATACTGATGTAAGCCGTACCGACAATTTCCTGACCCCGGACATATCACTGGGCTACTATTTCAACGAAACCTCAATGGTAAGCCTAAGCTATAGAATGGCTACCATCAAACCACCGTATTCGCATCTGACAGGTGGTCTGACCTATGCAGGAGAGCACGAAATAGAGGGAGGCAACCCTATGCTGCGAGACGAAAAGATGCACAATCTCCAGTTCTTCGGACAATGGAATGACTTTATGTTGCAAGTGGACTATATCAGAAGTCTGGACACCTATGCCTTCGTAAAGCAGATTTACCCTGCTTCAACATTCCAAATGTTACTACACCCCGTCAATGTCAATGTGTCAGAATTAAGCACATATCTTATCTGGGGGCGGTCTATACGGCATTGGAGGCCCGAAGTTACTCTCGGATTGTCGAAGCCTTGGATGAAGCTTGACGATACAAGTTATAACAAACCCATATTCTCATATAGTTGCCAGAACTCCATTTCCTTGCCCAAAGATTTTTATCTCTCGGCAAACATGAGAGGACAAAGTTGCGGTGATATGCACACCAACCGCTTCGCTGCATCGTGGTTTGTGATGGATATGAGCATACGAAAGACTTTCCTAGATAAAGCCCTTGCCGTAAAACTGACGGCTACCGATATATTCAATACCCGCAACAACGACTGGAGCATGAATACATACGGGATTCTGATGAACAAATACCAAAGCTATGACAGACGGGGAATAACCCTAAGTGTTCAGTATCAGTTCCAGCCCCAAAAGAGCAAATATAAAGGCAAAGCAGCCTCGGAAGCAGAAATGAACCGACTATAAAATCTCTCTCGTTCGGGCAGTCGTCGGCCTCAGTGCCGACGCTGCCCACTTCAAAGAATAGAATATCGATTAAGAACATTTTACGCCCTACGATGCAGGATTTCCCGCTTCACGGCGTTTATATAGAAACATTATCAACAAACAATATCGAAATGAAAACAATGAAACTCTGGAAAAACATCCTCGTGATGACCGCTGCCATGTTCTTCCTCGCCTCTTGCAGTAGCGATGACAATGTGGAGAGGCGGCTGTCGAACACGCAAAAGGAAACCTACGGGCAGAACATTTCCGGCTCATATCCGGGACAATATGTCATTACCTATAAGGACAAGGATTGCAAGGAATGGACGGACGAGGAGGGACGGCATCATAACGAAGCCCATCAAGAAACGTTCAGCGGTGTGCAACTCGATGTGTCCGACTACAAGATGCAGCATGTATTCTTTCAAGACTTCCCCGTGTCGCTGATTTCAAAGGTCGTGGACGCAAACAAGGAATTGAGCGATGCGCTTGCCGAAGTTTCTCTGCAGGCCATCACCGCCCGTTATGACCTCGGCCTCGACACGGACTATAATCACATCGTATGGGCTTTCACGCCAAATGTCATGTCGCTACATCTGTACTATGGTGGTGCCGACCACCATATCCGTATTGAGTTCAACAACAACAGTCAGTACTACAAAAGTACTGTGGACGAGCTGAAACAGTCAAGCTCTTTCCTGTCATTCGCAAAAACTGGTGTGGCCCTACAACTGAAAGCCATCTACGACGGCTCTACGCTCATCCAGCGTTTCGGCGCAGTGGAGGGGAATTATATGCATATATTCTTCGACGCAGAATAACAAGTTCAATATGCGACATGTCGGCCACCGAGCGCCGCCACTTCCTCCGCCAGGAGGGTGACGAGGGGCGCTTCACGCTGTAGATTAAGAACATTTCGCTCGGCGACGAAGGAGACGCTTGCCAGAGCAAGAACGCCCGACGATGCAGGATTTCCTGCCTCACGGCGTTTATGTAGACAGAAACAGTAACGTATAACACATAGAAATGAAAACAATGAAACTCTGGAGAATCGCATTTGTGATGTTTGCTGCTTTCTCCCTCGCCTCATGCAGCAGCGACGATGACAACGAAGACAAAGTGGAACAGGTGACGGTTTATGTGTCAGCCGAGACAGAAGTTTACTATGATATGTGGCTCGATCCCGAAAGGGAGAATCCAATTGTGGGGATACAGATTCGGGAGGAAGGGAGCAGCGTTTGGTGGACTGTCAGCCTCTATACCATCAAGGACTTCACATACGAGCGTGGCAACGAGTACGAACTGCTGGTGAAGAAAACCACGTTTGCCAATCCCCCGCAGGATTCTGGAAACGTCAGGTACGAACTTATCAGTATCGTCTCGCAGAGAAAGGTAGAATAATCACGCCAGTTCCAATGAGCTTGCCTCCCCATTTGCTCAGCGGCAGCGGGCGGTACCATAAGTTTACGCATAACTCTTACATGGCTTAAAACTTCTTCGTGAGAAAATGACGGGTTATTGAATCCAGTGGAAATACACATAGAAAGCAATCTCCATTACAATCGTTATGATTGACAGGAGGGAAAGGGAACCAACAATGTAGAAGACTCTTGTTGAAATCCATACACCCTCATTGTTCTTAACGATTTCAGAGAGTCTGCTACTATGCTTCTGCCAAATCGTTTCCTGCTGTTGGTTATGGTCGGCAAGCATCTGTTTCTCCTGTTCCAACCATTGGCTATGAAGTTTTTGCATCTTCTCCCAGTCATCATCGCATACTGTTACAGCCACCTTCAACTTTGTGGGCGCATCTTTCATAACTTGATCAATATGCTCATTGATGGTATCAACCTTACCACTGATGGTATTCACGGCTGCACCAAGCACTCCTTCTTCACGCTGGGTTTGGCGGATTGAAGATTCCAAGGATAGCTTGGCATTGATGACGGCAGTTGTTGCCTTGTCAATGTCACTACTCAATTGTTTGAGTTCAGGAACACGACTGATGATGTCTTGTTCGGCATCCTTCTCCTGAATTTCCTCCTGAACTTCGTTGAACATTACATCGAAGTCAGGCTTGTTCTCATTGTTCTTACTTTTTCTAATCATAGATATGTGTGATTGTTTTAACGGTGGAAACCGCGTTTAACTGTTTTTGGTTTGTACATGGAGTGTGCCATATTCAGGCATCGGCGGGCATAGGTGCGTTCATCCTCATCATCTTTCTTGCCCCAGCCAGATTCAGGAGCAGAACCGCCACCTCCTCCGCAAGATTCGGACATGGAAGTAGCGGCATCGATGTATCCAGCAAAGAGAAGCATTGCAGTATGGGCAACGTTGACTTCGTCGAGCTGAACCTTCTCGACAGTGGCGGTATCATTGCCCTCTGGAACCTGGGCCTCTTTGAGGAAAATGTCCTTGACCGAGTTCGGAATCACAACAGCCTTGTTGCCAATAGGTGTTTCGATGTTGAACGATGTGAAGGAAGGCACAGGCTTTGCCTGAACTCTCGGCTGCACTTTGGTCTGGGTAGATGTCGGCTTTGGAGTAACAGGACGAGACGGACGGCTACTTGGTGTGACAGTCGGTGAAGCAGGTTTAACTCTGACCTGAGTAGGCTCTGGATGGAGTTTCTTCCATGTGGCTTCAAGTTGTGATGCCATGTATCTCCGGCTAATCTCGGAAGCCTTGAACACAGATGCATTCTTGCCGATGGTGTAGCCGACAAGTTTCTTGTTCTTGTCGTAACGAGGTGTGACCTCATAGCCTTTCATGCGAAGCATCTTGAAATAGAAATCAATGTCAAACTCCTGCATCTTCCGAAGGGTGTATTCGCAAAAGTCCTTAATTTCTTCCTTACGCATTTCACGAATCTCTTTTGGCTGCTTCCAGCCATGCCTCATGTTGATAATCTCCGCAGCCATCATTGCCCTCTTGTGAATATCATGGACATCGTTGGTGTCGCCGTCAAGGTCAACACGGCAGCAGTCCAGATGAAGGTGCAGCGTTCCGGACTTGGAGTCGGAATGCAAGCCAGCCACATTCATGGAATTGCGGAAATTGGTCTTCACTTCCTTCTTCATGCCCTTGGGGATGAGTCCTACAGAGTCAAGAACTTCCAACGCTTCATCACTAAGGTTCGCCCAGTCATTCATGGTGAAGTTCTCTGCCTCTTCCTTTGAGGGGGAGATGACAAACGTGGTCATGAAGCGTTCCAACTTTCGCCCGACAGTCCTGTCCTGCTGGTGCAGCTGGCAGTGATGCTTCATCATATACCAGATGGCGGTCGGGTCGATACCTTCTGGCATGTGGTTTACCTTGACCACTTTTGCCTTCTCCTTTTCCAATGCGTACCTCACGGCATTGCCGCCGTAGGGTACAACTCTTGCAAGCATAATCATGGTTCTTTCTTTTCTTTGGTTAGTACAGGTGATGAAATATTCTCTTCGATGCTATACCAATGTTGGATGAGTTCCGCGACAGACTTAATCCACCATGTCATGAACTTCTCCGTCCTGAAGAGTTTCAACTTTTCCTCTTCCGTTTTCTTGGAAAGGACGCTGGTGATTTTAATCAGGTCAGTCCTGGCATAGACAAGGGAGTTCAGGGCATCGACCTCTTCCTTGGTGAGCCGCTGACGGGGATGATGTTTCAAGCCTGTCTCGGTGAGATAGCGGTTCAAGCTGATGCCACATTCCTTGGCAAGTGCTTTGAGTTGCGACCAGACTTCATCCGTACATCTGAAGGCATGTACTCTGGTCGGCGGTTTCTTTGTTATGTTCTTTTTCTTCATTGTCAATATCTATTAATGAAAGGGATGAATATAAATTGGTTAGAAAGAAGGACAAGGTCTGCGAGCCTGCGAGTAGCCCGAGAAACTTTTAGGAGGACAGAAACAGGGACAACTGTTTTGTACTACAAAAGGATTTCTCGAAAAGTCCCTCTAAAATATCGGGACTTTGAACTCCAAAGTTCCCGTCAGGGTTTATAAGCCCGTTTCGGTTTACTCTGCGTCCTGCATCGGCAAATTTCCCATGGGATGAATTGGACGATGCAAGTCGCAGTCCGCAGTCCGAGTCCTTCAAGGCTGTAACTAGTCACTTCGGGAACCATTAGGATGGTCGTAGTCATCAGACTTCTGACAGTAGCCTCCATTGTCATCAGATGAGATGCCATCTGACCGTGGCGATAGTCTCCCCTCCAGTGACGATGAAGGTCCATTTCTTTTCCCTTCGTTCTGACTGCCATCGGCTTCTACATAGGAAGAAGGAATGTCAGCAGACTGAGGGGAATTGTAGTCCAGAGAAGAATCGGAAGATTTTATCCCAGTCACAGATTTACCCACATCGCCATTGTCATTAGATGGTGATGATGTATGAGACACAGATAGATCGGCAGACTGAATCATACCCACGTTTCCTGTTTGGGAATTGTCGCTATCACATTCAGGACCTTCCTCACCAATGTTTTTGTCGTCTGACACTTCAATAGTGAATACCTTTGCAGGTGGGACTACCGCGGTGACGATTGCAGAGTCGTCAGCATTTCTTTTTGTAGCAAATGGATTCTTGACGAGCTTGCCATCTACATACCATCCAGAAAGAGCATGAAGTGTATGGATGCGGTTATCTCCCACCTTCTGTGAAGAGGAAATTCCCAGAGCCTCCATTGCCTTTACAAGTTTGGGAACCGTCTTGCGGTCTTTATCCCAAAGCTTGGCAAGTTGGATGTTGTCAACCATTACTTGGCCGGGCAAGATTTCAACCTGTTGAACCTTGCTTATCTGTACATGTTTCGTTTCGCGTTCAGCAAGTTCTACAAGTGACAAGAAGCATTCCATGCGGTCAATCTTGTACTTCTTGCTGCGGAGATACTTCATCTGATCCTCGGACAGTGTGAAGCAGTAATGAATTTTTTGTGCGTTCATATTTATTTAATTTTGAATTTTATCCCCTTCCTGAGGTTTTACAGTTGGTTCATCATTCCAACTGGATTTGTTCGGCTTGCGCTTGTGCGATGCAAGGATGGCAGCGTTCTGCTCCTCATCCGTCAAAGGAATGGAATTCTTGCGGTTTGCTTCCAGCCACTTGTCAATCTCATCAAGGTAGATGACCCATCGCTTGCCTGGCTTGGAGCCGGGGATTTCCCTGTTTGCGAGTTTCTGATAGATGGTCGCAAAGGGAATGTTGGTGTACTCGGCAACCTGCTCTGGCGTGACAGGGCGGTGTCTGTTCTCTCGCTGCTGATTTGGTCTGTTCTGAAGGTTCAGCAATATAGCCTTCATGCACGATACTTCATCCCGAAGTTCGGCAACGACCTGTGGGAGGTCGTTAAATGTTAATTCTTTATTTATCATTTTACAACACGACCCTTTAGTGGAATCGTGCTGCAAAGGAACCCCGTTACGAATCGGAGGACAAGCCACTTTTTGATAACAGGTGCATCACGAAACAATCACGCAGTTGAGCCTTGTTTTTGGCTGTTATTCGTGGATAAAACAAGATTTTGAAGCGGATTTTGACAATGTCGAACATGTAAGTATAATGAATGACAATTGGGATTCCGACAATAATTTGGCTAAGATTTCAGTGCAAAAGGGCATAGCCAAAGCTGGACCACACCAAAGTTTGGTTTCTGATATGGCTCTAATATTCGATGTATAAGAATTGATGCAGGATAGGTGAAAGAGATTAGCTTCTGCCTTTCTCCACGCCCACTTGTGAAGGAATATGGAATAACAGTCCGTCTTTCCCTGGGTAATCACAGTGAATCTGATCGCTGTTGGATGTGACTGTCAGGTTTCTGAGTGTGCTATGTGATAATGGCTCTCCATTGGCTGTTACGCACAATGAGGCAAAACGACGTTCGATATAACAGGCGCAATCATCATTGCTGTAAACCTTGCCTTTGCCGAGTCATAATCTTGTGGCAATATTCCATACCAGATGACGGACATCGAAACTGCTCAGCTTGGTCTTGTATCTCTTCCACTCAACTTCAGGACGATAATTATGGTCCGTTGCGAACTTCAGCAGGTCTGTACAGAACTCGTCCATGTCTTCCTCATAGACAAAAGGTGACATGATATATAGAAGGTATTCATGTATGGTGTCCAGTTTCTTTTTCTGGTTTTCTGCCTGACTCTGGTAGAAGTCATCAATTCCTTGCTGGTAGGTAGAGTTTGCTGGAGCCGCCGAGACAGTGGATGACTCATTGTCAGGATTGGCTTCTTCCGATATGACCTTAGTATCTGTGGCTATATCCTCGGTTAACTCTGTTCCGGTTATTTTATCGGAAATTGCTTCAACACAATTGGCAGAGTTTATATCCTCAGGTTCATTAGCAAACAGTTTTGCCTCCAAAAGAAAAACAGGTGATTGCATGTCTTCTTCATTAGGATTGTCATCGTCTATAGAGCCTTTGTTCCTGTCTTTCCACGTCTGAGCTATTCCAACGAAAGCATACTGCACAGCCATGTACATTGACCATAGGACAATTACAGACAGCATATATATGATATAGACAGGAACAATGTCATCTGGCAGGATGAAGTCTGTCCACTGGCAAAGTGGGATTGAAATAATGAATACCGCAACTCCCGGCAGTATTCTCGTGGAAATCCAGTCAAGTCGGCTGGATGCCTCATGTGGAGTGATTGAAGATGGAGAGTCTATTTTCATTGTCTTTGTGGTTTTATAAAAGGCGAGCGTATCCTGGAACCAGGATTGCCGATGCAAAGTTAAGAAGAATGTGTCATATGCGGGCATTTGTTTCTCTTCTATACCCGTTATTTATTGTTATTTAGTAATCATACTCAAAGTCAGTATGATTTTTATTTTCAGTTTTTTCCTTTTTTTGCCATTGTTTACTTGTATGGTAAAGGTATAAAATAAAACTGGGAACCAGATAGAATTGGTTCCCAGTTTACGATTTACTGTTTACTATGTTTATAACTTGAAAAACGTCTTGGGTTTCATTTTATGGTGGAATAGAACCCATAAACATGTTTAGTCTAGCATTGCCCAATGACTTTCAACTGCGCAGTTAGCTTTGGCTTTAACGTGATGCGGTTGACACTCTCGCGCTTGCTCTCATCTGCCATGTTCGCATAGATCTGAGTGGTTTCCACATTCTTGTGTCCAAGCATGTGCTGGACGGTGTAGACGCTTGTTCCTGCATCCACCTGTAAGGAACCGAATGTATGTCTGCTACAGTGGAATGAGATTTTCTTGGTGATGCCAGCGGCTTTCAGCCAGTTCTTCAAGGGTGTTTGGGTGAGCTTGTCCGTAAAGCCATTGAAGACGATGCCAGTTCCTCTTTCGCCAATCAGTTCCAGTGCCTCGTCACTGATAGGGTTGTTCACCAGTTCCTTGGTCTTCTGCATTCGAAGGGTGACATACATACCTCCATCACCATATGGTTGTATGTTCTCCCATGTGAGCTGCTTAATGTCGCTCTTGCGTAGTCCTGTCAGACAAGCAAAGAGAAAAGCGATCTTCAATATAGGATAGTCACAAGGCGTGTTAGCCAGCTTTACAAGTTCATCCTTGGACAAGTGCTCTTTCTCCGTAGGGATGGTGTCAATCCTGTCAAGGAAGCCGTTTGGATTCTCCATAATCTTGTGTTCCCTGTAGGCGGTATGAAGCACGGCACGGAAGGTTGACCAATAGCCAGCAACGGTGTTGATGTGGAGTTTGTGTTCTGTGTGGATGGTCTGCGGAGCATTTAGAAGATACTCACGGAACCTGTTGCAGAAGTCAACGTTGATTTCATCGAAGCGGCACTTGTTGTTGCAGAAACGGGCAAAGTGCTTATACACATGCTGCCACTTGCAGTTCTTCTTGTCAGCTTTCATCTTGAAGTAAGCAAGGAAGTCGCCCTTCATCTTATCTCGGTCAAAGAAATCGTACCTCTCATTGACAATGGACTCATAGCGTCGGCAGCGCAGTGCCTCGGCTTTCTCTGTCATGCGCTCGTTGTAGTCCTTCTCGCGCTGGTTCTTGGGCTTGGCAAAGATGTAGATGCCAAGTGACTCATGTCTCTGTACCTTCATGGTTGACTCATCCCTGTAGCCCGGGTAGTAGTCAAGGTAGAAGCTCAGTTGCGTACCTTTCTTTATCTTACGCGTACGCAAGGTTACTGTCTTGCAAATGTTACTCATTCTTGTATGAAATATGTTTTGTTGATAATCGAAGGCTATGTATCTCATAGCGGCTGCAAAGTAACTGCGTGACAAAAGTGTGACCAAAGCACCTTTTCATAATCCGTGGATAATTGTACTTTCACGCAGTTGATGCTTATTATTGGGCATTATTGGAGCCTGTAGGCCCCGAATTGCGCCAGTCTGCTTGCCATTATTCGGTCTAGTTCCTCCTTGGCAATGAGGTTATGGATACCGACTTTCACCTTAGTGATGTTATTCGTCTTGACGATTACACAGATGTTGCTCTTGGTCATGCCGTATTTCTCGGCAGCTTCGGCTATGGTGTAATAGGCATCACTCGCCTTCAAATCTGGATGATATATCTCGTCCAGATGTATCTTTGAGTAATAGGTCCTGCCATATTCTCGCTTGGTGAGAATATGACGGCGGTAGGCATGTGTACGCAATGATTCATAGGTAGTGGAATATATTGTTTCAGCCTCCTCGGCAGTGAGCCACTCTGTCAGGGCGTCTATCTCGGCAGTAACTCCGAAGAGCGCATCCACGTGCTTTCGGCTATAATAGTTCTTTCCAGAAATCTTACACATGGGTACTTGGTTATTCTTGGCAGAAGTGTAGAGCCATGAACGTTTCACTTTGTAGATTGCCATAACATCGTCGCCAGAGATGTATTCAAGAGGCTCGATGTTCTGAACAGAATCCTCTTTTCTCGCTGGCTTACTTGGAGCGTGTCCATTCTTCAACGATAGGGAAGAAGGATTCTTAGGTTTGGATGTTGGCAAGACACGATGATAAGGATTTCCTGCAAGCATCTTTTCAATGTCTGCCTTGCGGATGAATGCCATACGGCTGCTGATTCGGGATGCAGGAAGTTTACCCTCGTTTACCAACTTGTAAACGTACTGACGGGAGCATCCCATGAGGATGGCAGCCTTGGAGAATGTAAGGTACTCCTGGCTGGCGATGTCTATAACAGGCTGGACTGCCTTCAAAAAGTCCTGTTGTCTCTTCTTGCGCTGAACCTTTGCTGCCTCGGCACAATGTTCTGAGCAATACCTCTGCGAACCGCTGTTACAAGTGAACTCCTTTCCGCAGAAGGCGCATTTTCTTGTCTTTCTCATTTGACTCCTTTTTATGTGGTTTTACAATCAATTTCTTGCAAACCGCCACGGAGTGAACTTTCGACAATCATTGACACCCATTGTCAACTCATTCCACGATGTCACGTTCTTCAAATGAGGTCACTTCCTTGCTCCTTTCCCTCTCGTTCATCAGTCAATCGTTGTCCACTCTTGTCAACCTTTGTCAACCCAGTCCACGAGATGGCAAAATAAAAGCCCTCAAAATTCTCCGCGGTAGAAATGCGTTGCAAAGATAAGCGGATTTTTGAGAACCACCAAAAAGCAAGTCCGAAGTGTTAAAATCTAAAAGTAGTTGATATACAGAGGTTTAACTCTATGTGTTTTTCATTGTTTATGGTTGTTTAGAGGTCTCTAAATACAATATTCGAAAGCAAACGCTTCAATACTCGTCACAGAGTTTGGGATAGTGATAGAGGTGAGACCTGAGCAACCATAGAAAGCATACTCTCCAATACTCGTCACAGAGTTTGGGATAGTGACGGAAGTGAGGCTTGAGCAATTATAGAAAGCTTCCTCTCTAATACTCGTCACACCATCAAAAAGAGTTACAGAAGTAATGTTTGTGCAATCATTGAATTGTTCTTTAATATATTTAAATACAACACCAATAGAAATTGAAGTGAGACCTGAGCAATCCTTGAAAGCGTTTTCTCCAATACTCGTCACGGAGTTAGGGATCGTGATAGAGGTGAGACCTGAGCAACCACGGAAAGCCCTATCTCCAATATTCGTTACAGAACTTGGGATAGCGACAGCGATGAGATTGTTGCAAGCATAGAAAGCGTACCGTCCTATGTTTGTCACTCCATTTTCTATTACTACTTTTTGGATTGCACCTTTCTGTGATTTCCATGGTTGGTTGTTCGTGGAATAGTTTGGCATATCTGTTCCTGAAATGGTTAATGTACCATCATCAGATAGATTCCAAGTGATTTCTGCATGAATTGCATTAAAGGTAATCATGCTTAATAAAATAAGTGTAAAGATCTTTTTCATAGTAGGAAATAAATGAAAAAAAGAGCGCAGACCTTCCGAGATCCTCGTCCTCCTTAAAGGTACCGCCAAGCACCGCGTTACTGACAAGTTTACGGAAAAGCCCATGCCCTAAACGGACATTGAACTCTTCACTACTTGTTCTCGTAACTTGAAATTGGCGGTTTCTTAAGGAGAGAACAAGAGCAAAAGCCCTATGTTATATTATGTCGAGAGAATCGGTAGTTGCTCACCCAAAGATTATTAATTATTTAATTAACTCTTGCCAAGAAAGTCTGAGACAATCATCAGCATAGGGGAACGTTACCGTTCGTCTGATTAATTCTAATGATTACTTTCTGTTTCTTGTTATAAATGTTTTAAGAGTTAATATATGTTTGTACTATTATCTGTGTGCAAAAATAGACAAAATATCTGATTTCTCCAAATATTTGCTCAAATTTATTATAATCTTGACAGGTAGAGCATTTATGTTTCTTCGCTCTGGCTTCGACTCTGAAGCGGAGGAAAGGTCTCGTCACAGAGATAGCATGACGGGAGATTAACGAGACACTAATCTCTACTCCCTAAACTCTAACCACTAACCTCTAACCTTTAATCAATAGCCTTCTTCCCTCTCCAACGCAGACATAGCATGGTGAGGTCATCGCTTTGCTCATAGTCATCAACGAATCGTCTGATAGCATCGACTACGCCATCAGCCATATCCATCATAGGTACATCCTTCAGCAAATCTACCATAGCGAGCGTAGAAGCATCACCAAAGAGAGCCTTCAGACTATTCTCAGCCTCAGTTACACCATCGGTATAAAGGAACAGAGCATCACCTTCAGAGAGCTGTATCTCTTCTGATTTATATTCAAAGTCGCCAAGCACACCTGTAGGAAGATTTACCTCTGGATGCATAAAGGAGGTATTGCCCTCATGAATCCAGATAGGAGGATTATGACCAGCATTACAAAACTCTACCCTACCCGTCTGCATATCAAGCACACCGCAGAAGAGAGTACAGAACATATCCTCGTCATTACCTTCAGCAAGTCCGTTATTGATAGCCTCTACAATAATAGATGCACTTGTGCTGTAACGGGCAACATTGCGGAATAGATGTCCGACAACAGTCATAAACAAAGATGCAGGAACACCCTTGCCTGAAACATCACCTATGAGGAAATAAAGCCTATCGTCACGCATAAGGAAATCGAAGATATCACCACCAACCTCCTTTGCAGCCCTCTGCATTCCATAGATATCGATATCCTCACGTCCTGGGAAGGCAGGGAACACCTTGAGAAGCATACCCTGCTGAATCTTTGCTGCGATATGGAGATCACGCTCCATATTGGCTTTCTTCTCAGTCGTAGCACGCAGGTCTTCAATATATCTTGCCAGTTCCTGCTGCATAGAGACAAAGGAATCACGCAGATGCGCTATGTCAGAATGTCCTTTCACCTTAGGCAACTGAGTATCGAATTTTCCCTGAGCAATAGCATCTGTAGCATCTGCTATCTTGCCAAGAGGGCGCAACTGCCAGTTTACGGTTATCACAATAGCCAGTATGATAACAAAGAACAGCAGAAGAAGCGTAAAGATAGATATGCCCGTCACAGCCTTGAGGAGCACGGTATCGTCACGCAAAGGCACATCGCATACCACTCGCCATCCTGTAGCCTTAACATAGGCATTTCCACTACGAAGCATGAATTCCTGAATGTTCGAATATACCTGCAACGCTACATTCTCGCCATTGTTTTCAAAGTCCGCAGGATAGTTCTTTGCGTTTTTCATTATCCTGTCACTATCAGTATAATATACATAGATATCATTACCTGTTATGACAGAAACCTTTGCCCCACTCTCATGCCCGACTTCCCTACGTGCAAGTTCATCAAGCCAGTCGAGCCTCACATTGGCACAAAGCGATGAATATATCTTTCCATGTGAGTTCTTCAATGGTGTGATAAAACTAACCACAGGCACCTTGGTGCTATCCTTTTCAACAAGATAAGGCTCACTCCACACACCTACCCCACTTGAATCAACACGAGCCAGACATTTCTTAACAGCCTCAACCTCTGCAAGTTTATTTGTGGAAAGATAGACGGTATCAATCTGATCCATCTTACCAAGACTGTCTCGGAAAATAGTGGAGTTATTCTCAGTCATGCGTTTCTGCAAAGCCACGAGCGCACCGGTCTTCATCACGTTCTCTATATGATTCAAACGGTTATCAATAGAGGCCGTAATCATCCTGCTCATATTGATCTGGCGGTTACCATTGGTCACAAGACTCACACCAAACGTGACACTACGGATAAACAGCCATCCAACTATAACCAATATGATAATCAACACCATATTGATACGGAAGGAAAGAGATGAGAAAAGCCTGAATTTCTTATGTTTCTTATTCTTTTTCATGACAAAGTGATGAGTAGAGAGGACTTGCTATCAATATTTTCGGCACAAAGATAATAAAAGTATTTTATTTCTGCAAAAAATACTCTCACAAATAGCCAAACATGAATAAAAAATGCCGCTTACGGTAAAAACCATAAGCGGCATTGGCATTATTTATTTCAAAGGGAGATTACTCGCCCTTCTCCATCTTAGCCTTGAGAGCAGCAAGTGCGTCGAAGTCACCAAGTGACTGAGCAGCAGCTACGTTCTGGATGCTAGCAGCATCTTCCTTCTTAGCTGCGTTACGTGGCTTGCGAGCTGGCTTCTTCTCTTCCTCGCGCTCAGCCTCGAATGTACGAGAGTGAGAGAGGATGATACGCTTTGTATCCTTAACGAACTCGATTACCTTGAACTCGAGCTCCTCACCAACCTGTGCTTCAGTACCGTCTTCCTTAACGAGGTGCTTTGGTGTAGCGAAGCCCTCACCACCCTCGTTGAGAAGGATAACTGAACCACGCTCCATCTTCTCAGCAATCTTACCTGTGTGAACAGAACCAGGTGTGTAGATTGACTCGTAAGTATCCCAAGGATTCTCCTCGAGCTGCTTGTGACCGAGAGAGAGACGACGGTTCTCCTTGTCGATGTCAAGAACAACAACGTCGATAGGCTCACCTACGCGAGTGAACTCAGAAGGATGCTTTACCTTCTTTGTCCAAGAGAGGTCAGAGATATGGATAAGTCCGTCAACACCCTCCTCGAGCTCTACGAAGATACCGAAGTTAGTGAAGTTACGAACCTTAGCATTGTGCTTAGAACCTACAGGATACTTTTTCTCGATAGCCTCCCATGGATCCTCCTTGAGCTGCTTGATACCGAGAGACATCTTGCGCTCGTCGCGGTCGAGTGTGAGGATAACTGCCTCAACCTCGTCACCAACGTGCAAGAACTCCTGTGCTGAACGGAGGTGCTGGCTCCAAGACATCTCTGATACGTGGATCAGACCCTCTACGCCAGGAGCAACCTCAACGAATGCACCGTAGTCAGCGATAACGACAACCTTACCCTTGATGTGGTCACCAACCTGAATGTTAGGGTCGAGAGCATCCCATGGGTGTGGGGTAAGCTGCTTGAGACCAAGAGCGATACGCTTCTTCTCCTCATCGAAGTCGATGATAACAACGTTGATCTTGTCGTCGAGAGCAACAACCTCGTGTGGATCGCTTACGCGGCCCCAAGAGAGGTCTGTGATGTGGATGAGTCCGTCAACACCACCAAGGTCAACGAATACACCGTAAGATGTGATATTCTTAACAGTACCCTCGAGTACCTGACCCTTCTCAAGCTTAGAGATGATCTCCTTGCGCTGAGCCTCGAGCTCTGCCTCGATGAGTGCCTTGTGAGAAACAACAACATTGCGGAACTCCTGATTGATCTTAACAATCTTGAACTCCATTGTCTTGCCTACGAATACGTCGTAGTCACGGATTGGATGTACGTCAATCTGGCTGCCTGGAAGGAATGCCTCGATGCCGAATACGTCAACGATCATACCACCCTTAGTGCGGCACTTGATGTAACCCTGAACGACCTCCTCATTATCAAGAGCAGCGTTAACACGCTCCCAAGACTTGCTGAGGCGAGCCTTCTTGTGAGAAAGGATCAGCTGACCCTTCTTGTCTTCCTGATTCTCAACGTAAACCTCTACAACGTCACCTACCTTGAGGTCTGGGTTGTAACGGAATTCGCTTGCTGCGATGATACCATCGCTCTTGTAACCGATGTTAACAATAACTTCCTTCTTATCTACAGAAATTACTGTACCGTCGACTACCTGATGCTCAGACACCTTGTTAAGAGTTGAATCATAAGAGGCAGTCTGCTCCTCCTTTGATACTGTTGTGCTACCACCATTCTCGAACTGCTCCCAGTCGAAATCTGCAAGTGGCTGTACATTTTTAAAGTTTGACATGTTAATTAATAAAAATAAAATAGTGAATAATAACGCAAAGCGGTTTCCTTAACAGACCTGCCAAGCGCAAAATCGGGTGCAAAATTACAAAAATTCAGTGACATAACAAAATATCCGACCGAAAAATTTGATTATACAAAGAAAAAAAGCTAAATTTGCACAAGCAAACTAAACTAAACAGTATGAAAAAGTTAACCATCCTATTCATTTCCCTCATTATGTCGGTATGTAGCACGAACGCAAAAAAGCCCAAGACGGTAACATTGAAATTCATTGAGACTACCGATGTACACGGCATGTTCTTCCCTACAAACTACACAACGGGCAAGCCTGTCGGCGGTTCTATGGCACGTGTAAGTTCATACGTGAAGAGTCAGCGCGCCTCTTATGGCGATAACGTGATTCTTCTCGACAACGGTGATATTCTTCAGGGACAGCCAACCAACTATTACTGGAACTACATCGACACTCAGGACGAGAACATAGCCGCAAGTGTGGTGAACTATATGGGATATGACGCACAGGCATACGGCAATCACGATATAGAGACTGGACACAACTGTTACGACAAGTGGAATCGTGAGGTGAGATGTCCTGTCCTTGCTGCTAACATGATAAATACGGAGACAGGTCAGCCTTACACCCAGCCTTATAAGATAATAGTACGTGAAGGTGTAAAGATTGCAATCCTCGGTATGACCACCCCTGCCATTCCAAACTGGCTAAGCGAAAACCTCTGGAGCGGAATACGTTTTGAGGAAATGGTATCATGCACCCGCAGATGGGTAAAGACAATAAAGGAGAAAGAGAATCCTGACCTTATCGTCGGACTTTTCCATTCTGGACTCAAAGGCGGTATAGAGAACGACGAATACGATGAGAACGCAACTCTTGCCGTTGCACTTAGGATTCACGGTCTTGATGTCATTTTCTACGGTCATGACCACCTCTCAAACTACGGATTCGTACGTCAGTATGAAGAAAAGACCGACGAGTACCCTTTCTACTTTATCACGAAGGACGGAGGCCCATCTTCTGCCGTATCCCTCTCCAAGACCGATTCTGTACTCATCGTAAATCCTGGCAGCAACGCCTATAACGTAGGCGATGTAACTGTAACTCTGACAATGGAAAACGACAAGGTTGTAAGCAAGAAAATCAACGGACAGCTTGTATCCATGAAGTCTATGCCTATCGACGAGGATTACATGAACCACTTTGCCGATGATATCAGACGATTACAGGAATATGCCAATAAAAAGATTGGCACCTTCGAGAGCTCAATCAACATGAGCGATGCCTTCTTCGGCTCATCTGCATTCATAGACTTCATCCTTAACACTCAGCAGAAGATAACAAATGCCGATATTGCCTTCAATGGTCCGTTGGCTATGAACACTACAATAGACGCAGGTCCGGTGACAACAGCCGATATGTTCAACCTCTACAAATACGAGAACAAGCTCTACGTCATCAAGATGACAGGAGCAGAAATCAAGAACTATCTTGAGATGAGCTACGCTCAATGGACAAACCAGATGAAGTCGAGCGACGACCATATCCTTCTACTTGAAGACAAACCTAACGAGCGAACCAACTTATTTAAGAACTTCTACGGCAACTTCGACTCTGCCAGCGGAATTGACTATACCGTAGATGTAACAAAGCCTGAAGGCCAGAAAGTCACCATCCTAAGAATGAGTAACGGCCAGCCTTTCGGGGCAGACAACTGGTATAGAGTAGCCGTCAACTCATACAGAGGCAGCGGTGGTGGAGAACTCCTCACCAAAGGTGCCGGCATCCCAAAGGAAGAACTCAACTCAAGAATCCTCTACCGTTCAGAACTCGATCAGCGTCACTATCTTGCAGAAGAGATACAGAAACAAGGTTCTGTGAATCCAAAACCTAACAACAACTGGCGTTTCATCCCAGAAGACCTTGTAGCTCCCGCAATAGAAAGAGACAGGGAATTGCTGTTCAAGAAGAAATAAAAACCATCCCAAATAACAGAAATCGGCTTGCAAACATTACGATTGCAAGCCGATTCTTTATATCAAATTTTCTCGTTTTTTTTAGAACTTATAGCCAACTGTTAATGATAGAGAAGCGAACATTCCGTCACCATACTCACAAACATTACTAAGACTGAATGTGTAACGAGCATCGAATACGAGATTCTTAATCTCATAAGAAACGCCAACAGGCATAGACACGAAGACTGGCTTATAAAAATCCTTCACTTTAACACCATCATCCTCACTTCGTCCCCCCATCTTTGCAGTTGAAAGAATATTGAGGCCTATACCACTCTTTACCGCAAAACCTTGGAATATATAATAGCTGACAGTTGCAGGAATGTAAAAATAATTATTTCTGGCTTTTCGAGAATCAGGATCAAGAGCCCTTTCATAAATACTACCATTAACATAACCACCATAACCATAACCATAATCATAATAACGATAGCGATCATAGCCGGAATAAGCAATATCATCATCATCGACGTTATAACCTGTATAGTTAAGTCCAAGGGCTATGCCGAGTTTCTCTTTCAACATATACATTGCCTCAACGCCAAAAGTAAGACCATAAGCACCATCTACCGGGTCATCAAGACCATCAACAATACCCGTGGTATAAGTGACGCCCACATTAGGTTGCCATGTTAGTGAACCTGCTTCTGACTGTGCAGAAGCAGAGATAGACATAGCAACAGCTACAACTAATACAAAAATCCTTTTTATCATATTCTTTTAAATTTTGTTCCTACTCTGTCATAGATTTTCGGGCATCTCTAAATTTCGGGCACAAAATTACATGTTTTTATTCAAAACGCAAAAAGATTTATACCAAAAACTTTAATAAATTATGAGTTCGACGAGTTCATCATCCTTATGTTTCCCCAAAATACCTCCTATGTAAGTCCGCTGTTCCTCCGTACCAAACTCGGTGATTCTCCGCTCCCCCACCGACTTTGCACCGACTTTGCACCGACTTTGCACCGACTTTGGTACGGAGGAAGAACGAAGGTACAGCGAATTTACAAGCGACCTTGTGCCTATTCAATAATCGAGTGAATAAGCACAAAATCCCATTTCATGTAGAAAAAGAGCTGGTATTTACCCGAGCATAGCCTCTACATCCTTCTCGAAGTCGGCAGGCTCTGTGGTTGGAGCATAACGCTTTATGGTAGTACCATCCTTTGAGATAAGGAACTTGGTGAAGTTCCATTGTATGTCATTAGGCTTCTTGGCAGTAGTGCTGATAGCCTTGAAAAGAGCCTTTGCGCCCTTGGCTTTCAGGCCGTTATAGTCTTCATCTGGAGCCTGTTCCTTGAGATATTGGAATATAGGATTGGCATCATCGCCATTCACGTCAATCTTCTTCATAATCTGGAACGTAACGCCATAGTTCAGTTGACAGAACTCCTCAATCTGACTGTCAGAATCAGGATCCTGCTCCTTGAACTGGTTGCATGGGAATCCCACGATTACAAGTCCACGGTCTTTATACTTCTGATTCAGTTCCTCCAATCCCTTGAACTGAGGCGTGAATCCACATTTGCTGGCTGTGTTCACAATCAGCAGAACTTTTCCCTCGAACTGGGCGAAATCCAGTTCCTTACCCTTACTTGTAAGAGCCTTGAAATCATAAATCTTTGCCATAACATTATTATTTAAGTTAGTGTTCTGATATATTCCATTTGCAAAAATAGCAAAACATTTGTGAATATGCAAAGATTTCGTGCTTTTCTTCTAAGTTCTTTGTATTTTCCTTATAAAAAGGAACCAAACTCGATGAAAGTCCGCTCTAGAATAAGAGTTACATAGGACCTTCATCGAGTTTGGTTATATTTTACTACGGAGATAAAGTTCTCCTTCTATTACTTCACGCCTCTTGCATCAAGAGCCTCAGAATACTTTGCAGCATTAGCAAGATGCTCTTTGTATGTCTTGGCGAAGTTATGAGTGCCTGAGAAATCCTCCTTTGCACACATATACAGATAGTCGTGATGCACGAGATTAAGCACAGCATCAATACCAGCAACGCTTGGAATACGGATAGGACCTGGAGGAAGCCCCTCATTACGGTATGTGTTATAAGGACTCTGAACGCTCAGGAGCTTGGTGTAGATACGACGAAGCTCAAACTGCTGGAGAGCGAACTTGATAGTCGGGTCTGCCTGTAATGGCATGTGCTGCATCAAACGGTTATAGTACATACCAGCAATCATCGGCTTCTCACCATTATTGGCAGTCTCCTCATCTATGATACTTGCAATAGTGATAACCTCGACAGGATTAAGGTGAAGTTTCTCAGCCTTTGCCTTGCGCTCGCTATTCCAGAAACGGTCACTCTCCTTCTTCATACGGTCAAGGAACTTGTCAACTGGAGTGTCCCAATATACCTCATAGGTATTAGGCACGAACATTGATATGATTTTAGCTGTGTCAAGACCATATTTCTCGCAAACAGCCTCATCATTTATTGCATTAAGGAAATCGCTATCGCGGAACATCATAACCTTACCCAGTTCCTGTGAAAGACGAGCCTTGGTACGAACACTTGGCATAACAAGCTTAAGAGGTTCCTGATGCCCGTTTCGTAGATTGCGGAAGAACTGCAAGGCATTAATATCGTCATCAAGGAGATAGCGACCTGTGCGGATCTTATCCGTATATCCCATGTGACGAGCCAGAGTACGGACAGCACATACGCCTGTCGGGGTGGCAATCTCGGAGAGTTTTACACTAACAGAATCCATATCATCATCATCATCAATGAAGAGATATGATACGCCCTCGTTCTTTGCTATACTCGCAAAGAGGAAGTAGCACACAATACCTATTACTACAATCAAGCATCCAATCGCAGATGAGAGGTATGCTGTTTTTTTCTTTTTCATAATGTTTCTTTCAACCAATTATCTATCAACATTCGGGCAATGGAGAGTTTCTCCGGAATCTCTGGCAGATCATCCTTACGGAACCAACCGCCCTTTGTGATTTCTTCTTCCTGAATCTTTATTTCACCTGATACATAGTCAGCATTAAAGCCTACCATAAGTCCGCAAGGATAAGGCCAAGGCTGAGAGCCGAAATAACGCACATTGGCAATCTTCAACCCAACTTCCTCTGAAACCTCACGACATACAGCCTCTTCAAGAGTCTCGCCTGTCTCAACAAATCCAGCTACCAATCCATAGTGCTTACTGCGGAAATTCTTGGCACGAACCAACAGCACCTCATCCTCTCCTTTATGAATAAGGACTATTACGGCAGTTGCAAGCTGTGGCCAAACTTCCTTTCCACAACCAGTACAGCGCTTTGAAATATCAGTCTCCAACTTCATCGGAGCTCCACAAACGCCACAGAACTTTGTGTTCTGATCCCAATAAAGAATTTCGTGACACTTACCCGCTTTTAGATAGAGTTCACGAGAAAGCTTATAGTAAGACTGGCGGAGGGGGCACATCTCATAACCCTCAAGTGATGTTATAGGATTGTCAACCCTTACAGTCTTCACAAGCGTACCATCATCCATTGGAGTGATGTTATGCACAGTATTCCATGCTTTCAAGACAACAGGCGGTTCTTCGCCCATAGGAATAGTAAACATCCCCTCACCTGTCTTCTGAAGCAAAAGATCATCTTGACAGAAAATAAACCAAAACATTTTCATGTACCATATACCATTTACAATGTACAATCTACCAAGTACCATTTTTCAATACACTTTCAAATTGTAAATGGTAAATTGTAAATGTTTCAGGGTGCAAAGTTACAACAATAAATTAATACCGACAAATTTTTTAAGATGAAAACTCTGTCGGGTCTGTAAGTTTACTTCTTTTTCATTCAACAAAGAACATGGAAACAAAAGGGAAAAACGAGTTCAAAAATAGCATGTTTTTCTAATCAAAAACAGGCAGTAAAAACTGTGTGGAATTAGAACCTTTTTCCTGGATATTCCTTATGAAAAAAGTCAGTAAAAACGCTTTCATTTTTCACTTGCAAAACAGCATAAAGACTTCACCTTTTTATATTAGTCACGAGCATATAGGGGAAAGGATGTTTTCAAGCATTTTTTGATGCATGAAAAGAGAGGAATGAAACATAGAGGAAAGAAGATGAATTCTATATAAAACAAGAAACGTCCTCACTTCACAGTGCGAACGTTCCAATCTCAATAGGTATTAGCTTCTTTAAGGTAAAAAGATTGTATTCAGGATAACGCTTGCAAAGTTAATGGTTTTTTATTTACTTTGCAAATTTTTTATAACTTTTTTTTGAGAAAAATCAATATTTTTACAAAATCGCACTACTTTTAGCCTATTCTTCCGCTATTTTATACAAATTTGAACTATTATTTGTAATTATGTGTAGCACTTTTATAAATTTACGAATATGCAATATTTCATATATCATTATAGAAAAGTAGCAATTTTGTAAATGCAATATTATTTACCGCATAAATGGAACGAATCTGCATCTTTGAGTATCGGGAACTTTTTCCTGAAGCTAACAAGTTCATCCATTCGGATCTCATAAGTAGCACTTGCGATTTTGTCATCAGGACAGGATGCCACCACCCTTCCGTACGCATCTATCAATTCTGTACCGCCGCAATACTTGCATTTAGGGTCTTCTCCCACCCTATTGACAGCAGCAACAAAACATTGATTTTCTACCGCTCTTGCCTGTAGCAAAATATGCCAAGGTTTGATACGTGAAGCCGGCCATGAAGCAACGTATAAAGCACAGTCATAAAGACACTCAGAAACGTCTTCGTTTAAAGTGTCGCCACAACTATCTATTTCGTTACGGGAAAAAACAGGGAAGCGAAGGTCATAACAAACCTGCAGAAGAAATTTCACTCCACGCCACTTGACGATTTTTCTTTCCTCACCAGCAGAATAATGAAGTTGTTCTTTGCCGTATGAGAAAAGATGCCGTTTGTCATAATACTCGACTTTACCTTCCGGACACTCTTCGGTTGGAGGCATAACGAAATAGAATCTGTTACGCTTCGTCCCATCTTCCGCCTTGACCGAAAGACTACCCGCAACAGCCGCATTCATCCTTGCTGCCATCTGTTTCATCCATGATAAAGACGTAGTATCTTCATCAACGGCATTGAAACCTGTACTCCACATTTCAGGGAGCACATACAAATCAGACAAAGGCGCAGCAAGGATTGCTGCCTCGCTGCGCCTTTGGTTTTCAGCAGGATCAGCCCAAGCTATATCCTGTTGTAATAGAGTTATAATCATAAAAAAGACCCACCCCCTTGCCCCTCCCATAAAGGGAGGGGAGTAGTTACCACTATTGTCAGCGGGGTGAAACTGTTTATTTTATTATGAATTCATCTGGATTGTATAGCGTCCTCCCTTGCGTCTATCACACTAATCACTCCCTCCCCTCTACGGGGAGAGCTGGGGAGGGGTCTCTATCACAACGTCACCACACTCTTCAGTTTATTTATTGATATCACCTCATTGGTCTTCTCCATATCACTTGTACGGAATACAAGCACACCCTGACCTTTGAGAAGGAAGGTGTAGATGTATGAGATTGCGATACCAGCATTAGAAAGAGTCTTCAAAGTCTCCGCAGCAGCACCCGGTTTGTCGTCAACGTAAAGCGCGAAGACATCGGTGAGTTGCAAGTTTATACCCTCTTCCTTCAGAAGAAGGTAAGCCTTTGCCGGATTGTCACATATGACACGATAGATGCCATATTCCTGAGTGTCAGCAACGGTAGAGGCAATAATCTGAATACCTGCCTTGCTGAGCATATCGAGAACCTTGATAAGCGTACCGCTCTTGTTCTCTATGAATATTGAAAGTTGTTTGATAGTCATAATTGATTAGATTTATTGATAAACGGTTCTCTTATCCACAACTCTGACAGCCTTACCCTCGCTTACTGGCAGACTTCCCTTTGGAACGAGCTTCACATGAGGAGTGAGCAGAATCTCATCCTTGAGAGCACGAGTAACATCCTTCTGAAGCTTCTGCAGACGCTGATAGTCATCTGTGAAGAGTTCCTCAAGCTCTACCTCAACGGTCATGTTGTCGTTGTCGGCATCTGTTGTGAGAGTGATAAGGTAGTTTGTTGCAAGTTCCTTGAACTGCATAAGAATCTTCTCAATCTGGATTGGGAAGATGTTAACCCCACGAAGCACCATCATATCGTCAGAACGGCCCTTCATACGGTCAAGACGCACGTGATTACGTCCGCAAGGACAAGTTCGACCAAGAACGCGGGTAAGGTCACGAGTACGATAACGCAACAGAGGCATAGCCTCACGATTAAGGGTTGTGAGCACAAGCTCTCCAATCTCACCATCAGGAACAGGCTCAAGAGTCTCAGGATCTACAATCTCCACGATATAGTAGTCTTCCCAGAAGTGAAGGCCATTCTGCTCCTTACACTCGAAGGCAACGCCAGGACCGCACATCTCAGACATACCGAATGAGTTGTATGCCTTTACGCCCATCATATTCTCGATACGCTTACGCTGTTCCTCTGAATGAGGCTCTGCACCGATAACAAGCACCTTCAGTTTAGTATCACGACGAGGATCAACGCCTTGCTCTACCATTACCTCATGAAGACGGGTAACATATGAAGGCACAGCATGGATGGCTGTTGTTCCGAAGTCCTTGATGAACTTTATCTGACGGAGAGAGTTACCTGCTGCTGCAGGAACGGTAAGCGCACCAAGACGCTCAGCACCCAACTGGAATCCCAAACCGCCTGTGAACATACCATAGCCAGAAGAATTTTGGAAAACATCGTCTTCACGCAGACCTACCATATGCAGACAACGGGCAACTGCATTAGCCCATTCGTCAATATCCTTCTGAGTATGGAGAATAACCGTAGGATTACCAGTTGTGCCACTTGAAGAGTGAAGTCGAGTACATTTACTAAGAGGTACGCACGCGAAGCCAAACGGATAGTTATCGCGTAAGTCCTGCTTTGTTGTGAAAGGCAGTTTGCGGACATCATCCAGAGTCTTGATATCGTCAGGTGTGATTCCTGCCTCCGCAAACTTTTTCTTATATACTTCATTTGTGTAGCAATGCTTGACCGTTGCTTTCAAGCGTTCAAGCTGCAATGCCTCAATCTCCTGTCGGGAGAGACATTCTTTGTCAGGATGTAAATATTCGCTTTTGTCTAACATTTTTTATTTAGGTTTTATACAAAAATTAGATTTACGAGTACACGGGCGCGTACGAAGCAAAAAGTGTTGGTCAGCTATAAAAGCTGGCGCACGTTTCATTTTGCGAGTACAAAGATAATAAAACCTATCGTAATAAAACTCATAAAAGTATTATTTTTTAGAAAAATTTGCCATTCTGATTATTATTTTATATCTTTGCACGCGAAAAATCTAAACAAATATAACATTTTTCAACAAAACGGTATAAAAAAAAATGAGTCACTTTTACAAAATGGCAGTTGGAGTGCTGCTATGTCTTTTCCCTTTTAACTACGCCACAGCACAGGAACAAAAGGAAGAGAACAAGACCAAGGAATTTCTTTCTGACGTAATGGATAGAATAGTCGTACACGGCTATGCTCAGGCAGGTTATACATACCAAGACAGGGACAGAGCCGGTGAAAAAGCAAATAGCTTTGACATCAAGCGTACCCTTTTCTTTGCTCATGCAGCCATAACCGACCGCTGGTTTTTCCTGTTCATGCACGACTTCAACTCTCAGGTACAGGAATACTATACAGACTATCGTCTGACCAACGACAAAGCACTTACCGTGCGTTTCGGACAGTTCAAAAACGCATGTACATACGAGAACAAGCTGTCTCCTACCGATATGGAGGCTATTGATGTATATTCTGAAGGCGTGACATACCTCTCTGGTTGTGGCTCAGACCCACTTCTCGGTGTTCAGTATGGTCGTGACCTCGGTGCTGCCATTCTGGGTGAGTTTGCCGAAGGAAAGGTGAAATACGAGGTTGACGTAATGAACGGACAGGGTATCAACAAGAAAGACGGTAACAATGCGAAGGATGTTATCGGACGCTTGGAGGTTAGTCCTGTAGAAGGTCTCAACCTTATAGCAACAGGCCAGTTAGGTAAAGGTCATGCAATAGCAAAATCAATCTACAACCCGGAAATTGAGATTGGACAGGACTATAAGCGTAACCGTTACAGCATAGGTTTCGACTACAAGTCAAAGCCTTTCAACGTACACGGAGAGTATCTTGAGGGTAAGGACGGAAATGCGATCAGTCGTGGTTGGTACATCACAGGTTGCGTACCTCTTGTTCCAAAGAAATTCGACCTCGTAGGCTCTTACGACTATTTCAATTTCAACAAAGCGCTCGATATGGATCAGCATAAGGCTATCTTCGGTTTCCAGTGGTGGTACTTCAAGAGATGCCGCCTCCAAGTTCAGTATGTCTATAAGAGCGCATACACAGCAGGAGGCGAGTTCATAAAGAAGGGTAACAGCGCCATTATGTGCCAAATGCAGGTGAGGTTTAATTAAAAAAGACCCCTCCCCCAACCCTCCCCATAAAGGGGAGGGAGTAGTTAGTATGATAAACGGAATGGGGAGGTGCAAAACAATCTCGATAAATTCTTAAATTAAATAACTAAAACAAAAACAGTTTCACCCCGCTGACAAAAGTAGAAACTACTCCCCTCCATTTATGGGAGGGGTAAGGGGGTGGGTCGTATGTTAATAAAAATCATTCTTACCGTCATCTTTCTATTGGTGACAATCGGTGTGGGAGTATATTCCCGCAAACAGGCAAAAAGTGTTGACGGCTTCGTGCTCGGCGGACGCTCTGTAGGTCCTTGGCTCACAGCCTTCGCTTTCGGCACAAGCTATTTCTCTGCCGTTGTATTCGTAGGTTATGCCGGACAGTTCGGTTGGAAATACGGTCTTTCCGCTTCATGGATCGGTATCGGCAACGCCATCATCGGTTCTCTTCTGGCATGGATAGTTCTTGGCAAACGCACGAAACTGATGACTCAGCACATCCAGAGCCGTACAATGCCCGATTTCTTCGGAACACGTTTCTCAAGTGAAGGACTTCGTGTCGTAGCTTCCATCATTGCCTTTGTATTCCTCATCCCATACACAGCAGGTGTCTATATGGGAATCTCAAAGCTCTTTGAGATGGGATTTGGCATACCTTATTCATATTGCGCAATGATAATGGCAGCACTCACAGCCATCTATGTCATTCTCGGAGGCTATAAGGCAACAGCTATCAATGATTTCATACAGGGCATCATCATGCTCTTCGGTATCACTACAGTCATCTATGTGGTGCTCCACAATCAGGGTGGTTTGACTGAGGCAGTAAACAAGATGGCTGCACAGGTGCCTACCGCACACGACCTTGAAGATAAGAGCGGATTGTTCTCTACATTCCAGTTGGGTGACTTCGCCTCATGGTTCGGTCCTAACCCTCTGAGCCTTCTCGGCGTAGTAGTGCTCACATCACTCGGCACATGGGGATTGCCACAGATGGTTGGTAAGTTCTATTCTATCACCGACGAAAGCGCAATCAAGCGCGGAACTATCATCTCTACCATCTTTGCGCTCATCGTTTCTGGTGGTTGCTATTTCATCGGAAGTTTCGGCCGACTCTACCCAGAGCCAGCTTTCTCTCCAGAAAAGCATAAATACGCTTTTGACTCTATCGTACCATCTATGCTTGAGACATTGCCTGACGTGCTTATCGCCCTTGTAGTGCTCCTTGTGCTCTCAGCGTCAATGTCAACGCTTGCAAGTCTTGTGCTCACCTCTTCTTCAACAATGACTCTCGACCTTATCTATCGTGACAAGAAATCAACCGACGATGAGGTTAAGGGTGGTGAGATTGACGATGAGGTTGCAGAGAAGATTGAGCGCAGAAAGGTTGTGATCATGCGAGTTCTTATCGTGTTCTTCATTGCCCTCTCTCTCATGATTGCCCTCAACCCACCACAGTTCATTGCACAGCTTATGGGTATCTCCTGGGGTGCTCTTGCAGGAGCTTTCCTCGCTCCATTCATGCTCGGACTCTACTGGAGAGGGGTAACAACCGCCAGCGTATGGGCTTGCTTCGCATGGGGTGTAGGTCTCACAGTTGTCAATATGATGCTCAGCAACTCTTTGCTCAACCCAATCGACTGCGGTGCAGTTGCTATGGTTGGTGGCTTCATTGTTGTTGCAATCGTTAGTCTCTTCACAAAGAAGATGGACACTAACACCGTTGACAGCATTTTCAAGTGCTACGAGAAGTAATCACAGACAATTCATACGAATAAAAAAAAGCTGAGGTGGCATTTTACCACCCCAGCTTTTTTGTTTGCCAAATTTCAATTACTCCGTTATCTTGATTGCTACAGCATGTATCTGCTGCCAACCTGCACGGTCAGTAAGGCGAACCATGAAATGATAGTCGCCAGTATCAATGTCGGAAGGAATAGCAATATCATGACGCGCTGTGAATGATTTCTGCCCAGAAGGAATAGTGAAGTCCTGATTATACACCCAAGGCTTGACTGGCTGTTTCTGTGCCTCCATAGGACACTCCACAGATGATGTACTATGAGTATGGTGGTCGAAATTATGGTGTATCTCGATGTTATAGGCACCCAACTCTGTATCATCCGAGAACAGGACATTGAAAGGAATCACGTCGCCTCGCTTATAAACCTCACACTCGGCAGGAACTGCAACAATATCAGTTGTGTTGATGACTGGATAGGTCATATCCTTTGAATCCTCATCGTCATCAGAGCTGCCGCACGCACTGAGTGCGCACAGCAGCATAAGAGATAAATATTTCTTGTTCAAATTCATTCTTTAAACCTTACACTTTATACTTTATATTACACTATTCATGATGATGCTCATGTTCGTCTTCATCGTCATCTCCATCATCCTCTACAAGTTCAATATCACTCTCAGCAACGGTTTGCTGACCGCTATTGTCTGTCACAACGAAGTGAAGATGATACTCGCCTAATGGGGCATTCTCAGGAATGTCAATATGCTCGTGGAACTCAGTATTGCGAACACCGATATACTTGCCATCAGTATATGCCTTCTCAATCTTCATCGTACCACCATTCTCCTGATGAATCTCGATGTTGATACTCTTGATAAGACCTTCGGCAACAACATCTGCCTCAAGATGTAAATCATGTCCCGGATGAGCATGCTTGCTATTATCGTGACCTACCTCAGTCAATGTAATGACTGGCTTTGCAGGCAATTCATCATCATCGTCATCATCGCCACAAGATGTGAAACCAAGAGAAACAACACACAAGAGAGCGAGCATAAGGCTCATATATTTCAAATTCTTCATTTTTATATAATTGATTTACAGCCTCTCCCCCGCCTTCTCCCGTAGAGAGGGAAGCCGGAGTACGAAAGGCATGTTAATTGTTAATTATTAATTGTTAGCTAAAACTCCCAACCAACCATCAGCGAGATATTGCGTCCCGGTTCTGGCACGTCAATCAAGCGGTAATAGCTGGTATGGTCGTAATAGCGACGGTCAAACAGATTGTCTGCATGAAGCGTCAGATTAAGTTTTGAACCTCCAAACTGAAATTCCTTTCCTGCAGAGAGATTCAAAGTCCAATACCCATCAGTGGGCTTTTCCGGGGGAACAATCTCATTCTGAGCACCTACGATATGAGCACTAAGACCAACGAAGTCATTACCCTTACTATCGAAGGTATACTTCACGCCTGTATCTACCGACCACGGAGTGCTGAAAGGCAGAGTATATCCTTTCTTCTCGCCCGACTGCTGACGGGCATACAGATACTCTCCCTGCGCATGTGTCTGCCAATGGTCAGCGAACTTCCATTTCAACTGTGCCTCTAATCCCCAACGCATCACCTCAGCCTGTCTGTAGTTATACAACTGCAAGCCCTCTACATACTGCGCAGTAGGATTAAGATAAATGTAGTTCGGGAAATAATTCAGATACGGCTCCACTTCCACCTCAAACAGATCATTGCTCCAACTAACGCTGGCATCAACCTGATACGATTCCTCAGGATCTAACTTCGCATTACCACGCTCATAGCGGAATATGTGGTAGTTTATACCGTCGGCACCTAATTCCTTTGGAATAGGCACACGGAAGCTCTTGCCCACATTTGCCTTCAGCACCCATAGTCCTGTGCTGTAATTCACACCTGCCGACCATGTAAAGCTATTGAAGTTGCCTCGGAAATCTGCCGAACGCTCCTTATATATAGAATCACCGTCAACAGGTGTCAGGAACCAATCCTGATAGCTATGAATATGCGTCCGTGCATAGTCATAACGAAGTCCGGCATTGAGTATGAGGTTTTCGTTGATGGAATAGCGATCCATGACAAAGCCACCGACGCTCAGCGTCTCGAAGTCTGGTATGATAAAGCCCCAACCACTACGGCGGTTGTACTGATATTCGCAGCTCACGCCACCACGCAACTCATGTTTATCTATGGTGTGACGAAGTCCGACACCCGCAGTATAGGTACTCTTATTGAACCTACGTTCAAGTGAGTTGTCTGGCGCAGGCATATAACCGTGACTTACCGGCTCTGAACATTCCTCACGCAGATTATTCTGATATGCGAGGTTAAGCTCAAAGGAAGTCTGTTCACTATGCCAGGTAGTATGACTCATCACCTTCAGATGGTTCACCCATTGATACGGAAGGTCAATGTCACGACGTGAGTGGTCATAGTCGATGTCCGACAGTCGAACCTCCAACCCATGTGCGTTAGCAAAGAAACCGCTCTTAGAGTAGCTGTCCGACACACGTACATCTGTATGGAAGTTATAGCCGGCATAACCCAATGTCACGCTACCATCACGCTCACAACCAGCCGTATTGCGCAGACGTTGGTCTTTCAGCTTTATCCAATATGAATAATACTGAATACTATCCGTCGGCACCTTATAGTCGGCATAGTCAATAAACGTGGCATGTGCGCGATAGAACCAATTGCCCTTTCTGCCCCCCACTTTCGCAGAGAAGCCCAACTGCTCATTGTTTGAGCGTCCGAAGAGCTGCACACTACCGCTAAACGGTTCGGTAGGCACATGATTGGTATAAAGGCTAAGCACGCCACCTATCGCATCACTACCATAGAGCAACGCCGCAGGCCCTTTGACAACCTCCGCCCTGTCTATTGCGAACTGGTCAATCTCCAAACCGTGGTCATCGCCCCATTGCTGCCCTTCATGCTTAACACCATCCTCAGAAATCACGAGTCGGTTGAAGCCCATGCCTCGGATAACGGGTTTTGACTGCCCGCTACCTATAGCCATAGCCTTGACGCCCGGAATTGCTTCCAGCGTCTGCATCAAACTACCCGCAAAGTTCTGCTGAAGGAACTCATGACTGACTTGCACCTCCGACTGAGATGAGCGCATCTGATAGTCGCGGTGCTGTTGTCCGGTCACAGTTACGGCATTAAGCGAGATAGTCGTGTCGGCTGCCGATGTAAGGAACATAGCAGCCAGCATCATGTTTATCATACGCTTTGTCTGTTTGAATTGTATGTAGAAAATAAATGCTGCTTTGGGGAATGTAAATTCTTCTTTTTTAGAAAGTAAATTATCAATAAATTATATTCAGTAAATTACATTACGACTATTTCTTCTTGAATTTTTAAGATTCAAGAATTTACTGATTTAATTTACTCCCAATTTACTTTCCAACAGAGAATTTACTTTCCCAAGCCTCCGCGCAAGCGGAAATTTCTTTTACTCAGAATGAAATTCAAACAGTTGGAGGAGCACGAAGTGTTGGGATGCCCAAGGCTTCAAGGCGAACATCACATTGAGGCTGGGCAAAATGAAAAACAAAGGATTTCCTATAAAATACAAATGCAAGGGCAGCGCCTGCCACAAATGTCAGCATAAGGAACTGGCAGAGCACACAATCATCCATAGACATTGACAACTGTGTCAAATGTCCGTGACAATGATGATCTACACATTCCTTGCAATCAAGAATATTTTTCTGAACAGATTCATGAACGTGAAGCGACGACAGGATTAGCATTGGCACAAATACTGCCAATAGCAACCATGAAGCAATATGTCGTTTCCTGTTTACATTCATTTGAGGTGCAAAATTATAAAGAAAATTGCGATTCTCCTACATTTTCATGCGTTTTTTCCTACATTTGTACTTTTTTAACGTGAGAAAAAATGGAATAATGAACACTAAATGTGCTAAAAAATCTTATAGTAATTCAATATCCCCATCAACAAATCCAATACCAACAGCTTTCTTACTGCGAAGTAAAGGAGCATACTTTCCTTCTTTCAAATATCTCTTCACAAGAATCTTCGCTTCTTCAAGTGCAGCTTCCCATGACTTGTCATTCTTCCATAGTAATGGATAATCACGATTGTTAAAAACCTCATCACAAGCCAAATCTTCAACAGCTTCATCAAATGATGGAGAACCTATAATCTCAACAGCGTATACATTATTACCTTTTTCATAGAGGTTAAAACAAAAAGCCTCTATATTAGCAGGTAATTCAACAGACAAAGCAGCATCCACCCATTTCTCAAAGTCCTTATATTCCAAATTCGTCAGATACGTTTCTCCCATATCTGTCCGGGGGCCTTTCATCTTAGATGTACACGACAAGTTTAGCTGGATAAAACCCAGAGCAAAAATTATGTATTGTATAAACTTCTTCATAGATACGTAGTTATTACTTCTCATGCAATTCTGAATATTCCTTGAACACCTCCATATTCAGCAGATACTCCTGCGCCTTTTTGTCCTTTAGCTTTAGGATATTCTCGCGAAGAAAGTCAAGAGTGAGTTTACTTGGTCTTCCTAATTCCTTTGTTCTTTGATAACATTTCAGAATGGCATCTTGTACGGTCTTATCCTCTTTATGCTCGCAAATCCATTGAAACACAGCTTGTGGGTTGTTTATGATGAATGGATATAGCATATTCTGCCTAAAATAGAAAGTACAGTATGATAAGACGTCTTCATAATCAAAGTGAAGATTTTTTGTCTTTGCTAACAAATCACAAGCAGAATATGCCTGAGACATCGGCAGAGCATTTATATCCATTGAAGGGGTTAGAGTACTATTAGGAGATGCCCTACTGATTAATGTAATTTCATCAGCAACGGAATATAGTCTTGTTACAATATTGGTATCATTGATTATCTCTGTTGTTTCAAACTTATCCTCACCAACATATCTTAATTTCCATATTACGTCAACCTCCGGTTCTGGTTCAGTACTTTCATAACAACCACACATACCATCTCCATGTCCATGTAGTCGCACTCTAATTACTCGCGTATCATCATATGCTATACTACCAGTTCTGTCAAGGATATTACCGTCCTCATCAAATAAAATACATTTGATATTTGCAATACTACTAAAAAAAACGATATAATTATTCCCTATTTTTTTCCAAGAAACAATTCTCATATAATGTACAGAATCTAAAGTCAGGGAATAGAATTCGCTTTCATTAAGGGGAAGTCCTATACTATCAACGTTCAAAACCACCTTCGGAAATGGCTTATTCATCAGCGAATCAGCATTTATTCCTAATTTTGCAAGGAATGGCGGATTCGTCTCTGGAGTACACGAGTAGTTGAGCTGAACAATACCCAGCACAAGCATTATGTATAGAAAGAATTTCTTCATAGATTTAGGAATTTACTCTATTCTGACTGCAAAAATAGCAACAATCCGTCAGCTATGCAAGTTTTAAGCACAAAAAATCTCCCCACCGTTTGCCAACGTCTTGGCTTAGTGGGGAGAGGATGAATATATAGATCGTTGCAACTATTTCTTTGGGAAATGTCTGTCATACTTTTTGCAAGCCTTACAGGTGCCGCGATGATGCTTGTGATGCATATGATGTTTGTCATGCATATGGTGCTTGTGATGCATATGATGTTTGTCATGCATATGACCAGCAGGCTTATGCGGCTTTACCATCTTTGGCTTTGGATGAGCAACCTTAACGGTCTTGGTGGTAGTGGTCGTGATAACCTTAGTACCATTCGGCTTCATCGTAGTGGTTGTTACCGTTGTCGTTGTAGGCCGACTTACCTTACGCTCCATACGAGGCTTCGGGTTGTAAACTGACTTTGGAGTTGCCTTTGCCATACATGTGCTTGTTCCAATAACTGCGATTGCTATCAAGCTAAATATATTCTTTTTCATAACTGTATTCTTTTAATGTCGTCATCAGAACTATCTCTGATTTCTGAGGGCAAAATTACTGCGAAATATTTGATTTTCAAAAGTTCTTTCCCTAATCCGAAGAGTTTTTTCCCTAATATGGGGTAGGAAAAACACTATGAGTGTAAAAAAGACATAGTAGCACAGGGCATTATAACTTATTGTAAATTAACGCATTTGCAAATATGCAACATAAACCGCACCATATCGCAATGTAGCATTGCTCTATTGCGCAATTGTAAAAAAATGTTGCGTGGTATAAATAATAAAGTTTATGAAATATTTTTTCTTGCACATTCTGAAAAAACATATTAACTTTGCACTCAAGAAATGGAAATAAGTGTAAGATTTATATTTTAAATGTGACATACATAGACAGTCACAACATTGTGTAAACAACATTTGAATTAGGGGGAACTCATAGGTAATGAGCTAAGGTAATCAAAAGATTGTATTAACGGGTATAACAAAAGACGAAAAGACGGTAAGAAAACTAAGAAATGGTTGATTAAATTAGGGGACAAAGTACAAGGTCAATGTCAGCGCTAGTTGATGTTGACCTTGTTCTTTTGTCACCCTATACTTCCTATGTTGAAGGGCAACTCAGAAAGATGTTAGATGGAAAAATAATAACAAACATAATTCTATATTCCATTGATAGAACTGGTAGTTTTAAAATATTTAAAGTAAAACTGCCACTATTTCTTGCAAATATAAAAAGAAAATTGTATTTTTGCAGCAGAAGTCTTGAACAATGCTTCGTACAGACAAATATACGGAGCAAAAACAGGTAAAGATAGATGAGAACATTAATACAGACAGAAGAGTTCATTGCATATTACAATAATTTGCCAGAAAAGATAAAAGGCAAATTTGATCATGCTATGAATATACTCCAAAATATAGATGTTCCCAACTCAAAATTTGTAAAGAAGCTGGTTGATACTGATTTTTACGAAATGCGAGTTTCTGTTGCTACAAATGAATACAGGACTATAATCTTTACTATCGACAATGACAACATTGTAAATGCAACTCAAATATTGCTTCTAAACGCATTCCTAAAGAAATCCACAAAGGATTATAAGAAACAAATTGAAGTTGCAGAAAACATTATAAAACGATTTGAACAATGAGAAAGTTTAATATGGCGAAGTTGGCAACACTCCCAACAGCCAATGAAATGCTTGATAAAAAATATGGTGCAGAAGGCACTGAAAGCCGAGCACATTTTGATGCAGAGTCAAAAGCATGGTATGATAGTCAGATTTCTGGCTCTTATCGTATAACTATGCCAAAGTCTCTACACGAGTCATTGTCTGCACTCGTAAAAGAGAAAGGGGTTAGTATTAGCACGTTTATTAACGAACTGGTAAGCCGCGAATTGAAATCTGCGTATTAATAAATTATCATTATAACAGGTAGTCTGACACATTTTTTCGTCCAATTTTCTCAATAAAAATACATTTTACGAACAAAAGTACGCTATAAATCCACTCCAAAAACACTAATATTTCAGTGTTGGAGTGGATTCTTGTAAGAATGGAAGAATAAAGATGTGCCCATGAAAAACATCTATTTTTATAAAATTTCTATTTACACACAGCACTCACGATATAAGACACTCGCCTAAACATCAACAACTTACGCACCAACCAATCACACAAAAAAAGACACGACAAAAAGTGTCAAGTGTCAGGTGTCATTAGTGTCATTAAGGATTCTCTAATTGTAGGGGAAGTGTATTTCTGTTCATAATAATATATAAATTTTAATTTATATATTATTATGGCCTCCCCCCGCACTTCAAAGTTGCTTAATGACACTCGTGACACTTGACACTTGACACCATCACTTTTTTTTCAGGAACAATCAAAAAAAGTTGCCAAAAGATTCGTGAACCGCAATGAGAATGTTGTAACTTTGCACCCAGATAAGTGAAAAGGCACGGCCTCTCCCCCCCGCCCTCCCCCGTAGGGAGGGAGCCGGAAGTCAAAAGTCTCCCTTTAAGGGAGATTTAGAAGGTCTAACTCCGATTCAATTCCGCTTCAAATCCGTTGTAAATCCGTTCCCAAGCCCTAATCCGGAAAGGGTGTTGAAGCGGTGAAACGAACAAACAAAAAGAAGGCTCACACGAATGCAAGCCTCCCAAGTATCAAATCTCAAATGTAAAATTCTGAATTATGAAACAAGCAAGAATGAAACCTACATCAAGGCATCAAACTCATAGTCCTTCCTTGTGCGGTAGCCAAGTCCGGTCATCCCGGCAAGTACCTCGCCTTGCTCATTCCTCACCCTGATGTCGCAGTAAGGCAGTTTGTGATGGTCAAGAACCTCGGTAGCCTCGGCAATGATCTTCTCGCCAAGCTGAGCAGATTTCATAAAAGAGATGCTTGTATTCACGCCAAGAGTGAGGGTGCCATGAGAGTTACAAACTCCTGCAAAGGCAAGGTCAGCCAATGTGTAAATCACACCTCCCTGACAAACACCAGCCGCGTTAAGATGACGCTCCTCAACCGTGAGTTCGGCACGCGCATAACCTTCACGAACCTCAACGAGCCGCGCCCCAATGCCACTTGCAAAGCGGTCAGAGCTATTTAAACGTTCTAAGAGAGTCATTTATTTCTGCGCCTTTGCAAATTCCTCAATTCTCTCCTTGAACATGCCTTCCTGCTCCTTCTGGAAGAAAGAAGTGCAGACGCGGACGCCCTGCTGGGTAGAGCCCATAGTGTCGAGAGGATAAACCGCGATGCCATAGTACATGAGTTCCTTGGTAAGAGCGAGGTCGGTCATTCCAGGATACTGCACGGTGAAATAGAAACCATCGGCAAGAGGAGCACCCATGTCGTTGTCATAAACAAGATAGAAGCCGTTTGCCAGAAGCACATCCTTCATGAACTTAGCCCTGCGACCATACTCCTTAACATCGTCGAGGAAGTTATAGCTACCGTTGCAAGCAGCCTCCATAAGAGCAGCCATAGCATGCTGAACGCTGTGAGTAGTGCCACTTGAGAGCGTGTACATCAGTCGGTTGCAGAGGAAGTTACCAAACTCACCCACTCCGAAGTTCTTCTTCAAAGGCTCATAAACCCTGTGATAGAGCTTGTTGCTGATGCAGGTAACACCGATACGCTGACCGGCATAAGAGAATGCCTTTGAACCAGACACCCACAACACATAGTTGTCGGTATATTTGCCAACCGTTGCCTGATATGGAGCTTGATAAGGATGAGAGAGGTCGCGACGGAAGTCCATAGCGAAGTATGCCAGATCCTCAAGCACAATGACATCATGCTTATCAGCAAGTTCGCCAATGCCCTTCAGCTCTTCCTCGGTGAAGCAAACCCATGACGGATTGTTAGGATTTGAATACACGATGCTGTTGATATTGCCTGCGGACATTATCTCATCAAGCTTCTTGATAAGAGCCTCACCACGATAGCCGTGGATATCGAGACCTACATGCTTCAAGCCGATCACATCGCACTGGGTTGTCTGCACAGGGAAGCCCGGCTGAATGAGCAGCACGGTGTCCTTCTTAGTGCCAGCCAAAGCGTGACGGATAGCAAGGAATGTGGCGAATGTGCCCTGCATACTACCAGTAGTAGGGATGCAGCAGAGAGGGTCGATATCGAGTCCGATGAAAGCCTTGCAGAACTCAGAAGCCGCCTTCTTGATGCGAGGAATACCACCGTTAGGTGGATACTGAGTAGCGCATCCGTTAGCCAACGCCTCCTGCTCAGCTTTTAGGGCAATATCAGAAGGCTTGAGACCTGGTACGCCCATCTCAAGATGAATAACCTGCTGTCCAGTCTTCTCCTCAAGGAGCTTTGACAGCGCCTGAATATCGCGAATAGTCGCTTGCGAAAAATCACCGAGCGCCATGCTCTCCATAGCCTCGGTGACGATAGTTCTGTTTAACATATAAAGACCCACCCCCTTACCCCTCCCATAAAGGGAGGGGAGTAGTTACACTCTTCGTTAGCGAGGGGTTCGCTTTTAAATCATTATTAATTATCACTTATAAAGACCTCACCACAAGCAGACATTACTATCTACTCCCTCCCCTCTACGGGGAGGGCTGGGGAGGGGTCTTTTTTAATTCTTAAACACTCTCTTATCGTTAACGTGCTTAGCCTTACCAATTGAGCGCTGTATGCTTCCTGGCTCCTTGATGTGGATGTTTGGTTTGATGCCTACCATTGATACGATACGATCGTAGAGAGGTTTGATGAATGGCATCTGCTTTGATGGGTTTGGAGAGAAGTATTCCATACGAAGCTCAACGTCGAGGTCGAAGGTGTCCTCGTTGTTCTTACGGTCAACAGTAATGAAATACTGAGGTGTGAAAGCAGGGAACTCAGTAAGACAAGTCTCAATCTGACTTGGGAATACGTTCACGCCACGAACAATCATCATATCGTCAGAACGGCCAAGGATACGATCCATACGAACTGCTGTACGTCCGCACTTACAAGGCTCGTAGATAAGACGGGTAAGGTCGCGTGTACGATAGCGAAGGATTGGCATAGCCTCCTTTGTGAGTGATGTGAATACAAGCTCACCGAACTCGCCTGGCTCACAAGGCTCAAGAGTATCAGGATTGATAATCTCTGGGTAGTACAAGTCCTCCCAAAGGTGTGTACCGTCCTGATATTCACACTCACCACCAACGCCAGGACCACTCATCTCTGTAAGACCGTAGATATCCATAGCCTTGATGTGAAGTTTCTCCTCAAGTTCCTTACGCATACCCTCTGTCCAAGGCTCTGCACCGAAGAAACCTACACGGAGCTTCATGTCGTCGATAGAAATGCCGTCGGTATTCTCAAGCACCTCAGCAAGGTGAAGAGCGTATGAAGGTGTACAGCAGAGAACAGAAGAACCCAAGTCCTTCATGAGCATGATCTGCTTGCTTGAGTTTCCGGCAGATGTTGGCAACTGAACAGCACCGAGATGACCGGCTGCATCGTGAGCGCCAAGACCACCTGTGAAGAGTCCGTAGCCGTAGCTTACCTGCACAACGTCACCCTTTGTAACGCCACCAGCAGCAAACACACGAGCTGCACCCTCTGCCCAACGCTCAAGGTCGCCCTTGGTATAAGTACCTACAACAGGCTTACCAGTAGTACCACTTGAAGCATGAATACGGGTAATCTCCGACATTGGTACAGCATTCAATCCGAATGGATATTCATCACGAAGGTCGTGTTTTGTTGTGAATGGAAGTTTGTGGATATCCTGTACGCCCTTGATGTCCTCAGGCTTAACACCCATCTTATCCATTTTCTTACGGTAGAACGGTACGTTCTCATAACATCTTTTCACTGTAGCCACGAGTCTCTCTGACTGTAGCTTGGTCATGGACTCACGGTCCATGCACTCCATTGCTGGGTTTAAAATCATATAAAAAGACCCACCCCCTTCCCCCTCCCATAAATGGAGGGGAGTAGTTACTACTCTTACCAGTGGGGTGATACTGCGTAGAGTTTATTTTTAATTTATAGAATTATTTATTATTGACGAATCCCCCTAACTGTTTATCACAGTAATCATTCCCTCCCCTTTATGGGGAGGGCAAGGGAGGGGTCTATGCCTTCTTCACTCCTTCATCAAACGCCTTGAGGTTAGCCTCTACCACAGCCTCACCCTTACGGGCAAAGACAACGGAGATAGCCGCACGAAGCTGCTCGACGGTAAGGATTTCGATATAAGGAGCAGCCATACCGAGAAGCACCATGTTAGCGCCACGAGGATTGCCGGCATCCTTTGCCACAGTATCAATATCGAGCTTAGCCACAGAAGGAAGGCTGTCAAGCTCTGCCTGAAGAGCATCCTCGTCAGGATAATTAGGAATATTGACGAATGGCTTACTTGAAGTCACCACAGTTCCCTTCTTTGAGAGGTAAGGCATGTAGCGAAGTGACTCCATAGGCTCCATAGAGATAACAACATCAGCACCTCCGAGTGAGATAAGGTCTGAGTAGATTGGCTCTGTGCTGAGACGCAGATTTGACTGCACGTCACCACCTCTCTGACTCATTCCGTGCACCTCAGCCTGCTTCAGATACAAGCCAGCCTTAGTTGCAGCCTCACCTATGATTGTAGCGATAGAGAGGATACCTTGTCCTCCCACACCGCAGAGAATTATATCTTTTTTCATTTTTACTTTCCCTCCTTTGCTTTAGCCTTTTCACGAGCGTGACGAGAAGCTGTCTGAATGCACTCACGACGAGGAATAATGACACTTACGCCCTCATAAGCCAACTCCTTGCGGATAAGCTCCGTAATAGCAGGAATATTCTTTGGAAGTGGAGTTACAACGTGAAGATGCTCAGGATCCATACCAAGACCGAGACAGATAGCCTCAAACTTATTGGTACCAGCACTATCCTGACCACCAGTCATACCTGTGGTGAGGTTATCAGAAATGATTACTGTGATAGGAGAATTATCATTGATAGCATCAAGCAGACCTGTCATACCAGAGTGAGTAAATGTAGAGTCACCGATGATGGCGATTGAAGGACGAAGACCTGCATCAGCAGCACCCTTAGCCATAGTGATTGAAGCACCCATATCCACGCAAGAAGCGAGAGCCTTGAATGGAGGCAGAGCACCGAGGGTATAGCAACCGATGTCACCAAATACTCGGGCATCCTCAAACTCATCGATAATCTGACGCAATGCACCATACACATCCCTATGACCGCAACCCTGACAAAGCTGTGGAGGACGTGCAGCAAGATTCTTTGCAGGAGCAAAGCCCTCTGGCAGATTCACACCAAGTGCCTTTGCAACACTATCTGGAGTAAGCTCACCATAACGAGGGAGATCACCAGTATAGCGTCCCTTGATAGGAGCAACATCACCAATAATGCGACGTGCCTCTTCCTCAACAACTGGCTGGCCATCCTCAACAACAAGAATCTCGTCACACTCCTTAGCCAACTTCATAACCTTCTCTGCAGGCAATGGATACTGTGAAATCTTAAGGATATTGGCATTATCACCAACAGCCTCCTTTACATAGTTGTAACCGATACCACAGGCAATAACACCGAGTTTCTTGTCTGCGATTGTCTCCACCTTATTATATACAGACTTCTCTGAAGCCTCTACCATAGCAGGCTGCTTGTCGATAAGAGCAGCATACTTTTTCTTTGCAATACCAGGAAGAAGAACCCATTGGTCTGTAGAAGCGTTCATCTTGTTCTCATCAAGAAGCTCACCAACCTCAACACCTGCGCGGCTATGAGCCAGACGGGTAACGATACGCAGAACAACAGGTTCCTTGATAGCCTCAGAATACTCAAAGGCAGTCTTCATCATATCGTATGCCTCCTGCTGATTAGAAGGCTCGAAAGCAGGAATCATAGCAAACTTTGCATAGAAACGTGAATCCTGCTCATTCTGACTTGAATGCATTGAAGGGTCATCTGCAGCAAGCACGATAAGACCGCCATTCACACCAGTAATAGCAGAATTGACAAAGGCATCGGCACAAACATTCATACCGACGTGCTTCATACACACAAGAGCACGCTTTCCTGCATACGACATTCCGAGAGCAGCCTCCATAGCTGTCTTCTCATTAGTACACCAACGGCTATGCACACCACGCTGCTTTGCGATGTCATTGCCCTGAATAAATTCTGTGATCTCAGTACTTGGAGTACCAGGATAAGCATACACACCACTAAGTCCGGCATGGATAGCACCCAAGGCAATAGCCTCGTCGCCGAGCAACAATTTCTTACTCATTATTTTGTTTTAGGTAATATTAAATTTTCACTTTTAGCATGCAAAGTTAGCAAAAAAAATCCGATTTTAGTAACAAATCCCTATTTTTTTAACTCTCTTAACATAAAATCGTAACTACACGCCCCCTAATTCTATCCTTTTGTTTTTATGACACTTACAAATGAATTGCACAAAAAGGCGACACCCAAACGAGCATCGCCTTTATTCTATACATTAATAGTCATCATCGTCAAAAGTACCAAAACGACCAAAGCCATCGTAATACATAAACTTCGATGAAACTTCAGTTGGGGTCTCTCCATCGCCTGTGCCACCATTCCCTCCACCGTAATCAAGACTATCGGTTGAGAGATTTTCTTGCATAACTGCAGTCAGAACATTTTCCTCCACCACAATGGAAGGTTTTATATATATATTTTTCATAGTCATATTTTTTAGAATTATTACTTAGCCAAATACTTCTTGCCATCCTTGCGAACAACAATACCCTTATAGCCCTTATCTACCTTCTGACCAGCAAGGTTATAGCGGATAGCGTCAGAATCAGAATCAACACCGACGTTACCAACACCAGTAGTTTCAGAGTCATCAATAACCATCTCTACCTCATCCTTAGCAAGTACCAAAGGATGACCAGTAGCATCGAGGTAGCACTTACCAGCAGGTACAAGGACGGTAGAATTCACATAGTACAAACCGCATACTCCGTCCCTTACTCCAAGAACAAAAGCGTTAGAACCATCTTCGAGCGTAGTATCGAAAAGTACTGGCCTTAGGAAATTCACTGGGAAAGTGGTACTTACAAGAGCACTATTCACATAATACTTGCCATTATTAGCGCCCTTTATGAATACAGGTGTACCTGCAGGAATCTTATTACCTTCAACAGACCTAAGAGTAACAGTATTCGGATTTATCTTTATTGCAGTATAAGCCTTGACATCCGTACCATTGACAAATACATCTGTGAATGCTGTGTAAGAAGCCCAACCAGCACCATTAGTCTTGATAGGCTTATGCTGAGATATAATCTGAGCAGGATCCCAGTCACCAGCAAAACTAATGAGATTAACTTTGCTCAAATCAACATCATAACCAGCATCCATACTAAGCACCTGGCGATCAATAGTAAACGCAGCGAAGCGACGAGTCACATTCTTTCCATTTGTCGCGCCCCAATAGTCAGACGCTGGAGTTTTCAGGAAATTACATCCAAAGAACGTTGCAGCAGAATACGAATTGCCTTCATCTTTCTCGTTCCAGCCACGTGCAAGATAATATTCGCCATTATCGATAGAGCCGGTAACAAGACAGTTTGCAAAGACATAGCCCAACTCTGAAGCATCTGTAGAAGGAGCTGCAATCACATTACCTGGATTTGTACCATTTACAAGATTCAAAGTCACGCTATTAAAGAGCACATTGCCTGTACCACACGCCAAGTCAACGGCACCTTCAATAATGCCACCCTCGAAGTAAGCCTTCATATCCTCAGCACCATTACTATAATATGTAGATTGCTTGCTCTTCAAATACACATTCTTACATATTGTCTTTGTACCCCTATCCCAGAGAGCAACACCACGTTCAGCTCTTACATTCGCAGCAGAATTATAAGGAGCATTACATTGGAGAGTAAGATCCTGCAAATACAGACCTGTACTTGAATTCTTCAAGGTTGCAGATGTCAGGAGACCTTCCACCGCTGGAGCATTCTTGATGATAACGCCATCTCTTGATTCACCGATAATAGCGATATTATCTCCTATGACCTCAGTATTAGCATCACCACCAAGATCATAAGTACCATTTGGCAGATAGATGGTCACATTACCACCCTTTGCATTTGCCTCGATGATAGAGTTCTTCAACAGCTCAGCATCACCCGCAGGCACGTTGAATGTCTTTGTTGCCTCGTCATAGTCAGGCTCAACCCATTCCTCTGCGTAGAAGTATGGACAGTAGTCACCAAGATTAAATACGAGCGTTACTGGCTCTGTTCCTTTATATACGTATTTAACATTATGATTATAAGTATTAGGACCACCATCATTAACTCCACCTTCAGCCATGAAATTAGTCTTAATAACAGTTGAAGTTCCACCGTTAACGCTTACTGTAGCATAGTTAGTAAAGTTATTCGTTCCGATAGTAAACTTAACAGGACGATCAACATTGACCGTTACAGATGCTTGATAATATCCAAGCGTGTTCCAGCCATTATCTATACCCTCATCCAACCATTCGCCACTCTCCACATTTACATTTTCAGGAGCAGAACCTTCAAATGTATACGGATTTGTACGGAAATCTATCTTGAACGGCTTAAATCCTGTAGAACTCGCCTCTGCCCACGACATCGCAGTTCCCATAACCAACAGGAATAGCGTCAATATTGTTCTAATTCTTTTCACCATACTATTTATTGTTTATGTTAATACTTACAAATATAAAGTTATTACAATTCCTAATCAGAAATAAGTTTACTATATATTCCTAATTGTCAAAAGGGATTCTGTTGCAAAGATACAAATCTTTTTGCTTTTCTCCAAATATTTATTACATTTTATGTAAAAAAATGTGCAATAAGAGTCCACGCAAACATTCAAAAAGAAAACGGCACCCTTACGAGTGCCGTTTCTATTGTCTATATCTGAATAACTAAATTTTTATTCCTCTTCATCATCATCCCAGACATTACCATCCTTAGCGTTAATGGTATAGCCAGAACCACCAATTCCATCATCTTTAATTTCACCCTTAACGGAAACATCCAGCATAAGGGTCTTGAGCAGAGTAGCCTCAACCACGATTGAAGGCTTGATATATTTCTTATTCATATCTTTAATCTATAATAGAGAATTAATATTCAAGTTTACTTCACATACTTCTTGCCATCGCTACCGATAACAATACCCTTATAGTCCTTACCAACCTTCTGACCAGAGAGGTTGTATAATACAGCAGGAGTCTCAGCCTCAGCACCAGAGAAAAGGCTCTCAATACCTGTAGCCTCAGAACCATCAGCAAATGTTATCTTCAGTCCCTTTGCTCGTCGCATTTTTGACTCTATTTCCACTGGAATAAAGAGGTATGCCTTACCTGCAGGAACCGTAACATCAGAGTTCACATAGTAGAAACCTGCCTCTTCATGATCACCCTTAGTAGCTATAACATAAGCATGACTCTCATCAGTAAGGACAACATTCTCTGTACAACCCACAGTAAACTCATTATCTGTAGGATAAGTAGATGGCTCTTCAACAACATTGGCCAATACTTCATCAAAGTTAGTTCCATGTACGAATACGCCTTGTCCGTAACCGAATGTTGTAACTTCAGTAAGAGTTACGCTTCCAAAATCTCCTTCAGCAGGATCAACAGATGTAGCCACGTATGCTTGTGCCTTATCTTGCAGCTTAAGAACATAACCAGGAATGAGGGAGGTGAATGACGCCCAACCTTTACTATTTAGTTCTATAACAGGAAGGACAGAATTAAAACCATTCTGTACGGCCGTTATTGTATAGAAATGGACATCTCCAATAGCCTTGATTTCCACATAACCTTTCGCAGCATCTGCTGTTGTTGCTAGATATTTATACAACTTCTCTTTAACAGTCTTTCCAGCATTACCTATAGTGTAATTGCAATTATACTTGGTTTGGCATTCCACATACACAGAGTCACCGGCACGACGAACTGGCACCCTTACTGTACAGTCATTCGTAAGCCTGGCATATTTAACCTGACCAGAACCTACAACTGTGAATGAGCCATCAGACGCATTAACATCAAGTATAAGGTTTGCTGAGTGAATCTGTCCTGAAGTACCTTCGAACTTGGTTTCTCCAACAATTCCACTTGGCTTTCCACTCTTCCAATCCCATATTGCAACACGCTTAGGAACTTGAGGCTCAGCACCATGAACCAACGATACACTAGCTCCAATTACTAAAAGGAATAATGTAATAAGTGTTTTTAAATGTTTCATATTCTTTATTTTTTTAGTTATTATTTCAAATTGTATCTACCTTTTTCGTCCTGCCTTTTATTAAAACAACAGGCACAATTGGGGGATATTCATGGCAAAAGTAGAAAAAATTATCAACAAATGCAAATTTTCGTAATGTTTTTATACAAATCTGATAAAAAAAACATAGAATTCCATAAAAAAAGCACAGAAATGAATAGAATTCATTACTATTTAACACTTCAATTGTGTTTTTGCGCTAACAACACTTATTCCAAAGTTTCTCCATAGCAAATCGCCCATAAGGTCCTAATAAGCCACACGTTACACAACGCACAACCCTGTTTCTCCGCAATCGCACAAATTACAGGAAGCAAATGCTCTTAAGAGCGAGATTCTATCAATTCCTTTCAAGAGCAAGCATAGGAATTATATGTTTTTTCTAAAGCTGATCCTCCAAAGTAGTTCCATCACAGTTCCATCACAGTTCCATCGTTACTCCATCGAAACGATGGACTATCGATGGAGTATCGATGGAGTATCTTCGGAGGAAGAAGGGAGAAACAAAGAACCAAAAGCGGCCTTATTTCTTCATCTTATGCTTTATGACAAAATATACGATTGCTATGAGAACAAGCGCAATGATGCCATATTTGATATACTCGCCATACTCAAGAATCTTATCCTCAAGCTGATCTTCAGGTACAACGCTATAGAGATACCATCCAAGACCAGCAAGGATGCAGTTCCATACGCCAGCTCCAATGGTAGTAAAGAGAATGAAACTGCCAAAGTTCATCCTTGCAAGTCCGGCAGGAATACTAATAAGATGTCGGATGCCAGGGATGAGACGACCAGTTATTGTTGCCACCTTACCATGATCATCAAAATATTTCTCGCTCTTCTCCACCTTCTCCTGATTGAGAAGACACATCTTACCCCATTTGCTATTAGCAAAGCTGTAGATGACAGGACGACCGAGATACTTACCCGCGAGATAGTTGATTGTAGCACCACAATCAGCACCGATAGTGGCAAACAATATCACGAGCCATACATTAAGACTTCCACCAGCAGCATGATATGCGGCAGGTGATACAACGAGTTCTGACGGTACCGGAATCACGGTACTCTCCAACAGCATCAAAAAGAAGATTGTTGGGTAATTCAGATTTGATAGAAGTGATGAAAACACCTTTTATTTACTATTTATCTATTTACTTATCATTTTTCCTCTCCCACTCTACCCATTCCTTCATGGGCAGTTCCTTTGGGAAAAGAGTAGAGAAGATTGTCATTGTGTCGGTAGGATTCGTCTCTATTGCCTTTGCCAAAGCCTCGAGATATTCCTCACGATGATTTGTCTTCATAGCGGCGTATGCGAGACGTTCAAAGCCAGAATCCATCTCAACGCCACATTCTGTTAAGATTCTCTTGGTTTCAGAGAGTACCTGATATCCAACTTCATAGGCACTTGCATCAACAAACATACAGCCAATCTTGATATACGTCTGCGGATCATTATCTGTCTTTGTAAGAGCTTGGTTGAAATACTCGTATGCCCCTTGCATATCGTGCTGTTCTAGCTTTATTCCACCACGAAGAAGCAACACCTTATACTCTGCAATTCCGCACATCTCAAGTCTGTCGGCATAGAACATAGCATCGCCTTCCTTGCCCTGTGCAGCAGCTATATAGGCAGCCTGACGATATATCTCCATCCTTACAACCTCCGGAACAGAACCGTCAAGGTCGTTATGATCATCCTCAAGTGAAAATATCGCTTCTTGGATATGCGCCTCAGCATTCACATAATCCTCCATAGCAAAGAGCACAGAGGCAAGAAGAACCTCACCCTGAACATCGTAAGGCACGAGTTTTAGATAGTTTTCAAAAGCATCCTTTGCCCCTTCATTATCTCCGAGGGCAAACAGACAGTTTCCTTTACTGAGATATACCTCTGGCAACTTTGGCTGGATAGCCTCTGCATATTCAGCACTCTGAAGGGCATCATACGTAAGGCCGAGATGATACTGGCATTGAGCCAACTGAAGCCAAGCCATAAGCGAATAGGCATCTACATCGATACTTCTATTCCAGTACTCAATAGCTTCTGTATATTGTTCTCTGGCAGTCAGAATCCTCGCCTTTGCCTCAAGATAGTCACCCTCCTCAAAATATGCCTCATCGGTAACCCTTGAGAGCCAGTAGTCGGCATAGTCCCATTGGCGATAATCACACATAAGGAGCGTGACATCAAGCACATAGTCGTTGAATATATCCGACGGAGAGCTTTCCTCTTCATCCTCGTCGTCATCATCATCGAATGCAGGTCCCAAGTCTTCTGTCTCGTCACAGGCATCTTCCATAGAATCCTCAGGACACTCAGGACATTTCTCTATGAGCAATTGCTGAGCCTCATCAGCCTTTTCACGACAAAGCAGAATCTCTGCCTTGAGATAGATGGCATCAACGATTTCCGCATCAACGAGCAATCGGGAGATATTCTCCGCCTCGTCAATATTCTCCGCCATAATAGCGGTACGAGCCTTGAAAACCAATCCCTTCTCGTTGTCTGGGAATAGAGAAAGCAGATAGTCAACTACCTTCCCTGCCATTGGCTCGTCGCCCTTCACGTGGAAGTACTCGGCAACGTCCACAAGGTCATCAGCGTCGAAGTATTCCACGGCGCCACGTTCCATTGACTCCTGCACCTTCGCAAGGAGTTCCTTGAACTCATTAGATCTTATGTAACGTTGAAAATCGGAAGGGATCATTTACTACTTTTCAATCCCACCGTCTTATTGAATACGAGTTTCTCTGGGGTAGAGTCGAAATCTACGTTGTAGTAGCCGATACGCTGGAACTGGAGATAGTCGAGAGGCTTGGCGTTAGTAAGCCATTTCTCCACGTATGCTGTCTTGATTTCAAGTGAATTAGGATTGATGAAATGACGCATATCCTCAATATCGATACGCTCCTTACCCAGGCTCTTAGAGTAGTTAGCCACCTCGTCGCGTGGGTTCTCAACCATCCACAGACGGTCGTAGTTCCTAACCTCTGCCTCTACGCAATGGTCAACGCTTACCCAATGGATAGTCTTACCCTTGATCTTCATATTCGCATTAGCCTCACCGGTCTTTGTCTCTGGGATAAACTCTGCGTGAATCTCAACGATATTACCCTCTGCATCCTTAACGATACACTCCTCTGGATTCTCAGAGCACTTGATGATATAGGCATTCTTCAGACGAACCTCCTTGCCAGGACCAAGGCGGAAGAACTTCTTCGGAGCATCCTCCATGAAGTCGTCACGCTCAATCCAAAGGTTGCGAGAGAAGGTAATCTCATGCGTACCGCTATTCTCGTCCTCAGGGTTATTGATAGCCGTAAGTTCCTCTGTCTTGCCCTCTGGATAGTTGGTTATGACGAGCTTTACAGGATCAATAACGGCACTCACACGAGTAGCGCGAGTGTTAAGGTCCTCACGGATAGCGCTTTCCATAAGAGCCATCTCGTTAAGGGCATCGAATGTAGTATATCCAATCTTATCAATAAACTTCAGGATTCCCTCTGGAGAGTAGCCTCTGCGACGGAAACCGCAGATTGTAGGCATACGAGGGTCGTCCCAACCTGAAACAACTCCTTCCTTGGTGAGCATAAGAAGATTACGCTTAGAGAGAAGGATATGGGTGAGATTGAGCTTATTGAACTCTGTCTGACGTGGACGATTATCATCCAATGGCTTGTCATCGCCTGCCACTTCCTTTGCCCAGTCAACAAACAGGTCATAGAGTGGACGATGACTAACGAACTCCAATGTGCAGAGGGAGTGTGTCACGCCCTCCCAATAGTCACACTGGCCGTGGGTATAGTCATACATCGGATATGCATTCCACTTATTGCCAGTACGCCAATGAGGCATATTGAGCACACGATACATGATAGGATCGCGGAAGTGCATATTCGGACTTGCCATATCAATTTTGGCACGAAGAACCATCTTGCCAGGCTCCATATTACCAGAATTCATTTCCTCGAAGAGAGCGAGGCTTTCCTCTATAGGGCGATCACGATATGGTGAATTCTGACCAGGCTGCGTAGGAGTTCCCTTCTGAGCGGCAATTTCCTCGGCTGTCTGCTCGTCGACGTAAGCCCTGCCACGCTTGATAAGCTCTACGGCAAGGTCCCAAAGCTGCTGAAAGTAGTCAGAGGCATACAGGATATTGCCCCACTTGAAGCCGAGCCACTCTATGTCGCGCTTGATAGCCTCAACATACTCAGTATCCTCTTTCTGAGGGTTTGTATCATCCATACGAAGGTTACAAACACCACCATACTTCTGTGCGATACCGAAGTCGAGTGCTATTGCCTTTGCATGACCGATATGCAGATAGCCGTTAGGCTCTGGTGGGAAACGAGTCTGCAAACGACCGCCATTCTTGCCCTCAGCAAGGTCCTTTTCAACTTTCTGCTCTATGAAATTGAGGCTCTTCTTCTCTTCCTCATTCTTTATTTCTTCTGCCATATATTGTTGTTGTTTTATTTCCATTTCAGTCACTACCGACCGCTATTTTACTGCAAAATTACTAACTTTTCCCGAAATAAGGAAATTTTAACCAATATTTAATCTCAAATACCTCTTTTTTTCCTAACTTTGCACTCGGAAAATGCAAATATATACAGACAGAAAGATGAAGCTATCTCACATATTAGCAACTCTCACCATAGTTTTTTCACTCCCAATAGGTACTTCCGCAAAACACCTGATATTCAACGAGGGAACAAGATATTCACGTCTTGCACTTGAATCCAGAACACACGATTTCTACGGCAATCTCAGGCCTATGGGGTTTCCTGTCTTCGTAATGGATGGCTCGATGGATATGGACACACAACTTTCCAGCAAAAGCGAGACTACCTTCGACTACGTGCCAGGACTCGTGGCCAGAGCTACTATGGAGGCTGTTGACCTTTACAAGCAGGAGGCATGGGCACGCAGTATATTCTACAGCGTGGAGTGGTATGCCAACCTGTATTACGACAAGGTGCCAAAAGAGGGAGGAAGCCTCGACAACCTCAACTCGGCAAAGATATACTTCCCTATCTATGAACTAACGAAGGAGGGGGGAGCCTATGCCCCTTTCTGTAATGATTCCACCCTCATAAAGGCAAAGCTTGCCATTGATGCTGCCGTGAAAGGTCTTCAAGCCCACATCAGGAAATACACGATAAAGGACTCACAGTTTGAGGATGCACGTGGCGGTATGTGGCATAAGAAGAGCTACCCAAACCAGATGTGGCTCGACGGACAGTATATGGGACCTGCCCTTATGGCACAGCTTATCAACTACGGACGCAACGTGACCGGAAGCGCAGAGAGCGATTGGGACTTTATAACCAACCAGTTCAAAATCACTTGGAATCATCTGTGGGACAAGGACAAGAAACTTCTCTATCATGCTTTCTCTGCCACTCCTACCGACACAGTCGCATCATGTTGGGCTGACCCTGTGACTGGTCGTAGCAAGGAGTTCTGGGCAAGAGCTGAGGGCTGGTATTTCCTCGCCCTCGTTGATGTGCTTGAGGAAATGCAGAAAGCCAAGGTTACGGAATCAGACAACTATACCGTTCTACGTCAGTATCTTAACGAGCTTGCCAAAGGTATTGCGCAGTATCAGGAACAGAAAACTGGCTGTTGGTATCAACTTATCGACAAAGGCGCAGGCTATTATGTCTCTTCATACAAGGGCGTAGAGATGGCACCAAAGAACAACTATCTCGAATCATCAGCATCGGCACTCTTCATAGCTGCATATTATAAGGGTATGCGCCTTGGACTTCTCGACAACGACTACAAAGACATGTGCGAGAAGGCATATCGTGGTTTTATCGAGACATTCGTGGTAGATGACCATTCCCCATTTGGAGGAATTGATATCATAGGCAGTTGCCGTTCAGCAGGTCTTGGAGGATCAGATAAACGCGACGGCTCTGGTGCTTATTATCTGCTCGGTTCTGACGTAACTGTAGTGAAGGAGCGTGATATGCAAACCGAAGGCAAGGCTCTCGGTGCTTTCATACTCGCAGCTATTGAATATGAAAGAGCGCATCCACAGGAATAACTCCCCCTACTCAATTTTTATCGACATAAAATTTCGTCAAACTCACGTTATCGTTACATCGTTACATACATGCGATATAACGATATAACGCATAGCATCACGATATAAAGTTCTGTATTTGTGATAGTTACAAAACAAGAAAGCGTTATGCGTTACATGTTATATGTTATATGAAAATTAATATTCCTTTGAGAAGATGCTGTGCATCTACACTTCCCCTCTCAACTTTCAACTCTCAACTCTCTACTTTACTCTTTAATCTTTATTCTTTAATCTTTATTCTATATTCTTTATTCTATAATCTCTACTCTATATAATAATTACGTGCGCGAATAATATAAATAAGTAGATAATAAAAAAAAATGTTATATGTTATATGCCATATAACGTATAACATATAACACCTATTTTGTAATAGGCTGATTATGTGATAGTTAAGAATACACAAAGCGTTATATGTTATATGTTACATGTTATCTGAAAGTTATTTCTCATTTGCACCATGCACGACATTCGCGACAAACGCTTTCAGCATTCGCGACAACTATTGCAGGCTTCAGAAAAATGTTGTAACTTTGCACTTGGAAATCGGGTGATAGGTGTTGGGTGTTAGGTGATGGCGGTCACTAAGCAACACCGTTGTGAATCCGTTGTAAAACCGTTGTAAAACCGTTCCCTGAATTGGGAGAATAATGGGAATAACAAGAGTGTTAGAAAGTCCCTTCCTTTACACCTCAATCCTGAACGTAGTGCCCTTCCCTACTTCAGATTTCAGGACATAGATTTTGCCATGATGGTATTCCTCCACGATACGTTTGGCAAGTGAAAGACCAAGTCCCCAGCCACGAGTCTTAGTGGTGAAACCCGGACGGAACACGTTCTTGACATTCTTCTTTTCAATTCCCTTGCCTGTATCAGTAACGTCGATAATCACAGGATTGGAAGCAACTGCCTTGATTGTGATAGTACCGCCACCTTCCATAGCATCAACAGCATTCTTACAGAGATTCTCAAGCACCCATTCAAAGAGCGACGGATTGACCATTACATGAGCATCACAATCAGAGAACTCGTCTATTATCTTGACTTTCTGAGAAGTACGTCTGTCCATATAGTCCACCACATGACGAAGCATTTCTGCCAATGGAGTATCAACAGGTTCTGGTATAGAGCCAATCTTTGAGAAACGCTCAGCAATAAGTTGCAGACGTTTCACATCCTTGTCCATTTCAGGGATAAGCTCATCATTCGGATATGTCTCACGTAGGATTTCCGTCCAAGCCATCAAAGAGGATATAGGGGTGCCCAACTGGTGGGCGGTTTCCTTTGACAATCCTACCCAAACCTTGTTCTGTTCGGCTTTCTTAGAGGTCAAGAGTGCAAAGATGGCGATAACGACGAAGATGAGGACGATACCTAATTGTACGTATGGATAGAAAGACAGTCGGGTAATCATAACCGACTCGTCGTAGCTCACGTGGATAGTCTCAGCATCCGTTCCAAGCGATATCTTTATGTCACGACCCGAAGCACGCATTCTTGCAGCCATCTTAGAGGCAACAGCCATACTGTCCTCATAGTTCTTTGCATCGATTTCCACGTTACGGAAAGTCTGCACGTTTCCCTGCTCGTCGGTCACAATAACGGGAATAGTATTGTTCTCGTTGATAACTTTCAGCACAAGATTCAGGTCAGTATTCTCTTCGGCAGTACTGAGAGAGCGCATAGCCTCTGCCCATACCTCCATACGATTACGTTCCTCTATTGCGAGGTCACGCACAAGGATATGAGATACAACGAGCGAAGCCGCTGCGATTATCACAGCGGCTAAGACAAGCACTATCTTAATCCTATTTATTGACAAAACCTATTACGTATAATTAAATAACAAAAGGCATTACATTAGGAACTTCTCGAATTCCTCCTTTGGCAACGGATGCGAGTAGTAATATCCCTGTACCGTATCTATTCCCATACGCTTAACCTTATATAGCTGTTCAGATGTCTCCACGCCTTCGGCTGTGACTTCCATACCAAGACTACGGACGAGTCGCACACAGGCTGCCATTACCTGAGCCTGACGTGGGTTATCCAATCCCTTGACAAACGCCATATCAAACTTCACAAGGTCCAACGGCAGGAGCTGGAACATGCTGAGTGAGGAATATCCTGTACCGAAATCATCGAGTTCGATCTTCACGCCTCGCTGCTGACATTCACGCAAAACCTTTGCTAATCTGTCCAACTGCTCGCTGAAGAGACTTTCCGTCACTTCAAGATGCATACATTCTGGCGATAGCATATTATCCTTGATAGGTTTGAACCACTTACGCAGGAAATCGTTCTGCAACAGCTCTGAGCGAGAACAATTTACGGAAATAGGTACGATATGAAGACCTCTTTCCTGCCATTTGCGCTGATTCTGACAGGTGCGCTTCCAAGCATAGAAATCAACCTCTGAGATGAATCCTGTCTGCTCAAAGACAGGTATGAACTCCGCAGGCGACAGGAAGCCGAACTCTGGATGAGTCCAACGAACAAGAGCCTCAGCCCCGACAAGTCTGCCAGTACGGGAGTCATGCTTTGGCTGATAGTATATCTGGAACTCATCACGCTTCAAAGCATTCACCATCGACCTCTCTATTGCAACACGGCGGTCGTAGAACTTCTGCATATTATCATCAAACCATGCATAGTTCTGGCCATACACATGCTTTACCGTATCGAGAGCCATAAGAGCATGACGGCAATGTTCCCTTACGGGGATGTCGTGCGCAATATCACGCTTCACACCAAACTTAAGCACAGCGGCTCCCTCTTCAGGCAACGGTATCGTAAGAGCCCCCTTGTTTCTTCTCCTCGTCTCCATATAGCGCTCGGAACTTGGAGCCATAACCACAAACTGGTTATCGTCATATCGCCCGTAGATATAGTTCTCCACCTGTGCCCTGCGCATAAGAGCCACATTCTTTAAGAGGAGCTCTTCGGCAACCTTCGTGCCATAGCGTTCTTTCACCAAAGTGAAGTCCTGAATGTCAGAGATAGCAAGAGTGAATTCGATATTTGGATTCTCACGCAGAACCCTCTCTGCATGATGGTAGAAAGCCTGTCGGGTGAAGATTCCCGTAAGGTCGTCATACTCCACCTCCCTCAAGGTAGAAGCAGATTCCCTTAAACGGATAATGTTACTGATACGCTTCAGTACGATATTTCTCTTATAGGGTTTGATGACGAAATCCGTAGCGCCCAGTTCAAGACACCTCTCTTCCTCTTCCACATCATTACTGCCCGTAGCAACAATAACAGGAATCTCTTTCAGGAGGTCATCATCCTTCACTACCTTCAGAAACTCATATCCGTTCATAACAGGCATCTGCACGTCAAGAACGATGATTGAAATATTGCGATAATGCTCTTGGAGGACTTCAAGGCCCTCCTTACCGTTCTCTGCCTGGAACACATGATATCTGTCTTCCAACATGGCGCAGAGCATCTCGCGATTCAATTCGTTATCCTCTACAATGAGGATTGATCGGCGTCCTGATTCTTTTGACATAAACGGTCCTCCAAGTTATTCTTTACATTTCGCTATTCTCTTTCTGAATGCTGTCTGTCACAAGTTTATATGCATTCTCCAGATTATTCAGAAGCGTTTCATCCACAGTTCCGTCACATCTGCGCAACTGCTCCGTAAGGGCTGATGACGCTTTCCAAAGTTCTGTAAAAGAAAGGTTTGCAGCCACCCCCTTCAACGTATGCACAGCACGGAAAGCCACTTCATAGTCTCCCGAGGCAATTGCATCACGCAGTTGCTGCATTGACGGATCTGCCGGAAACTTCAGCACAAACTTCTCCACGAGCCTGTCGCTCATCAGTCTTGCCTTGGCTTCCGCATAGTCTCCATGTAAACTTTTATATAATTTTTCTAAATTCATAGACTCAACTTCTTTGTCTCTGTATAGAGCATTATCCATGAAATGGTAACGCTTGCCACATCTGCAAGTGCCATACTCCACCAAACTCCGGTCACGCCAATCAAGTGCGGAAGGATTATCAGCATCGGTATAAGGAACAATAGCTGTCGTGTCAAGGATATAATCATTGAGGCACGCGGGCGTCTTATAGTCTGGAAGAAAGACACAGCAACCATCTGACTCCCCACGAACGGGAAGGTACAGAGTCCGATAATCAATGCCGTAGCACCTATTTCTATCATCTGCTTGTCTGTAGTAAAAATAGACATCAGCCCATCTGCAAAGATGGAAATAAATCCATAGCCAATGCACATGATAATAAAGGCATTAAAGATGGATTGCATCAGAACGCCTCGTACTCGAATGTAATTCTGTTTTGCTATATTTATGCTTGTTATTATCTGCATTGCAAGTCCAAGACCTGAAATAAGCGATATCAGCACCTGGGTTATTCGCTGTACGATGGCATAGGAACCAAGATACATATCTCTTTGTTCACCTGCAACTTCAATAAGCGAGAGGTTAATCATAAGAGCCACCACACATCCACACGCATTAATGGCAAAAGGTGACACTCCAATCGACAATATCTCTTTGATAAGGCTGAAATCAACGCAGAACCCTCGTTTTGTGAAATGCAAGAAAGCTTTCTTATTAGAAAATACCTTTATGTATAATATCCAAGAGACGCTCTCGCACATGATTGATGCCAAGGCAACTCCCTTCATTCCCCATTTGAAAACGAGCACAAAGATTACAGACAGAATGACGTTACCAGTAATACCTCCTATCTGCAGCATCATCTGCACCTTCGGACGTCCCTGTATATGAAGAAGTCGTCCCATGCTCTGCATTGAGAACAACACGACAGTAGAAACAAGCATAATCCGCATATACACAAGGGCATACGGAAGTGTCACGTCCGAAGCGCCACAAAGTCGAAGTATATCTTCAAGGAATATTTCAAGCACAGCCGTTAACAGAGCCCCAAAACTCACAAGCAATATGACGGAATTGCCGAAAGTCTTCAATGCCTGTTCCTGATTGTTCTCGGCATAAAGCATAGCAATTTTCGAAGCTGTGCCGGTATTGACAAGTGCTGCAAAGGCTGATATGAGAATTATGATAGGGAAAGTACACGCCAAGGCGGCAAAAGCATCAATTCCCACCCCTATACCGAGAATAATTATTTCGAATATATTTAAAACAGCATTAGCCGACATCGCAATCATAGCCGGTGGAGTAAACTTTCTCAAAAGCTTACCTATCGGCATTGTTAGCATGCTATTTACTCGTGTATTGTCCATTTAATTCCTTTACTATTTTACACTTGCGCAGCTTGGTGAGTTTTGCTGATAATATACGATTTATTCACAATTATAGACATATCAGCATATTGTCACGCTATTCCCTTCCTTCCTCTTACTCTCATAGCAGAGTTTGTCAGCCTTGGAATAGGCAATAGCTTTCACTTCTTCTATATTGCCCTTAAAATAGTGCGCTCCCATACTGAAGGTTATCTTGATATCACCAAGTTCTGGAATCTCAATAGCATTCACCCTGTCTTCCAGAGCCTTTATCTCCTTCCTGATATCTTCTTCTTCCTTGATTCCATCTACGAAAACGAAGAACTCATCACCTCCCAAACGGGCAACAGAAGAATTTCTGATACCACACAGGCTCTGACCGAACGCCTTTAGCACCAAGTCGCCAGTCATGTGACCGCAAGCATCATTAATAGCCTTGAAATCATCAATATCCACAACACAGAGGTAGCCCTCTCCATCGGGATTGAACAATTCGTGTATTCTCTTTTTCAACCCATAACGATTCAGCACCCCAGTAAGCACATCGTGCTCAGAGATGTAAATCAAATGGTTGAGATATGATTCTTCTACTTGTATCATCATTTTTTCTTTTGGTTTTAAGGTTTTAGGGTTTTAAGGTCGGACTTGCTTTAGCTTGGTGAGCTTGTGAACAATGCTCATTAGCGTTGCAGACCTCTAACCTTCTAACCTACCAACCCGGAAATTAATCATTTAAACATGTGAGGGGGTAAACACAAGCTCAAACCTTGAGCCTTTTCCTAACTCACTCTTAACTACGATTTTGCCATGCATATTCTCAACGAGACGACGGCAGAGAGAAAGACCTATGCCGGCTCCAGCCGTACTGCTGCTTTCCTTGTAGTATCTGTCAAAGATGAATTCATGTTTCTCTTTCGGAATACCGATGCCTGTATCCTCCAGGAATATCACAACGTTGCCGTCTGTACATTCCCAGCCCATCGTGATACTGCCTTCCTTCGTGAACTTAACCGCATTATTTACAAGGTTCGACATAACCTGCATCATACTACTACGGTTCACATCCACATATACATCTTCCGGCCCTCGTACTATGTTGTATTCCAGACGATCAGGTATTACAACGTTATATGTAGCATATAGTTCCTCTACAATATCCTTCACCTTCCTGGTCTTCAACGCCATGTGCATCTGCTCTTCTTCAGGATTGCTCTTCAGCACATCATTAAGCAAGCGCAGCAACTGCTCGGTATTATCAGCAATAATCTGCGAATAGCTCTTCAACTCTTCCTCGGAAGTCTCACTTCCTGCCTGTGCAAGAATCTGTGAGAATCCTGTGATGATATTAACAGGAGTACGGATTTCATGCCCCATAGCAGCAAGGAAGCTCGCCTTCAGCTTACTTTCCTCCTCAAGGTCGAATGCACGTTTACGTTCCTTCTCCTTCTGTCGTGCACCATCAATAATGGTAAGGAATCCCATCAAATTGTCAGACGTCGGCGCTTTCCCTTTATCTGTCACACGTCCCTTCTCCCTACACACAAGGACACCAAGGGAGTGTACCTCATGAGATACGGGCAACGTGATATTGAAATCTACATAGACACCCGCTTCGTCTGCACTCTCAATAGCACGTGTCAACTCCATACGACTCTGGCGCGAGACACATCTAAGTATTACATCAACGGGAATCCTGCGCTCTCGCAGATTATTCTTTTCAAAGAAACGATGACCGAATACCAGCTTACCTTTATATATATACCACAGATATGACTGTGTAGAAAACAGAATCTCATGAACATTCTCCATATACCTATCAGCCTCACGACCATTTTCGAGATACTGCATTTTTTGGAAGTTGTCATCAATAAACCTCCATAACGTCAGTACCACCGTCAATAGTATCAGGTAGATAATTCCTATGTAGTAATATTCATTCATCACTCTTCACTTTTCATTTTATCCGCCCTCTTGAAAATCAGGTTGAAGGTACTACCCTTACCCAATTCGCTCTCAACCGTAATCCTTGCACCCATACATTCGGCAAGTTCCTTACATAATGCAAGTCCAAGACCGGCACCTTGCGAGAAATGGTCAATCTTATAGAATCGGGTAAAAATCATATTATGATACTGAGGATCAATACCTATACCCTGATCCTTTACCGAGAGTATAACCTCATCGTCGGTCACAGTACGGATAACAGTAACCGTAGAACCCATTGGCGAGAACTTGGCTGCATTGTCAAAGAGGTTTATCATTATCCTACGCAACAGATTCCTATCTGCACGAATAGGCACATCCTCTCCATTTTCTATAACCTCAATCTTCAATCCAAAGAGATTCAAGCTTTCTTCTTCCCTCATTGTCGCCACTTCAGGAGTGCAATCCGAATATCGAAGTTCCTCAAACTGTACAGTAATACCGCTATTGTCAATCAGGGTTACGGTCAGCATATCCTCAATCATCTTCATCAGCAGAACGTTGTTCTTGCTGATCTCACGCTCGAAATATGTAATCTCATCCTGCGTAAGAGTACTTCTCATATTCGCCAGCAGTTCCGAAATACCCACAATAGCATTAAGAGGAGTCCTAATCTCATGACTCATACATGAAATGAAATCATCCTTCTCCTTGGCATTTGCAAGCATACGGTTTGTGTCAAGTTCCATTGCCTCACGCTTCTTCAGCTGGTCAATCATCACAGTAGAACCTCTACGTACGAGCCCCTGTGGTGTCTGCTCAACCATCATGCTCAACTCATACCAATGAGGGTCTCGCCCTTCAAACGAGCCGTACATCTGTATGACATGGTTTCCCGGCTCTTCAATTTGAAAGAACTCTTCAACCTTATGCTTATAGAAGGCACTAGCATCACAGATATTTCTCATCTGTTCAATATCTATGACAGCATCAAGCGACCTCGTATCATATTGCAGAACCGAGAACTTTCCGTCCTTCAGTTCCCACACATGCGTCTGAGTCTTATCCAACAGCATCTGCGTAACGGCCCTTGTCCTGATGCTGTGGGTAGCAGCTTCACGCAGTTTCTCTGCCATCTTATTGTGTTCTACTATTCGCTTGTATGTTTTGTACAACGTATATACAGCAACACAAACCAAGACAACAAGAAAAATCACACCAAAGGCAACCCTCCAGTGTAATAGGTCTGCAATATGAAGTATTACATTTATCATTTACGAGAATTCAGACTTCTCTTGAGTGTCTTTATAAGTTTTTCCACTTCTATAGGTTTTGAAAGATGCGCATTCATTCCAGCTTCTATGGCTTCACGCTTATCCTCCTCGAAGGCATTGGCTGTCATAGCCAATATCGTGATATTAGCCTTTTCCCTATCCTCCATCTTACGGATTATGCGAGTAGCCTCATAGCCATTCATCTTTGGCATCTGAATATCCATAAGAACAAGGTCATAATACCCCGCAGGTGCCTTTTCTATCATTTCTACGCATTGACGGCCATCCTCTGCACGCTCAACAACGAAATCCACATCACGCAGAATCTCCATAGCAATCTCTGCATTCAGGTCACTATCCTCTGCAAGAAGGATTCTTCTACCCTTGAAATCTACGTCTGAGAGATCTGGCATATCCACATTGACGACATCCGACTTCTTTGCTATGCGATGCTTGGTATGAACCTTGAACGTGGTTCCCTTGCCAAGTTCACTCTCAACCTCTATGGTTCCTCCCATAAGGTCAAGGAGATTCTTGACAATAGGCATACCAAGTCCTGTTCCCTCCACCTTTATATCCGTGGTGGTATGTTCACGAGAGAACTCCTCAAACAGATGTGGAAGATAATCAGCAGACATTCCCTGACCGTTATCTTTCACGATAGTCTCAATAATGACATAGCCCTCCTCTTCACATGGTAACTCACGGATGTAAAGCTCTACCCTACCACCTGAAGGCGTATATTTATAGGCATTACTGAGAAGATTCAACACCACATCACGTATCTTTATAGGATCACAGTAAAGATATTCATGCTCCACATCCATGGAATGACAGAAGGTTATTCCCTTATGCGCCATCATGTCATGGAATACAGAACAGAACATATCATACATCTGTTCTACGCCCCATGCCTGAATATCTACATCCAAATGTCCTTTCTCAATACGTGACATTTCAAGCACATTATTGATAAGGCCTAACAGCAAGGCACTTGATTCCTTCAGTTTCTTCAGATAGTCATGACGACGTTCTGGCTCGTCCTGATGCTTCTCAAGCAGGCCTGTGAAACCGATTATTGCATTCATCGGAGTACGGATGTCATGACTCATATTCAGAAGGAAGGAACTCTTTGCACGGTTTGCCTCAACAGCAGCAGACTTTGCCTCTTCCAAGGCGTTGAGCTGCTTCAATTCCTTTTCTTTCTGTTCGTTGACATCAACAGTCGTCCATACCACTTCGTCACAATAGCCATCAGCACCACGCTTGCCGGCAACAAATGAACCTATAACCCAACCACAGGCGCTACATTCAAACTCCTGCTTGATTATCGGTTGAGTCTTCAGTTGCTCACGTACACTATCAAGATTAGTAAACGCAAGCATGTCTTCCTTCCACGCAGGCTTAACCAGTTGATTGCAGAACTTCATGAAGCCTTCACGAGCGTCGCCCTCATTTCCGAGCACGTTATGAACCTTCTCATTCACGGTACTGACATGCAAAAGCTTGCCAGTATGCATGTCTATGCGGTATATGGAAGTACAAGACTTTGACACGAACTTGACAACCTCATAAGCTCTGTTAAGCTCAGCACCCATTTTTGCCATAGCCATTTGGCGCTCCTTTTCCTTGAGTACCAAAGGCGTTACATCCGAACAATAGCCGCTAAGGACATGTCCTTTACCCTCAACCATACCAGAGCCTGTACAACGCATAAAGCGGTCGCCCATCGTAGGATGCTCCCAAGAATAGGTTATCTCCTCAACGTTGCCGGACAGCATATTTTCAAAAGAAGCCACAACAGAATCCCTGCCCTCCGGCTTAACTCGGTTAAACCAGAAGTCATACATATCCTCAGGAGACAAGGCAGAAGCATCACTAACACCCAATAGCTCAGCCATTTTGGCATTAAGATGCATTCGACGGGGCTGTCCTTCTATATCTTCAACAGACCACATGCCCAATCCTGCACCTGCCATGATGCGTTTCATTTCTTCAAATTGCAGTTCATAGGACATAAGTGTATTTGAGCTGTTATTGAATTGGTCAATAGGCATTTGGTTGCAAATTATTATTAGTTATAGGTACTTTTTTCTAAAGTGTAAGGGCTAAAGGCTAAAGGCTTTTGACTTTCGTCTTTTGCCTCAGACAATTGCGATTGCAAAAGTAATCAAAAAAAAAGAAATTTCCAAATTTACGGCAAAATAATTCAAACTATTGGTAAAAAAAAATCAGAAATCTAAGAACATAACGGACAAAAGAAACCGGCATCCATCATTTTGACGAATGCCAGTATGCTTATCTTTAGTTGCTTTGATCCTCCCAAGCACCTCCGATGTAAGTCCGTTGTAACTCCGTACCAAAGTCGGTGCAAAGTCGGTGCAAAGTCGGTGAAGGAGCGATTTAATAGCGAAGTTTCATCGAGTTTGGTTCGGAGGAAGAGCGAAGGCAAAGCGAATTATCTTACGACATATTTCTTTCCACCCTTGACTACAATTCCCTTTGCATTAGAATTAACTTTCTGACCTAAGAGATTGAATGTAGCCTCAGATGCAGACTGATTCTCTGCAACCGAATTTATACCAGTAAGTTCTTCTGCAGGAATCACAGAATATTTTGAAGAGCCCCAGATTGTTGGGCCTGAGAATGTCTTCACATCATCCTTGACAACCGTAGCCGGCATCTTTGTATAACGATATGGAATGTAGCATACTCCGAAGCTTGCAGGTTTCGTAAACGGCTCTGTCACAACATTATCGTCTGCCCAGATAACAGAAGTCGCATCCTTCTGAGTGAAAATTTTCTTTACTCCCTGTTCGAAATAGTTTCCCTCAATAAGGAACTCCGAATTAAGACGTGGATTAATACAGGCGGTTGAGTTTCCTGCACAATGGAAATAGTTGTTCAGCATGTGGAAACGGCCATAACGTGCCATTGGCATACGCGCACGACACTTAGCTCCCCACGAATTGAAAGCAAAGGTGATTGACAGTTTATCATCATCTTCAACCTTACTGTCTGAACTTCCCACAAGGTTGGTGTTCTGGTGCATGAGAGAACGGTCGGTATATGAGAACTCATTCCAACTTGCAGTAATCATATCCGACTCATTAGAGATATCGAAGTTTCCATCAATACCATCTATGAACTCACAATGGTCAACCCATACATTCCTTGAATACTGCACAGCCAAAAGGTCATATCCTCCACAATCGATGGAACCTGGTCCTATGAAGGAAAGGTTACGGAAGATTATGTTCTTACAACGCTTCACACAGAAGACCCCAGCCTCACGATAATTCTCATTACCATACTTCTCATAAAGAGCCTTACGTGTAAGATATTCAGCCTCTTCATCAACAACCACTCCATTTGGAAGTGTGCCTCCAGTTCCCTTGTCCGTTGAAGCGCTCTCCACATCAGCTTCCTTCAGAATGGAAAGTACATCAGGAGTAACATACCACTCTGTGACAAGACGGGCATTATTAATACCGAGAATAGTCTTATTATTACAACCGGTAGCAGTTCCCTGATTCTGGATAGTAATGTATTTCTTGATTACAAAATCACCCTTAGAACCGTCAAGAATAACAATATCGTTATCCTTGATGGCATTCTTGATAACGTCATCCTTATATACTTTATCCGCAGTAAGCACCTTGACTTTCTTGCCACTCTTCGGATTATTAAGAAGCGCCATAGCATCCTCATACGTATAGGCACCTCCGCCCGTAATCTTTTCTATAGACGGGTTGGAATCTGTACGAGAATCGCATGTCGCAAAGCCGAATGCCTGTAATTGATCGAAATCTGAATGGGCGAAGCCTGATTGTGCTTTTAGTGAGATTGGAACAATAGTTGCAATTGCCAGCAGAGATACTGGCAGGATTTTGTTTGAGATAACCTTCATGTTAAATATTCATGTTTTATGACTAATTCCTTGCTTTAGCATGTCAGAAACGCTACGATAACACATTTCCTTCTGTGTACGCACACGTTTCGATTGCAAAGTTAGTATTTTTTTCTCAAACGCGCAAGAAAACATGAAGAAAAAAACAACAAAAAGGTCATATAAGCTAAAACAGCAAGTGGCAGTTCCTCATTTAAGAGGAACTGCTCAAATACTGGTTATAATCTTTTCTTTTCATTTCCTATTTCTAACAACCTCCTTTTCTGTTATTTAATTACATACTTCTTTCCTTTAACTACATAAACGCCTTTTGAGAGTCCCTCAAGGCTATGTGTATTGTTACGAACCTTCACTCCATTAACTCCATATACATCAGAGCTTTCAAGGATTATGCCATTATCCCGCAAGAGTTCCTCAATAGATGTCGTCTCGCCCTCAGAACCACTCATATCCATAGAGGATAGAGGCTTTGCATTTGCAACATCGAGACACCTGACATAAGCTCGGAAAGACTTTGCAGTAACAGCATTCTTAATCCTTGTGAGGCTGCCATTATTTGCCATCACGTAAGAACCTGCTGGAATATCCGTTTCATAGAGGTTTCCTTCAAAGATGTATGGATATTTTGGGTTGTATTCATAATCCGTACTCTCAGGAGCATAGGTTACGCCTTTTGCACTAACTGTAAATGCTGGAGTTGAAGAAGCATCCAAGAATGTGACATTAGCCTTAATCTCTGAAATGTTCTTCTTTGTCGGAAGAATGAAATAAGGATAACCTGCGATAAGATCTTGGTTGGTATGCCATATAAGCTCCATCTTACCTTTAAGTGCTCCATTATCATAAATCTTCTTCATTATCACTACTGCGGTTCCCTCGCCAAAGTTCTCCTCCACCTGTTTCTTATTCATGCTGAATGGCAGACAGATAGAACTCCATGTATCAGCAGCAAAAGCACGCTGATAGGTAACAGGTGTAATATCCTTATCCTCTGGGAATGCCGGCTGTGTGTAAGAACTGCCATTAAGCTCATCCTTGAAGACTATTTCACTACCCTCAACTACATCACGAATAGGATTATTCTCAAAGTTACTCTTATTGATGAGTTTTCCTTCCTCAAAGTTGTAACCAGAGTACCCTATCTTGGTGTGGTTAGAGAATATGTAATATGTCTTACCAGGATATACGTTGAATGTATAACGTACAATTCCCTTTGACATTACCATATATCCACCATCACCAGTCTCAATTACTTTCTGCTTCCAACCTGCGTTTTCCCAATTGTTAATAAGCAGTTCGAAACGGTCATTCTGATTATCCCTCAACTCAACAAGGGCATCCTTGAGATGTTGATTGTATGTACCTTCCTCAGCTTCAATAAACTGAGCACGACGACGACCTTCCTTGAAGTAGTTGTCATTTTCAGAAATCTTACTGTTGGTTACAACCCTAACATCCTTTACTATAGCACCAGTCTCATCAGCCACATATACAGGACGCCATCTTATCAAATCAGAGTAGTTGTTATTGCCATCAGTCTTATCGAGATTACCATTCTGAAGTACATATACAGTAAGTACACCTGCCCTATTGGGCTCAAACTTCAGATATGCACCACGACTTGGAAGAGTCCACGGAGTCATGTTAGCATCAGCCACCTGTGCAGGAGCATAACTGCCATCGCTTATCACCACTCCATCCTCATCTTTTTTATTAAAGCTTTCGCTTGTGGCATTCTGTGTGCCTACAGAAGCTGTGGCAATACCATCAATACTTTCTATATCATTATTTGCGATGTGACCGTAACCCCTTGTCCAAGAATCTACGATCTCATCATCACCATAACTTTCGGTATATGTCCAGCCTCCCATTGTCATGGTGATAGCATCAGACGTTCCATCATTAGCCTTGACAGTAAACTGCTTGCCAACTCCATAGACAGACTCACCTGCATTACCTTCATTTTCAGCAACAAAGGTCTTTTCTGTCTCTGTCACGCGGATTGTATATGCAGTAGAGATTAAACCATCGTGAATATTATCAAAGACAAGTTCAGCCTTAATAGTTGCATAACCAGCAAGTCCGGTTAAAGTAACCTTACCATTCTGATCTACATAAGCAACACGAGGAGCAGAACTACTGAAGTGAATATATGGTTTGCCACTTGTGTTATAAGGATACATAGATATGTTCTCTGCCTGAGAATTATTCTTTGTGATAAGAAGCTCAGGCAAGGTATAGCTTTGCATTACATTATTCACAATATTGACATCAACATAGTTCACACTCTTACGATCATGAATTCGACTAATGGTCTTATCATATGTGTATATCAAGCTGTAAGGTGAAATCACTATATCAGATAGCCACAGGATGTTTTTATTGGAATTGACTGCATGATTTTCACCATACTTATTAGAATTATGACGATGGTATATTCTGAATGAAGTCCAAGCATCATTATTGTTCTTGTACACCTCAAATACATCGTAATAATCCTTATCATTTCCTCCATACAGACTTACACCTCTTGTAGGGAAGTTACACGGATCATTATTCGGATAAATATCTTCATGATCCAGAGGATAATTTACATCATCGTCTGATTTCACAACAAAATGCACATATTCAGTTTTCTTTACATTTGGAATACTGATAATAGCACCTCTCGTAAGACCTATACGTCCTTTGTTCAAATCAACATATATATTACTATTATTAGCATTATTAGCAAATGCCAATCCCTCGGTAGAGAATATCGTATGACCATCAGATTCAAGACTCTTCTTTTGATTCAGGTTGATAGTCTTATTCAATTTGTACACACCATCACGTCCCTCTACAGGTGTCCAGTCCGAGTCAAGTGACACAATAGCCTTGAGAGCATCAGAGAAATGCCACTCTGTTGGTCCATATCCTTTTTCATTTATGATATCAATAATCTCACTCTGGGTAAGTGCCCTTGAATATATTGAGATATCATCGTATGCAAGAGCTGCATCAGAATAGTACTGCTTCTCGAAGAAGAGCCCATGAGGTGTGAAACCGCCAAGCACGAGATTACGGAGATACCACACACGACCTGGGTAATCGCCACCTTCTTCAAAGAGTTGCATATCACCAAGATCACGAGTATCAAGTTCGCCTGTCTTCTCACCATCAACATACATAGTTATCTTCTTAAGATCTTCCGTAGCAACGTATGTTACATAATGCCAACGTCTATCGTCATATAACTTATGACGACGCTGATCCTGCGTATGTGCAAAATACCGACCAAAAAGACTTGGTTTAGGATCTACACCTTCAGGCATTACAGAAGCGGTCTCACCATAGAAGTACTTGTTTACATGTTCTACCAATATCTGATTTCCATCCTTTTCCTCGAAATAAGAGTTAGGCATATATGAATAAACCCATCCGTTGCATGAGATGTCGAACATGAATCGTGGTTCCTCTCCTGGATTTATCTTTCCTGCATCAGCCTTTCTGAAACGCTCATTACTGAACAGACAGAACATAGAGCCACGCTCAAGAGGGAGCTCATAGTCAACAGCCACTCTGCCATTGACCCAGAAGCCAATAGTTGCAGCCCTCTGACCTTCAGGAGCATCATTAATCTTTCCCAACTGTGACTGCTCTTCATCAGTAAGAACATATCTGAGGAAGTTCTCAGCCTTACTTGCTGTATATTCACTAGGAGCAACTGCAAGATTCTGATAGTATTGTCCGAAGATAGGATCACTTAGGATTCTACCCTTGCCACCATAAAGATAGAATTCTCCCTGCTGATCAGCATCAGGCTCTCCCGTAGGTGCATTTGTACTTCCGTCTGGAAGGTCTACGACTTTGACCAGGTTTTCATCTTTCATTCCTTCAAAATCAAGATGGAAAATTCTACCAGTACTTACATTAACGCCAGTATATTGCAAAGTAGCATATGGAGCAGCCCAACCTGATGACACATGAGAATCATTTACCGTGACCGTACGAGGATTATCGCGATTATTCACACTACCCCATTTCACGAGTTCCCATTTATGTCCCAAAGAAACATTATATACAACCTTATCCCCCTTACCAACAACAGTTCCTACAGGCAATTCCAAGCCTTCTGGCGTTGTAATGCTATATGAACAGTTTCTTGGACCGTACGAAGTGGTATAATCAAGGTTGCAAGCAACTTTTGCCAAGCCAACAGGATTTTTAGCTGCAAAGTCTACAATATAAGTATGATCTACTGAGAAATACACCCAAATAGAGCCATTTACGCTATTATTTATTGGATATTTATCATACTCGTATGGATAGACATAAATTCTATTATTAGCCTTCATTACAGAATAGACACGGATTTTTCCATCATAATTAGAAACCTTCACATTGACATTAGCATTATCCATATCAATTAGGAACTGCTCCCATTGCTCGTCAGTTTCAAGAGAAGTCAATTCTCCATTATCATCCTTAATATATACTGTTGTGGTCTCATGATTAGCCCAGAAATCATCATTTGCTGTTATATGCTTTCTGACACATGGCTCAAGGTTCAAATAGAAATAGTCTTTTCTGTTGTTCCAATCAGTTCTATATGAGTTTGATGCCCACATAACCCAATTAAACCAACGATATTCTGTGAAGCCGTCATGTCTGCGGTTTCTAAACGTAAATTCACGTTGTTCTCCATTCTTTATTTCAAAACTTGTGGAGAATGCCTTGAAAAGGTCTATTAGTTTATCATTTTTACCGATATACCCAGCACTAACTTCTGGAACATCAGCGTCTTCCATATCTGCCTTTAGAATAATATCAGCAGTTGGCGTGTACTTTTCACCAGCTAAATAATAAACGTTAGAATTCGTATACCATCCAGTAACAACTTCACCGGATTGTGTAGACTTAGGAAGCACAAATTCTTCCGTGGTATTAACAGCCGGACAGACATTAACACCATTTAATCTGAACTGTACTCTGTATGCCCAAATATTAATAGTACTCAACAACATTACCATTAAGAAGGCAACAAATCTGATTTTGTTACTAATGTTTCTCATATCCGTATTCCTAAATTATTCAGACTATTTTGAAAATAAGTGCTGAGGATTAATGTTTAAGTGTAATTTTTATGTGTATTTACTCCTCCCTATTAGAGAGATGGTATTATTTTCTGCAAAGATAGTGTTTTTTATCGACAAAACAAAGCAATTACCTGAATTTTAACACATAAAACTTTTTCAATACAGGAAAAATCGACGCTTTAGCACTAAAAATCAGAAGAATAGAACAATTTTACAACATAGGCAAACGCTTTTTCCTTCTAAAAGCCTTCGTTCTTCTTCCGCTCTTCCTCCGTACCAAACTCGATGTTCCTCCGCTCTCTCACCGACTTTGCACCGAACTTGCACCGACTTTGGTACGGAGGAAGAGCGGACTTACAACGGACTTATAACGGAGGTAAAACGGACTTACATAGGAGTCTAAAAGAATCACGCTAGACGCGTTTTGAGAACAGACGGACTATTTCACCAGCTATCAGAACAACCGAAGTCCCGGCGATTATCATCAACCAATCCATTATCCCGATAGGCTCTACATTGAAGAAATCAGGCAAAAGGTTCATGATGGCTATCTGACCAAAGAATATAATTACAGCTATGCCAAGGAATCCCTTACACCCTTTTAGTCGGAAAGCAGAATGTCCCGTAGAAAAAGCACGAGCATTAAAGAGATTCCAGAACTGGAAGAGAACGAAGGTGGTGAAGATAAGGCCTCTGCCCCCGCCTTCTCCCATAGAGATGGAGCCAGAAGAAAATAACAAATCTGCCAAAGAAGGAGTTCCCATTCTAAGATAGCAGAAGAGGATGGCAAACATAAAACCGCCTGTGAGTAAGATAGATGCCATCATCTTCTTGGTTATGATAAACGAGCGGCGATTACGAGGTTTTTCTTGCATCACGCTCCTTGACGGAGGAAGAGAGGCAAGTGCCATAGCCGCAAAAGTATCCATGATGAGGTTAACCCATAACATCTGGGTAACAGTAAGAGGAGACTCTGTGCCCATAAAGGCACCTGCAAGTACGATAAGACACGCTACCACATTGACTGTGAGCTGGAAAAGGATGAATCGCTGAATATTCTGATACAACGAGCGCCCCCACATCACAGCCCTTCCAATAGATGAGAAAGAGTTATCAATAATGGTAATATCGGAAGCCTCTTTTGCCACAGAAGTACCATCGCCCATAGATAGTCCCACATGGGCAGCCTTTAAGGCAGGAGCATCATTTGTGCCATCGCCAGTAACAGCCACAACATCACCAAGACTTTGGAGAGTCTCTACAAGACGTTTCTTGTCCATAGGACGGGCGCGGGAGATGATTAACGAGCGGCCTCTCCCCCCGCCCTCTCCCGTAGAGAGGGAGCCGGAACGCGCACAAAAGCTCCTCACTTCTTCATCAGAAAAAGCGGCAAATTCCGGACCTGTGATGATAGTTGGATTCTCCAAACCTATCTGACGGGCAATTTCCTTGGCAGTAGCAGGAGTATCGCCCGTAACGATATTGATACGGATTCCAGCATGTACACATTCCTCGATAGCTGCAGGAACATCTTCTCGTACAGGATCTGAAATCGCAACTATGCCTAAGAATTTCTTTCCAACGGCGAAACCGAGAGTTCGCATACCTTTTGATTGATACTCAAGGAGTTTCGTTTCTATCTCGGCACGAGGCACAGAGAATGAATCGCACATATCCATGACAATCTCAGGAGCACCCTTGACGAGCATTAGATTTCCATTCTGCTCGATAGTTGTAGCCATATATTTCCTCTCTGTAGAGAATGGCACTTCATCTATCACTTTTGCATCAGAACGAAGTTGGGCATAATCCACTTCCTTATCACGCAAGTATAAAAGGAGAGCCCCCTCGGTAGGATTTCCCAGAATGGTCTCATTACCCTCAGAATCAACACCTATGATGGCGGTTGAGTTGATTGCCATATTGAGTTTCATATCTTCCCCGAACTCTGGGAAGACATCAGCAACCTGCATTTTGTTCTGTGTGAGAGTACCAGTTTTGTCGGTACATATCACGGTAGCAGCCCCCATAGTAACACAAGCATGCATCTTACGGACAAGATTATTCGTCTTGAGCATCCTACGCATAGAGAGAGCGAGAGACAGACTCACCGCCATTGGCAATCCTTCAGGCACAGCACATACCACAAGCGTAACGGCAATCATCAAAGATTGCAAGGCGTATGGAAGGAATTGAGGATCAGAGAATGTTGTATCATGAATATGGAAGAATGCCACTATACGGCCTATAAACACAAGAATACCAACCACATAGCTTGCCACGGAAATCACGATTCCGAGACGGTCAAACTGCTCATCAAGAGGAGTCTTGACATTATCCGTTATCTGTGCGGCTGTGAAGACCTTTCCGTTCTCTGTCATATCACCTACGGCAAAGACACGACACACACAATGGCCTTCCATTACCTTTGTACCACGCATCACATGATTGGAAGGGAAGGTTGCATTAGCATCAAATTCGTCTTTATTGATGGTCTTATGGCATATAGGCTCACCTGTAAGTGTTGACTCGTCAATACTTAGCGAGGCAGCCTCAAGGAGTTCACAATCAGCTGGTACTTCCTCACCCGTGGAAAGCATAAGGATATCACCTACTACAACATCACGACGAGGTATTGCAACAACCTTCTCCTTACCGTTTATAGAACGGAGAGCCTTAACAGGCTCATCATCATTCACCTGATTGAGGATATCAAACTCACGATTTGCCTTTACCTCAAAATAGAACGAAATACCCGTAGCGAGAATAATCGCCATAATAATACCTGCTGGCTCAAAGAACACCTTTGCATCATACGAAGCCTCAAGCCCTAGCCAGCCGAAATATTCGGAGAACGAGATGAAAGTAGATAGAAGGGCGGCTATCTCAAGGATGAAGACAAGGCTATCGCCATTCTCCCACCCTGGGATGAGATGACCTAAAGGACCAGTAAGAGTCTGGACGAATTGTTTCCAGAGAGATTCCTTCTCTGGAGGCGTAAGTATGTTGACGCCGTGCTCCTTGCGAGACGCGACGACCTGAGATTCATTAAGAACTGAGTATTTCATTTCGTTTGCAAAATTACTACTTATTATAAAAAGGAGAAAAATAAAAAACTTAAAAATGATGAAACCGAGGAAAATAAGGGGTAAAAAGGAAGTTTTTGCGCGTTTTTCTTTGTCAATTCGGGAAATATTAGTACCTTTGCAGCCAAATGTTCAGTTTAGAAACCCTAAAGATTGACTTAAAATCACTCAACGACAGCCCTTTAGAGCTGAATTGGGAACTTTGCGACGACTATTTCGAAGCACTTGAAGATGCAGAGATAAGGAGTGGCAAGGTTGCTGTTTGTGTGTCTTTGCAGAAGACAGCCGACAGTTTTGCACTTAGCATCAAGTCAGAGGGCTTCGTCATTGTGACCTGTGACAGATGTCTTGACGATATGGAGCAACCTATTTCTCAGGAGTCACAGTTCATCGTGAAACTTGGCATTGAAGACAGCGAAGACGATGAAGTCATTATCGTGGACGAGAACGAAGGAATACTCGACCTCGCATGGCTCATCTATGAATCAATAGCTCTGGCGGTACCCATTAAGCACGTACATGCACCTGGTAAATGCAATGCTGCGATGACGGAAAAGCTCAATGAGCTGTCAGCCACCCGAAGTGGTGATGAGACCGAAAGTAAAGCCGTTGATCCACGCTGGGCAAAGCTGGCCGAACTCAAGCTCGGCAAATGATAATTGACAATTGATAATTGACAATTAAAAGGCTTGCCAACCATCAAAACAAAAACATCAAATTTATTAAAACTTTTTAAAACAAAATGGCACATCCAAAAAGAAGACAGTCAAAGACTCGTACACTCAAGCGTAGAACTCACGACGGAGCAGTAGCACCTACATTGGCAGTTTGCCCTAACTGTGGCGCATACTATGTTTACCACACTGTTTGCCCAACTTGCGGTATGTATCGTGGTAAGGTTGCTATCGTGAAGGAAGAAGAAGTTGCTGAGTAACTTTCATAATATATAATGGAAAAAATCAATGCTGTAATCACTGGTATTGGCGGATACGTACCTGACTACATCCTCAACAACGAGGAGTTGTCTCGTATGGTTGACACCAGTGACGAGTGGATTACGACCCGCGTAGGCATCAAAGAGCGTCGCATCCTCACAGAGGAAGGTCTCGGCTCAAGTTACATGGCTCGCAAGGCCGCTAAGCAGCTGTTACAGAAGACTGGTGTAGATGTTGACACTATCGACTGCGTCATCGTCGCATCAACAACTCCTGACTATCGTTTCCCTTCAAATGCCTCTATCGTAATAGGTAAGCTCGGCATCAAGAACGCTCACGGTTTCGACGTAAGCTGTGCTTGCTGCGGTTTCCTTTACACAGTGGATATGGCTTGCGCATTCGTGCAATCTGGCCGTTACAAGAGAGTAATGGTTATTGCCAGCGAGAAGATGTCATCAATGGTTGACTATCAGGATCGTCAGACTTGCGTACTCTTCGGTGATGGCGCTGCAGCAGTAATGGTCGAGGCTACAACAGAGGAAGGTGTTGGTTTCCAGGATTCATTCCTCCGTACAGACGGTCAGGGACTTCCATTCCTTCACATGAAGGCTGGCGGCTCTGTATGCCCGGCATCCCACTACACAGTTGATCATCGTATGCACTACATCTATCAGGAAGGTAGAACTGTATATAAGTACGCTGTGACAAGCATGTCAAACGACGTGAAGGAGATAATGCAGCGCAACAACCTTACTGAGGCTGACGTAAACTGGGTTATCCCTCACGAGGCAAATCTGCGCATCATTGAGGCTGTGACAAAGCGTCTCGATATTCCTATGGAGAAAGTGATGATAAACATTGAGCGCTATGGTAACACAAGTGCTGCAAGTATCGCATTGGCTCTCTGGGACTTCGAGAAGAAGCTTAAGAAGGGCGACAACATCATCCTTACAGCATTCGGTGCAGGCTTCGTTCACGGAGCTTCATTCCTGAAGTGGGGATACGATCCACAATAAAACGAAAAGTGAATAGTGAAAAGTGAAGAATTCAAGTTGGTATTCTTCGTGAATTCATACAAAATCAGATTCTTCACTTTAAATTCATAACTCTTCACTAAAAAATACAAGACGCATCCATTATTCTTACAACAAGGCTGATGGATGCGTTTTTCAGCTTTTTAATAATGCACAAAGCAGGATTTGTAAACATAGTAGGCAACCCAAACGTAGGTAAATCCACTCTGATGAATCAGCTAGTGGGTGAAAGACTTAGTATCGCTACCTTCAAGGCGCAGACAACGCGCCACCGCATAATGGGTATCGTAAACACAGAGGATATGCAGATAGTATTCTCCGATACCCCGGGCGTACTCAAGCCTAACTACAAGCTACAGGAGTCAATGCTCGCCTTCTCGGAGTCGGCACTAACAGACGCAGACGTACTGCTCTATGTTACCGATGTCATAGAAGACCCGGAGAAGAACAAGGACTTCCTCGACAAAGTAGCAAAAATGTCGATTCCTGTCATCTTGCTTATCAACAAGATGGATGCTTTGGCAGAACTTGCTAAAGATGGCAAGAATCCAACAGAGAAATTAGGTGAGATAGTTGAGCGTTGGCATGGTCTGCTTCCAAAGGCAGAGATTCTTCCAATCTCGGCAAAGAACAAGTTCGGCGTTGACATTCTTCTCAAGCGCATACACGAACTCCTTCCAGAATCTCCAGCATTCTTCGACAAGGATCAGCTTACCGACAAACCTGCACGTTTCTTCGTATCAGAAATCATCCGCGAGAAGATTCTGCTCTACTACGACAAGGAGATCCCTTATTCCGTAGAGGTGAGATGCGAGGCATTCAAGGAAACAGCAAAACAAATCCACATCAGCGCCGTGATCTATGTGGAAAGAGATTCCCAGAAAGGAATCATCATCGGACATCAGGGCGTTGCAATCAAGAAGGTGAATACCGAGGCACGCAAGGCTCTTGAGAAGTTCTTCGACAAGCACGTCTTCCTCGAAACCTTCGTGAAAGTAGACAAAGACTGGAGAAGCAACCAGAAGGAACTGGATAGCTTCGGATATAATCCAGAATAGTAAATATTATTAACCCCAGAGTAATATAAACCCAGTTTTATTACTGAGCAAAAATTGAACCCCTAAAGGAGGGGAAATGAAAAATGGGAAATCTCGTAGCAATAGTTGGACGCCCGAATGTGGGTAAGTCAACTCTTTTCAACAGACTGACACAGACTCGTCAGGCTATCGTAAGTGATGTAGCAGGCACTACACGTGACCGCCAATATGGCAAGTGTGAATGGTGCGGCAAGGAATTCTCAGTCGTTGACACTGGCGGTTGGGTAGTAAACTCTGACGACATCTTCGAAGATGCAATACGTCAGCAGGTACTCATCGCAACAGAGGAAGCTGACCTCGTGCTCTTCCTCGTCGATGTCCAGACAGGCGTAACCGACCTCGACACCGATGTGGCTGAAATTCTTCGCAGGACAAAGCTTCCTGTCATTCTCGTAAGCAACAAGACTGACAACACCAATCAGCAGTACTATGCCGCTGAGTTCTATGCCCTCGGTCTCGGCGATCCTTTCTGTATAAGCGCCGCAACAGGTAGCGGAACTGGCGACCTTCTCGATGAGGTTCTGAAGAAACTCCCTGATGCTAGTCCAGACGACATCGACACAAACATTCCACGTTTCGCCGTTGTAGGCCGTCCTAATGCAGGAAAGTCAAGTCTTATAAACGCTTTTATAGGCGAGGAGCGTAACATTGTGACAGATATTGCAGGCACTACACGCGACTCTATCTATACACGCTATGACAAGTTCGGTTTCGACTTCTACCTCGTTGATACGGCAGGTATCCGTCGTAAGAACAAGGTAACAGAAGACCTTGAATTCTATAGCGTTATGCGTTCTATACGCGCCATAGAGAACTCTGACGTTTGTATCCTTATGATTGATGCAACACGCGGTATCGAGGCACAGGACATGAACATCTTCCAGTTGATACAAAAGAACAACAAATCCCTCGTTGTCGTTGTAAACAAATGGGATTTGGTGCAGGAGAAGTCACAAAAGGTTATCGACACCTTCGAGAATGCCATCCGAAACCGTATGGCTCCATTCACCGATTTCCCTATCATCTTCGCATCAGCCCTCACAAAGCAGCGTATCTTCAAGGTTCTCGAGACTGCCAAGCAGGTATATCTCAACCGCAAGGCAAAGATTGGCACATCGAAGCTCAATGAGGTCATGCTTCCTCTTATCGAGGCATACCCTCCACAGTCTGTCAAGGGCAAGTACATCAAGATCAAATACTGCAACCAGATTCCTGACACCCAGATTCCAAGCTTCGTGTTCTATGCAAACCTCCCTCAGTACATCCGCGAGAACTATCGCCGATTCCTCGAGAACAAGATTCGCGAGAACTGGACTCTGACAGGCACACCTATTAATATATTTATTAGGCAAAAATAAAAGACCCACCCCCTTACCCCCTCCCGTAAAGGGAGGGGAGTAGATACACTTTTCAAATCATGGGGAAAGTCTTACATACGAATAAAAGTATGATATTTAGTATGACAAAATATATTCGTAATATAGCAAACTCTCTTAGGGATAGATACAATCTACTCCCCTCCATTTATGGGAAGGGTCTGGGGGTGGGTCTTTTCCTCACCCTCTCCCTCTTCTCCTGCAAAGAGGAGAACTCCAACCATGCTGACCTTGCGGCAGAGACTGCAAAGGTATATTACGAGCAGTTGCTAAACGGCGACATCGCAGCCTTCGTTGACGGCACGGTGATGCACGTCGATGTAGTGCCAACATATCGTGAGCAACTCGAAACAAATATGAAGATGTTCCTCGGACAGCAGGAACGTGAACATAAGGGCATCAAGTCAGTGAAGAAAGTGAAAGGCACGCTCACCTGCCCTACCGATGCGGAAGGCCAGCCAAAAGACACGGCGCACCTCTCTGCAAACGCATTCCTTATATTCAACTACGGTGATAACACAAGCGAACAGGTAGTAGTGCCTATGGTCAGGGTTAACGGCACATGGATGATGCGATAACAACGCTCACCCTCTCTAACCCCTAACCTCTCCACTCTAACCTCTCGCTCCCCTAACCTCAAGACCTAAATTATGAAGAAACTAACTGCACTTCTAACTATGCTCGGGCTGACTACCACCCTTTGCGCAGCAGAAAAAAACATAAAGGTGAAGGCAACAAACCCTTCACTAAAACCCAGATCGGCAGTACCCGTCGTCATAAAACTTGACAGCGAGACCACCATGGCCGTTGTCAAACGAGGCAGCTACGAGATTCCATGTCAGCTCGACGACCTCAACGATGACGGCATAAACGATGAACTGTCATTCCTTACCGACATGGCAGCCGGCGAGACACAGGAGTTCACCGTCACCCTTTCCTCCGACGGCACTCCAAAGAACTACCCTAACCGCACATACGGATACATCGGCATCCGCGACAGAAGTGAGAAAGAGCCTAAACATCAGAGAATCAATTCCGTGACCTTCCCGAAGGACACCAATCCATACAACTACATCTACCCTCACGGCGCTGTGATGGAGAATGACATGATAGGCTTCCGCGTATATTGCGACCATCGCCAGTCTATCGACCTCTACGGACATCGCCACCGTAAGATGGATATTGCCGAGACTGGTTTCTACACCACCCCACTCCAACGCCTTCAGGGCTATGGCGAGGATGTGCTCTATACCGGCAGCACCTACGGATGCGGCGCCTTGCATGGATGGGACGGCAAGAACGCCATCATGTTCGAGAACGTGCGCAACACCACACAGACGATAGTATGCGAAGGTCCCGTACGCACCATCGTGGATATAACAAACAAAGCGTGGCGACCAACTCCCGACTGCAAGCCTGTGGATATCGTGACACGCTACATCCTATACTACGGACATCGTGACGTGGAGGTTCAGGTGAAGTTCTCGCGTCCCGTGCCCGACCTCCAACTCTCCACAGGCATCGTCGATATAGTGGAGGGAAGCGAGGAGTTCAGCGACAAGGCAGGACTTCGTGGCGATTGGGGCAGGGCATGTGCCGGAAACAACCCGAAGGTGTATGACACCATAACCGTAGGCCTCGGCATCTACGTCCCCCCTGTCTATTACAAGAGCGATGCCCACTACACAGACGGCAAGCCACGCCTCCCTAATCAGGCATACGTTCAGGTAGTAGGCACAAAGACAGACTCGCTCCACTATTGGTTCACCGCCACCTCCCATATCGAATCCTTCGGATTCAGCAATAAGGATGCATGGTTTGAGTGGCTAAAGAAATGGAAAGAAGAATTGGTTTTTCCAATTCTAATTAATAAAGAATAATGAATAATTAATAATTGAATTACCAACCTGCCTTTTCGCACTCCGGCTCCCTCCCTACGGGGGAGGGCGGGGGGAGAGGCCGATTATACTTTTCCTATGGAATCAATATTCTCTTACATCATCGGCCTTGGTGCCGCAGTAATGATGCCTGTCATCTTCACCATCCTCGGAGTATGCATCGGCATCAAGTTCTCAAAAGCCCTGAAGAGCGGACTGTACGTAGGTGTCGGCTTCGTCGGACTCGGAGTAATCACCGGTCTGCTGACCTCCAGTCTCGGACCTGCGCTCGGACAGGTAGTGGATATCTACAACCTCAAGCTCGACGTCTTCGACATGGGATGGCCAGCTGCCGCATCCGTGGCATACAACACCACCGTGGGCGCATTCATCATCCCTGTATGCCTCGGCGTCAACCTCCTGCTCCTGTTCACAGGCTTCACACGCACGGTCAACATCGACCTATGGAACTACTGGCACTTCGCCTTCATCGGAGCCGTAATCTATTTCCTAACCGACAGCATCATGTGGGGCTTCTTCGCCGCCATCATCTGCTATATCATCACCCTCGTACTTGCAGACATGACGGCAAAGAAATTCCAGAAGTTCTACCCCGGCATGGAAGGAATATCCATCCCACAGCCTTTCTGTCAGGGTTTCACGCCTATCGCCATAGGCATAGGTAAGGTGCTCGACCGTATTCCGGGCTTCGACAAGCTCAACATCGATGCTGAGGGTATGAAGAAGAAATTCGGCATCTTCGGCGAACCTCTCTTCCTCGGTGTCATCATCGGCATCATCATCGGATGCCTTGCCTGCAAGGATTCTCAGGAACTCATCGACAACATCCCTGCCACCCTCGGACTCGGCATCAAGATGGGTGCCGTCATGGAGCTTATCCCTCGCATAACAGGTCTCTTCATCGAAGGTCTCAAGCCAATATCTGAATCCACACGCGAGCTTATAGCGAAGAAATTCGGCGCTGACAAGGAGTTCTACATCGGCATGTCCCCTGCCCTCGTCATCGGACACCCTACAACCCTCATCGTGTCCCTGCTGCTCATCCCTGTCACCCTCGTCCTCGCCGTCATACTCCCAGGCAACCAGTTCCTGCCATTGGCATCCCTTGCCGGAATGTTCTACGTCTTCGTAATGGTACTCCCCTACACCAACGGCAACGTGGTGAAGTCATTCATCGTGGGACTCGTAGTCATCGCAGCCGGACTCTATTTCGTCACCCTGATGTCAGAGAACTTCACCTCCGCTGCGCAGGCAGTATCAGCAGCACATCCCGACGACAAGGCAGTACAGGTGCCAGAAGGCTTCAGCGCCGGCTCCCTCGACTTCGCCTCATCCCCAATCGCCTTTCTCATCTATGCCTGCATGAAGTACGTCTTCACATGGATTGGTGCAGCGATACTCACCGTTCTCACAGCGGGATTGCTTATTTGGAATAAGAAGACCCACCCCCTCACCCCTCCCGTAAATGGAGGGGAGTAGTTACTACTATTCCTACAAATGGGTGGATCAAGATAATTGATAACTGAAATAATAACAATAAAAAAATGCCCTAATACCCTCAAGACAGAAATACTATCTACTCCCCTCCCTTTACGGGAGGGGTCTGGGGGTGGGTCTTTTACTATGCACAAATCACTATTCACTCTTGCCCTTGCTTGGTTTTGCATGGGCATCAACGCACAGGAAGCTGACCGCTACGTAGGCTATCAGCATGTAAAGTTCCAGACCGCTTGTCATCCTAAGGATGTCAAGGGCTATGACACAAAGACTCTCCGTGAGCGTTTCGTCATGGAGAAGGTAATGGAAGCTGACTCCATCCTTCTTACCTACTCCCACTACGACCGCTTCATCTTCGGCGGTGCCATGCCTGTGGAGAAGACCCTGAAGCTCGAGAACTTCTGGGAGCTCGGTCTCGATGTTGACAAGACCATCCCTGAGAAGTATTTCATGTATAATCGTGAACTCGGCGTGGTGAACTGCGGACTGGGCGAAGGCGTTGTCATCGTTGATGGCAAGGAGTACCCACTACAGCCAAAGGAGGCTCTCTATATCGGACGCGGACACATTGGCAAGGACAAGAAGGGCAACTCCATCGACGAGAACAAGTCTGTTGAGTTCCGTTCCAAAGACCCAAAGAACCCAGCCAAGTTCTATCTCAACTCTGCCACCGCACATCAGCACTACAAGACACAGTGGATCACCCTCGACGGTCGCAAGGGCTCTCTCAAGGCTGCCGTATGGGGACCTGTAGGCTCTGTTGAGGAAGCTAACTCACGCACGGTGTATAAGCTCATCGTAAACGACGTACTCGAGGAAGGCCCATGTCAGCTCCAGCTCGGTCTCACACAGCTCAACCCGGGAGCCGTATGGAACACCATGCCACCTCACACCCACGGCCGCCGCATCGAGGCATACTATTACTTCAACCTCCCCGACGGACAGACCATCTCACACGTGATGGGCGAGCCACAGGAGAGCCGTGCCGTATGGCTTCACAACGAACAGGCAATCATGAGTCCGGAATGGTCAATGCACGCAGCAGCCGGCACCTACTACTACACCTTCATCTGGGGTATGGCAGGCGAGAACCTCTACTATAACGACAAGGATAATATTCCGGTGATAGATATCCGTTAAAGACCCCTTCCCGCCCTCCGGTCATCCTTCCCCGTGGAGGGGCAGGAGGAGGTTAGTAATTACGATTAATAATGCCGCTTATGGAGCAATCCATAAGCGGCATTTCCTTTGCGCCCCACACTAACCTCTTAACTCTACCCCTTTAACTCTAACCTCTCCACTCTAACCCCTTAAAAACGCTCCTTCCCCTCTCTTATTGCATTCCTCCCACAATATTTTTGTCTTTTTGAATAAATCTCAAATCCGATGCAATATCCACGGGAAACAGCGTTATAACAGCAAGTTAAACCTATAAAAACTTAGATTATAACAATGAAGAAGACAATCATCACCATCATGCTCGCCATCATAAGTATGGCGACATTCGCACAGAAAGAACCTGGTACCCTCACCTTCTACCCACGTGTAGGAGTCAATTTCTCAACATTCTCAGATGGCAGAATCTATCATCTTGACGAAAGCTATACAGAAAGCGATTTCAAACCCGGACTTGTCATAGGAGCAGAATTAGAATACCAGCTCAGCAATCAATTTGCCCTTGGCGTAGGCGCGTTATACAGTCAGCAGGGTGAACAATACGATCTGCCGAGCGGATACACAGAAAATGACAAGACGAAATACGAGACCATCAACATACCGTTGCTTGCAATCTTCAAAACTCACTTCGGACTATCAGTAAAAGGCGGTCTCCAACCCGAGTTCACCATCAACAATCCCGACTTCAAGGCAAAGAAGGTAAACCTCTCCCTCCCCCTCGGTCTGTCCTACGAATACAAGAACCTCAGTCTCGACCTCCGATACAACCTCGGGCTCACAAATGTCTGGGATTATGTAAATTCCACAGAAAAGAACCGCACCATTATGATCACCCTCGGATATGGAGTGGAGCTTTAAAACACCGAAGGTGCGATACTTATTATATGTATCGCACCTTCAGCGTTATAATTTACTGGTCTTATTTATAATTTACCTTTCCAATTATTCATTATTAATTACAATAGGTTCTCCCCACTCACTATCCACCATCACAGCGGCATCTGCGCCATCCGCCTGGAAGAAAGAGCCAGTAACCGATGTCTTGGAATTAATCCTCATCTGAATTCCCTCGATATTGCGAGTAAGCACAAGCTCGTCAGAAGAATTATAGAATTCAAACTTCGCATCAATAGTCGTCTCAACGGCTGGAAGGAACACGTGGCTGTACACATTCGACATAACGCCCGCACTCGATTTCCAATTGCTGATATTCACCATCGACGTGGTATAAGTCGTAGCATCCGCACCAATCTGATTCCTAAGATCATATTTTGAGCTGACACCCGTCAGAAAGACTTTGAACTTCGTCACCTCCGCAGGAACCACATCCGTAGAGGTGAAGTTCACCATAGCCACACAGCGCGTCAGCTTACAGCTCACCGCCTTACGCTTATTCTTCGTAATCACAACCTCATCACTATAGCTGAAACTATCCGTTACGTGATTGTTAAATCCCTGAATACTGCCATCTGTACCCACAGAGATAGGATTCCCGTTCTTCTCATTATGCGCAAACACCATCAAACGGTAAGTGCCAGGCTCAAGGTTCACCGAAAGCGTACCAAACGAGTTTCCGCCTCCGTTTATCTGCTCCGAGTTATGCACTATCGTCTCACCTTTCATTATGACATACTGCACCCTATTGGCACATTCTGCCAGAGGCACAGACGAACCACGTGTCATCTCACTCTGTATCTGAGAGAAAGAGCAAGACACATACAGCTCACCCGTTTCCTTTGCTGTTATTTCAGTATCATCACCGTCATCACTATCAATATCTGTCAGTATAGCCTTCTCACAAGAAGAGAACAAGGCACAAGACATTAATGCAGCGACCATCGCAGCAAACGGCATGGAATAATGCCAAAAACGTTTTTTCTTATTCATAGCTTAATATTTTTATTTGATTATATGTATGCTTTATCTGGAGTTAGATTTATGTTTATACTCTTTTGGAAATAAATGCATATAGCAATATCTGCCCCACATTTACAAGCACTCATTTATGACGCGCAAATGCAAAGTTAAACAAAAAAGCGGAAAACAAAATATTTATCTCGGAAAAAAACGCCAAGGAGATACATTTTCACAATATTTGTAATGGAGAGATAGCAAACTGACATCCCTTATTGTTTTTCATGAATGTAGATAAATTCACTAAAATCATTCTTTGCAGTCAGTTATATGTAAGTCCGTTGCAGGTCCGATGTAAGTCCCATGTAACTCCCATTTACCTCCCATCATCCTATAGTTCAGTAACGGAGGAGAAACGGATTAGAAGCGAAGGAGAAGCGGACCTGAGAGGGAAGGGATTATTTGAACACGGAAGACTCAAAAGTAACGAAATTTATCAAATAAATTAATGCGGTATTAATGTGTTATTAATGCGATATTATATGTCTCACTCTGTGAGGAAACATTAATGATCACAAATTTCACGTTAATGTCGCATTAATTTTCGTGATTTCCGAGTACAGTAAAGACATTAATTAAAACACAGATTTTTCTTCTTTCATGTTAAAACTGGGGTTTTTATTTTCAATTTACCGAGGAAAGACTTATTTTTAAGGGTTTTGACAAGCTAAAAATGAAAAAAAATCATGTACATGGAAAAACTGTCCAATATCAATTGCCTGTATATCAGGCAGCTCGGCATAAGTATGACAGTTGGACAGTTTAGTTTTCGATAGAACGACTTTCTATCTTTTTTGTATCTTTCTTTTCTTATAACTATCTTATCATTAATTATTTATAATATATAATATATATAATAATAGAAAAAGAGATAAATGTATTACCCCCAAAATAACTGTCCTAACTGTCCAACTGTCTGCCACGCCCTGCCCCAGAAAGACTACTTCCCTACAAGGCCTTTTATACCCTCGCGTAACTCTTCACATACCTCAGCAGTAGTGCTCTCGCTATCTCAAATCCATACAATGGCACAAAAATCATCAAAATTTACCTCTCGCAGATGTCGCTTGGGATTAGTGAGACTATCAATCCGATACCATCATCGTCTACACGAACATTTACATCCTACCAATCTGTAATTGGTCTAATTCACGTAACATATTAAAAAGAGGACATCTCTTGCGAAATGCCCTCATCAATAGTTTTATCAATTACTTGACGCCTGTGAGTTTGAGGATTGCCTTGGCGTTGTCATCGCCCTCTGAGGCTTTCTTGCGTATCTTGGCGAGGATGTCCTTACCGCCTTTCTCGTTGGCTATGGCTTTCTTGAACCATGAGGCTGCCTTCTTCTGGTCGGCTGTGATGCCCTTGCCTTTCATATAGCACTTGCCTAACTGATACTGCGCGTCGGCATTGTCGCCCTGCGCCGCCTTGGCGAAGTATTCCGCTGCTTTCTTTGGATCCTTTGCCGTTCCGATGCCGTCCTTGTAGCACATGCCTAAGGCGTACTGTCCCTTTGGATAGTCCTTGAGCGCCGACTTGGTGTACCATTGGAATGCGAGTGCCTCATCCTTGGCTACTCCACGTCCTTTCTCGTAGCATCGTCCCAGACGATACTGCGCCTTCTTGTGTCCTTTCTCTGCTGCTACCTTCAGCTTCGGGAATGCCTGGTCGTAGTTCTTTGCCTCGTAGAGTGCCTTGCCTTCCTTGAAAAGCTGGTTGACGTTTTGGGCGTTTGTCCCCATACTTACCATCATCATTAGTATGGTGACAAATGCCAATTGATAATTGACAATTGAAAATTGAAAATTTTTCAGAGAGTTGGTATTAATTGCTATTGACATGATGACGATATTTTAAGATTAGAAATTTGTTTAAGACTTATTTATATTTTTATCAAGAATTAGAGAAGGAGAGAATTTCTTCTTTTTGAATTAATGCGAAAGAGAGAAGGTTTGCTACTTGCGTAGCATTGGGAATCCCGAGGATTTCTCTTTTTCTCTAATTCTTGATTACTTAATAGCTGATGTTCACATTTTTCTTGGTGATGGTGGCGACGGCGGGGTTGCCTGTGACGGTGACGCAATGGTCGAGGCGGTCGGAGTCGGAGGTGGAGTCGTCGCCGTAGCCGCTATCGCAAGCCCAGCTCTTGCTTACCTTTGCGGAGAAGGTGCCTCCGCTTATGTTGATGCCTGTCATTGCCTTGATGGCCTTTGGCTTGCCCTCTTCGTTGTCGCCTGTGGTGGTGGCTGTGAGGGTGCCTCCGCTGAAGTCAACCTTGCCGGAGGTGTTGATGCCCTTGCCTCCATCGCCGCTGCTTGTCATGGTGAGGGTGCCACCCGTCATGGTGAAGTCACGGTCGCACTTGATGCATGCTGCGCTGCTGTAGTCGTCTTCTTCCTCGTCGTACACGCAGTCGCCGCTTGTGGTGATGGTGGTGGTGCCGCCTGTGATGACGACTACGGAGTCGGACTTGATGCCTCGCGCTGCATCGGCTGTGACGTCGATGCCGATGGTTCCGTTATTGATCCATAGACCGTCGTTGACCTTGATGCCTGTGCCTGTGGATGTCTTGACGTTGAGGGTAATGTTGTCCTCGATGATGATATAGTCATCGGAGGCGATGGCATGGCGGCAGTTGCCTGTGACGTTGAGGGTGCCGTTGCCCATGAGGTATATCTGTCCCTCGCTGAAGAGTGCGCCTTTCTGTGATACCGCCTCGCCTGAGGTGTTGGTGAGTGTAGCGTATGTGGTGCCGTCGGTGAGGGTGTTGACGGTGCCGGTGTTCACATAGAGGTAGAGTCCTTTCTTGCACTGGTTGTTGATGGCAGGGCCGTTGGCGTTGTTAAGTGTGACGCCGTTGAGCTGTATGCCGTATTTCTTCCCGCGCCATACGAGCAATGAGCCGTTGTCGCTGCTACCGCTGAGCACGAGGAGGAGGGAGTCGGTATCGGTGGCGGTGTTCACGGTGACGTGGGCACCGTCGGTTGTGACGAAGCCTTTGTCGTCACCTGTGACGGTGACGGCGTTGCCGTTGTAGGCTATGGAGATGGTATGGATGGTGGAGACGGGAGGCGTATCTCCTCCGCCCTGCTCCATATAGTCGCTGAAGTCGGAGTCGTCGTTCTGACAAGCCACAAGAAGCAATAGCGACAGCATGACAAACAAAAAACAGAGGCCTCTCCCCCCGCCCTCCCCCGTAGGGAGGGAGCCGGAGTGCGAATGGGTTGCGACTTTATGTTTTAGTGAGAATATTTTCATTTGCAATATATTTATGGTCTCTCTTTTTAAAGAGGGAGCCGGAATGCGTAATACTAATTAAAATTAATAGCTATATAACTAAATGCCTTTCGCGCTCCAGCTCCCTCCCTACGGGGGAGGGCGGGGGGAGAGGCCGATTCTTCTTAGAAACTGAACTTATACCCGGCGCCGAGATAGTGCATATCGGGGTCGTAGTCGTCGGAGGAGACGTTGTGCATGTCCTGGAAGCGGTAGAAGACGGAGAAGGTGTGGTGCTTGGTGATGTTGAAATCGGTGCCAAGGGTGTAGCGCACCTTCTCTATTGCCATGGAGTTGTATAGCTCTACGCTTGCGAAGGGTGTCAGGAGGGCGTGTTTCTTGTCGTATTCCACTTGCAGACGGGAGCGCAGCTGGCTCTTGCCCTTGGATGCGCGTACCTTGTCTTCCCACCCGAATTTCTCTTCATTGAAATTGAAGCGCCCTATGGTTTTCTCAGGACGGTAGGTGTATTGCCAACGCTCGCGCAGGGAGATGCGGATATTGTTGCTGAACTTATACGATCCTGTTGCCGATAGGCTGAAGCGATGTCGGATGCCCCAGTATGACGGACGCCATTTCTTCGGGATGCCGCTTGTTTGAAAGCTTACGTCCTCGCGGAAATTGGTGTTGAGGAGTGTGTAGCCGGCTCCGAGCTTCAGGTTCTTTATGGGTTTGTACTCGCCTCCGATGCCGATGCTCCAACGGTCCATGGTCTTGAAATCGTTGCGCGTGCGCATATCGGCATCAAGGGCGACGCTGAACTTCTTCGAGAGTTTCTTCTCAGCCTCGGCTTCGAGAAGGAGTCCCGACTCACTCTGCGCCAGCGATGCAAGGCTCTGTGCCATCATTGCCAGTATCAGTAGTGGTTTATACATTCTCATATTCGGAGTCCTTGATCTTTAGCTTGTTATTGATGTCCTTGTCGTCGGTGCCTTCGTAATATACGCGCAGCACCGCCATGTCGCGGAGGAAGTCAACAGCTCCTACCTTTACGTCGATGACCTTCAATCCTAGACGTTCCTCAAGGTCGGCTATGAGCTTGTCGCGGTTCTCGGGCTTGATGAACTCGATGCGATCGTACTGCACTACCTTTGAAGCCTCGTTTTTCAGCACCTTTTCGAAGATGACGATGCCGATGAAGACGATAACGTCGATGACGATGAGTTCAGCCAGCGGAGTGCCGAGAATCTTTCCCTCGCTGTCAACACCGAGGGAAACAGCCATGGCATGCACTACGGAAAGGCAGACCACGACGAAGAGGTATGTCATCTCGCGCACCGGCATGGTGTCGGTGCGGTATCGCATGATGGAGAAGATGCCGAAGAGTCCGAGTCCCACGCCCATAGTGGCCTTGCCTCGGTCCATGCCCATCATGAGATAGACGAGGAAGAAGATGGCGATGGAGATGATGACGAAGGTGAAGTAGAAGTCGCGTCGGTGTGACTTCCTGAAGTAGAGAAAGTGGACTATGCTCCAATTCACTACCATACAGACAACAAACCTGATAAGGGTGTCGTAGAAACCTATTGAAAATAATTCTTGCATTATGATTTAGTTGTATAGATGTTATTATTTAGGAATTAATTATTTTATTTACCTCGATTAATTTCGGCTTAAAACGATGTACTTGCAGGTCGGGATTGGTGAGTGCCGAGCCCATGCAGTATTTTGAGAAGCCATGCGGATGTATGCGCAGGCATCGTAGCATTTCGAGAACGGGCGAGGGCTGTAGTCCGTCGCGTTTCAGTTCGATGATCACCAGATTGCCCATGTCCCGGTCTATTCCGCTCACAAGGTTGTGGAAGCACAGGTTAGAGTCGATTGTAAGGCGCTCTGTCTTGGCTTTGTTCACCAGCGTGATGCGTGTGAAGTGGTTGTTGAGCGCGGGTTGCAGAGAGTCAACGCTATAGCGGAGGTTCTTGCCCAGGAAGTCGCGTTTCTCCTGCTGTGCCACATCCATGTCCTTGACCTCGATGCGTTTCTTCTTCGTGCGTCCGTGGTTGTTCTTTGTCTTCACCTCCATGAACTGAAGTCCGCTGATGCAGTAGGTGCGGAATCGGATTTTCTGTCGATTGACATGGTTCCACTGATGGTGATTGTACATATCAAACTGCTTGGTGTCGAAATATGTAGTGTCGTATTCAAGGTTACGCTCACCGTCAATCTCCTGCACGTAGTAGTCATGCTGCGCCATCTGCAATAGCTGCTGCAGACGCTCGGTAGTGGTGACGAACTTCGTATCGGTACGGTTCATCAGCTTCACGCCCGCCATCTGTTCCAGGGAGATCGGTTCAAACAGTTTTATCACTTCTGTCATGTTTTGTTAGTCGAATAATATAAGGACCCCTTGGAGGGTCCTTTGGATTTGCGAGGCAAAGATAACAATTATTTCTCAGAATGCAATAATTTTTCAGCGATTTTATCAAGGGAAGGGGAATTTTTTATGCAAAACAGGCATAAAGACGGAAACAGCCCCGCAGAAAATGACGGGGCTGCTTCAATATCGCGAGGGCTATAGCCTTACGCTGGATATATCAATAAGATTATTTACGATGGCGTAGATAGTGAGACCTGCAGGGGAGTGTATCTGCAGCTTTCGCGCGATGTTGCGACGATGGGTAATGACGGTGTTGATGGAGATATACAGATGGTCGGCAATCTCTTTGTTGCTCATGCCCTGCACCATTGCCACGATGACATCCTTCTCGCGCTCGGATAATGCTTCTGAAGCATCAGGGTTGCGCCCAATCATGCTTGATATCTTCATTGACACCTCGTCGGTCTTTGACTGTTTCTCAAGGTGTCGGATGGCAGGGACGAAGATCTCGTCCTCAACCTGAGAATGGAGTTGCAGCCATTCCTCATTATTATATATGTTATAAAGGCATGCGGTGAGCTGATTGTTGCGCAGCGCATTTCCCGGCAGGTACTTGATGATGATGTTCTTGAGTTCCTTGAGTTTCTCGGAGGTATCGCCATGATGCTTTGAGAAGGTGTCGGTGTTGTAGCCTTCGATGGTCTCGCCACGAAGAAGAGCCTCAACGTAAGGGAAGAGTGCCTTTTCCTCGTACTTCATGTGCTGATGTATGGACTTGGCATAGTCATCATACAGACGCAGGATGAGTCGGGCGAGGTTATCGTTCTCATCAAGGGCAGCCACAAGTGCGGAACGAATGAAAGGCAGTTGGAATTCTAGGTAGTATTCGTGGGATGCCTTCAGGTATTTCAGCAATGTAGGCACGGAGAGTTTCGCCTCATCCTCGGGGGTGCGATAACCGTTGAGGGCAAGGTTTACCACAGCGAGGAAGGTGTAGGTGTCAACATTCTGCATCTCACATACCTCACGCACGGATTTGTCGCCAAAGCCAAGACTGATGCCGAAAGCACCGAGGCTCTGGAGCACGCTGTAATTGTCGCGAATCAGGGATATCATGCGATCCTCCGGTTCATAAAGCTTCATCTTCTTCATCGCTTCATTTACTTTATAGATAGCCGACCTCGGCTATCTTAATTTCCGAGTGCAAAATTAACAACTTTTTACGAAATACACAATAATAAGAAGTAGGTATTAATCTGAGGTTTTTGCATTTTTAACAACTTTGGATACCTAATAATGATTAGCGGATACCTAATTATGAGGAGGGGTGATGTGATTTTTCGAGAGAAAAAGCATAACTTTTGAGTATTGCAAGGGTGAGGGAAAGGTTGTAATTTTGCACTCGCAAAGAAGCCTACCCCGACCCTCCCAAAGGGAGGGGGATAGTAAGGCAGTAATAAAATAATATATGAAAAGAATTATTGCAGCGATGGCAGCTATGTGCTGCATTGCAAATGCAAATGCTCAAGAGAGTAAGGATAGCGAAACAGTTCAGGATGTATATCCCTATAACACATTTGAGAAATGGCGCATTGGCGGCTATGGAGAGATGGTTGCATCGTTTAAGGACTATGGCTCTAACCGTTTCTTTGGTCATTCAAATGGTAATGTGAAAGAGAACCGCAGCACGATATCCATTCCACGTGCCACAATAGCAGGTGACTATAAATTCAACTCTAAGTGGATTTTCGGTTTGGAGGTGGAGTTTGAGTCTGGCGGTGTAGGTACAGCATACGAACTTGAGAACACGGAGAACGGTGAGTATGAGACAGAGATAGAGAAAGGTGGTGAGGTGGCTCTGGAGCAGATGCATCTCACACGTCTGATAAACCGAGCATTCAACGTAAGGGTTGGTCACATGGTAGTGCCTGTAGGTCTTACAAACTCACATCATGAGCCTACACAGTTCTTCGGTACTGTGCGTCCGGAAGGCGAGACTTCTATTCTTCCTTGTACATGGCACGAGACAGGTCTTGAGTTTTTCGGCACAATAGGAAAGGGCTATGGAAGGTTCGACTATGAGGCTCAGATTGTGTCAGGTCTCAACGCAAATGGTTTCGACCGCAATTCATGGGCGCGTGGTGCCAAGCAGGGTAAGTTTGAGGAGGATAACTTCACGAATCCGGCATATGTGCTTCGCGTGGATTATAGAGGTGTACCAGGACTTCGCATTGGCGGTAGCATATACTACTGCGCTAATGTAGGTGGCAATGCCGATAAGACACAGACATACGACGGACTTGGAAAGATGCCTGTACGCATATATAACCTCGACGGCCAGTATAAGAACAGATATGTAGAGGCGAGGGCTAACATGATATATGGAAGTCTGACAAACTCTGAGGTTCTATCTTCAAAGAACGGTAAGCTATCAAACAAATCAGGCTATACACGCCTAACACCTGTGGCACACAATGCCGTAAGTTATGGCGGTGAGATAGGTCTGAAGATTGCAGGTCTGGCGCAGAGTGAGAATTGTCCTGATATCATTCCATTCATGAGGTATGAGTACTACAACCCTCAGCAGAATGTGAGAGGCTACTATACTGCAGAGGAACGTCTGAAAACGAGTATGTGGGTGATGGGCGTAAACTGGCGTGCCACATCAGACATAGTTGTAAAGGCAGACTATACCACACGTAAGATAGGTGGTGGAAAATACAACTCCGAGAATGAATTCGCAATAGGAATTGCGTGGACGGGATGGCTGAGGGTCAATTAAAATTGACAATTGATAATTGATAATGAATAATTAATAATTAATTAAATAACAATGAACAAGATTTTCAAAGCTTCAATTTTTGCAGTTGCAGCACTTGCAACAGTGAGTCTTACATCATGTAGCGATGATGATGATGACAAGAAGGACAACACAGTAGATCCATACGAAAATGCACAGGATCTTGATTACAACTCAGAAAATGCTGCGGCATGGGGTAACTATGCAGTAAACGTGGCAAAGCTTCTTAATGATGACTCTCAGGCTCTCTATAATGAGTGGAACAACAGTTTCGCAAAGAGCTTCAAGAACCACGATGCCGCTTCTGGCTATAATTCAGCTGTAGCTTGCGTAGAACAGATCATCGATGGTTGTATCGACATCGCAAATGAGGTTGGTACAGCCAAAATTGGTGAGCCAGTAGATTACTGGAACTCAAACAAGAAGACACAGGCACTCTATGCTGTAGAGTCATGGTATTCATGGCACTCTCGTGATGACTACAAGAACAACATCCTCTCTATTGCAAACTCTCTGCTCGGACAGCCAATTACAGGTTCTCCTGCAAAGTACGACTATAAGACAGCAATGCAACAGGGTGTTCTGACACAGAACTCTGTTATCGTGAAGTGTATGTCAAGTGACAAGCTTCGTGCAGCTTCAATCGTAGTATGGCAGAACGTAGGCAAGGCATGGTCAGCTATCGACGCTATTCCACAGCCATTCCGTAACAACATCGGTTCAAGCGAGGCTGCTGCAGCTATGGATGCTTGTGCAGCACTTGTAACCAGCCTTGAGGAACTCAAAGGTCTTATAAAAGACAACCTCTCAGAGACAGACTGTCAGGCTATCGTAGATCAGTTTGTTGACAAGGTAGCACTTCCAACATACAAGGATCTTGCAGCAAAGAACAAGGCATTGCTCACAGCTGTTCAGGCATTGCAGAAGAATCCTTCAAACTCAACATTCGAGGCAGCATGTGAGGCATGGCTTGCATCACGTCAGCCATGGGAGACATCTGAGGCATTCCTCTTCGGTCCTGTTTCTGAGCTTGGTCTTGACCCTAACATGGACTCATGGCCTTTGGATCAGGCTGGTATCGTACAGGTAATGAAGGAGCAGAAGTGGTCTTCATTCCAGTGGACTGGCGAATACGACGAGGAGAACGAGGCTATCGAGGCAGCACAGTCACTCCGCGGATTCCACACTCTTGAGTACCTCCTTTTCAAGGACGGTAAGGCAAGAACTGTGAAGTAAACGGCCTCTCCCAAAAGGAGGGAGTATAAAAGGTAATAATCACATATCAGAAATAAGAAAAATAGGACTATCCTTCGCGAGATGCGAGGGATAGTCATCTATGTAAATATGAAAACATTCTTGAACTATACATTTGCAATGCTGATGCCGCTTTGTCTGTGGTCTTGTTCTGAGGACACAGAAGGGGTGGACGAATTCCTTGAGGTGCATGCCAACGATCTGACGAAATGGGGATTGTCGGCAGGTACTTCTACTATTTTCTGGGATTCGTCAAAGGCATACGACATTGATGCCGAATGGCTTTCGGGGAAATATGCCACCCGATTCCAACACGGCAACAGACTTTACGATAACGTAACGGATAACTATGGTCCTGTATATGCCGGATATTCATGTGCTTCCTGCCATGCTAATGCCGGAAGAACTAACCCAGGAGTATGGAATCAGATAGGCACAGATGCCGATGGTACACCTGTATATGGCTCCGGCACTAACGGAATGTCGGCAATGCTGATATACGTTGCAAGAAAGAATGGCGTTTTCTTCCAGGACTATGGTCGTGTGCTCCATGACCAGACTATCTACGGAGTAACACCGGAAGGCAAGGTGGAGATACGCTATAACTACGAGAAAGGCACATTCCCCGATGGTGAGCCTTACGAGCTTGCGCACCCTAACTTCAAGGTTGTGAAGTGGTATAAGAAGATGTGGGACGATGTGAAGAAAGACTCCGTTACGATAAATCCAGAGGATTTGTTCTGCACCGTGCGCATCCCTCTCAGACACGTTGGCATGGGACAGATGATGGCTGTTGACCGTGCGGAGATAGAAAGACTGGCTGCACAGAGCAACTACCCTGAGTATGGCATTTCGGGCAGATGCAACTATATAACAGAGAAAGGCGTGAAGAGCATCGGACTATCAGGCAATAAGGCACAGCATCTTGACCTCACCGTGGAACTTGGTTTCTCAAGTGATATGGGTGCTACGAACTCACGCTATCCAGAGGAGATTTGTGAAGGTCAGCGTCAGATGAAGGAAGGTTCGATGATGGGACTAACATACGACAAACTCGATGTTTCGGCAGAAGACATGGAGGATGTGGATCTGTATCTGCATAGCCTTGGGGTTCCTGCAAGAAGACTTGGCAGTACCACGACGAAGGTGACTCTGACGCGCTCAAACGGCACAACGGTAACGATGACCGAGCGCGAGGCTGTTCAGAGAGGCGAGAAGATGTTCTTCGAGGCTAAGTGTCATCTATGCCATGTCACCACGCTCCATACACGTCCACGAGGTGCGACATTACTTTGCGGTACTGAGTTACCTTGGCTTGGAAGTCAGACAATACACCCATATACCGACTATCTATTGCATGACATGGGTTCGGAGATTATGGGCGTTGGTTTGAATGACAACTACACAAGCGGTTTAGCACGTGGAAATGAATGGCGCACAACTCCACTATGGGGTGTCGGATTGCAGAAGAAAGTGAACGGACATACATACTTCCTGCATGACGGAAGAGCACGAAATTTCAAGGAGGCTATCCTCTGGCATGGTGGCGAAGGTCTTGCTTCACGAAACCTGTTTATGAAGATGGATAAGGCAGACAGGGATGCGATGATTAAGTTCTTGGAAAGCCTGTAAATCATGTACCATTTAGCATGTACAATGTACAATTTAATTTAGAAACATTATGAAAAAGATATATTTTGCTGCATGTGCAGCGATGATGGCATTAACAGTTAATGCCGAGAATGTAGAGAGTGAGATAAACAGCACAAGTGAGGCTCAAGCTTCGGAAAACTATGATGCTGAGAATGGCGTGGTGACTATCGGAAGTGATAGAATGTTCCAGATAGAGTCAAAGGATGGAAAGTTCTCTTTCAAGCCATATCTGATGATACAGTCAACAGTCAATTTTCACTACTATGACGATGAAGGATTGGATAAGGCGTATAATCAGGATAACGTAGCAAACTCTGGTTTTGCTATGCCATACGCTGTGCTTGGATTCACAGGTAAGGCTTTTAGCAACATCACATACAATCTTTCTATCAACGCAGCAGCTTCTGGAGCAAACATACTTCAGCAGGCTTGGTTTGATGTGAAGGTAAGCGATGGCTTTGCAGTAAAGGTGGGTAAGTTCAAGACTCCTTTCACAAGCGCATACCTCACAACACTTGGCGAGACTCTTATGCCATGCGTTCCAACATCACTTACGGCAACCACTATCATGCCATATTCACTTAATGCTGTTTGTCCGAAGATAGGCACAGGCTTCGACATGGGCGTGATGATTCATGGAAAGATGAGCAAGCAATGGGGCTATGAACTGGGTATGTTCAATGGCACAGGCGCAGGTTCTAACTCTGCAACAAAGACTTTCTCTGACGATTGGCATATTCCTTCTCTCTTATATGCAGGCCGAATAGCATGGACACCGTTCGGCACCATGCCAAGGACACAGGGAAATGCAAAGATGCTAAACGAGAACAAACTTGAAGTTGCTCTTTCAGGAAGTGTGAATGTGGAGTCTGAAAGCGAGAGCACTAATGATACTCGAATGGGTTTCGAGGTGTCATACCTTCACAATCGCTGGTATTTCTCAGGCGAGGCATATTGGATGAACGTTGGATTTACAGAGCGTCAGAAGATTGATGAGACCTACGACTTCGTGGGTGGATATGTTCAGGCAGGATATTTCGTAGCACCACAATGGCAGTTGGCTGCACGCTATGATTTCATGGACAGAAACGGCAGTAGCAAGGATGGTGTACTGAACATGCCTGCTGTTGGTTGCAACTACTTCATCAAGAATAGCGGTTTGAAACTTTCTGCTATGTATCAGTATATCGGCAGAACTGGCCACGAGACACAGCTTGACAGAGATAACGATGACCTCGGTGTGGCAAAACATAGTGCGGTGGTAATGCTTCAATACACATTCTAATGTACAATCTACCATTTACAATGTACAATATGAAGTTATTTTACACTTTACCCTTTACACTTTTCACTCTATTACTTGTCTCTTGCGACGACGGATTTGTAACAGATTCTGTATATGAGAGCGAGCAGACAGGCTATAATGTGAAGATAACAGGTACTTTCGATGGTGTGGATCAATGGGCAGACAACTATAACGTGGTTGTGGCTGCATTTAGCGAGGATGATGAATATTCAAGTATTCAGAAAACCATTCAGACTGATGGTGAAGAAACTGCAATTACGCTTAGCAATGTGCCTTCAGGTGCAAAAATAATAGAGATTGCCCTCACCAACACACTAAGAAAGCGTGTTTCTACGTTTTATAGGTATAAGGTAGAGGATGTATCTGCTGACGATACCATAAGAATTGATGTCGGGAAGCAGAACGTGAGTATGTTCTCTGCAATAAACAATACGATATTCCAAGGTACGGCAACAACATGCTCACGATGCCATAGCGGTGAAAAAGCGGCACGCGGACTTGACCTCTCGGCAGAGAATGCCTACAAGAACCTTGTGGGTGTGAAGAGCAACAAGGATGCAACGCTGAACCGTGTGACGGCTGGAGATTCCGAAAACAGTATGCTCTACAAGATAATCACAGATGAAAGTGGTTTCCACAAGGGCTACTTCTCTGACTTTGGAGCCTTCGTGAATATCATCAAGTCATGGATAGATAATGGCGCAAAAGAATAGAACATTACGAATATTACCATTTATGATAGTTGCTGCGGTGGTCATAGTCATGGCCATCGCAACAATCGTTGAAAAGATACACGGCACGACATTCGTCAACACAAAGATATACTCCACATGGTGGTTTTCTGCTATCTGGGGCATACTTGCCATTGCATCAATAGCAAGAATTATAACCAGCGGAATGCAAAAGACATTGACCGTGCTTATGCTCCATATCTCATTTGCCGTGATTCTGGCAGGAGCCCTTACCACTCATCTCACATCGAAGAAAGGCTATCTGCATCTTCGCTGTGGCGAAAAGGCAAGGCTATATGCAGAGCAAAGCAGCAACGGCGATATGCGAACTGCCACCCTACCCTTCTCCGTTATGCTCAATGATTTCAATATCAAGAACTACGAGGGTACTACAACACATTCCGACTATGCCTCACGCCTCACATTTTCAACGGATGAAGGAAGCACCGACGAAACGGTGTCTATGAACAATATCGCCGTGGTGGAAGGCTATCGTTTCTATCAGACTTCTTTCGACAGGGACATGAAAGGCAGCATACTTACGGTAACGTATGACCCTTATGGCACGGGAATAACATATATCGGCTATGGATTGCTGATTGTTAGTGCAGTTCTGCTTTTGATTCTGAGAACACCAAGGATAAAGCAGCTATACAGGCAGCTACAGGCCCCCTCCCCGCTCCCCCATAAAGGGGGAGAGCCGGAGAGCGAAAGGAAGTCCCCCTTTAAGAGGGATTGGGGGAATCTGCTTTTGTTTTTTTTCATTTTATTATCTGCAACCTCATTTGCCAAAACTCCAGTAGTTGCAAAAGAAGATGCGGAAAAAGCAGAGAGAAAGCTGATTGTATATAACGGAAGGGTGTGCCCTCTAAACACGTTGGCACATGATTTCTGTCTAAAGGTTACGGGAAAGACCTCATACAAGGGACTTTCTGCCGAGCAACTTCTCCTCTCTTTGCCTTTAGCTCCAGAGGAATGGAGCGAGAAACAACTTCTGAAGATAAAGAACAAGGCTCTGAAGGAAAGGCTTGGCATCAGCACCGACCTTGCACGCATCAAGGACTTCTATGAGAGCGACGGAAGATACAAGCTCGACATCCTTCTCAATGAGCAGATGAGCAAGGGTGAAGATGAACAGGACAAGAAACTTGTGCGCTCGATATACGATGTTGACGAGCAGATTTCTCTTGTAAATGCAGCCGTAACAGGCAAGCTCATAGAGCCTTACAAAGGCAACAACCCGCCAAGCGAAACCCGCATCTCGGCAGAGATTCTATATAATCAACTGCCACTAACTGTTGTGGGGGCATTTATGATTCTGGCAGGCATTCTTATAATCGTGATCGCGGAAATCATAAGAAAGAAAGGTTTTGCCGTAAAATTAGGCATACTGCTGATTATCTCCGCCTTTCTGCTTGCCGTTTTCCTTTTGCGTTGGTATATATCAGGCAATATACCTCTGTCCAACGGCTATGAGACGATGGCATTCGTATCCCTATCCACTTCTTTGCTAACACTCGTGGCAGTCTGGATGCTCAGAAAACAGACTTTCGTATGCAATACCGTGACGATAGGCGGTCTGATGATTGCAGGTCTCACTTTGCTTGTGGCTCATCTATCAGAAATGTCGCCACAGATAACCTCCCTGATGCCTGTTCTGCATTCGCCTTGGCTTACTACCCACGTATCTCTGATAATGGTATCATACTCGCTCTTCGCCTTCATGGCGGTAATAGCAGCCGTTGACCTTGTGAAGAGAGATGCCCGACTTGATGCCCTTAACCGTCTCATGCTCTATCCTGCGGAGTTGTTTCTTGCCATAGGCATCTTCCTCGGAGCAATATGGGCAAACCAGTCTTGGGGCACATACTGGAGCTGGGACCCAAAGGAGGTCTGGGCTTTGATATCCATGCTTATCTATTGTGTACCTCTGCATGTAGGTTCTCTGCCAATAATGCGCAAGGCAAAGGTGCATGACATATACCTCATAATAGCATTCCTGTCTATCCTGATGACCTATTTCGGGGTTAATTATTTATTAGGAGGTATGCACAGTTACGCAGGCAACTAATCATCATTTTTAGGTATTTGCGTTTGTAAAAACAGAGAAATACTCATAGTTATTTGGTATTCTTACAAAAATGCTGTACCTTTGCAGATGAAAATAATAACACAAATGTCATATAATCAACAGACAATAAAACTGAATAAGGCGCGTGCCGAGGTGTATGTATTCGATAATGGCTCTGAGGTGCGCGAAACTCATGCGATGATCCATGCGGATAACATCGGTATGACATACAAGGAGCAGCTTGATGCCGTTCTTGATGCCTATGCCTCTTTGTGCGAGGATCTTCTCAAGGGATATGTAGCCGTTTTCAAGCGTTACTATCTTAGCGATTCTGCCAACCAAGCCGAAATGGTTTTGGAGCGCGAAACAAAGGAATGTGCTATATCTGTAATTGAACAGCCACCTCTCGACGGCACAAAGATTGCCATCTGGGTATATATGATGACCGGTGTGGAGACTCGTGTCTCTGAAAGCGGTCTCTATGAGGTTAAGCAAGGCAAATACCGCCACCTATGGAATGGTAGTGCCTATAACATGGCTGCAAGTAGCGAGTATCAGGCTCATCATCTTCTTGAGGAATACATCGAACAACTGGAAAAGGAAGGCTGTACCCTCGAAAAGAACTGCATCCGCACTTGGTTCTTCGTGGCTAACGTAGATCTCAACTATGGTGGTGTTGTTCGTGCTCGTAATCACGTGTTCTTCCATCAGGGACTTACCAACCAGACTCATTTCATAGCCTCTACTGGCATAGGCGGCCGTCAGGCTGATCCTAATGTCCTTGTGCAGCTCGACAACTATGCAGTTGACGGTATAACCAAGGATCAGATAAAGTATCTCTATGCCCCAACCCACCTCAACCGCACAAGCGACTATGGCGTTAGCTTCGAGCGTGGCACATACGTTGACTATGAGGATAGACGTCACGTGTTTATAAGCGGTACGGCAAGTATCGACAACAAGGGTATGGTTGTTCATACTGGCGATATTGTCCGTCAGACAGAGCGTATGCTCGAGAATATCCAGGTTCTTCTTGCCGAGGCAGAATGTACTTGGGATAACGTGAGCGAGATGTCCGTCTATCTCCGTGATGTGGCCGACTATGATATTGTTAGCAAGATGTTCGCAGAGCGATTCCCTAACAAGCCTTACGTCATCGTCCTTGCCCCTGTCTGCCGCCCGGGCTGGCTGATAGAGACGGAGTGTATGGCGATAAAGTAGACCCACCCCCTCACCCCTCCCGTAAATGGAGGGGAGTATATACATTTTTCAAATCAGAAAATGCCGCTTATGGAAATCAATCCATAAGCGGCATTTATATTAATCCCTATTGATTAGAAGTACTAATTACTCCCCTCCCTTTACGGGAGGGGTAAGGGGGTAGGTCTTACCCGTAAATAATCTTTCCCGTCTCCTGATCTGTATTCTCTGGGATGAAGCTCTTGTTATACTGAGTCATACCACGGAGAGACATACCCATGTTAGAGAAACCACCATCATGGAAGAGAGTCTGCATAGTAACCTTACGGGTAAGGTCAGAGAACATAACCACGCAATAGTCGGCACACTCATCAGCACTTGCGTTGCCAAGAGGAGACATACGGTCGGCATAATCAAGCATACCGTCGAAACCCTTGATACCGCCACCTGCAGTTGTCAATGTAGGAGACTGGGAGATTGTATTTACACGAACACCCTTCTCACGACCATAGATATAACCGAAAGAACGTGCGATAGACTCAAGGAGAGCCTTTGCATCAGCCATATCGTTGTAACCGAAGAATGTACGATGTGAAGCAACGTATGTGAGAGCAAGGATAGAACCATATTCTGCAATAGCGTCAAGCTTCTTTGCAACCTGAATCATCTTGTGGAAAGAGATAGCAGAGATGTCGAGAGTCTTGTCGAGGAAGTCATAGTCGAGATCATCGTATGTACGCTTCTTACGCATATTCATAGACATTGCGCATGAATGGAGAACGAAGTCGATCTTGCCGCCGAGAGCCTTCTGAGCCTCTACAAAGAGATTCTCAAGATCCTCAACGCTTGTTGCGTCTGCCGGAATGATTACCGCATTGGTCTTCTTTGCAAGCTCGTCGATAGTACCCATACGACATGCAACAGGAGTGTTAGTGAGAACGATCTGTGCGCCCTCTTCTACTGCACGCTCAGCAACCTTCCAAGCGATAGACTGGTCATTAAGTGCGCCGAAGATGATTCCGCGCTTGCCCTTAAGTAAATTGTAAGACATTTTTTGTTATCTGAATTTATAAAATATATTAGTCTTTTAAATGTAACTATATGGAAAGAAGTGTAATTATGCTCTAAAAATAGTGCACACTTTATATTTCCGTGTGCAAAGTTACTAATAAAATTGTGTACGTACAACAATTTTCAAGAAAAAATACAAGAAATGTTCGCTTTTTCTATATTTTTCAACATTATTCCCGTATTTATTATCTATTTTTCATGGTTTTTCTCATAAATCAACATATTTCACACCCAAGTTACACTCATAAAATTAATGAGAAATTAATGTGATATAAATGGGCATTATATGTTTTCACTCTGCGAGGAAACCCTAATTAACACAACGTGAATTCGACGAATTCAAAAACACTCCAACAAGGCAACTCCGTTGCTTGGCTTTACAGAAAATTGTTCACGATGACCAGAAAATTTAATCCAGAAAATTTTAATTTTCTGGCAATTTTCTAAAAATTTTTGTTCCGCAAACAGCAGCTTGCTACCAAAAATAACAAAACTTTTAATTAGTCAAGCTCACGTTAAAATCGTATTAATTGAATTTTCGTAAGTTTCGTAAAGTCAACTCCAAAGTAAGTCCTATGTAAATCCCTACCAAACTCGATGCAACTCCCATTTTTCGCCTATTCTATGGAACGGACTTGCAACTCTAAGTTTGCATCGTCTAAGAAAAAGATATGATAATCTTTGATTAGTAAGGCAGAATTCCTTACCTTTGTTGTAAAAAGGAGGAACCGGCCTGCTGGAGAGGGAAACTTGGGACTTGAATGGT
>Ga0256405_10000688_pt1 | contig 106834 bp, 90 predicted proteins | sample RumenRJG_02DNA_FD_189096 | JGI IMG/M metagenome (GOLD analysis project Ga0256405, IMG submission 189096) | Bovine rumen microbial communities from Lethbridge, Alberta, Canada - RJG_02 | ecosystem: Host-associated > Mammals > Digestive system > Stomach > Rumen | place: Canada: Alberta...
AAGGGCGGCAGCAAGCCTCCTTTCCCGAGGAGAGGAGGTTTGGAGGAGAGGGTAACGTCTGCTATTATATTATTTATCACGTTACCCCTCCCAATTCCCGTTTTCCCTCCCTCGGGGAGGGAAAAGGCTGTCGGCCTTTGCAGGCCTCCCTAATAAGGAATTTCGCTGATGCGAAACTTAAACACAATATAATTGTGTCTAAATTTACGGCACATTCTGAAAAACGACCGGTCCTTTTTCGCCCAATTTAGAGGGAAACTCGGAAAACGCCCCGGGCGGCCCCGCCGCTAGTCTACGCGCATCTCGCCGGAGAAACTGATTTCCTCCCGGTTGCGGCTGACGACGCGGATGTCCGCGCGGCCGTTATCGTAGACTGTAATGCGGTAAATATAAGTGTCTTCGTCATTGGTGACCTGGGCCAGGAACTGCCGCTGGTCCCGCTTTCCGGTGACGTTTTCGACATACCGGGAGATTTCCCCGTCGAAATTCAAGGCTTTCCCTCCGCCGTAGGGAACGCTGTAAGCAACCCCGAAGTAAGGCAGGTACGAATGAATCTTGTTTTTGTCAATCCGCAGGGAATACGGGCTGGTCAGTCTTTGGGACGGGCCCCGGCGCGGATACATCATATCCACGGTGATCTCGTATTGGCAAGCATCCAGCTTGTCCGAGACAACCTGGGCGATGCGGGCTTTTTCCGCCGCCTTCTCTTCCGGCGTCATCTGCAGGGAAGCGCAACCGCCCAGGACCAGGGCGGCGGCCAGTACTAAGGTCAATAATTTTTTCATGTCTGGGGATTATTTTTTGTGGAACAGTAGTGCCATGTCGCGGTCCAATGCCTTGTCTGCCAGCGGCTTCGGAATAAATTCCCAATGTCCGACAACCTTGGGGTCCCCGATGGCTTCAGGGTCGATCGAACCGTTTTTCATGATATAGTCATACAGGATGTTGCGGATTTCGGGATAGCGTCCGGTGATCAGTTCGTCGATCTTGTCCGGATCCATCCCGGCTCCCGATTTCAGGAGATTCCCGCCGCCGCTGGCCCGGTAGGATGTCATCGCAACCCGGTAAGTTGCTCCTTCATCGAAGGGGGCGCCGGAAGCCATGGAGGCGATCCGGATGCGTTCGCCGAAGGGCTTGGTCACGTCAACGGTGTAATTCAGGCCGGCGGCCGAGTCGAAATTATAGGAACGGTTGACGAAGGACCATCCTTGCTGGCCGGTGCGCGGGTCGTCATAGGGGGCGATATGCAGGATGTGGTCATCCGGCTTGGATATCGTCCGGATCCACTGCTCGTAGGAATACTCGAGGTAGTCCTTTACCTGCTTACCGGTCATCTTTACTACAAACAGCTGGTTCTCAAACGGATAGATGGTGAATAAGTCGTTGTAGATCAGGATGCCGGCCGGGACGTGTCCGTTGTAGGTCAGCGGCGCGGCAAAAGAGATGTCGGCGCGCCGGTCTCCCAGGCTGAGGGTATGCACGAGATTGATGTAGTCGCTCATGCCCCGGTAGGCGTCGCGGGTCCAGAGATCCGTGTTCAAGACACCGATTTCTTTCGTCGTGAAGGCTTTGACCGCCTCGAAATCTTTCTGGAAAGCCGCCCGCATGACAGGGTCTGCCGCTTCCGCGCGGACCGGGATCAGTTCCGTTCCGAAAGTCTTTTCCGTAATCTTCCCGCCCTTGACGGTGAAGGACAGCGTTCCGTGTGCGACATAACGGCTGTGGCTGCCGGAATTCAGCAAAGCCATCCCATCCCGGGTCTCGACATAGGGACGATGGTCATGGCCGCAGACCAGGAAGTCGATGCCTTGGATGCTGTTGAATACGTCAAATGCTTCATTCTCAAGTATTTTTCCATCTCCCTGGCCGCAGCCGGAATGCATGGTCACAATCACGACATCCGGTTTTTCCCGGGAACGGACCTGGTCGACCTGCTCCTGTACGAGGGGAACGAGCGACTGGAATGTCATTCCGCTCCACAGACTTTCCGTCAACCAGGCCTTGATATTGGCATTCGTGTATCCGAGAATTGCGATTTTCAGTCCCGCCCGGCGGACCAGGGTGTAAATGGGGAAGTAGGGTTTCCCGTTGTCGTTGCGGATGGCGTTCCCGGCCAGGAAGGGAGCGTGCTGTTTTTTCAGGTCTTCCGTGACGCGGTCGTATACCGGATGCCCGGTCTCGATATCATGGTTGCCCACGGCGACGGCATCGTACTTCATGTACCCCATGAGCCTTGGGAACAGGTGCGGGGTCACGGTATCCACATAATTGAAATAATATGCGGCATTGTCGCCCTGCAGGCAGTCGCCGGCATCGACCAGGACGACATTCTCCGCACCGACGGCTGTGCGGACGCTGTCGATGTAATGGTTCATGGCGAAAACCGACTTGCGGATGCCGTTGCCGACATACGTGGAGTCGAACCAGGTGCTGTGGACATCATTGGTCGACAGGACATGGAGGGTATACTCGCCGTCTTTGAGGCGCCCGCATGCGAGGGCAGTGAGCCCGAGAAGGAGGATAATGAAACCGTGTCTTTTCATGTATTGCGTTGAATTATATTCTGTTGCCGTTTATAAGCCGGGTCCGTCCCGATGGCTGGGTCTTCCGGCCGGAGGAACGGCGGTCGAGGCTGAAGAAGAGGGATAATTTCTGCTGCCATCCGGCGCAATGGCTCCGGGAGTTCATTTCGCCGGTGAAATGGACCAGGCACGAGAGCCGCAGGTCCAGGAAATCGGAGATGTGCGGCTGCCAGAATCCTTCCAGACGGCCATATGTGCCTCTTTCATGGGAATGTGCATAGGTATCCGGAGCATACAGCCGGTAGAAGGGGTCTCCCCAGTACAAGTCGGTCCCATACTGGAATCCACCCGAGTCGATCAGGTCGAAGAAAGGCATGATGGTTTTGCCGTGATACAGGAGCATGTTGGCCCCCAGGCTCCTGTACTGCACGTTCGCCTGCATCTGCAGGCCGCCGGGGAAGCGGATTCCGGTATCGCGCTTGCGGTCCTGATGGGCTCCCTGCAGCCACCCCAGGGTCATGGAAAGTTCCTTCCAGTTCTTTCTTTCGGGAATCCCGGCCTTCAGGAAGGGCTCCAGGAGAATGTTATCCACTACGCCGCCATATTCCAGAGCATTGGCGTAATGCGTCGCGGAAAGGCGCCAGCCTGCGCTCAGCCAGGGGAGGGGCTGCGTCTGGCCATAGGAGAAGATGAGGAATTGTTCCCGGCGCATGCTTCCAATCATGCCGGTCCAGTCACAGCCGATTTCATAATACGATTGCGGACGCTTCAACTGCAGTAACAATCCCTCGAGATTGCGGTCAATAATATTATGGTAATCAGAAATAAAAGCAGTCGTGTATTTTCCGTCGACTTCATCCCGGGAGAAAACACCGGCCGTCATGAGGAACTCCGTCTCCCCGGCTTGCAATTGCATGCGGTAATACATCAGGATTTCGTCGAACATCTTCCAGTTGACAAGAGAACGGTCCGCTTCCGTGACGGGGTATTCTCCCATGTTCTTGGTGATGTCGATTCCGAACATTAGCTTGTGGGACAATGATTTCGATTGTGTCAATTGAAGTCCTGCAAGCGGTGTTAGCGTTGCTGTGTGCAGGGTCTGGGAGGGAGAATACCGTCCTTGGCTGAGATCATATTCCCGGTTGTCGAAATTGTATTTGAAACGGATGTCATACAACCATTCGACCCGCTTTTCCCGGACACTCCGCAAGGGAGAGGGAAAGCCGAAAAACTCCTCCAGGCTTTGGGCGGAAAGCACCTGGAGCGTGCAAAACAGCAGCAGGATAGTCAGAACTTTTCTCATATCCTGCAAAAATACTATTTTTGTAGGAAATAATCATCTCATCCAAACGATTATCCCATGAAACTCTATACAGAAGTCGACCCGGGCAAAAGCCGTTTCGGCATTTCATACGCAGACCGTATCCTCGTGTTGGGTAGCTGCTTCGCCGACCAGATCGGCGGGAAACTCGCCGATGCCGGCTTCCAGGTCTGTGTCAATCCCTTCGGAACCCTGTACAATCCTGTCTCCGTGCAAAATGCGCTGGCGCGGCTTTCCAGCGGAATCCCGTTTGCGGAGGTGGAGTGCCGGACCATGGGGGCGGGTATGCCGCTGGTCTGTTCTTTCAGTCATCATACCGCTTTCGCCCGGGAGACGCCGGAGGCTTTCCTCACGCATGCGAATGAAGAACTGGCAAAGGCTTCTGACTTTTACAAAAACTGCAATAGAGTTATTATAACACTCGGAACAGCATGGTGTTATCGTTTTAATGAAACAGGGGAAACTGTATCCAATTGCCTCAAGCGTCCGGCCCGGGAGTTTACGCGTTACCGGCTGGAGGCCGGGATGGTCGAAACCTTGTTGGAACGGATGCTGGCCGGCGTTGCGGACAAAGATGCGGACAAGGTCCGGAAGGTCCTCTTCACGGTGAGCCCCATCCGTCATCTGGGAGATACGGCCCATGGCAATCAGCTCAGCAAGGCCACGCTGCTGCTTGCCCTGGAGAAGGTCTGCGCGCGCCGCGCCGATGTGGCCGAGTATTTCCCCGCTTATGAGATCCTGTTGGATCAGTTGCGGGATTACCGGTTCTATGCGGACGACCTGGTCCACCCTTCATCTGCCGCAGTGGACATCATCTGGGAAAAAATCCAGGACTTCGCCCTGCCTCCCGGAGAAAAAGAAAAGCTTCTCGTCGCCGAGAAGCTCCATCGGAGTTCCATGCACCGTAAAATGCACGGATAGCGTTATTTAACTACTTATTCTTTGCGCGGTAGGCATCCAGTCCGCTTTGCAGGAATGCGACGAATCCGTCAATGTCCAGGTTGTATCCGCGCACGGGAACCAGCAGTTCTCCGTCCGGGGAAACGATGGCGTAATTGGGCTGTGCGTTGACCCCGAAGCGGGTCCGGACAATGTAGGAGTTAACACGCCCCATGTCTTTGAGGACCTTGCCGTTCTCTGCCGTTACCCAGTCCTTCTCCTCCAGCCGCGTCTTGTCATCGGTATACAACGCGGTCAGGACGAAATCATCCCGCAGCCGCTGCAGGACCCGGGGATCGCTCCACACGCGGGATTCCATTTCACGGCAGTTGGTGCAGCCATGCCCGGTCATGTCGACGAATAACGGCTTGCCGGCTTTTGCCGCAGCCTCGAGTCCTTCCTGCAGGGTGAAGTAACCGCTCAGGCCGAGCGGCATTTTCAGCGTACTTTCACCGGTGGCGGGCAGGGCGGCCGTATCCGGACCCCGGGAAGGGGCCAGTTGCGGTCCGTCTGCATGATTGTATACGATAAAGTCTTGTGTCTCAATCGGTGGCAGGTATCCGGAGATCCCCTTCAGCGGCGCACCGAACATGCCCGGAATCAAGTAGACGACGAAGGAGAAAACGGCGATGATCAGGGACAGCCGGAAGACGCCGATGTGCTCGACGGGTTCATCGTGAGCGAAGCGGATCTTGCCGAGCAGGTACAGCCCCAGCAGGGTGAAGACGACGATCCAGATGGCCAGGTAGACTTCCCGGTCCAGAATGCCCCAGTGGTACGTCTGGTCCGGAACGCTCAGGAATTTCAGTCCCAGGGCGACTTCGATGAAGCCCAGGACAACTTTCACGGAATTCAGCCAGCTCCCGCTCTTGAGTTTTTTCAGCAGCGAAGGGAACAGGGCGAAAATCGTGAAGGGGAGGGCGAAAGCAACCGAGAAGGCCAGCATGGTAATCATGGGCGTCCAGAATTCTCCCTGGGTCGACTTGATCAGCACGGAACCGACAATCGGGCCGGTGCAGGAGAATGAAACCAGCACCAGCGTCAGGGCCATGAAAAAGATTCCGCCCAGTCCGCCTTTGTCGGATTTGGCGTCGCTCTTATTGACCAGGGATGAGGGCAGTGTGATTTCGAAGGCTCCGAAGAAGGAGGCGGCGAAAACCATGAAGACAAGGAAGAAGATCAGGTTCGGCAGCCAGTGCGTGGAGAGCCAGTTGAAGATGTCGGCGGTCACCGTATCGCCGCCGAGCAGCCAGGTCAGCCCGATAATCAGGCAGATGGGAACCGTGTAAAGGAGGACGATGAAGAGTCCGTACATGAAAGCTTTGAAGCGGCCGGCGGAAGGGGAGGAAGATCCCTTCATGAAGAAGGAAATCGTCATCGGTACCATCGGGAAAACGCAGGGTGTCAGCAGCATCGCAAGGCCCCAAAGGATGGCTTCCAGGATCAGCGACCACAAACTGGCCTTCTGGGAGCCTGCCTGGGTGCTTCCGCTTCGAATCGTCTGACTATCAGACTGCGAAACAGTTTTGTTTTTACCACTAACATTTTTGTTAACCGTCTTTACGGCGCCATTTCCGGCTCCTTGCGCGAGTTTGAGCGTGAATTCATGCTCCTCGGGAAGGCCGCAGTACTCGTTGGTGCAGGACTGCCAGCGGACCGTTCCGGTAACGGTAGCTTCCGGGGTGTTCAGGCGGATTATCTGGGCGATCCGGATCGATTCGGACAGGATCATTTCGCCTCCGGATTCGACTGGCTGGGTCAGCAGATAGGGAAGCCCCTCCACCGTGTATGCGTCGCTCTCCTCGACCGTCAGCGAAGTGGGGGAAAGGGGATGCGAGAGATCGTAGGTGTGCCAGCCGTCGGCAATGGTCCCGGACAGGACGATTTCGAACAAGCCGGTTTCCACCTCCGAGGAAGCAGCCTTCCAGGAGATGGTCGATTCGGGAGCTTGTGCAAAAGCGGCGGCGCCCCACAAGAGCACCGTCGCCACCATCAGGTAAATTCGTTTCATATGTTATTTGGCATAGGCGACCGAACGGGTCTCGCGGATCACGGTAATCTTGACCTGACCCGGATAGGTCATTTCGGTCTGGATCTTGTGAGCGATTTCCGCGGACAGTCCGGCTGCTTGTTCATCCGACACTTCTTCGGCGCCGACGATGACGCGCAATTCGCGTCCCGCCTGGATCGCATAGCTCTTCGTGACGCCAGGATAAGCAGCTGCTAAATCTTCCATCCCCTTCAGTCTCTTGATGTAAGATTCGATTACTTCACGTCTTGCTCCAGGTCTTGCGCCGGAGATGGCATCTCCGACCATGACCAGCGGGGAGATAATCGAGGTCATCTCGATCTCTTCGTGGTGGGCACCGATGGCGTTGCAGATTTCAGGCTTCTCCTTGTACTGCTCCGCGAGTTTCATGCCGAGGAGGGCATGCGGGAGTTCCGGATCTTCTTCCGATACTTTTCCGATATCATGCAGCAGTCCGGCGCGCTTGGCAATCTTGGGATTGAGCCCGAGTTCCGATGCGAGGATCGAGCAGATCGACGCCACTTCCCGGGAGTGCTGCAGCAGGTTCTGTCCGTAGGAAGAACGGTATTTCATGCGGCCGATCAACTTGACCAGTTCGATATTCATTCCGTGGATTCCCAGGTCGATGCAGGTGCGTTTTCCGGTCTCCAGAATCTCGTCTTCGAGCTGTTTCTGCACTTTGGCGACGACTTCCTCGATACGGGCGGGGTGGATCCTTCCGTCCACGACCAACTGGTGCAGTGCCAGGCGCGCGACTTCGCGGCGGACCGGATCGAAGGCGGAAAGGAGGATGGCATCAGGGGTGTCATCCACGACGATTTCTACGCCGGTTGCAGCCTCCAGGGCACGGATATTCCGGCCTTCCCGGCCGATGATGCGGCCCTTGATCTCGTCATTTTCAATCGGGAAGGTCGTGACGGCATTCTCGATGGCGGTCTCCGTCGCCGTCCGCTGGATGGTCGTGATGACGATGCGCTTGGCTTCGCGGGACGCATTCAGCCGGGCTTCGTCCATGGTGTCGTTGATATAGGCCTGGGCTTCGGTACGGGCCTCCGCTTTCATGTTCTCCATGAGGATTTCCTTGGCCTGTACCGCCGTCATGCCGGCGATGCTCTCAATCTGCCGGTTCGCTTCGTCGCGGAGGGTATCGTATTCCCGGACCTTCTTTTCCAGCTGCTCGCGCTGCGCGTTCAGGCTGGCCTTGGCGTTATCCGCATCCCGCAGGCGCTTCTGCAGTTCGGCATTCTGCTGGTTCAGGTTGTTCTCCTTCTGTTTGATCCGGTTTTCGGCATCCTTGATCTGCCCGTTTTTCTCATTGACATAGCGTTCGTGCTCGGCTTTGAGGGACAGGTATTTCTCTTTGGCCTGCAGGATCCGTTCCTTCTTGATGTTCTCGGCTTCCTGCTCGGCTTTTTCGAGGATGGCCTCTTTCTTCCCCTTGAGTACCGAGCGCTGCACAAGGATATAGACCGCCAGGGCAACCGCGGCGCCCAGAATCAGTCCTATTACTAAAAATACAATGTTCATAAGGTTTGTTATGGTTTAGTTCAACTCGTTCTGCCTTGTTCCCGAAGCCGGAGGCGGTATGAAAGACCGGCCGGCTCCCCGGGAGAGGAAGCGCGGCCGGTCTTATGAAAAAAAGCCGTTAGTCGTAGGTCAGAAAAATCTGATCAATAAGATTTGGGCTCCGGTCCGGTTCAGTAATCCCACGTTCCGATAACGGAATCCCCCGAAGGGTAACCTGGGCCCGCCATTCCCGGTCCGAGTGACCCGGTTCCGAAGAACGTGTTGTTTTCAGCCAGATGGACTAACGGCTACTTTTTTTCCATATTGTCTAAGTAGGTGTCCAGTTCCTGCGCGAGAGAGGCTGTCTCCTGTTGCATGGAGTCAACCTTTCGCTGCAGGGTGATGCTGCCGATGCTTTCGTTCAGCGCCACGAAGGAGAGGATGTCCACCATGTTTTTCCCGGGAAATTTGGCTGTGTAGGCCGATATTTTCCGGTTGATGGCGGCTGCGGCAAGGCGGATCAGTTCCTCGCTCTCGGGCGTGGCCGCCCGGAGCACATATTCGCGTTCAGCGATACGGATTGTGATTCTCTGTTCCATCCTTTATTTTTCCAGCAGGGAAATGCACTTGTCAATCTCCCTGATCAGCTTGTCAATCTTCTCTTTCGCACCGGAATCACTTCCGGCGGGGGCGGTGAAAGCCTGGGTCAGTACCAGATTGTCCACCTTCTTTTCCAGATCGGCGATCTGCTTCCTGCAGGCTTCATTATCGGCTTTGCTCTGCATCAGGAGATCCCGGAGTCTTTCCTTCTCCAGTTTTTCCCCTTCATAGAGGGCAATCAATTTTTCAATCTGTTGTTTAATGTCTTCCAGCATATCAGAAGCGGTTTGTCATCCGGCATCCGTGCTTCGCGCAGCCGTTTCAGCCTATTTCCTGCAAATTTAATAAAAAAACTCTCATGTTGCACTATGGATTCTCTCATATTTTATTCGTATTTTTATCACCCAAATCAACCGGCCACATGAAGTCTTTCAAATTAGGCTTGCTGCCCAAAATCCTGATAGCCATCTTGCTCGGCGTTGCCTGCGGATTGTTCTTCCCGCAGGTGCTTGTCCGGGTCTTCGCGACCTTCAACGCCGTCTTCAGCAGTTTCCTGAAATTCTTGATTCCGCTGATCATTGTCGGATTGGTGACCCCGGCCATCGCCGATATCGGCAGGGGCGCCGGCAAACTGCTGGCTATCACTGCTTTGATTGCGTATGTCGATACGGTTTGCGCCGGGTGTTTTTCCTATGGCGTGAGCGCGGCCCTGTTCCCGAAACTGATTCCCGCCGGCGGAGGGTCCCAGATGGGAGACCTGACCACTGAGGTGGCTCCTTTCTTTTCGATCAACATTCCGCCGATGCTGGACGTGATGACCTCGCTGGTGTTCTCGTTCACCCTCGGCCTGGGCATGGCATTTTTCGGCTCCGTGCGCCTGAAAGAAATCGCCCGGGAGTTCAAGGACATCATCGTCAAGACCATCGAAGTCGTGATCCTGCCGCTGCTGCCGATCTATATTTTCGGCATCATCCTCGGAATGACACATACCGGACAGGTGGTCCGCATTCTGGAAGTATTTGTTGCGATAATCGGTGTTATCTTTGTGATGCACATCGTGTTGCTTGTCGTTCAGTACTGTATTGCGGGTGTGGTCGCCCGGCGGAATCCCCTGAAGATGCTCGTCAAGATGATGCCGGCCTATTTCACGGCGCTGGGCACTTCTTCTTCGGCTGCGACCATCCCGGTCACCTTGAAGGCGACCCGGGAAAACGGGGTGAGCGAGGAGATCGCCGGATTCACTATTCCGTTGTGCGCGACGATCCATTTGTCCGGCAGTACCCTGAAGATTGTCGCCTGTGCGGTTGCGCTGATGCTCATGCAGGGGATGCCCTTTGATTTCGGGCTCTTCATGGGCTTTATCTTGATGCTCGGCATCATGATGGTGGCGGCGCCCGGCGTTCCGGGCGGGGCGATCATGGCGGCGCTCGGCATCCTCTCCTCAATGCTGGGCTTTTCCGAGGCGCAGCAGGCTTTGATGATTGCCTTGTATATCACGATGGATAATTTCGGAACGGCCTGCAATGTGACCGGCGACGGGGCCATTGCCGTTGTGATCGATCATTTTTTCCGCAAGGAGGCCCGGCAGCCCCGGCCGGCAGCCGTCCCCGGTACAGATAAAGAATTTAACTTTCGCAATGACGAAAGTTACCTAACTTAGAGCCCTGTAAGGGCGGCAGCAAGCCTCCTTTCCCGAGGAGAGGAGGTTTACCCCTCCCAATTCCCGTTTTCCCTCCCTCGGGGAGGGAAAAGGCTGTCGGCCTTTGCTGGCCTCCCTAATAAGGTATTTCGCTGATGCGAAACTTGAATAAAGAATAAGAAACAGAATATGGAAAACTACGGTTTCATCAGGGTTGCAGCGGCAACGCCGTTGGTCAAGGTGGCGGATGTCGCCTTCAATCTGGCCCAAATCAAGGATTTGATCGGCAGCGCCGAGAAACAGGGCGTCGCCCTGGCTGTCTTCCCGGAAATGTGCATTTGCGGGTACACCTGCGCGGACTTGTTCGGACAGGGCTTGCTCCTGTCTTCCTGCGAACAGGCCGTCGCGCAATTGTGCCGCGATACCGCCGGCCTGCAAGTGACCGTTGTCGTCGGGACGCCCGTGAGTGTCCGGGGGCGGCTGTACAATTGTGCGGCCGTAATCCGGGACGGGAAACTGCGGGGACTGGTCCCCAAGGTCTTCATCCCGACCTACAATGAGTTTTATGAAGCGCGCTGGTTCGCCAGCGGGGCGGATTTCCTGTCGTCCGGCAGCGGACCCGACCGGACGGAGTATGCCGGATTTGACGTGGAAATATCTCCCAATCAGATATTTACAATCGGACAGACTGCTTTTGCCGTCGAGATCTGCGAGGATTTGTGGAGCCCGCTTCCGCCGTCGACTTACCATACCCTGGCCGGGGCCGACCTGATTGTCAACCCCTCCGCCAGCAATGAAGTCCTCGGCAAGCATCCTTACCGCAAGACGCTGGTGGCGGGGCAGTCGTCCCGGACGGTCTGCGGGTACATTTACAGTTCCTGCGGATATGGGGAGTCCACCCAGGACCTGGTCTTCGCCGGTTCATCCCTCATCTACGAGAACGGCACGTTGATGGCGGAGAATGAACGTTTCCGCATGGAGCCCTCCCTGGTCGCCGCGGATCTGGATGTCGAAAAACTCCGTGCCCTCCGCCGTCGGGAAAACACCTTCAGCGCCGTCTCTCCCGACGGGCGCCCGGCTTCGTGCTATGCGGCCACCTACGTCCATACGAGCCTGGGTCCTGCCGTGCAGACGGATTTCAAGAAAAAACTGCTCCGCCATATCGAACCGCATCCGTTCGTTCCGGGCGGGGACATGGCGGAGATCAACCGCCGGGCACAGGAAATCACCTCCATCCAGGTGCTTGGCCTGGCTACCCGGCTTTCGCATATCGGCTGCAAAAGCGCCGTCGTGGGGATTTCCGGCGGGCTGGACAGCACCCTGGCCCTGCTGGTGACTGCGCTTGCTTTCGATGCCCTCGGCTGGTCCCGCAGCCGGATCATCGGCGTGACGATGCCGGGCTTCGGGACGACGGGCCGCACGCATGCCAATTCTGTCGACCTGATGGCCGCTCTGGGCGTGACGGCCCGGGAAATCTCCATCGTACCGGCCGTAAAACAGCATTTCTCCGATATCGGACATGACCCTTCCGTGCACGATGTCACCTACGAGAACTCCCAGGCACGCGAGCGTACGCAATTGTTGATGGACCTGGCCAACCAGGAAGACGGGATTGTCGTGGGGACGGGGGATTTATCGGAGCTCGCTCTCGGCTGGGCAACCTATAACGGAGACCATATGTCCATGTACGGCGTCAATGCCAGCATCCCGAAAACCCTGGTGAAATACCTCGTGCGCTGGGCGGCGCTGAATAAGTTCGATACGGCTTCCGCCGGCTCCCGTCCGGTCAAGGATATCCTGCTGGACATTGTCGATACGCCCATCAGTCCCGAACTGATCCCGCCTTCCGCCCAGGGAGACATCCTCCAGAAAACGGAAGACCTGGTCGGACCGTATGAATTGCATGACTTCTTCCTGTATCATTTCTTCCGTTTCGGGTATGCGCCGTCGAAGCTTTATTTCCTGGCATGCAAGGCGTTCTGCGAGCAGAAGAATGCGGATGACCTCTTTGTCGGGCCCGAAGGACGAAAGGAAGAATACAACCGGGAAACAATCCTGAAATGGCTGAAAAAATACTGCTGGCGTTTCTTCAGCCAGCAGTTCAAGCGCTCCTGTCTTCCGGACGGGCCGAAAGTCGGTTCTGTCTCTCTTTCTCCGAGAGGGGACTGGCGCATGCCTTCCGATGCTTCCGCCTCCCTCTGGATCCAGGACCTGGAAAACCTGTAAGCGGTTGGCAGGTTCCTATAGTTTGCTGATCAGGATCCGGAACAGGTTCGTCATGCGGTCGGCGGCGGCGTCGGCTGCCCGGACCACATCTTCTCCGTCGTTGAAATTCTTCGGCTCATTGTCGAAGTTGGCCTTGTTGGTCACGACAGACATCCCGAATACACGGATTCCGCAATGCCGGGCCACGATTACTTCCGGAATCGTGGACATGCCCACCACGTCGGCGCCGGCCATCCGGTAGAACCGGACCTCGGCCGGGGTCTCGTAAGTCGGGCCCGGGCTGCCGAAATAGACGCCCTTGTGATAGCGGATGCCGGTTTCCCGGGCGATTCCTTCCGCGAGGGCGATCATTTCCAGGTCATAGGCGCAGGTCATGTCCGGGAAACGGGGACCGAAATCCGCCATGTTCGGCCCGATCAACGGGTTGGGAAACATACTGATATGATCTTTGATGATCATGACGTCGCCCACTTCATAATCCGGGTTGACGGCACCTGCGGCGTTGGATACGAAGAGGTACTGGACGCCGAGTTTCTTCATGACGCGGATCGGCAGCGTGACCAGTTCCATCGGATATCCTTCATAATAATGGAAACGGCCCTGCATGGCGATGACCGTTTTGCCGCCGAGTTCCCCGATGATGAAATTTCCTTTGTGTCCGATGGCCGTGGAGATCGGAAATCCCGGAATCTCCCGGTAGGGAATGGTGACGGGCTGGCTAATCTGGTCGGCCAATTTCCCCAGTCCGCTGCCCAGGACAATGCCGACGACGGGCTTCAGGCCGACGCCTTCGAGAATATTCTGGATATAGTTAGCGGATGTGTCAATTCTTTCTAGTCTGGCTTCCATGATGTTGTGTTATGTAATTAAATGATTTCTTCAAGTACTTTCCGGCCTTCCTCCAAGATCGTTGCCTCGGCAGGGATGACCCGGTCCCGCATGACGAATTTGCCTCCGGCGATGACGGAGCGGATGCAATCGCTGTGGGCGGAATAGATGAAATTGGCCAGGAAGGATCCCGGAGAGAGGAAGAAGGAGTTGTCCGTATCGACGAGCAGGATATCGGCGCGTGCTCCTTCCTCAAGGACGCCGGCATGGATTCCGAGCGCCTTGGCGCCGTGGGCCGTCGCACAGGCGATCAATTCCTCCAGCGGCCAGGCTTTCGGATCATTGCGCCATGCCTTCTGTACGATCGCGGCCGTTTTGCAGGCCTCCAGAATGTCCATGTTGTTGGAGGAGGCGCACCCGTCCGTGCCGATGCAGACATTCGCGCCTGCGTCCCGCAATTCATTGTACCGGAACCGGTAACCGGAGGCCAGTTTCAGGTTGGAATTGATATTGTGCACGCAGTTGACCTTCCTTTCTCCCAGGATGCGGACGTCGTTGTCGGAGATCCACAGCGTATGCGCGGCGATGGCCTCGGGGCCCAGGACGCCCAGTTCATCAAGGTATTCGACAGGGGAGAGGCCGCCGTGGGCATTGCGGCAGTCAATGACTTCTTTTTCCGTTTCGCTCAGGTGGAAGTGGAGAAGCAACCCATGTGCGCGGGCGAATTCGGATGCCCAGCGGATCATTTCTTCACTGACGGAGTAGATGGCGTGGAAGGCCACGGCAAAAATGCTGTCGTCTTTCCACTGCCGGGAGTCCTCGTACATCCGCTGGCACTCATCTTTCTGCCGGGCCGCTTCTTCGGGATCGTTTTTGTCGATGATCACATAGGAAATGACCGGATGGATCCCCATTTCTTCTGCGGCACGGTGGCCCTGGCGGGCAAACCAGTAGTGGTCGTTGAAAGACGTCGTGCCCGTACGGATCATTTCCAGGGCGGCGACTTTCGAACCGGCATAGACATATTTTTCGTCAATCTTGGCTTCAATCTCCCAGATCCGGTTGAGCCAGTCCTGGAAGATCACATCTTCTTCCATCCCGCGCATGAGCGCCATGGCGGCATGGGTGTGCATGTTGATGAAACCGGGCATGGCGACCAGATGATTGCAGTAGACGACTTCCGTTCCCGGCCAGGACTGTAATTCCCCGCAGGGGCGGATGCCCGAAATGATGCCGTTCTCAATCAGGATATCATTCGTCCGTCCGTCCGGAAGCTGGATATTTTTGAGCAGTATTCTTGGGTTCATAAGATCATTTGCCGGTTCTTTTAGAGCCGGTCATACAAATATAATTCTTTTTTTCTTTTTTCGCTTGCTACAGGCGGATGATGCCGTTCTTGATGGCATAGCGGACGAGCTCGACGGAGTTGTTGATGCCCAATTTCTTGAAGATATTGTATTTATGGGCATTGACCGTATCGATGCTGATATTGAGCCGGTAAGCGATTTCCTTGGCGGCCAGCCCTTCCGAGCAGAGGGCGATGATTTCATTCTCCCGCTCCGTGAACATGATTTTGTCCGCTTTCTTGGAAATGTTCACGTCCCGGATGATCCGGGAGATATCTTTCCCGAAATATTCCGTCCCTTCGGCGACAGACTCGATGGCCAGGCAGAGTTCTTCCGGCTGGATCATTTTGCTGACAAAGCCATCCACGCCGATATCGGTCAGGGTCACGATGTTGTCCTCATCCGTTTCTGCGGACAGGACCAGGATGCGCAGCGGCGCATGTTCGGCCCGGAGCCGGCGGGCAATGTCGATCCCGCTTCCGGCTGAAAGGGAAATGTCCAGCAGGAGAACGTCGATTCCGACCTGCGGGTACTGGGCGAAGAAAGAGCCCGGCGAATCCGCCTCGCCGACTACGGCAAAATGGCCCGGGACAGCACCCAGGGATAATTTGAGGCCTGTGCGGATGAGCGGATGGTCTTCGACGAGAAAAACGCGGATGGGATATCTCATGATATTTCGGTGAAGTAATGAATTAACAACCTTTTATTTCAAAACGGAAAACACTTCCTTTCCCTTCTTCGCTTTCCCATTCCAGGTGGCTTCCCGCGATTTCCAGCATTTCCTTGCAGATGATCAGCCCCAGCCCGCTGCCTTTCTCACCGGCGGTGCCTGAAGCGGGATGGTCGTTTGACAGGGAGAACAGCTTTTCTTTTACGTGCTCCGGCATCCCGATGCCTTCGTCCCGGATTTCGATGCAGACATGGCCGTTTTTCCGGACTTGCGAGCGGATGTGGACGGTACTGCCTTTATGGGAAAACTTGATTGCGTTGCTGACCAGGTTCCGGATGACGGTGGAGGTAATCAACCGGTCTGCTTCCACGAACAATTCGCCCGGAACCTCAATGGAGGGGGTGATCTCCTTCAGTTTCATCTGCTCCTCCAGCGGGTGGAGGGTATCGATGATTTCCGGCCGCAATTCGAAGCGCGCCGGCGAGCAGGTGATTTTTCCCGTCGTGAGCTGCGACCAGTTGAGAATGCCCTGCAGCATGTCCAGCATGGATTCCGAAGAGTCGGAAAGGGAACCGATTTGCTCGCGGACCATTTCTGACGGCAGGGCGTCATAGTTGTCGGCGATGGTTTGGAAGAGCCGGTTCTGGGCTATGACCGGATTCTTCAGGTCATGGGACAGGAGCGACAGGAACTTGCTGTTGACGGAATTCCGTTCCGCGAGTTCGCGCCCCCTTCTGCGGCGCAGGTTCACCAGCCGCAACAGCAGGAAAACCAGCAGGCCGAGCGCCGCAAGGAGCGGAATCATAATCAGCCGGATCTGCCGGTTCGCCCGTTTTTCCGCTTCGAAATCCTGCAAGGCCTTATTGACTCTCTCCCGGTTCTTCTCCTGCTCGAAGCGGATGCGGTTGCTGGCGGCAATCTGGTCCGCTCCCAGGGCTTCGATGGAATCCAGGAGGGCCAAGCAGGCCTGGCTCTCTTCCAGCGCGCTCCGCCAGTCGCCCCGCCGGGCATATAAATCCGCCCGCATCTGCCGGACGCGCCGCTCCATGTTGGGCTGGCGGATTCCCTTGAGGTCCGTTTCGGCATCCTGGAGATAGCGCCGGGCATCTTCGAATTCCCCGCCCGCAAGATACAGCTGGCTCAGCGCGAGACACGTGGTGATCCGGTTGGGCGAAGGGGCCCCCGGATGAAAGATGGTATAGGCATTCAGGTAGGCTTCTTTGGCCTTGGCAGTCTGTCCATTCTGGGTGAACAGGTGTCCCAACCGGTTGAAACAGATTCCGATACCTTCATTCGCCCCTGCCTTGATATTGTGCTCGAGCGCCCGGCTGTACATGATCTCCGCGGAATCTGCGGCCCCGCGTTGTTCGTAAAGAAGTCCGATGGAAGACCAGTTCATGGCCATCCCTTCTTCGTCTCGGAGATCCCGGTCCAGCAGGAGGGATTCCCGCAGGTAGGATTCCGCCTCTTGCGATTTGCCCAGATACTGATATATGAGGCCGAGGGAGTTGAGGATGTGCGAGCGGAGCAGGATCAGCGTGGGGGAGTTTTTGTCCGGAGCGACTGCCAGGATACCCATGGCGTCGAAAAGGACTTCGGCTGCATTGGAATAGGCTCCGATCCGCCGGCAGGCTGTCGCGAGGTCAAGCAGGTTGTTCACCCTTTCTTCAACCGTCCCGCTCTCGGCGAGGGGAGGGATCGCATACATGAAGGAATGGATCGCATCGATGTAGTTGCGGTCTTGCCGGTAAATGCCTCCCAATTCCCGGAGGGTCAACGCCGCAGCGAGGCTGTCTCCTCCCCGGCGATATTCCCCGAGCATGGCATGCAGGCGGGCGGGATCCTTTTGGGCACTTTGCAGGGCGGCGGCAATCTCCTCGCGGGAAAGGAGGGCGATTCCCGGAGCCGCCTTTCTGCCGCAGGAGACAGCCAGAAGGCACAAAAGGAGGAGATGAAGCAGCCTCGAATGCATGGTCCTGTCCGTTGCGGCCGGGTTACCGCGCCATCACGTATTTGTGGAGCGTGGTGCGGACGGCGCCCGTCCCGGCAAACAATTCCTTGACCATCTGTTCAATCTGTCCGCCAAGCCCGGCTTCATACAGGTCGAGCCCGAAGATGTCCTGGCGGCTGTAGAGTTCGTGCAGGCAGGAATAATCTTGCTCCATCCTGCCCACCTGCAGGGGCTCGACGATGGCTTGCAACTGGGCCAGCAACGGATCCGGTGAAGGCTCGAAGGGCGTCCCGTCATCGCGGATCCCCTTCAGGTAACGGGCATAGCCGGCCAGGGTGAGGGGAATGAGCACCAGGTTGGACAGGTCCAGCCCTCTTTCAATGTATTTCTTGATGGTCTCTCCGAAGCGGATGGACAATTTGTGCGAGGTATCCATGGCGATCCGCTGCGGCGCGTCGGGCATGAACGGATTGGGCAGACGCCGGTTGATGACGGCGCCGATGAACTCGTACGGATTCAGAACGCCCGGGTCGGTGACGACCGGCATGGCCTCGATATAACCGATTTTCTGGATGAAAGCCCGCAGGTCCGGATCGGCCATCTCGGCGGATATCAATGTATAGCCGAGCAGGCAGCCATAGATGGACATGGCGGTGTGAAGGGGATTCAGGCAGGTCGTGACTTTCATGGTCTCGACCTTGTCGACCGTCTCCCGGGTGGTGAACAGCGCTCCGCCCGCCTCGAGCGGCGGCCGGCCGTTGGTGTAGTGGTCCTCGATGACCAGGTATTGCACCTCCTCGGCATTGACATAGGGGGCCGTGAATGTATGGCGCTCTGTCTCAATGAAGTCGTTGTCTTCGAAACCGTCGCTGGCCAGCATTTCCCGGACCATCCCGTGGGGCCGGGGCGTAATCTTGTCAATCATCGACCACGGGAATGAGATCAGGCTGCCGTCTTCCAGGTATTCCAGGAAAGCGGCAGGGGCCAGTCCGTCTTTCACCCAGCGGTGGGCATAGGCGAATACCCCGGCTTTCACCTTGTCTCCGTTGTGGGAGCAATTATCCATGCTCTGCAGCGTCAGCGGCAGTTTTCCGGCGGCGAAACGGTCCAGCAACAGGGCGCAGACTTTCCCCATGGCGAATACCGGCTGCAGGCCCCGGGCGAGGTCTGCTTCATTGTAGCCGTATCCTTTTTCGGTGATGGTGAACGAGACCATCTGCAGGGAGGGCTTGCGGAAGATTTCCCGCAGGCGCTGCCAATCCGCGAAGGGGTAGTCCGCCTTCAGGACTTCCGTCACCGAGGCGATGACTGTTTTTTCGACAGTCCCTGTGGATTGCAGGCTCACCAGGAGCGAGAGGTTGTCGTGGGGGGTATATACTTTATCAACTACCTCGAAATCAAATGTTTCCGCGACGATCACCCCGCGGTCATACAAGCCTTTGTTCAAGGCTTCATTGAGGATGGCCGCCGGGAAGGCGCGGAAAATGTTTCCTCCGCCGAAATGGACCCAGGTCGGGTTTTCAGCCGTATTCCGGCGCACGGCGGCGATGTCGTATTGCGGGAGGGAATAGCCCTTCGATTCCCATTGTGCGGCATCGTAGCTGCCGCGGGTAATGTCGGTCAGTTTCATATTCAACACGATTGTTTTTACCCCCGGTCAGCAGACGGAAGCAACAGCCACGTCCTTGCAGGACGGGGTTCGTAAAGGTGAGCCGGGAGCGGCGGACCCTAGAATTCCTTATCTTCCGGCGCTGCGGGATTCTCTTTCAGGCACTGTGTGCGGATGTATTCGACCGCCTCTTGCAGTCCTTCGGCAAACTTGTCGAAATCTTCCTTGTAGAGAAAGATTTTGTGCTTGTCATATGTGAAACGGCCGCTGCTCTCTACCTTGCGCTTGCTTTCCGTGATGGTCAGGTAGAAATCATTGTTCCCCTTGGTCGCCTTGACATCGAAGAAATACGTACGTTTCCCAGCTCTGACCGGTTTGGAGTAGACCTCGTCGCCGGAATGTTCCGGAGCATAAGCTCCATCAAAATCGTCACTGTACATAATCACCGTTTTTTGAAGTAAATCTTTCCAAATGTAGGGATTTTTCTTAAAATTGAACGTATATTTGTATAATTTTTTAGCCGGCCTTTCCCGGGCGGCCCAAATAGGTGTGATAGAGTATGCTGAACAGAAGAATTCTCCGGATTAAAGCTTTCAAAGTGATTTATAGTTATGCGGTTGCAGGAAACATGGACCTTGCGGGCGCCTATGCCGCCCTGGATGCCCACTGCGAGGCTACCCGGGATCTGTATCTGTTCATGCTGGGACTTGCCGGCCCGCTGGCCCGGGAAAAACGCCACCGCATCGAGGCAGCCCGCGGCAAATTCCATCCGACGGAGGAGGATTTGCATCCGAATGAGAAATTCGCGGACAACCGCTTGTCTGCCCTGTTGGATGCGGATCCGGACCTGGCCAAGGCGCTTTCCCGCCGGGGCCTTTCCTGGGAGCCCTATGATCTGTTTATAAAAAAGATCCTCGATACCCTGGAAAGCCGGGATTATTTCCGCGCTTATCTGGAAGCGGAGGGAACCTCCCTGGCGGAAGACGTCCGGCTGATGACGCGGATCTATGAGAATGAATTTGTTGATTCAGAAGAGCTTGCGGCCATCCTGGAAGAGAAGTCGATGCTCTGGGTCGACGACCTGGCGTATGCCCTGACGTGGTGCTGCCATACGTTCACCGACCTGGCGGAGGGGCAGTCCTGGCGCCTGCCGGAACTGTACCAGAGCGACATCATCCGCCGCAGGAAACCCGGCGCGGAGGTGGACAGCGACAAGGATTTCGTCCGGAAACTGGTCCGCTGCGCGTTGACGGGATATGAATCGTATTTCGGCCGGATCACAGCTGCCGTTCCCGACTGGGACAGCGACCGGCTGTTCTATCCCGACATCGCCCTGATTGTCCTGGGACTGGCTGAGGCCGAGCATTTCCCGGAGATCCCCCTGCGTGTTACCCTGAACGAGTATATAGAAATCTCCAAATTCTATGGCTCGCCCAAGAGCCGGGGCTTCGTCAACGGATTGCTGGACCGGCTGGTCGCCGCACTGCGGGAAGAGGGCCGGATCACCAAGACAGATATTTCAAAGAAGTCAGAATAAGTTAATTAAACCCTAATGCGTATGAATCTCCTTATGTTGGTGTTGCAGGCAGGTGCAGGTGCTCCTGCCGCCGGTGCTCCCCAGGGGGCCGGCTGGTCCATGTGGCTGATGATCCTGATGATCTTCGTCGTCATGTGGCTCTTCATGATCCGTCCGCAGCGCAAACAGCAGAAAGAATTGGAAAAATTCCGTTCCGAGCTCAAGCGCGGTGACAAGGTAGTTACGGTCGGCGGGATTTTCGGTACCGTGGATGAGATCAAGGACCGCTCTGTCCTGATCAAAGTGGACGGAGACGTGAAACTGCGCGTGGACAAGAATTCCATCGTCCGGGATTTCTCCGAAACCCAGCCGCAGTAGTCTTTTTACCTGTTCATGGCCAGGCGGATCCGGATGGGACGTTTTCTCGGGGGGAGGGATACGACTGTATTTCTCCTCTCCCTGTTGTTGGCGTCCAGTATCTGGCTGATCCACAACCTGTCCCTGAATTATTCGGCGCAGATCCAGGTTCCTGTTGCGGCCCGCTGCAACGTGGAGGGCCATGCGGCCCTTTCCGTCAATTCGACAACAGTCCTGGCCCGGTGCCGGACTTCGGGATTCAACCTGATCCGCTTCCGCCGTTCTTCCGGCCAGAAACCGCTGGAAGTCAGTTTTGATCCGGCGGACATGCATCCGCGGGGAGGCGACTGGTTTTATGTGGCCGGGGCGGACCTCAACCGGTATGTCCCTCAGATTTTCGGCGACGAGACGAAGATTGAAGTCCTCCTGACGGATACGCTGGCGTTCCGCTTCCCGGTCGAGAACCACAAGCGGGTGCCGGTCGTTCCGATGTGTTCGGTCTCTTACCGTCCCCAGTATACCGGGGTCGGTGAAATCCGCATGAATCCTGATTCGGTCACGGTTTACGGGGAGCCTTTCCACCTGGAGAATATCGACCGGATTCTCACGCAGGCATTTACCTTGGAGGATATTTCTTCCAGCGTGCACGGATCCGTCCCGCTCGAAGTCCGGAAAGGTTTGCGTACTTCACACACTGTCGTGGAGTACTCCCTCGATGTGGAGCGCTATGTGGAAATCCGGGTTTCCGTCCCGGTTGTCGGACGGAATGTCCCTGCTGACAGGACGTTGCTGGTCTATCCGCCGACGGCTGAGGTACGGCTTCGCTGTGCTTTCCCCATGACGGCCGAACTGGAGGAGAATCTGGATTTTTACGTGGATTACAAGGTTTTCGCCCAGTCCTTGACAGGGCGGTGCCTGCCGGATCACGATCCGCTTCCTCCCGGGGTGATCGACTTTGCCATCCGGCCGGAGGTGTTTGATTGCGTGGAGCGGGTGCGATGAAAGGGGTGAAGCGCGTAAAGACGGTCGCCGTTACGGGCGGCATCGGCAGCGGAAAAACGGCCTTGTGCTCCTACCTGGCCGGGAAAGGGGTTCCCGTTTATGATTCCGATCAGGCGGCAAAGCGCCTGTATGACATTTCTCCCGACCTGGTCGCTGCCATCCGGTCCGCTTTCGGGCCGGACGTGGCACCGGATGGGAAAATTGACCGCAAGGCGCTCGCTGCCGTTGTTTTTTCCGACCCGCAAGGCCGCACGCAGTTGGAGGAACTTGTCCATCCTGCCGTCAAGGCGGATTTCATCCGCTGGCGGGAGAGTGTCATGGCCGGTCTTCCGGCTTCCTGGTGCGGGTACACGTCCACGCCGTTTGTCGTCATGGAATCGGCCATCATCCTGTCGAAACCGTTGTTTGACGATGTGTATGACGTTTCCCTGGCGGTGACGGCACCCATGGATGTCCGGTTGGAACGGGTCCTCCGCCGGGACGGGATTTCCCGGGAAGGAGCACTTTCCCGGATGGAAAGTCAGGAAGAATCGTTCGCGCGGGCGGCGGCTGTCCTGGCCAATGAAGGGACCTTGAAGGAGTTGTTCGGGCGGGCAGATGCCCTTTTCGCCGACTGGTTCGGCCGCCCGCGCAGATGAAAAAAGGAATAGTTAGGTAATCTTTCGACAGAGCGAAAGATGTGTTAGTATAATATAGTTTCGCGAAAGCGAAAGATATGTTAATTTATTATCAATCAATATGGAAACTGCAAACAAGACGGATCTGACCAAGATCCTGTCGGTATCTGGCCAGCGTGGCCTTTTCCGCTACCTTGCGCAGGCGCGCAGCGGAGCGATTGTCGAATCATTGAAAGATGGAAAACGCAGCTGCTTCGACCTGCGGAGCCGCATCACAACCCTGGCGGATATCTCGATCTATACATCGGAAGGGGAGATGAAACTCCAGGAGGTATTCCTCCGCCTGAAAGATTCCCTGGAAGGAGGGGCCGCTCCGGATCCCAAAGCTTCTGCAGACGAACTCAAGGCTGCCTTTGCCAAAGCGGTTCCGGATTATGATGCGGACCGTTTCTATGTCTCACACATGAAGAAGGTCGCGGAATGGTACAATGAGCTCCGGGAACATGCTTCCTTGGAATTCACGGAACCGGAGGCGGAAGAGACTGCGGCCGAAGAAAACGGAGAATAAGGGATGGCAGAAAGGAAGTCATTGCAGGTAATCACTTTGGGCTGTTCCAAGAACAAGGTGGACACCGAACATCTGCTCGCGCAAGTCCGGGATGATCTGGATATCCTGCCGGAGACCCATGCGGGCAGGGCGGACTTCCTGCTGCTGAATACCTGCGGCTTTATCGGGGATGCCAAGGAAGAATCTGTCCAGGCAATTTTCGATGCCGTGGCGCGCAAACAGCAGGGCGATGTCGGGCAGTTGTTCGTCATGGGCTGCCTGTCCCAGCGCTATGCGGCAGAATTGCCGGGGCTGATTCCGGAAGTAGACAAGTGGTTCGGTGCCAGGGATCTGGCTCCGGTCGTCGAGGCCCTGGGCAGCCGGTATGATCCCCGGGAAGCGGTCTCCCGCTATCCTTATGGCCCGAAGGTCCCGTATGCGTTCCTGAAAATCTCGGAAGGCTGTGACCGCCGGTGTTCCTATTGCGCGATTCCATTTATCCGGGGGGCGCATCATTCCGTGCCCATGGAAGCGTTGGAAGAGGAAGCACGCCGCCTGGCCGCTTCCGGAGTGCGGGAACTGATCCTGATCGCGCAGGATACGACTTATTATGGCCTCGACCTGTATCACCGGCGCGCACTGGCGGAATTGCTCCGCCGCCTGTCCGGGGTCGAGGGGATCCGGCGGATCCGGATCCACTATTCCTATCCGGCTGATTTTCCGGAAGATGTGCTCGATGAGATGAATGCCAATCCGAAGGTGTGCCGGTATATGGACATCCCGCTCCAACACGTGGCGGACAAGGTCCTGGCCAATATGCACCGCGGGGTGGACGGGGCGTGGACCCGGGCGCTGATCGGAAAAATGCGTGAGCGGGTTCCCGGAATTGTCCTGCGGACGACCCTGATTGTCGGGCATCCGGGAGAAGGCCGCCGGGAATTCCTGGAACTGATGGATTTCGTGCGCCAGATGCAGTTCGAGCGCCTGGGGGCATTTACCTATTCAGAGGAAGAAGGAACCTACGGTGCAGCCCATCTGAAGGACTCCGTGACAAAAAAGACGAAGCAATCCCGGCTTTCCGAGCTGATGTCTTTGCAGAGTGGTATATCATTTGCTTACAATCAGTCCCGGGTCGGGTCGGAAACCGAAGTACTCGTGGACGCGTGGTCCGGGGATACCCTGGTTTGCCGGAGTGAATTCGAAAGTCCCGAAGTGGACGGGGAGATTCTCGTACCGTTCGACCCGCAGGCGATGGGCTGTACCCGGGCATCCGGGATGGTGGGTCGATTTATCCGCGTGAAGATTACCGGTGCGGACGAGTATGATCTGGCCGGAGAATACATAAGTGATTGAAATTTCGCATGATGCGAAAGATAACAAGTGATTCGTTATGAGACGTTTTTCTGGAATATTCCTGTTGGGTCTGCTCGCATGCGGCTTGTCTTCCTGCGATCCCCAAGCCTTTACGATGAACATTGAAATGCGCCAGAAGTCCACTTCCGGACTGGATCTCGGCCGCAAGACGATGGCTGTGGTTTATCTGGAAAGCCCCTCGGGGGTGGACAGCGTGTTCAACGCATCGGTGGCGAACGGATTTGCCGAAGCCCTGGAACGGGACTATTTCGCCGGGAATACCGAAGTCGGCGTCTTCCGGATGCCCAAGCGGGAAAAGGCGGATTATTCCTCGAAGGATACGCTGGTGAACCTGGTCATGGATACCGGCAGCGATGTGGTCTTCCTGTTTGATACGCCGAAATTCGGCCAAGTGTCCCTCTCTCCGAGGGAGTCCTCCGGTATTGCGGCGGCCGATTCGTCACAGCTGGTTTATGCCTCTTTCCCGTACAGCATCAATCTGTATGTGTATGATTCCATGGACAAGACAGATACGGTGCGTGTTTTTTCGGGTTCATCGACTGCGCGGCAGCCCATCGTCACCGGAGCCGCCGTTCCGGATCGGGAATTGCTCGGCAAGGTGTGGGGCCAGGTGGAGTCGCAGGGATTCAAAACAGGGGAGTTCTCTTCACGTAAGTTCATGTCTGTCTGGAAGGAAGAGCCGTTTACCTTCATCTATTATGACACTCCTTCCGCATGGAATGACGGCGCACAGGCTGCCTATGAATACCGTTGGAAGGATGCCATTGATTCCTGGATGAAGTTGCTCGACACCACCAACATGTCGAAACGCTCCTGCGCGGAATTCAACATTGCGCAGGCGTGCTACCTGTTGGGGGATTATGACCTTGCTTCCAAGTGGCTCGACGCCTCTGACCGCGACATGCCCATCAGTCTGACCAAGACGGTGCGCCAGCGCATCAAAGCCAAGCAGAAGTAGCTGGGAATCAGATTTTATTTGCCTGGGCCGTTGCTTCGAGATCGAGCGCCCGGGAAAGGATGACGATCGGATTGAGTACCTCATATCCGGTCGTCATTTCTATTTGCCATTTGCAGGTTTCGCACTCGCAGGCCACGAAGTCCGGATTGACCGAGCGGATCTGATGGAACAGCGGCGCACCGATGGCCTGGGAATAGGCGTAATTCTCTTTCTTGAAGCCGTATGTCCCGGCAATTCCGCAACAGTTCGAGTCGAGCAGCGTCAGGTCCAGGCCCGGAATCATGCCGAGCAACTCTTTGGTAAACAGGCTCCAACCGAGTTTTTCCATGTGGCAGGGAACGTGGTAGGCTGCCCGCGCCCGGAAATCTTTCCGGAAGATGAGTTTCGCCTTTCCGCGGTCGATCAGGTCGAAAATAAACTTCTCGGCCAGGATAATTGACTCCCGGACGGACTGGTTGTCCACATCGAGGATATGCGGATACTCATCCCGCATGGTCAGGGTGCAGGTGGATGAGACGGTTACCACGGGAAGTCCCTGTCCGACAACCTTTTCGAATTCAGCCACATTGTGCCGGGCATGCTTTGTCGCCTGGTCGAACAGGCCGTTTGAAATCATGGCGACGGCGCAGCATTTCTCATCCATGAGACGGACGCCATACCCCATGGCGTTCATGACGGCCACGAAGGCTTTTCCGACCTCCGGATGCTGGAACTCTGTCGAGCAGCCGTGGAAGAAGGCGATCTTTTCGGGATAGGCTTCCTGCTTTGCCGCCATTTCTTTATTGAACCATGCGCGGAAGCCGTGCATCTGGTATTTCGGGAAGGTCCGGTTGCGGTCCACGCCCAGCACCCCGTGCAGGACGGCTTTGGCCGGTTTGGTTGCCATGGCGGCATTGACCAGGGGCGCGAACGGCCGGGCTGCCTTGCCCATGAAGTCGGTTCCCGCAAGAATCCGGTCGCGCAGGGACGGCTTGTGGCTGGAGTATTGCCTGCGGGCACGGTGGATGATATCGGCAATCCGTACGCCGGACGGGCAGGCGGCTTCGCACCGCTTGCAGTTCAGGCAGTATTTGAGATTTTCATCGAAAAAGAAACCATTCTTCAGGCGGAGCCGCTCTCCGTCCGGTCCGGCCTGCTTGGGCCCCGGATAGGCCGGATTGACCGGCACGACCGGGCAGTAGGCGGTGCAGATGGTGCATTTGAGGCACTGTTCGAAGTTGTTCGTGCTGATATTGGATTCTTGCATGCTGTCGTTATTTTCCGCTGATAATATGGTTCGCTACCGCCATCGCGGTCAGGATGGCGCATCCGGCCCCGCACCCTTCTGCCAGGGTGTTGGCTCCGCCCAGGACCGCACCGGCTGCCCACAGGTTGCGCACGGTCATGCCGTCCTTCATCGGGTGGAAATCCTTGTCTGTCCCGATGCCGAATCCCAGGTAGGCGTGGCGGCTGAAAAAGTCTTTGTCATACCAGTTTTCCCGCCCCGGGGCTGCGATCACATCCAGTCCCATCAGCGGTTCTTCAATCCGGCCGGGCGTCGCGTGCAAACCGCGGCTGAAAAAGCTGCCGGTGGCCAGGATGTAGTTGTCTGCCGTCAGGGGCGTGTCCCCCAGGTTCTCGGTATACAAGGCGGAAACCTTCTGCCCGTCCAGGGTGACACGGACGACCGTATCTCCTTCCAGCATGCGTCCGCCTGCGGCCAGGAAGGCTTTTTTCAGCAGTTTCTGGGTTCGGATTCCGGGGACGGACGGCGGCATGGGGCTGACCAGCAGCGTCCGCAGTCCGAGCGCGGCCCGGATGGCACCCGGAATGGCCGGGTCGTCAAGTCCGAACACGGCGGGAAGGACAACGGTATCCTCTCCCTTGCTGATTCCCCGGATGGCATCCACGATGCCGCTGCGGACCGCTTCCCGGTCCACAATCCGGGCGATCCCGATGCTGCGCATTTCTGAAGGGTTGGCCCGCAGCACGTCCAGTTCCGGGACGGAAAGGATTTCTGTCCGGACGCGGGCGCCCGAACGGGACAGTCCTTCCTCGATGAACGCTGTATTGAAATCCAGGTATCCCGGGAAATTGACCAGCAGGACCTCAGCGTCTTGCAGGCCCGATTTGTCCGGGAAAAGCTGGATGTCATCCAGGGCCAGCCAGGCTTTCTTCCAGGTTCCCATCGGGGATAGATAGTAGCTGTTCCGGGTGCCTTGCCCGTGCACGGGGATGCCGCACTCCCGCAGGAGTCCGGGAATATCCGCGATCAGGCGCTCCATGCGTTCTTTCCCGATTTTCCGGTAGGGATGTCCGTCTTCCAGGGCGTCCAGGGCATCCAGGGGCGTATCCACCGGGGTGCCGTCCGGCGTGGAATGAAGCAGGCTGAACGTGCCGGATGAGAAATGAAGGGCATTCTGGCCGGAGCTGACGATGGCCGTGCGTTTCCCGGCTTTCTGCAGCCGGATGGCGCAGAGCAGGCCGGAGAGGCCGCCACCGATGACAAGAGTATCGAATTTCATGATGTGCTGTTCGTGCGGTTCGTAACTATAAATCTTCCTCCATTCCCAGGACATGGGAATATACCCAGCGGGTGTATTCCGCCTCCCGCAGGGTTTCTCCCCACGCTACCGGGTACATCCCTTTCCAGCGCTCTTCCATGAAGGCGCCCAGGTCGGCGCGGGCCTTGGCCGTGCAGGCATGGGCCTTGGCCAGCAGTCCGGCAGCCCGGCAGGCACAGAGTTCTCCCTGGCAGGTTCCCATGCCGATACGGGTGCGGCGGCGCAGGTCGACCAGATTGTCGACATCCAGGTCGCGGATGGCCGCAGTGACTTCACCCTGAGGAACTTCTTCGCATTCACATACCAGGCTGCTGCTGAGGGGATCGGAGATGGACAGGGCGGCGGCGCGGTCGCCGAGCCGGCCGGCGACGGCTTTCTGCAGGGTGGTCGGGACGGACCAGATTTTCCGGGCCGCCTTGACCGTATTGCCGGAAGCGGAACCGGGCAGGGGAGTCGTGCGCGTGGCGCATTTGCGGTCTACCCCGAGTTTCCGGCAGACCAAGTCGGTGGCCTGTTCTGCCATCAGCCTGTAAGTCATCAGTTTGCCGCCGGTGATGGTGACAAAGCCCCGGATGCCGTCCCGCTGCTCGTGGTCCAGCAGGACGATGCCGCGGCTGATATTCCGGCCGGAGGGGTCGTTGTCCGCAGAGACAAGGGGACGCACGCCGGCATAGGCGCGCAGGATGCGGGTATGTTCCAGGGAAGGCGCGAGTTTCATGCCTTCGCGCAGCAGGAGGTCCACCTCTTCCGGTGTGACTTCCATGTGGTCGCATGCTTCATACGGGACGCGGGTGGATGTCGTGCCGATGATGCAGACCGTGTCGCCCGGGACCAGGATGTCGGCATTGGCCGGCTTGCGGCAACGGTTGATGACGATGCTGTTCACCCTGTGCGCAAAGACCAGCAGGGCACCTTTGGCCGGGAACATGCCGACTTGGGCGCCGGCCATGGCGGCGATATGGTGCCCCCAGATCCCGCCGGCATTGACGGTGACGGGCGCATAATAACACGTCGTCTGCCCGCTGCGGTGGTCCAGCACTTTCACGCCGACAACGGCGTCTCCGTCTTTGATAAACTCGGTGACTTCACTGTAAATCAAAACTTTTGCTCCGTTCATCTTGGCTTCGACAAGGTTGGAGGAGCAAAGCCGGAAGGGATCGACGGAGCCATCCGGGACTCGGACGGCGCCGATCAGGTCCGGGTTGACGGACGGTTCGAGGCGTCGGGCTTCTTCCGGGTCGATGATTTCGGCCTGGATCCCGGCCCGGGTGCAGGCTTCTACAAAAGTGGCCTGGTAACCCAAGTCGTCTTCCGGCAGGGTGATGAAGAAGCCGGAAGTATCGTCTACGCAATGCGACGCAATCCGCTTGAGAATCTTGTTCTCTTCGATGCATTCCGTGGCGGATTCCTGGTCTGTGACGGCATACCGGGCGCCGCTGTGCAGCAGGCCGTGGTTGCGTCCCGTCGCCCCGTCGGCGATATCGTGTCTTTCGACCAGCAGAACCTTCAAGCCCCTGAGTGCACAGTCTCTCGCGGTGCCGGCACCGGTGATGCCCCCGCCGATGACAATGACATCGAACTCATTGGCTTTCTTATTATTCGGCATATTCTTTCAAGATTATTCGCTTGTTTGTGGAAAGGCGGGAAGAGCATTCTGTTTCAAAAGCAAAACTCTTTCGTTCCGTTTACAAATATAACAATATGTTTTTCAAAATGAAAGTTCGTGAAACGGATTTATCTGCCCGGGATCGTGTTTTTTTCTGATCTTTTCGCGTCGGGCCTTCCGTCCGCACGGTCCGTTCTGTGTCCCGGAAGCGTGTTGCCCGAGCGGTCGCGTCCTTCGGCTCGGCTGCGTGCTGCCCGAGCGGTCCGTTCTTCGTCCCTGAGGTCTGCCGCTCATGCGACCGCGGACTCCGTCCCGGGGCATGCGGAGCGGTACGCCCCTGCCGGGGCTATCCTTCCCGTCGCTTCGGCCACCCCGTCAACCGCTGGTTGCCGGGTCCCGTCCTTCGCGCCGGGCCCCTTCCGCTCGAGCGGTCCGTTCTTCGTCCCGGCTGCTATACCGCCTGAACGGCCGTATCCTTCGTCCCGGGGCATGCGGAGCGGTACGCCCCTGCCGGGGCTATCCTTCCCGTCGCTTCGGCCACCCCGTCAACCGCTGGTTGCCGGGTCCCGTCCTTCGCACCGGGCCCCTTCCGCTCACACGGCCGCGGACGGCCATGCCGTCCGCATGCCCCGGGACTGCAGCCACGTGAACTGTTTTTATCGGCCGATGAGAGGGGGTGTTACAGGTCGCTTTTGCGTCATGTGGCGACCAGGCGACAGCAGGGCACAAGGAGGACTTTTGCTTCGTTGCATTCTGTTGATATTCAAGTTTTTACATTGTGATGAAAACGGTAATATCTTGCTGTTGAATGGGAAGAAGAGGGCTGGATGCACGGGGTACACGTAAAACAATCCGAACGGTAGTTCGCGAAAAGGCACTTTACGCGAGTATGGGGTAGAGACGTGTCGGAGCAGGGAGCATGTAAAGTGGCCGCTGTGGTAGGCCGGTCATTTGACGCGGGCCCAGTCCACAGGCATCTCTGCGCCCTTGTCAAGTAAAGTGCCTTTTCTCGGGAAGACAGGTGACCGGACAGATATCATTGAAGGTCTGGAGCGGCATGTGCGGCGAAAAGGTCCAGCGGCACCAGCCCCAAGTCCCAGTTCAAGACAGCACTCGTTCCGGCAGATCCTGGTAGAGACACACCCTCTTCAGGTACCCCTCACTCCATGCCGTCAGCACACCCGGTCCAGCACACCCGGCCCAGCACACCCGGACCAACAGTATTCTGCCGCGGCCCGCGCATAGTCAGACTACTCCGGCCAGCACTGGAATCCAACCTTTCTTCCGATCTGCCATGAAATGAAAAAACGGTCATAATTTTTCATTTCATGGTAGAGTTTTCCAGTAAATCGCCCAAAATAGTGCCACGAAATGAAAAAACGGTCATGATTTTTCATTTCATGGCAGGATGCAATACACGGAGGCGGCGGCCGGGTAGGGAAGGATCAGGCGGCGGCCGGGTACGTGACAGACATGGGGCGGGCCTGCCGACTGCGCATGCGGACCGTGTCAAGCTGCCAGGTCGAAAGCGATTCTTGCATCCCGGGGCGGGGAACAGCTGGCGGAATCCTCCGCGCTACAGGAAATATTCTTATATTTGTTTCCGGATCGGCCCCCGGGTTCCGCTTATGCAAGACAAGATTTACATTGCCATCGACCTCAAATCCTTCTACGCGTCCGTGGAATGCGTGGACAGGGGATTGGATGCCCTGCGGACGCACCTGGTGGTCGCCGACCCCTCCCGGACCGAAAAGACCATCTGCCTGGCTGTTTCCCCTTCCTTGAAGGCGTATGGCATTCCGGGCCGGGCGCGCCTTTTCGAAGTCATCGCCAAAGTCAAATCGATCAATGCGGAACGCCGTAGGCGCGCTCCCGGCCTGCGTCTGCAGGGGGCTTCTTCCGATGCGGAGGTGCTCCGGAAAAATCCGGCGCTCTCGCTGGATTATATCGTCGCGCCGCCCCGGATGGCCCATTACATGGAAGTCAGCAGCCGGATCTATGGCCTATACCTGAACTATATTGCCGCCGAGGACATCCATGTCTATTCGATTGACGAGGTTTTCATCGATGCGACGCAGTATCTGCGCATATATGGCTGCACCCCGCACGACCTGGCCATGAAACTGGTCCGGGAAGTGCTCCGGGAGACCGGCATCACGGCGACAGCCGGCATCGGGACCAACTTGTACCTGGCGAAAGTGGCCATGGACATAGAGGCGAAGCATACGGCTCCGGATGCGGATGGGGTGCGCGTGGCGTTCCTGGATGAGATGACCTACCGGCAGAAATACTGGACACATCGCCCGCTGACAGATTTCTGGCGGGTAGGCCGGGGGACAGCAGCCCGCCTGGAAGCGGCCGGACTGTATACGATGGGCGATATCGCCCGCTGTTCCCTCGGGAAACCGTGGCAGCAGCGCAATGAGGACTTGCTGTTCAAGATTTTCGGAATCAATGCGGAATTGCTGATTGACCATGCGTGGGGATGGGAGCCGTGCACCATGGCGGAAATCAAAGCGTACCGCCCTTCTTCGAATAGTTTGGGCAGCGGCCAGGTCCTGCAGTCTCCCTATGATTGGGAAAAAGCGAAACTGGTTGTCCGGGAGATGACGGACATGCTGGTCCTGGACCTGGTGGAGAAGCACCTGGTGACGGACCAGATGGTCCTGGGTGTTTCCTACGATGGCCGCACCGCTGCCAAGCCGGTCCACGGCTCGGTCAACCTGGGCCTGCAGACTTCGTCCACGAAAATCATCACGGACGCGGTCATGGACCTGTATGACCGCATTGTAGACCGGAGCCTGCTGGTCCGCCGCCTGAGCGTCGTAGCCAGTCACGTGGTGGATGAAAGTCAGGTACAGGCGGTGCAATTGAATCTGTTCGAGGAATTTCCGGATACGGATAAGGAGCGCAGGCGGCAGGAGGCGATCCTGGCGATCCGGCGGAAATTCGGCAAGAATGCCATCCTGAAAGGAATGAATTTCGAGGACGGTGCGACAGCCCGTCAGCGGAATGAACAAATCGGAGGACACAAAGCATGAAAGAAGAACCCCGTGAAACCGGATATGAAGATATCCTTGCCGTGGCGTATCCCTTTGCCTTGCGGCATCCGCGGATGCCGGGTGCGGAACGGGCTGCCCAGTTTTCTCCTTTCGCCGCGCTTTCCGGATATGAAGAAGCGATCGGGGAAACGGCCCGCCGCCACCTCCTCCGGGATGAAGAAAATCACGCCTCTTCCGAAGATTATCCCGTTCCGTATGAGGAATAATCCGCCGTATTTCCTATCTTTGACTATCTTTCGGAAATTAATATGTACTACGTTACCAAGAGGCTGGAAATATCCGGCGCCCATTTTGTCACGACAGACCATGGCAGCAAGTGTGAAACGCTCCATGGCCATAACTGGATCATCCGCGTCCACTGCCGGGCCGCGCAACTGAACGAGGACGGCATGGTTACGGATTTTACGCAGATCAAGCGGATTGTTCACGGCCAGCTGGACCACCGCAACCTGAACGAGGTCCTGCCTGTCACGCCGACGGCGGAGCATATTGCCCGCTGGGTCTGTGACCAGGTTGAGAACTGCTACAAGGTCGAGGTCTGGGAGTCGGAAAACAACCTGGCTGTCTATGAAAAGGATTAATAATCATTCATTTATTTATAAACGTAACTTAACGAACATGAAGAAGTTTCTATCTGCGATGGCAGCCTTGTCGCTTGCCGCGAGTTTGACGGTGACGGCACAGCCGCCGCGTCCTTCCAGAGGCCCGCAGGGGGCCAAGGATGAAAAAGCCCAGTCTGAGAAAAATGACCAGCCGGAGAAAAAAGCGCCCGAGCTGAAAGTAACCCCCGGACTCTATGGGGTTTCGAACCATGAGAAAGACTGGTATTTCGACATTCCGGACAGTTTGCTCGGCCGTCGGATCCTGGCGGTGACCCGTTTTGTCAGCCAGACTGTCGGTGCCGGCCAATATGGCGGGGAAGAAGTCACGGAGAGCATGATTTATTGGGAGAAGGCGCCCAACGGCAACCTGCTGTTGCGCTCGGATGTCATGGGAATCAAGGCAGACGAAAACCAGGATATCAGCAAAGCGGTGAAAGTCAGCTCCGAAAATCCGATCGTGGCTGCTTTCAAGCCGGAGAAAGGGGCGCCCAAGGGGGTTACCCGCGTGAAAGTGACCCAACTCTTTGAAGGAGACAACCAGGTCTTTTCGCTGGGAAGCCGTGCCAAACGCAGCATGAGTCTGGGCGGTGTGAAAGGCGATGCCAGTTTTATCCAGAGTATCCGTACTTATCCGGTCAATACGGAAGTGACCGTGACCAAGACGTATTCCTACAATGCTTCCGGCGGCGGCCCCAGTGTGCTTGGCCAGGGAGGCGGACCGCTTCCGGCCGGTATGGAGACCGGCAATGTGACCCTGATCCTGAATACCTCCATGGTCCTGCTCCCGAAGGAACCGATGCAGCAGCGTCTGTTCGATCCGCGTGTGGGGTATTTCGCGGATGGTTACAGCAAGTTCTCGGATGAGCAGCAGGGCGTTGAAAGTGTCCGGTTCATTACCCGGTGGCGTCTGGAAGCCCGTCCGGAGGACCGGGAACGCCAGAAGCGGGGAGAACTCGTGGAACCCATCAAACCGATTGTCTATTACATCGATCCTGCGACGCCGAAGCGTTGGCGGAAATACCTGATTGCCGGGGTGAATGACTGGCAGGCCGCCTTTGAACAGGCCGGATGGAAGAATGCCATCCATGCCGAAGAATGGCCGGAGAATGATACGACGATGAGCCTGGAGGATGCCCGGTTCTCGGTCATCCGCTACCTGGCTTCGCCGATTGCGAATGCCTATGGCCCGAATGTGCATGACCCGCGCTCGGGTGAGATTCTGGAAAGCCATATCGGATGGTACCACAATGTGATGACGCTGGTCCATGACTGGTATCAGGTACAGGCCGGCGCCGTCGATCCGCGTGCCCGCAAGATCAAATTCGACGACGAACTGATGGGTGACCTGATCCGCTTTGTTTCCTCGCACGAGGTCGGTCATACCCTGGGATTGCGCCACAATATGGGCTCCAGCAGCCAGACGCCGGTAGAAAAACTCCGGGACAAGGAGTGGGTGGAAGCCCATGGCCATACGGTCAGTATCATGGACTATGCGCGGTTTAATTATGTCGCTCAGCCTGAGGATAATATCGGGAAGGCCGGGCTCTATCCGCGGATCAATGATTATGACAAATGGGCCATCGAATACGGCTACAAGCCAACGGATTTCAAGACCCCGAAGGAAGACCATCTCTATTGGAACAAGGTGATTATCGAACGGCTGGGCGCCAATCCCCGGCTCTGGTTCGGCGGGGAAGGATTTGATGCCGACCCGCGTGCCCAGCGCGAGGACTTGGGTGACGATGCCGTTGCGGCCAGCACGTATGGCATCCTGAACCTCAAGCGCACCATCACGCAGATTCCCGAGTGGAACACGGAAGAAGCGGATATGTACCGCCATGTTTCCCGTATGTACGATGCTGTCCTGGGGCAGTACAACCGCTATCTGGGACATGTCGCTGCCAATATCGGAGGGCGTTACGTAACTTACAAGAGTATCGAACAGGCGGGACCGGTCTACGAAGCAGTTCCCAAAGCGCGGCAGAAGGATGCTCTCAAGTGGTTGAATGAGAATTTGTTCCAGAAACCTTCCTGGCTGGTTGATCTCCCGTATATCTATAATTTGACCGATACCCCGGATAACGCGTTGTATAAATCCATCAACGCAATTGTCAGCGCTTCCGGACTGTTGAGTCTGGGCAAGATCAACCGGCTGGATCAGTATGCCCGCAATGATTCCTCCAATTATACACCGGAAGAATATCTGTCAGATTTGTACGGATATGTGTTTGTCGAATTGGAAAAAGGCCGTGCTGTTGACAGTTACCGCCGGTATCTGCAGCGCCGGTATGTCACATCCGCGCTCGAAATGGTGAATCTCCCGACTTCCGCCTCTTATGATGCCCGCATCTATGTCCTGGCGCAGTTGAAGGAAATCCAGAAGAAAGCGGCGAAGGCAAAGTCTTCGGATGCCGCAACCAAGGCCCATTGGCAGGCGATTGCCAGCCAGATTGAAGACGGTCTGAAACCCGCGAAGAAGGGCTAGCAGCATTGCGTTAGCAAAAAGGGGTGACGAATAGTCGAAAGACTGATTGGTCACCCCTTTCTTATTGCAAACTTCCGCTTCCGCGTTAAGCAGCGAAGCTTCCGATCAGTTGATCCGGATGCTCATGGAGCGGATCTGTTGCCATCCGGATTGGTCGGTCAGCCGGATCATGAAGTGGTATTCTCCCGGATCGATGTCCGTCGGCACGGGAATCTTGACGACAGCGTCATAGGAGGCCGCTGCGGAAGGGATGGTAAAATCCTTGTTGTAAATCCACGGATTGACGGGCTTCTTGGAGGCATCCTGCCGGCACTCACCGGCCTCCGTGCTGTGCGTATGGTGGTCGAAATTGTGGTGGATTTCCAGGTTGTAGGCGCCCAGTGCGGCATTGTCCCGGAAAGAATAGGCGAACGGGATGACGTCGCCCCGTTCGAATTCCTGGCAGTTCAGCGGGCAGGTCGCATCGCCGGCAGACAGGATTTCCGGCGGTTGGGTATCTTGGTCGGCCGCATTGTCACATCCGCCCAGCAGCAGGAATCCCAGCAGGCCGGCGCCCAGCAGATGGATCATTTTCAGGGTTTTCATCAGCGTAAGAGATTAATCGACGATTCGGATCGTGGCGTGTGCCGTGGTGGTCTGCTCCAGCATATCGATGACCGTAAGCACGAGATCATATTTCCCGTTGGGCGCTTTCTCCGGGATGTCGATGTGCTCATGGAATTCCGCGTTTTTCACGCCGATATATTTTCCCGACGTGTATGAAGCCGTAAAGCCGTAGCGGTTTAGTCCGCTGCCTTCCTGCTGGATAATGACGAGTTCGATCTGCTGGATGATTCCGGGCGCGTTGATTTCGGCCTCCAGGTGCATTTCTTCGCCTTTGACGGCCACCTGGCTGTCCTCCTCTCCCACTTCAGTCAAGATAACGGTCGGTGCCGGGGATTGTTCTATGCTACAAGATAAGGTGAAGAAGGCCGCAAGGGCCAGGGAAAAGAGGGTAGTAAAAGCTTTTGTTTTCATTATTCAGTTGTTTTAAAATTCTATGCCCACTAGCAGGGCGGCGTTCATACCGGGCTCGGGAATCCCGATGAGCCGGTAATAACTGGTATGGTCATAATAGCGTCGGTTCAACAGGTTTTCAACCTGGAGACCAACCTTGAAGCGCATGTCCCCGGCTTGGAATTCCTTGCCGGTGGCCAGGTTGAGGGTACAGTATCCGTCGGTGGGCTTTTCCGGCGGGACGATGTCATCCTGACGGCCAGCCACGCGGACATCCAGGGAAAGATACCCGTCGGTCAGAAACGTGTATTTGACAATCAGGTCTCCGGCCCATGGCGGGGAGAAGGGGAGGGCGTAACCTTTCTTGTCCCCGGACATCTGGCGTGAATATAGGTATTCTCCGCGGATTTCCGCTTCGAAACCGGCAGGAAGTTGCCATTGCGCATCCACCTCGAACCCGCTTCTCAGGACAGCGCATTGCGTATAGGCATACATTTGAAGCCCTTCGTAATACTGGGCGGAGGGATTCAGGTAGATATAGTTCGGGAACCAGTTGACGAATGGGTCGAGTCGCAGCGAGAGTTTATCTGACAGCCAATTGATGCCGGCATCCAGCTGATAGGATTCTTCCGGATCGAGATCCGGATTCCCTTTTTCATAGCGGAAGATGTGGTAGTTGACCCCGTCGGCCCCGAGTTCCTTCGGGATCGGAATCCGGAAACTTTTGCCCAGATTGGCTTTCAGCACCCATTTCCCGGGGCTGAAATTGACTCCTGCGGACCAGGTCAGGCTGCGGAAGCGGCGCCGGCTTTCGGAAGAGCGTTCCTTGTAGGTTGCGGCACCGGTTTCATCCGGGGTCGCATACCAGTCCGTATACCGGTGGATGCCGGTCCGGGCTGCGTCGAACCGGGCGCCGGCATGGACATGCAGGAGCGGGGACAGGGTGAAGTGGTCGATGGCCGAAAGACCGCCTGAAAGGGTCTCGAAATCCGGAAGGATGAACCCCCATCCGCCGCGCCGGTTGTGCTGGAATTCCGTGTCTGCGCCCAGCTGCAGCTGGTGACGTTCGGACAAGTCGAACCGGACACCGAGTTTTCCGGTCAGGGTATGTTTGTCGAAACGGCGTTCCAGGTCGTCGGACGGTGCGGGCATGTATCCGTGCGAAATCGGTTCCGAATGCTCTTCCCGGAGATTGTGCTGCCACGCCAGGTCGCCGTCCAGCACGACTCCTTCGCCATGCCAGTGGCTGTGGTTGTGGACCGTCAGGTGGCTGACACTTTGCCAGGGCAGGTCGATGTCCCGCCGGGAGGCGTCGTAGTCGATTTCCGACAGCCGGACTTCCAGCCCGTGTGCGTCCGCGAAAAAGCCGCTTTTGGCGAAGGTTTCCGAAAGCTTGAAATCATTGCGGAAACGGGGACCGACATATCCCAGCGTCAGGCTGGCATCCCGTTCAAAGCCGGCCGTATTGCGGAGCCGGCCGCCCTCCAGCGGAATCTGGTAGGAATAATATTCGATATGATCCGCAGGGACTGTATAGTCGCCATAATCACTGCCTGTCAGGTGGAAGCGCCAGAAAAAGCGCTCCTTCCGCCCTTCCAGGCGCGCAGACAGCCCGAGGGAGGCGTTGTTGCTGCGTCCCAGGAACTGGATGCGCCCCTGCAACGGATTGACCGGCAGGTAGTTCGTATAGATGCTCAGGACGCCCCCGATGGCATCCGACCCGTAAAATAGGGCGGCCGGCCCCTTGAGGACCTCGATGCGGTCAATGGCGAACTGGTCGATTTCCAGTCCGTGGTCATCCCCCCATTGCTGTCCTTCGTGCTTGATGCCGTCGACCGTGACGGCGATGCGGTTGAAGCCCAATCCCCGGATGGCCGGCTTGGACTGTCCGGATCCGATACTGCGGGACTGGACGCCGGGAATGGTCCTCAGGCTCTGCATCAGCGTGCCCGAGAAATTGTTTTCGATAAAGTCCCTGCCGATTTCGACGCTCCCCAGGGTGGTATGCATCAATTCCTGCCTGCGGGACTCGCCGTAAACGGTGAGTTCTTTCAACGCAAGCGTGGTGTCAGGCCCTGCGGAAAACGTCATGACGGCGGCCAGGATGGTTGCAATCATGCGATTTTTCTTTTGTCAGTTGTCAATGAATGTGTTCAGAATGAGATGCAACTGGCAGGGGCGGGCGGTGCGCGTGAATGGAGGGAATGGGGATGGGAGGAGGCGATGCCATCGGCCCGGTCGGCCCTCTCCAGGGAGATCAACCGGTGCAGCGGGGTCAGCGCCAGGACCAGCGAGAGCAGGAAGGGCAGGCCGATGAAATGGCACAGGACGCATTCCTGCATGCCGGAGGCGGCATTGCTGAGGTGACCGGGGTGCGGCAAATGGTGCGCACATTGGATACAATCCACGGTATCAGCCGTTTCCGCTTCATGGTGATGGAGGGAAGAAATCAGCAGGGCCGGCAGGAATACTGCCAGCAAACAGACTGCAAACCATTGTCTTCTTTTTCCCATCAATGGAACAAATATAGCCGTTTTTTTGATAATCCCAGGAAAATGGACAAAAAAAGCGGAGATCCTGTCCGGGTCTCCGCTTGAAAGACAGCTGCTGCTGATTATACGTCGGCGCGGGCCATGGCGTCTTTGTAGTACTTCTGGTTGATGAACACATCTTCCTTGTACGGGTTGATGTGCCGTTTGCGCGAAACACAGATGATGTAGCACAGGGCGATGGCATTGGTGATCAGGGCCAGGGCGCTGATGACAGTCATGGCAGTCGGATCGGCGTTGGCGCTGGTTCCGGCCACGATATTCGCCACGGTCCCGTCCGCATAGGTGGTCGGGAGGACCGCCCAGTTGAAGAACTGCGTTCCGTCGTGGAACGTCTCCTGGAAGAGCGGGAATACCTGTGCGAACATGCACCAGATGGCCAGGGTGTTGGCGCGGTTCTGGATCCAGCCGCCGCGGTTCCACAGAAGCGCTGCCACGGTCGGGGCGAGCAGCAGGGCGATACCGCAGTACCAGGAATGGGTCGGCAGGCAGTTGTAGGTGTAGGCGAAGTTCCAGATGTCGTAGATGACAATGTACACCCAGGTCATGTCAGGCCACAGCATATCCTGTTTGTCCTTGGAGGAGAAGACGCTCCACCAGGCTGTCATGCAGAAGATGTTGAGGATACCGGCCACGCCGTTCATCACGTTGTGCCAGCCGCCGTAAAGCCACACACCTTCGCTGGAAAGCCACCAGCAGTTCCAACCTTTGATGGCCGATTCGAAATCGGAGGCGACGGCAATGAGGATGTTGATGGCCACGATGATGAACGGGAAGGGCTTGAACCAGTGCTTGGCACCGATACCCCATTTGTATTTGATCATCATGAAGCCGATACAGCCCGTCAGCGCCGCATACAGTTTGGCGTAGTGGAACCAGCCGTTCATGTACATGTGTGTCTGGTTCTTGAGGGCCCATTCGGCACCGGTGGCCGCTCCGATGGCGATGGCGACGAAATATGCCGTCAGAATCGCCGGGACGACGAAAAACATAATGGCGCCGCCGGTCTTGGTACGGCGGGCGAATTCATTCAGGAGAATGAGGCCGACCAGGACGACCAGCAGCATTCCCCATTGGGCGAGGGCATGTGCCCCATAAACATGGAAAAACATATTGAAGTGAATTAAAAGTTCGCGAGGCGAAACATGAATAATATAATTTATTGCTTAATGGTAACCGCTTTGACGCGTCTTTCTTTCAGCAGGACATAAACTGCCCAGCATATTGTCAGGACCAGGGACATGGGGACGCCGACAGACAGCATTTCCCGCAGGACGGCGTCGCTGCCGCCCGGCTGGCCCAGTGCGGTGAGGAACGGGAACCTCCAGGTTAATTCACCGTTGAGGATGTGGTCCACGACCAGCATGACCGTTCCGCCCCAGAGCATTTTCTCCAGCGCGGGAATGTGGCGCTTGAAAGGGGAGGAAGCGGGGTTCTTCACGGCCGCGTTGTCCAGATGCCGGTAGGCACTGGTGGCGACAGCCTGAACCAAGGGTACAATGAAACAAGACATGGTATAAAAAGGGATTGATTATTCGGGTACTTCAATTTCTTTGATCTCCACTTCGTTGCCGCGGAGAAGCCAGGTATGCTGGCTGTGGCAGAAAGGACATTCCCTGCCATGGCGGACCGTCGGGTATTCCTGCTTGCAATCATCGCAGAAGGTAACCGCAGGAATCGTGTTGATTTTCAACTCACTGCCTGCGAGTAGCGCCTCCTTGTCGGCGGCCCATCGCCAGCAGTCCTGCAGGTATTCCGGAATGACGGTGGAGACTTCGCCGATGTTCATCACCACGCCGGAAACATGCTCCACGTGATGGGCCTCGGCAGCCTCCTTGACATCCCGGATGATATAGAAGACGATCCCCAGTTCGTGCATTACGGTTTCCGTTTGAAAAGAATGTCTTTCCCGCGCTTGAACATGTACGGCAGGATCGCGCTGAACTTGTCCTCGGACACCACCATGTGGCTGGCCTCGGGATGCTCCCGGTGCAGGTGGATGGCGTCGAAGGCGCATTTGGTCGTGCAGACGCCGCAGCCGATGCATTTGTTCGGATCGACGACGGAAGCACCGCAGGACAGGCAGCGGGCCGTCTCCTTGCGCACTTGTTCCTCGGTCAGGGTGAGATGGTACTCGCGGAACGGATCCGTTCCGGTCCGGATCTCTTCCACCTGGCGGGAGGAATTGTCATAGGAGGGCACCAGGATGTCGGACTTGTCCAGTTCGATGAAATCGCGGCGGTTCCGGCCGATTGTCATGTGCCCGTGCTGAACGAACCGGTGCAGCGACTCGGCTGCTTCCTTGCCGGCGGCAATGGCGTCGATGGCGAATTTCGGCCCGGTGAAGCAGTCTCCGCCTACGAAGATGTCTGCTTGCGCTGTCTGGTAGGTCAACTTGTCGGCGACCGGGTAGACGCCCCGGAAGAATTCCACCTTCGTGTCCTTCAGCAGATCATTCAGGACAACGGTCTGTCCGATGGCGAAGACAACGAGGTCTGCATCCAGGGTAATCAGTTCGTTTTCATCGTATTGCGGAGAGAAACGATGATTTCCGTCAAACACGGACGTGCATTTCTTGAAGACGATGCCGGTGACTTTGTCTGTGCCGAGAACCTCTTTCGGCCCCCAGCCCGGGTTCAGGACCACACCGTCTTCGCGGGCTTCCGCGCGTTCCTGCGGCGAGGCGGGCATGATGTCCTCTGTCTCCAGGGAGAGCATCGTGACGGAAGCGGCGCCGCTCCGCATGGCGACCCGTGCGGCATCGATGGCGACATTGCCGCCGCCGACAACGACGACTTTGCCGGACAGCTTGACCTTGCCGGTATTGGCCTCCCGGAGGAAATCGATGGCCGTCGTCGTGCCGGGGAGCGATTCGCCCGGGATTCCCGGAAGCCGTCCGCCCTGGCAGCCGATGGCAACATAAAAGCCTTTGTATCCCTGGTCGCGAAGTTCCTGGATCGTAATGTCTTTGCCGACCTCCACGCCGGTGCGGATCTCTACGCCGATTTCGCGCATGATGTCAATTTCGGCTGCAATGACATCTTTCTCCAATTTATAGGAAGGGATGCCATAGCGGAGCATGCCGCCGGGTTCCGCATTCTTTTCGAAAACAGTAGGGAAGTAGCCCATCGTGGCCAGGTAGTACGCGCAGCTCAGGCCGGCCGGACCGCCGCCGATGATGGCGATCTTCTCCTGCCAGCGTCCCCGGTTGGAGGCGACGACCACTTCCGGAACGAAACGGGTCTCGGCATGGAGATCCTGCTCGGCGATGAATTTCTTGACGGCGTCAATGGCGACCGGCTGGTCCAGGGTTCCCCGGGTGCAGGCATCTTCGCAGCGCCGGTTGCAGACGCGTCCGCAAACTGCAGGGAAGGGATTCTCCCGCTTGATCAACTCGAGGGCTTCCTTGTATTTCCCTTCAGCGGCTTTTTTCAAATAGCCCTGTACGGCGATGTGGGCGGGACATGCGGTCTTGCAGGGAGAAGTTCCTGTGGGATAGCAGTTGATCCGGTTTTTGTCCCGGTAATCTTCCGTCCATTTATGGGGCCCCCAAGCCGTTGCATCCGGGAGTTCCTGGCGCGGATAGGTGATGGAACCGTGGGTCGTACACAGTTTCTGTCCCAGCTTGACAGCGCCGGCGGGGCAGTATTCCACGCACCGTCCGCAGGCGACGCAGTTGGCCGGGTTGACCTCCGCGACATAAGCACTGCGGGACAAGTTGGGAGTGTTGAAGAGCTGGGAAGTCCGCAAGGCATTGCATATCTTGACGTTGCAATTGCAGATGGCAAAGATTTTCCCCTCTCCGTCGATATTGGTGACCTGGTGTACATAACCGTTGTCCTCGGCACGGTGCAGGATCTCCATGGCTTCTTCAAAAGTCACGGCCCGTCCGCGCCCGGTTTCCTGGAGGTAATCGGCCATGTCGCCCACGCCGATGCACCAGTCGTGGTAGTCGTCCGCGCAGCCTTCATCCAGCTTTTTCCGGCCGTACCGGCAGGAGCAGATTCCGGCGGCGATGTGGCCTTCATACCGCTTGAGCCAATAGGAAATATGCTCTATGTCAATGGATTGGTTCTCCATGGAAATCGCTTTTTCCACCGGGATGACGTGCATGCCGATGCCTGCGCCGCCCATGGGAACCATCGGCGTCACTTTCTCCAGCGGAAGGAACGTCATCCGCTCGAAGAACATGGCCAGTTCCGGGTGCCGGTCCATCAGGTCGGTATTCATATTGGTATACTCCGCCGATCCGGGAACGAAAAGCGGGACCCAGTAAACGCGGTCCTCCCGGTTGTAGGTCGTGCCGGGAATGGGACCTTCAGCCGTGTATTTGTCCCCGTAGTCATATTCCAGGAGTCCGAAGTAGGCGAGTTTGTCCAGCAGGGCGTCGAATTCTGCATCGGTCGGAACATAGTGTTTCTCCCGGTTCCACTGGACCAGCAGCGGATAAGGACGGTGCTCCCTGACTTTCAGGAACTTGTCTGAGACGACGTCTAGCAGCAGGTCCAGGGATGCTTCCCGAGTGGCGGCATCCATCTCGTCCTCGAAAATGCAGGCCAGTCCCCAGTATTCCGGGGCGTCCGTGGTCATCTTGATTTTCCCCGGGACACGGTCCGTGACTTTTCGGACAAATTGCAGCAGTTTTTTGTTCGGATTCTTGTCCCCTTTGTGTTTGGGGACAAATTTGCTTGACATTTCAGGCATATAGGATTCTTTTTATTGTTTCCAGGCGCAGACTTCCTGCAGCAGCCACTGGGCGAAAACATCCACCCCTTCTCCCGTCTTGGCGCAGATCGGAATGACCCGGGCGTGCGGATTGCGCATGTGGACATACCGGGTGCATTTTTCCAGGTCAAAATCGAAATAGGGCAGGACGTCCGTCTTATTGACCAGGACCATGTCACAGACGGAAAACATCAGTGGATACTTCAGGGGTTTGTCGTCTCCTTCCGGGACGGAAAGGATCATGGCATTGCGGCAGCTGCCGGTGTCAAATTCGGCCGGGCAGACCAGGTTGCCGACATTTTCAAGGATGACCAGGTCGAGCTGTCCGGCATCCACATGATCCAGTCCCTGGCGGGTCATCTCCGCATCCAGGTGGCACATGCCGCCCGTGTGGAGCTGGATGGTCGGGATTCCGGTGGCCTCCTGGATCTTGACGGCATCCACATCGCTGTCGATATCGGCCTCCATGACGGCGACACGGACTTTGTCCTTGATCAGGTTCAGGGTCCGGATCAAGGTGGTTGTCTTGCCGCTGCCGGGCGACGACATGAGATTCAGGAGATAAATTCCTTTGGTTTTCAGTTCTTTGCGGAGCTTTTCCGCATCCTTTTCATTGTCCTCGAAAACACTTTTCTTGATTTCGATTACTTTGATTCCTTCCATAGGAAGACGTCTTGGTTATGCGTTCAGGTGTTATTAATGTGGCCCGCAATTTACATAAAAACTGGTACTTTACCAAAAAAAACGGATGACAGGCCGTTTTCCAAGACGTCTGTCATCCGCATGAATGAAAGGAGGAACCGTAAGCCGGTTTCTGTTCCGGAGCCCGAAGGCACCGGTCTGCCATTTATCTACGCAACCTACCCCCTGGCATCGGGCGGGCAGCCCTCATCTGCCAGTATACTTGGTCTTGCAGGCCCTGCCTGCCGTACCCGCCCGCCATCGCTGGCGGACGCCGTGGGCTCTTACCCCGCATTTTCACCCTTACCTGTATCCGTTCTGCCCGAGGGCAGGGACGGTTGCAGGCGGTTGTTTTCTGTTACGGCAGGATGAAATCACTCCCATCTGCGCTTTCCGCAGCAGGGTGCCCTGTCCTGTCCGGACTTTCCTCACTGAAATCCAGCGCTTTATGGGCGTTGGACCGCAGCGCGGCAGATTCGTCCCTCCTGTTTATTTTTCCGGGCTGCAAAAATAGGAACTCTTTTACAAGGATACAAAAAAAATTCCTAACTTTGTTTTCCAATTTGCCGGAAACAGCGCTCCCTCCGGGGCTTCCCCTGGGGATATAGCGGAGCCTTTCCGGGACAAGAGTACGGAATGAAACGGATTGTTTACAGTTTACTGGCGTTGCTGATGCTGCTTCCTGCCGCCGTTTCCTGCGGTGCGAAAGTAAAGCACTACAAGATTGAGGTGGTCAAAGAGTATCCGCACGACGAAAATGCTTATACCCAGGGACTTTTCTTCCATGGGGGAAATTTTTATGAAAGCACGGGCCAGTACGGGGAATCCACCTTCCGGCAGGTTGACCTGGCGACAGGCAAACCCTTGCGGAAACTGGATTTCTCCAAAAAGTATTTCGTGGAAGGATCGGTCATGCTGGACGGGGAATTGTTCATCCTGACATGGGAGAGCAAGATGGCTTTTGTCTATGACGCGGCGACGCTGGCCTATAAGTCCTCCTACTCCTATCCCCGGGAAGGATGGGGGCTGACCACTGACGGGAAACAGTTGATTGCCAGCGACGGCACGGCGCGCTTGTATTTCATGGACAAGCAGTTCCGTGTGCAGCGCAGCGTGACGGTCCGTCTCGACGGCCGTGCGATGACCTACCTGAATGAACTGGAATACATCGACGGGAAGATCTGGGCCAATGTCTATATGAGCGACATTATCCTGATTATCAACCCTTCCGACGGAAAGGTCGAGGCGACGGTCGACTGCACCGGGCTTCTGCCGAAATCCCTGCGGGACGCCCGGACGGATGTCCTCAACGGGATTGCGATGGACCCGGCGACGGGACGCATTTTCCTGACGGGGAAAAACTGGAAACGCTTGTACGAGGTGAAATTGAAAGAACAGTAAGGAACACATTATATTATTCATATCAAAGCGGGGGTATCGGATGGACCAGACGGTCCGCTCCGGTTGAGAGAGTCCCAATGAACCTGATGCGGCCCATACCGCCGAAGGGAAGACTTTGCTCAGTGCGTCATCAGGGCGCATCTCCGCATGAACACATTTTTGTTATGCGGTATTTTTTTGCTTTTTGTACGCTGGCGGCTTTGTCCGCCGCGGTTTCCGGGCCGCTGAATGCCCAGGAAAAAATTGAACGGCTGGACAGCGCCGTTGTTTCCGCTTCCCGGGCTGGCAAGTCCACGCCGGTGACTTATACCATGATCGGGAAGGAAGAATTGGAACGGGTCAATCCTTCCCGTTCTCTCCCGATGCTGCTGGAAAACCAGCCCTCTGTCGTGACGACCAACGAGGGCGGAACCGGGCTGGGGTACTCCAAAATGACGGTCCGGGGCGCGAAGGGTTCCCAGATCAATGTGACACTCAACGGCATCACGTTGAACGATGCCGAATCCCAGGAGGTATTCTGGGTGAACATTCCGGCCCTTTCTTCCATCATCCAGTCGGTCCAGCTGCAGCGCGGTCTCGGAACGACAGCCAACGGGGCGGGCGCATTCGGGGCCAGCATCAACATGAGTACGGCCTTTGTCGGCGACCGTCCCTTCGCCTCGATGGATGTGGCGCGGGGCTCTTTCGGGACCATGATGACGACCGTTTCGGCCGGAACCGGCATGCTGCCTTCCGGCTTGTATGCCAGCGCCGCCTATTCCCGGGATTACACGGACGGCTATATCCGCAACGCCAAGGCGCGGGTCCAGTCGGCCTTTGCCGTATTGGGATACATGAAGGGAGACCGATCCCTGCGGCTGACCTGGCTGATGGGCGACCAGCACACGGGAATTACCTGGGAGGGGCTGGACATGGCCCGGTACCAGGCAGGGGATTACCGCTACAATCCCGCCGGTAAATACAAGGATGCGTATGGGAACACCCATTACTATGACAATGAAACAGACAATTATACGCAGCATCACCTGCAGCTGAACTATACGCAGCGGCTCTCGACGGAACTGACCTGGTCCACGACGGCGAATTTTACGAAGGGGGACGGGTATTATGAGCAGTACAAGTCCGGGAAAAAATTCTCTGCCTACGGCTTGTCGTCCGAGAAAGCGAAGAGCGGGGATTTCATCATCCACAAGTCCATGGACAACAGCTATTTCGTACTGAATTCCGACCTGCGGTACAGGACCGCGGAACTGGATGTGACCGGCGGGGTGAATCTGTCCGGATATTGGGGCGGTCATTTCGGCAATGTGCTCTGGAGCAATGTCCTGGGGGATGATTATGATTATTCGGATACGGAGTGGTACCGCAATGACGGGTTCAAGCGGGAGGCGAATGTTTTCGCCCGCGCGGAGTACCGTGTCCGGGAGGGGATGATAGCGTACGCGGATCTTCAGTACCGGGGCGTTTTTTTGGACATGGAGGGAAAGGATGACGGGTTCGAACCCGTGGACTACCGGGCGCGCTGGCATTTCTTCAATCCCCGCGCAGGCTTGACCTGGGATTTTGCGCCCGGGCAGCGTGCCTATGCCTCCATTGCCTTGGGAAACCGGGAGCCCGGGCGTTCTGACTTGAAGGAAAACATCAAGTCAGCCAACCAGTTGCGCGAACTGGGTGTCGCGGATGCGGCCGTAACGCTCCGTCCGGAGCGGATGGTCGATGTGGAAGGGGGGTACCGGTTTGTTTCCCGGACGCTGACGGCTACGGCGAACCTTTATCTGATGGAATACCGCAATATGCTCCTGGAGACCGGGAAACTGTCGCCGGCAGGCTATGCTGTCAAGGAGAATGTACCGCGGTCCTGGCGCAGGGGCATCGAGTTGTCCGCGGCCTGGCGCCCCTGGTCCGTCGTCCGGGTGGATGGGAACCTGACCCTGAGTACCAACAAAATCAAGGATTATACGGGCTATTATGAAATGTATGACCATGATTATGTGAGCGACGAGGATCCGGGCTGGAAATTCCTGGGAGAATACAGCGAGCATTATGGCAAGACAACCATGCTCTTGTCGCCGGGCATCGTCGCTTCGGCGGACGCGACCTTCACTCCCTTCCTGAACATGTGCGACAATTCGTTGAAAACCACGACTTTCGTCTTGGGAGGAAAATGTGTCGGAAGGCAGTATTGGGACAATACCCAGAGCCAGGACCGCTCGATTCCGGCGTACCTGACATTCCATTTTTCCGCGAGTCATACTTTCTCCCTGCCCCAGGGAACGGTCACGGTGGCGGCCTATCTGGACAATCTGCTGAACAACCGCTATTTCGCGGATGCTTGGGTGTATCGTGCCCGTTTCTCGGAAACAGCTTCCTGGTATCAGGAGGAAGGCGTTTTCCCGCAGGCGCCCACGTCGCTCTTGCTGAAAGTTTCCTACCGGTTCTGACGGTCCGTTCCCACAGACGGCTGAATGCAAATAAGGCACGCTTCCCAGCGTGCCTTATCGGTTAGTTAGCAGTGCATTCCCAAATAATGGGGGTGAAATTAATTAATGATGGTTAGAATATATATCTCTTTGATAAAAATCAATTTACTGTCTTTGTAACGTTTTAATTGCAATGCAAAGGTAAGCATTCTGTCCGCAAATTCAAATTTTTTTTGAAAAAAAGCGCCGGAGGCGCACCGGGGAAACGGCGGAAATTACTTTTGGCGAAGGAGTTCGGGACGCAGTTTTTCCGTCCTCGAGAGGGCCTGTTCATCTTGCCAGGCTTGGATCAGTTTCGGGTTTCCGCTCAGCAGGACATCCGGCACTTTCCAGCCGTTGAATTCGGCGGGGCGGGTGTAGACCGGCGGGGAGAGGAGGTTGTCCTGGAAGCTGTCGCTCAGGGCGGAAGTCTCGTCCGTCAGGGCTCCCGGAATCAGGCGGACAATCGAGTCCGCAAGCAGGGCGGCAGGGATTTCGCCGCCGCTGACGACATAGTTTCCCACGGAAATCTCCCGGGTAACCAGGTGCTCCCGGATGCGGTGGTCGACTCCCTTGTAATGGCCGCAGAGGATGATGATGTTTTCCTTGAGGGACAGCTCGTTGGAGATGCCCTGGTCCAGGATTTCCCCGTCAGGGGACATGTAGATGATCTCATCGTACGTGCGCGCTGCAGTCAGTTCTTCGATCATCCGGTATACCGGTTCGACCATCATGACCATTCCGGCATCGCCCCCGTAGCAGTAGTCATCCACGGTCTGGCGCGGGCCCAGTCCGTATTTGCGGATGTTGTGGATGTAGATCTGGACCAGCCCTTTTTTCCGGGCCCTTCCGACGATGGACCAGGAGAGGGGACTTTCCAGCAATTCGGGGACGACGGTCAGGATGTCGATGCGCATGTTCCTTTCTTTGTTCTGTTGCGCGCAAAGATAGGCAAAATGTATGAGGATTAGATGTTTTTTCGGTTTTATTGTTATATTTGCATAATAGAGATTAATTACTAAAATTTTCAATTATGAGTGAAGAAATTATTCCTGATGTGAATATGGCCGCTGAGGCTCCGGTAGAAAAGGCATCAGATGTAGTTGAAGGAGCAGAAGTTGCCGCTCAGGCCGCTGCAGATGCCGTTGAAGAAGTGGTTGAAACCGTTTCCGAGGAAGCGGCTCCCGCCGAAGCGACGGAAGAAGTTGCACCCGTCGTGGAAGCTGCGGAAGAAGTTGCGCCCGCCGAAGTGACGGAAGAGGTTGCGCCTGCCGTGGAAGAGCCGGTTTTGAATCTGGCTGCGATGTCGCTGGCGGAGTTGTCCGCTGCGTTCGAGGCACTTCTGACCGATGAGGAAAGAATGAAGAAATTCAAGGATGCCGAGGCGATCAAGGCGGCATTCTACAAGAAATTGTCCAAGGAAAAAGCCGATGCCGGTTTGTCCGCATCTGTCGAGGAACCCTCGGCGGATGAGGTTGTCGAGGAGACTCCCGTTGAAACAGAGGCTCCCGAGACGCTGCGCTCGGATCCGTTCGAGGCGATTGAGGCTGGCTTCAAGTCCTTGTACAACAAATATAAGAAAGAACGTGCCGAGTTCAACCGGACGCAGGAGAAAGAACGGGAAGAGAACCTGGTCAAGAAACAGGCTGTCATCGATGATTTGAAGGCCTTGGTGGAGAAGCAGGAAGACGTCAGTGCCACTTTCCCGGAATTCCGTGCGCTTCAGGCACGCTGGCGGGAAATCGGACCGGTCCCGGTTCAGAATTTCCGCAATATCAATGACACGTATCAGTTCTATGTCGAGCAATTCTACGACAAGGTCCAGATAAACAGGGACATGCGGGATCTCGACTTCAAGAAGAACCTTCAGGCGAAGGAGAAATTCTGTGAAGAGGCGGAGCGCCTGGCCGAGAAAGAGAATGTCGTCGAAGCCTTCCGGGAGTTGCAGAAGCTCCACGAACAGTGGAAGGAGTACGGTCCGGTCGCCAAGGAATTCCGTGAGTCGATCTGGGACCGTTTCAAGGCTGCAACTGCTATCATCAACAAGAAGTATCAGGGATATTTCGAGGGGATGAAAGAGAAACAGGCCGAGAATCTGGTTGCCAAGACCGGTTTGTGCGAGCAGGTGGAAGCGATTGCCGCCCGTGAGGAAATCAAGACCTCCAACGAGTGGAATTCCCTGTCGAAGCAGATCGAAGAAATCCAGAAACAATGGCGTTCGATCGGCTTCGCTTCCAAGAAAGAGAACCAGAAGATTTATGACCGTTTCCGTGCGGCCTGCGATAAGTTCTATGAGCGCAAGCGCCTGTTCTATGCTGATTTCAAGGACAGCATGAATGTGAACATGGAGAAGAAGCTCGCCATCATCGAGCAGGCGGAGGCCCTGAAGTCCAGCACGGAATGGAAGAAGGCGGCGGACCAGTTCATCTCCCTGCAGAAACAGTGGAAGGAGATCGGTGCGGTTCCGCGCAAGAAATCCGAGCAGCTGTGGAAGCGTTTCCGTGCGGCCTGTGACGAGTTCTTCGCCGAACGCGACAAACATGCCAAGCCCGAAAATGATTTCTACGGCAACCTGAAAGCCAAGAAAGCCCTGATTGAAGAAATCAAGGCCTATGTCCTTTCCGGAGAGGAAGCGGATGCCCAGGCCATGCAGGATTTCATGGCCCGGTATCAGTCGATCGGTTTCGTTCCTTTCAAGGAAAAAGACGCTGTCGCACAGGCTTATCGCGAGGCCATGGGGGATAAATTCCCGGAATTCACTACCCGCCGGGGTACGGGCCGCGGCCCTGCTCCCCGGGGCGGATCCCCTGAGCGTGCGCCGCGTACGGAAAAAGACCGCCTCGTGCAGAAGTACACGAAACTCCAGCAGGATATCGATACGTACGAGAACAATATCGGTTTCTTTGCCATGTCCAAGAATTCCGAGCCGCTGATCCGACAGATGCAGGAACGCATCGTGCAGGCCAAGCAGGAACTCAAGGAGCTGGAGGACAAGATCCGCTCCATGGAATCGTCGGAGCAGCCGGAATAGTGTGTGGGGTTTATTGTGAATGACCGGTGAGAACCGGGTAAACGATCGATTGTTACAGTGGATAAAAATTCAATAATCGGACTGGTCCTGATCGGAGTGATATTCTTCGGTTTCACCTTTTACCAGTCCAAACAGGCAGAAAAACAGCAGGCATATCAGGCACAATTGGATTCCTTGGCACAGGTGGAGCATCTCCGCCGGATGGCTGAGGATTCCGTTTACGCTGCCCAGTACCGTGCCCAACAGGAAAGCCAGGCCGGTCCGGCCGCAGAATCCCCGGCAGCAGCGCCGGCTCAGGCAGATGCTGCCGCCCCGGCGTTCAAGGACACGCTCCTGGCCCGGGCCCATGGCGGCGAGGATTCTTATGTGACGTTGGAGAACGACAAGATTGTCCTGACGCTTTCGACCCGGGGGGCGCAACCTTATTCCGTCCGGGTGAAAGATTACCGCAATTATGACAGTACGGACTTGTTCCTCTTCAAGCCCGGGCAGAGTGAGCTGGGAATCAGCATCTATGCCGGTGAATACATCAATACCAAGGACTTCGTTTTCACGGTGGATCAGGTAACGGATTCTTCCGTGGTCATGCGCCTGCCTTTCTCGGGCGGCGGCTACATCAGCCAGCGCTATGTGCTTCAGCAGGGGTCCTATATGGTATCCAATGAGTTGTCCTTCATCAACATGGACAATATCATCCCCCGGAATGTCTCCGTCTATGACTTGGACTGGAACGTCACGATGCCCCGGATGGAGAAAGGATACAAGAATGAGGTCCAGTACTCCAAATTGGACTATTATTTCGAAGGAGAAAAGAAGCCGGTGGATATCGGCCGGGGGCGGAGTGCCTCCAAGCGGATTGAAAACCGCCTGAGCTGGTTCTCTTTCCATCAGCAGTTCTTCTCCGCCATCCTCCGTTCGAAGGAGCAATTCTCTTCCGGTGCGCTGGCGGTGAATTTCCGTCCGGAAAATGACCCGGACCACAACCTGATGGATTGTTCCGCTTCGATGCGGTCGGATTTCCGGATTGCCCCCGAGGTGCGCCAGGAATATGAATTCTATTTCGGCCCGAACCATTACCAGACCCTCCGGTCCTATGGGCAGAAATACGAGAAGACCATCCCGCTGGGCGGCTGGCTGGTCGGGTGGTTCACCCGTTTCGTCATCATTCCGCTCTTCAATTTCCTGCACAAATTCATCGCCAATTTCGGTATCATCATCCTTTTGATGACCCTCTTTATCAAATTGGTGGTGCTTCCATTCTCGTACAAGTCCTATTCTTCTTCCGCGAAGATGCAGGCCATCAAGCCGGAAATAGACAAACTCAACGAGAAGTATCCCCGTCAGGAAGATGCGATGAAGAAGCAGCAGGCCACCATGGACCTGTACAAACGGGCGGGTATCAATCCGATGGGCGGCTGTCTGCCGATGCTCCTGCAGTTCCCGATTTTGTGGGCGATGTTCCGGTTCTTCCCGGCATCCATCGAGTTGCGCCAGCAGTCTTTCCTGTGGGCGGATGACTTGAGTGCCTATGACTCCATCATTGATTTCGGGGCTCGGATTCCGCTGTTGGGCGACCATATCTCCCTCTTTGCGTTGCTGATGGCGATTTCGATGTTCTTCTATTCGAAGGTCACGACGGCCGGTCAGATGAGCAGCAATGACCCCAACACGGCCAGCATGCGCTTCATGAGCGTGTACATGATGCCGATCATGATGTTCTTCATCTGTAACAGCCTGTCTTCCGGTTTGAGCTACTATTACTTGCTGTCCAATCTGATTACGATGGTCGAAACCTGGGTCATCAAGAAATGGTTCGTCAATGGTGACGAAATCCGCGCCCGCCTGAAAGCGTCGGCCGGCAAGCCCGTACCGAAGAGCAAATGGCAGCAGCGCTTGGAAGAGGCCCAGAAGATGCAGCAGCAGGCGCTCAAAGAACAGCAGAAAAAGCAAAAGAGATAGCCATGATCGCAGATCGGCTCCGGCAAATTAATTCGAAACTGCCATCAGGGGTCAGCCTGGTGGCAGTTTCCAAATTCCATCCAGTTGAACGGCTGATGGAGGCATATGCCGCCGGGCAGCGCCTGTTCGGGGAAAACCGACCCCAGGAGCTGGCGGCGAAAGTGCCGTTGATGCCGGCGGATGTCCGGTGGCATTTCATCGGGCACCTACAGACGAACAAACTGAAGATGGTGTTGCCGTATGTGTCGATGGTCCAATCGATTGATTCTGTCCATCTGCTGGAGGCGGTCGATCAGTGGTGCTGCCGGGAAGGGAAAGTGATGGATGTGCTGCTGGAATTGCATCTTGGGGCGGAGGAGACAAAACATGGGCTTTCGGAGGAGGAGATCCGTGCAATCCTTTCCGAGTCGTCCCGATTCGCCGGCGTCCGTTTCCGCGGGCTCATGGGCATGGCGACGCATACCGAAAACGAGTCCCTGATCCGCGCGGATTTCGGACGGATCCAGGCGCTGATGCAGGATTTGCAGGCGGGTTTTCCGGGGCTTGACGGGTTCGACCAGCTGTCCATCGGGATGTCTGAGGATTGGACACTCGCACTGGATTATGGCGCAACCCTGATCCGGATCGGGACGGCCATTTTCGGCGAAAGGGAGTATTGAAAAGCATTTACCCAATTAATCCATAAAATCATGTCACTTGCTTTGATTATCACGATCGCCGTTATCGTACTCCTCGTACTGTGGGTGATCTCCGTCCAGAACAAGCTTGTCAAGAGCGATGAGATCTGCAACAACGCGTTGAAACAGATCAACGTCCAGCAGATCAGCCGTTACGATGCCCTGAAAGCACTCGTTAAACTGACCCGTGAGTATGCCCAGTATGAGGGCGACACCCTGACCAAGGTCATCCAGGAGCGCAAGATTACTTCCAGCCCTTCTCCGACGGTGGCGGATATCGCCGGCAATGAAGCAGCGCTGCGGGACATCGCCGGACGGTTGATCGCGGTAGCCGAACAGTATCCTGAACTGAAGGCGAACGAGAATTATGCAAAGACCATGGACAGCGTCAAAGAGTACGAAAACAATGTCCGTCTGAGCCGTATGACCTTCAACGATACGGTCACCAGGTTCAACAACATGGTGCGCATGTTCCCTGGCAGCGTGGTGGCATCCATGCTTGGATTCTCCCGCCGGGACTATCTCGCCGAAGACGTTTCGAAGACAGAATACCCCGAGACCCTTTAATCCCGAAAATGAAGACTTTTTTACGCCGGGTGGCCCTGCTGCTTCTGGCGGCATGGCCTTGTACGCTTTCCTATGGACAGCAGATCCATGTCATTGATACCCGCGTGACCCTGCTCGGTGACGGCAGTGCCGCAGTCGTGCAAGTCTGGGATGTGGATGTCGAGAGTGGGACGGAGTGGTACATTCCTTTCTTCCCGCTGCGCGACGGCATGGAACTGACCGATTTCGGTGTCTCTGAAGCGGGAACTCCTTTTGCCAGTGAAGGAACTTCCTGGAGAACACGCCGTTCCATCGAAGAAAAAGCAGGTCGCTGCGGGATCCTGGACAAGGGATCGGACGGGTTTGAGCTCTGCTGGGGAATCGGATATCTCGGCCCGCATCGCTGGGAAGTCTCTTATACGTTGAAGGGCCTGGTCAAGAGCCTGCAGGACTACGATGCCTTCAATCACCAGTTCGTGAATGACGAACAGCCGACCGAGCCGGAACAGGTGACCCTGACCATTGAAAACGGAACGGGCGGCCCGGTATGGACCTATGACAATACCCGGATCTGGGGCTTTGGTTTCGACGGGACCATCGACCTGGTGGACGGCCGGATTGTGGCCCGTTCCGAGGGGCGTTTCCCCTCGAATGCTTCCATGATTGTCATGGCCCGGTTTGAGAAAGGTCTTTTCCAACCGGTCATTTCCCTGGACAAGCCGTTCTCCAGTATGGAAAAGAAGGCAAAGAAAGGCAGTTCTTACAAGCGGTTCGATCCCGTCCTGCTGCTTTTCGCGCTGGGATTCATCTTGTTTTTCGGCGGCCTGCTTGTCGGGGGAATCTGGGTGCTGGTCGCCCGTCTGTGCGGTTTTGTGTGGAAAAAATCCTTCTTCGGCAAGCGGAAGATCACGGAGTGGTTCCGGGATGCCCCTTTCGGCGGGGACATTTTCTCGTCCTATTATGTGTTGGACAAGGGAAGACGTTTCAGCGGAAATTCTCCGCAGACGAACATCGTGGGGGCTTTCTTCCTGAAATGGATCCTGGACGGGAAGGTCCGCGTTCAGACGGACGAGCGGAATAAGAAGAAAACCAGCCTGGTCATGGGGGAAGTCCTGCCGGAATTTGATACGGATGAGGAGGCTGCGTTGTTCCGGATGGCGCTGGAGGCAGCGGGTGAAAACCGGATCCTGGAGCCGTCTGAATTTGAAAACTGGTCGAAGAAACACTATGCCCAAATGGCCAATTGGCCCGGAAAGGTGTCTTCGCGCGGCCTGGCCAACCTGATTGGGAAAAAGCTGGCGAAAGGGCTCAAGGGAATGACGGCGGATGGCCAGCGGGAAGCTGTCCATGTCGTGGAATTCAAGAATTTCCTTAGTGATTTTACGTTGGTGGACCAGCGGGAGGCCGCTGAGGTCGGCCTATGGAAAGAATACCTGGTTTATGCCCAGTTGTATGGGATTGCGGACAAGGTGATGGCCCAGCTGAAGAAATTGTTCCCGGTCCAGTTCGACGCTTATGCCCGGCAAGCCGGCATGGATCCGTATGTCCTGAACACCACAGTCCGCCGGATGAATACGATGTCACGCACTTCTTTCCAGAATGCTTCGGCAAGTCAGGCGGCCGCGCAGGCTGCCCAGGCGGCACGGGCTGCCGGCGGCAGGGGAGGACGTACGTCCTTCGGCGGTGGCGGCGGTTTCTCCGGCGGCGGCCATGGCGGCGGAAGCCGGTAATCAGATTGTCCCGATGAGTTTCTTCCTGCTCAGGATGTCGTTATAGCGCTGGAGCACTTCGTCGACAATGTCTTCCCAACTGCGGACGATGGTCCTGGAAGCCCCGAGTCCGGCTTTCCGGATGGCCGCGGGATCGTGGATGAGTTGACGGAGCCGCCCGGCGAATACGGCCAGGTCCGGCGGGGTGAGGAAACCGTTTTCGCCGTCCCGGATGATGCTGGCGGCGGTAGAGCCTTCCATCATGATGGCCGGTGTGTGCAGGGCGGCTGCTTCTTTGACGACGAGCGGCGCATTGTCGTACAGGGACGGAAACAGGAAGAGGTCGGCTGCGGCATAATACCGTTTGAGCTTTTCCCGGTCCGTTACCGTGCCGACAAAGGTGATCTTGTCCTCCAGCCCTTTGGCCTTCACGAATGCTTTCATCTCCTCGGCCGCATAGCCGTTGCCGATAAAGAACAGGTGGAACGATTCGTCCCGGATGGCATCGACTGCTTCCAGGATGAAGCGGATGTTCTTTTCCCAGATGTGCTGGCCGACAAAGAGCATGGTGAATCCGTCGATGCCCAGGTCTTTGCGTGCGTCGGAGAAATAGCTGTCCGGATAATCCGCCACGAGGTCGGATCCGTTTTCCACGACCTCAACGGGGCCTTTGAATCCGTATTCCCGGATGACTTCGGTCACGGATTCCTGCGGAACCCAGACCGCGTCGGCGCGTCCATAGAAGGCGACAATCCGTTTAATGATTTGTTTGACAACAAGTTTTGACGGGATCACGCGGGAAAAGTCGTCCTTGTATTTGGAGTGGAAGGTGGCGACAAGCGGAATCCGCTGCAGTTTGGCGATGTGGCTGGCGACCAGTCCCGAGGTGAACGGGCTGTGGGCATGGACGATCTTGAATTCATGCGCCAGGATGTTCTTGAGGAAGAAGGGGTCGATTTCCGCGATGCCCGTCATGTAGGGGCGGCGGAAGGGGACAGGAACGGAGAAATAGTCCAAGACTTCGTATTCCCGGTCGGCGTAACTGGTTCCCGGATTGTTCGGGGTAATCACCGATACGCCGCCGACTTTTTTCTGCATCCAGTAGGCATAGTTTTCCACGCAAACGGAAACGCCGTCCATTACCGGCGGGAAAGATTCATTGAACAGACCGATATTTCTTTCCATGGTTGAGAAGCTGTTTTAAATAATCGTTCTTGTTTCTTTCGCGGCCTTTCCGGCCATTTCCCCCTTTGTCATCAGTCACGTAGCTACGGCTACGCTCCTTCTTCCAAAGCCGAAACTGTCTCGAAAACTCCGCATAATAAACTTCGGCAATCATTTCAAAACAGCTTCTGAGGAAGATCAATTGTTATCAGGATTCCGGAGACATGCAGTCATGGATGCGGCAACGGCAGCGGATGCGCCGGCTCCGCCCAGTTCCCGGCGGATCAGGGCATAGTCTTCGAGCATCTTCTCCCGGTAGGGACCGTCTTCGACGAGGCGCCTCACTTCGGAGAGGACGTTCTCCGGCGTGAAATAGTATTGGAGCAGTTCACGGAAGGCTTTGCGTCCGAGAATGAGGTTGCCCAGGCTGATGAAATCTACTCTGATGATGTGCTTTCCGACGTTGAAATTGAACGGAGTGCCGGCATAGGCGACGACTTGGGGTGTACCCAGCAGGCAGGTCTCCAGGGATGCGGTGCCGGAGTTGACGACCGCTGCCCGGGCGTGGCGGATGACGGCATAGGTCTGTCCGAAAACAACATGCATCCGCTCCTGCAGCCGTCCGGTCAGATAGGGGGCATAGTCTTCCGGATTGCGGGACGGGGCGCCGGCGATGACAAAATGCCAGCCGGCATACGCGGGCAGGTCGAGCATCTTTTCAGCAAACGCGGCGCAGACCGGCATCATGGAGGCGATTTCTCCCTTGCGGGATCCGGCCAGGATGGCGACGTACGGGGCATCCGGGAGAGATGCGGCCCGGAAAAAAGCCTCGCGGGAAAGGGCTGTCGAGGGAGACCCGTCGACGGCGTCGATCAGGGGATTGCCCCGGTAGATATAGCGGACGCCTTTCTTGTCGAAATATGCTTTCTCAAAGGGGAATACAATGAACAGCCGGTCGACGTATTCCTTCAACTTGCGGACCCGGCTTTCGCGCGAGGCCCATACCTTCGGGGCAATATAGTAGAAGACCTTGAATCCGTGTTGATGGGCGAATTGGGCGACGCGGAAATTGAATCCGGGATAGTCGATCAGGATGACGACGTCCGGCTTCCAGGCAAGGATGTCGGCGCAGCAATCCGAAAAGCGCCGCAGGAATTTCCGGGCATGGAGGAAGATCTGGCTGAATCCGATGACGGCGCCTTCCTTATAGTCCCGGACCAGGCCCTTTCCGTCCTGGTTGCTGCGGTAGACCGCATCCATCATCTCTCCGCCCCAGAAACGGATATCCGCCTGCGGGTCTTCGTGGTAGAGACCTTTCATCAAGTTCGACCCGTGCAGGTCGCCGGAGGCTTCGCCCGCTATGATATAATACCGCATCGGATTGTCAGAAAATAGATTCCATTCCCATTCCGCGGAGTCGCTCAACTTCTTGGAAATCAGTTGTATACAGATTATGGGCCACAATGGTGACATAGCCCTTTGCCAGCAGGTGATGGTCGGCGTCTTCTACGTTGTCTTCGTCAACATAGGTCCCGGTCATCATGTAGAGTTCTTCGCCTTCCTCGAGCCGGATTTCCGTGCTGCGCCCCAGCAATTCGGCGGTAATGCCCTGGGAGAGGAAATGGTCCGGATTCCAGGCCGTGAATTCTTTCTCCCAGTGCCCGTGTCCCTGGGTGGCGACCCGCACGCCGCGGATTTCTTCCAGGGGACGGTTCGGGAAATTCACGTTGTAGTAGATGCCTTTCCGCTGGGGAAGGCTGTCCATCAGGCGCCGGAGGATGTCCGGGAAGAGGGCTTCGACGGCAGAGAAATCCGCATCCGGGCGTCCGGAATCGAGGGAAACCCCAATGGCGGGTATCCCGTTCAGCGCCGCTTCCTGCGCAGCGCCCAGGGTCCCGGAATAGCAGGATCCCGTCGTGGCGTTGGAACCATGGTTGATTCCGCAGACCACCCAGTCGGGCTTGCGGTCGCGGAAAGGGAGAAAGAGCCCCATTTTCACGCAGCTGGCGGGCGTGCCGTCCAGGTAGGACCAGTGGACATCGTCTTCAACGCCCAGGTCGCGATAGGCCGTTTGCTTGAGTCCGAGATCGACAGCCATGCCCATGCCGGACTGGTGTTTTTTTGGAGCGATGGCTGTGATATGTCCGAATTTCCGCATGATTCCAGCCAGTGCGTGAATCCCTTTTGCCTTGTATCCGTCGTCGTTTGTAATGAGAATCTCCATTGAAACGTTAAAGTTTTCATTATTCCGGACAAAGATATGGAATTTCCTGTTTTTTTGGTATTTTTGCACTGTTTTTGCAGGAAAAACCTGACGGATTTGAATTGAAGTTCAACTTTATAATAACAAATTAAAAATGGTAAAACTTGGTATTAACGGATTTGGCCGTATCGGCCGTATGGTATTCCGTGCTGCAGTGGAAAATTTCCCGAATGACATCGAAATCGTAGGTATCAACGATCTTCTCGATCCTGATTACCTGGCTTACATGCTGAAGTATGACTCTGTCCACGGTCCTTTCTGTGGCGAGGTCTCTGTCGAGGGTTCCACGCTGGTCGTTAACGGCAAGAAGATCCGCCTCACTGCCGAGATGGATCCCGCTAACCTGAAGTGGGACGAGGTCGGCGCCGAGGTCGTCGTCGAGTCCACCGGTCTGTTCCTGACCGATGAGAAGGCTCGCAAGCACATTGAGGCCGGTGCGAAGAAAGTGATCATGTCCGCTCCTTCGAAGGATGCTACCCCGATGTTCGTCTATGGTGTGAACCACGAGACGTATGCCGGCCAGGACATCATCTCCAACGCTTCCTGCACCACCAACTGCCTTGCTCCTATCACCAAGGTGCTCAATGACAAATTCGGTGTTGTCCGTGGTCTGATGACGACGGTTCACGCTGCTACCGCTACCCAGAAGACCGTTGACGGTCCTTCCAAGAAGGATTGGAGAGGCGGCCGCGGTATCCTCGAGAACATCATCCCGTCTTCTACGGGTGCTGCCAAGGCTGTCGGCAAAGTGCTTCCTGAACTCAATGGCAAGCTCACCGGCATGTCCCTGCGTGTTCCTACGTCCGATGTTTCCTTCGTCGACCTCACCGTCGAGCTGGCCAAGGCCGCTTCCTATGAGGAGATCTGCGCTGCCATGAAGGCTGCTTCCGAAGGCGAACTCAAGGGTGTGCTCGGTTACACCAGCGACTCTGTCGTTTCTACCGACTTCCGCAATGACCCGCGTACTTCCATCTTCGATGAGAAGGCCGGTATCCAGCTCGATCCTACCTTCGTGAAGGTTTGCGCCTGGTACGACAACGAGTGGGGTTATTCCAACAAGGTTCTCGAAATGGCCAAGGTCATCACGAAGTAATTCCTGACTTCCGGCTTTGCCGGATATGAATAGAAGGGGCAGACTCACACCGAGTCCGCCCCTTTTTTGTGCTTTCCCCCCTTGTTTTGTGATTATTTTTTCTTTTCTTTGCAAAAGAAGTTTGGAGACCGTGGACCTTCGAGGCCACAACGCGATATAGGAGATCGTTCCTGTATCGCTGTTTTGTTTTAAAGGGGTTGCGGGTTCGTATGGGACGCGCCGGCGGTATGCCGACATCATGATTGACAGGGGATTCAAGATTGTTTTCGGGAGTCCCGCCAACAAAGACCTGCTGATCAGCCTGTTGGAATGCCTGATTCCGGAGTGCCGCATTGCGGACATCCGTTTTCTGGACAAGGAGGTGCCGGGGGGGGACGGAAAGAAGGATTAGCGGAAGGGCTGAATAAGGGGCGGCAGGATACAAAGAGAGAACTGGCGGCTCGGATGCTGGATCTTGGATATTCTGTCGAGGCGGTGATCACGGTAACCGGGCTTTCCCGCGAAGACATTGAAAGATGCGATACATGATCCAATAGCGGGCGCACTGCCCACCTGGTCAAGTTTACGTTGGTTCAAATGCAGGTTGAATGCGGCGGCCTCAGTATTTCATCTTGTATTTGTCGCAGAATTCCTTGGCTGGGGCGTAGCCGCATTTGGCGCTGAGGACACAATACTTTTCGCCCTTGAACAGTTTGCCGTCCAGGGCGTAAGCCTGACCGAGAGCCAGCAGGGTACGCCCGAGATCTTCGTCGTGGAACGTACCTTTGCGGAGCGCTTCTTCGGAGGTATTGTACAATGCGTAATACGTTTCCAATGCCTTCATGTACCAACTGATGGCCGGCTCCGGTTCCTTCATCCGCCGGCAGGCTTCGCCGAGGCCGTCATAAATCCAGTAATCCATGTAGGGGGAGCGGCCGGCATATTTACGGAGCCATTCTTGCGAAACGATCCGCACCTGGGCATCCGTCCCTTCCAGGGGCAGGAGCATGCAGTACTGGTAATGGGTAAACATATCCAGCGCACCTTCCTGGTAAAGTCCGGCGAAAACCGTTGCGGCATTTCCGTAGTCCTTTTCGTCCAAATAAATCTGGGCCAGGTGTTTCAAGCTGTCCGTCGGCGTCAGCACCTCCCGGGCAGCCTCCTCCTGGGCATATTCCTCGTCCCAGACGACCATAATCTGGTTGTCATCTCCAGTGACGGTCCCGACTGAGCCGAAGGCCGTATTGCCCAGCAACATCGGTACGATCTGCTTTTTGATGACAAAGGCAGGCACATTCCGCACCAGCAACTTCTCCATGCGGAGCTCCCGGATGACCAGGGAAACCGCCTTGGTCGACGACCCGTCCGGCATTTTCAGGACGGTGGTGCCCTTCACGTCCTCGGCCGGAATATGGCCGTTCTCATACAGGAAAAGATAGGTGGTCGGGGAGAGACTGATGTACCAGCTCTCCTGCGTATAGAACGTCTTGACCGGAATGTCATTGATCCGGGCCGTAAAAGTCAGGCCGCCCTCTTCGGCGTGCAAGGGGATGATGCTGGTCTGTGCATGTCCGGTCAGCGGAAAGAGCAGCGCCAGCAGAAGGATCAGACAGCGTTTCATCTTACTTGGCATTTTCAAAACCGAAATATTGTCCTTTGCGGGTCGTGGGCACACCCGTCTTCATCCATGCGGGTTCCGGGGCTCCCTTGAGATAATGGTCGAAGAATTGCTGAAGCCTGATACTGAGGTCTTTCGTGTTTCTCCGCTCAACCAGGTTGTGCTCTTCACCATTGTATTCCAGCAGCCAGGCCGGCTTGCCGAGACGCCGCAGTCCCATGAACATTTCGATGCCCTGATACCACGGGACCGCACCGTCATTGTCGTTGTGCATGATCAGGACCGGTGTGGTTACTTCCGGCAATTTGAAGAGCGGTGAATTCTCCATGTACAACTCGATTCCATGCCAGAGATCCCGACCGATCCGGCTTTGGGTTTGTTCATACTGGAACTGACGGCTCATGCCGGAGGCCCAGCGGATGCCGCCATAGGCCGAAGTCATGTTCGAAACAGGAGCTCCGGCTCCGGCTGCCTTGAACAGGGAAGTCCGTGTGATCAGATAAGCAACCTGATAGCCGCCCCAGCTCTGTCCCTGGATCGCCATGTTGTCCCGGTCAATCCACGGATTCCGCGCCAGGGCTTCCGCGCCGCTGACAATGCAGTTGTAGGCAGACTCGCCGGGGAGCCCGGGCGTGTAGACAATGTCCGGGACAAAAACAATATAACCCCTTGATACATAGAAAGGAATATTGATAATCGACCGGCTGGGTGCTACGTTGTAATATTTGTAGAGATTCTCGGAATTCTTTTCATAGAAATAGATCATGACCGGATACTTCCGGGCCGGGTCGAAATCGTCGGGCTTGTACACCAGTCCGTCCAGCCGGGTGCCGTCGAAGGCATTCCAATGGAAGAGTTCCGGCGTTCCCCAGTTGTATTCCTGCTGTTGCGGATTGATGGCGGAAAGTTTCTCTTCTGTTTTCCACTGCTTGGTGGTGCGGTAAATGTCCATCGGATTCCGGAAGTTCCCCTTGCAGAAGAGATAAGTTTCGGCCTTCCGGGCTTTTTTGATGCCTTCCCAGGTAAAACCGCCCTCGACGAGGGTTGACAGGGATTTTTTATCGCCGGCCTTGGCCATGTCCAGCGTCGCCAGCCCCCGGATTTTAGAAGCATTGTCAAAGACCGACAGCAGCAGGCGGTCGTCCGGATGGAAGGTGCGGTCTTCCTCCCGGTCTTTCGTGTTGATGTTCCGGTAGGTCTTGCATTCGGCGCGGCCGCGTCCAAGGGTGAGGTTCTCCGCTTTCCCGTCAGCCATGCTGATTTTCCAGATGTCGTAGCGGTCATAGAGCAGGATATCTTTGTCCCCGTCTGTCCAGCCCGCCATGCCATACGGTCCCGGCAGCATCGGATGGTCGTCTTCCTCGTCCCAGAAGTTCACCCCCAGTCCTTCCGTCAGGATGCGGGTCTGCGCGGACTGTGTGTCATAGCATTTCCAATGACGCTCCCGAAGCGCATAGTATACCACGTATCGTCCACTGGGAGAAGTTGTTACGTTGCTGACTACATCCTCGCACAGGGCCGTGCGGGAGCCGTCGGCCAGGGAAACCAGGCTCAAGGAGGCAGGTGTTTGCATATCCCATTGGCTCTCAATGATATGTGCAGTCTCGTCAACGGAAAGGGCATAGTTTGCATCTCCGCGGTCAGCAAGGGAAATCCGGTCGTATTTGGAGAAAGTCAGGGGAATGATCTTCCCTCCGGAAATGACGGAGGTGCAGGTGGCAGCCAGATCCCGCGACAAAGATTTTTTCGTCATGGGCGGGAGCTCGGGTGCGTCCCAGTTCCAGATATCCAGACCGGCTGTCTCAAAGGGGACCAGCGAGGTATCTTTCGGAGCCTGGTACGCCTGAATTCCGGCAAAGATGCGTTTGCCGTCATGGCTGAACGAAGGCTGGCTGTTCTGGGTCAGGCCCCAGCCTTCCGGCGCACCGGGAGCATGGGACTGGGCCAGGCAGACGGGTGCAGCTGCACCGAGGTCATACCGGTACAGATCGCAATGCTTGCTGCCGCTGTCCAGGGAATCATTGCTCTGCAGGTACAGGACGGCAGTGCCCTCCTGATTGAAGCGGGGCAGGGAATGGTAGCGGGACGTGTCGGGAAGGACGGTCAATTTCCCGCTGCCGATCTCATAGAAACCAACTTGGGTGCGTTTTTTCCCTTTTTTCTGGAGGAAGGCAATCGTCTGCCCCCATTTGTCTCCGGCGTAACTCTCGATATGCCGGAGCGTATCGATCCTGCCATTGTCAAAATAGTAGACCAGAACCGGGGAGCCCAGATCTTTCTTCCCGCGTTCCTTCTTCGGGACCAGGGAGGTATCCGAACTGGATATCGCGACCGCCCGGGTTGCGTATTTCCCGATAGAATAGCTGTTTACTTTACGGAACATTCGTTTTTCACCCGTAGCAAGGTCGATGATGGCCAGCGAATCCTTCGGTGCGGCATCCCCGGTTTTTTTCTTGATGCGGGCCTGGCGGCTGTCTTTGAAAAAGGGTTTGACCATGCATACAGCGGTCTTGCCGTCATCCAGCAAGGTAGCCCGGTACCCCCGGTCAATAACGATTTCTTTCGGATGCTTTCCGAAGGTCCGGATGTACAGTTTCCCGTCCCCTTCCTGCGGATTGACTTCGTAGGCGACGACATTGCCGTCGGGGGTGATGCTGGTGTTGGATACTGTTTGCCAACCATCGTACACGGAATGGTCCAGCGGCTTTTTCTGGGCGAATGAGCCGGTTGCGGCCAGCAAAAGGGCGCTGGTAACCAGGATGAAAGTTTTTCGCATATTCAATCTGTTTTTCTCAGGTGAAATTCTGCCGAAAAATATACTGTTAGTCAGTTAGTTAACGAATGATGGCGGTCCAGCCTCCGCCGCCGGCAAGGTGGACGGACAACTTGTCGGACGCACTGACCGGTTGTTCGCGGCGGCTGTAATCTTCGGCATTGCGGTGGGCATTGACTCCGTCAGCGAAAATAAGGGCATGACGCTTTCCGGCAGGGAGGAAGGAAAGATCGATGACCAGGTCGCGTTCCGTCCAGTCCGTCAAGGCGGCGACAAACCAGGTGTCCCCTTTGCGGCGTGCCAGGACCAGGTATTCTCCCAGTTTCCCGTCCAGCGCGACCGTCTCGTCAAAAACCGTTGGAACCTGTGCGATAAAATCCGTACATTCTTGTTCTTTCCGGTACAAGGTCGGACTGTCAGCCAGCATCTGCAGGGGCGCTTCGAAGAGGGTGTACAGCGCCATCTGGTGCACGCGCGTCCCTTGGCTCATCGGGTGATTGCCATTTCCGAAGAAATTATCTTTCAGTGCATTATGCATGGCTCCCGGAGTATAGTCCATGGGACCTGCCAGCATGCGGAGGTACGGGGCTGTCACGTCGTAACGCGTCTGGTCCAGGATCGGTCCCTCACTGTTCCGTTGCGCCCATTTGAGATTCTCCAGGCCCTTGACCCCTTCGAAATTCAGGATGTTCGGCCAGGCCCGCTGTACGCCGGACGGGCGGAATCCGTGATAATCGAGGACCAGATGGCGCCGAGCGGCACATTCCGCAATCCGGTACATGGAGCGGACCGCAATCTGGTCGTCCCGGTCGACAAAATCGATCTTGAATCCTTTGATCCCCATCCCGGCATACAGTTCCATGATGTGTTCGGTCATTCCGTAACCGGAAACGGGATCGTTGTCGACCATATCCGCCCAATTGGCCCAGAGCAACAGTCCGACGCCGCGTTCCCGGGCGTATGCGACCAGACCGGGCAGGTCAATGGCCGGTTTGACATGGAACAAATCCTTATCGCTCCAGCCGGAATCGATGAGCACATATTCCAGTTTGTTCTCTGCTGCGAAATCAATGAATGCCTTATATGTCGGGGTATTGGTGCCGGCCACGAAATCTACACCGGTCAAATTGATGCTGTTCCACCATTCCCAGGTAGCTTTGCCGGGCACGATCCAGGAAGGATCTGCGATGCGGCAGGCCGGGGAGAGCAACTGTGCCATGTCGCAGTTCAGGATATCGGCATCCCGGCCGGTCACGACGACAGCCCGCCAGGGAAATACCGCCGGTCCGTCCAGCGAGGCGATGTATGGCAGCCGGTTGAGCGGGACCAGGTTCAATTTCCCGTGCCCGCCCCGGATGCATTCTCCCGGAATCGGCGGAAACTCAGCCTTCAGGGAATTCCCTTCACCCTTGAGCATCATTCCCGGGTAATTCTCGACGCCGGCATCCATGACAATGGCCTTCACTCCATCGGGAAGACAGACAGCCAATGGCGTGATGGACAAAGAGTCAACCGCCATTTCGGACAGGCGGATTTCATCGTAATACGATTCGAAGGAGAAGCAATAGCGCTCCCGTCCGCGCAGGTCATTCACATAAGGGATGAAAGCCGGATAATCCGCCGCAAAATTGAATTCGGCATATTCGTCATCCACCCGTTTAGCCTGCGGATTGTCCGAAAGAATCCGATATGCGGCACCCTCGTCATACGCCCTGAATTCCACCCGAGCTTCCTTGCCGTACCGAAGGGTGACGGTATTGTAGTGGTCATGTATGGTTGCTTTCTTGTAGAAAGGGGAAGAAAACGCGGTGTTGACTTCCTGGCGGGCGGTCTCCCGGGCCGTTCCCGACAGTCGCTCGCAGCCGTCGATGGTAATCTGGATGCGGGAGGGGTCCAGCACCGGTTTCCCATTCCGTTCAATGGCCCAGGTCAGTCCCCGGGCACCGGAAGTGGCGGTTACTTTCAATTGGCCGTCCGGGGAATACAGCACGGTGTTGCGGTTCTTTTCTGCGGAAAAGGCAAACTGTCCGGCGAAGAGTAGTGTCAGTGTGAGAAGGTGCAGGTGTCTCATGAATTATGATGCTAAAATACTATCTATGAAAGATTTCCAATGCCCCGGCAGGATGATGTGGTGGTTGCCGATCGGATTGTTCAGGAAATATGCAGCGGCTTCGGGTCCCGCATCCATCTTGACGATAATCTGCGTGCGGCAGAGATCATTCTTGGATTGATTGCGGACCAGCATGCCTTCTGAGGCGAAATAGCGGCCCAGGTCTCCGGCTGTCTTGAATACAGTGACCGGGCCTTCCTGGAGATGCCCCCGGATTCCGATGCCGATTCCCGACTCAAAATGGGTGTCGAACGAAAAGCGGGTGGTCATGTCCAAAGGAACGGTGCAGTGGGCGAAAAGGATTTCTCCCGTCTGCGGGTCAATCTGGGCGGGATTGGCCTGAAAGCCCGAAACGCCGGTCAGGGCGCGGGCGATGGCCATGGACAGCAGGGCGGGCACATCGCCTTCGCATCCGGCCACATAGCCTTCTGCATTGAGTTTTGCCAGCGCCAGGCATCCGGTGTTGTGCACGCGTGTAAGAAGGTCGAAGCAGCGAAGGGTGAATCCGTTCAACTGATGGCGGAGAATGATATCTTTCAACGCATTGTAAATCTTGATCGCGCCCGGGTACGCCCCTTTGATTTCAGGCGTGCTGCCGGCAAGCTGAATCATGGGCGATGTGTCTTCAGGGACCCGGTCGATTGCCGCTTCCAATTCGGCCATGGGAATGTCTACCAGGGTGATTCCCAGCCGCTCCTGGATGGCGGATGCGTCCGCCTCGCTGGCAATTAGCCAGTCGGAAGGCTTTCCGACAATGCCGAGCCGTTGTCCGTCCAGTGCATGCCTGGCCCGGGAAATGCCCTCCAGGACTTGGATCCGGGAGCGGATATAGGCAGGGGAGCCGTGGATGACTTCGCCGCGGAGTCCGTGGCGGCGCAGGTAGGAAAGGATTTCCAGCGAAGCAGCCAGTGAATTGCTTTTCCCGCTGGTCAGCAGATAGAAGGGGTATTTTTTCCCGCATCGGGAAAGCAGGTCCGGGAGAAGTTTCAGGAAAATGCCCTCTGTTCCGCCGGTCCGGACGTAGATAAGGTCCAGGTCATGGCTTCCGTAGTCTGCATAGTCCTCTTTCCGCATTTCGAAACTCCCGGAAGGGTCGATGCTTTCCAGGAATTCCCGGGTGACGGTTCCGACAGCAGCTTCGTCGTGAAGTGCTGAAGTCAAAGTATAAACAGCGATACTCATTATACGTATTATCTTTTACTTACATTCAGGTCAACATGTCCGGGAATGCCGTGGACGACCGCCTTGTCCGTGAATTGCCACCAGTTCCATCGTTCCGTATCGGGCTTGGGAACATCATAGTGTGCAATCCACAGCGGGTACTTTTCCAGCAGGGTTTTGTCCAGGTAATCGCGGGCGAAGGATTCATAGGTATAAATGACCGGTTTGCGTCCATAATGATTCCAGACGGTTTCCAGCCAGATGCCCAGGTCCCGGTTCAGTTCGGCGCGGGAATAGCCGCGGTGCAGGGTCTCAATGTCCAGAACGGGCGGGAGGTCCTTGTGGCGCAGGCTGCCGACGGTGTTGATGAAATGGCGGGCCTGCTGGACGGGGTTTTTCGATGTCCGGTAGAAATGATAGGCACCGCGCCGGAAATCCCGCCGGCCGGCCTCTTCCCAGTTCCGGGCGAATTCCCGGTCTGTCCAGGACAGGCCTTCCGTCGCTTTGATGAAGACGAAGGACACCGGGTGGATTTCCCGGGCTTTGACGACCGAGCGGATGGTCCTGCGGGAAGCATCGGTCAGAACCATCAGTGAGTCCCAGACGATTTCCCGCCCGTTGTGGTGCGAGATGTCGATGCCGTATGCATAATTGCCTTCCGGAATCCGGCTTCCTTTCTCGGTGGTCGCCGGCCTGAGGTATGGGAGCAGGATGGCCAAGGCGAGCAGGACCAGCGCGGATATCCACACCCATATCGGGACGGCAACCTTTCTCTTGCCGCGCCTTTTCCGCTGTGTGCGTTTCCGGGGCTTGCTCACTTTTCCTTTTTGCTGCATGTACAAATTTACCAAATTATTATTATTTTCGCACAACAGAAAAACACAACATCATGGAATTAAAAGGAACGAAAACGGAAGAGAATCTCAAAACGGCTTTTGCCGGGGAGTCACAGGCTCATACCAAGTATCTGTACTATGCCTCAAAGGCAAAAAAAGACGGGTATGTGCAGATTGGCAGCCTCTTTGAGGAAACGGCCAAGAATGAGAAGGAGCATGCCAAGATCTGGTTCAAGCTCCTGCATGGCGGCCAGATGCCCGATACGGTCGAGAACCTGACGGATGCAGCTGCCGGTGAGAATTTTGAGTGGACCGACATGTATGCCGGCTTTGCCAAGACGGCCCGCGAAGAAGGGTTCGAGGAGATTGCATTCCTCTTTGAATCCGTCGGCGCCATTGAAAAGGTGCATGAAGCGCGTTACCGCAAGTTGCTCGAAAATGTCCAGGGGGATGTCGTGTTCTCCAAGGATGAGGATGTCATCTGGGAATGCGCGAACTGCGGCCATATCGTGATCGGGAAAAAGGCACCCGAGCTTTGTCCGGTCTGCAAGCACCCCCGGTCTTATTTCAAGATGCAGGCGAACAATTATTAGGGGTTGTATCCGGCCCCTGTTGCAAAGAGACTGACCCAAACTTGGATCAGTCTCTTTGTGTATCCGGTTATTTCTGACGTATATCCGGTTATTTCCGGCGGGTGGCGGGGAAGATCCAGAAAACCAGGTTCACCAGCAGGTAGGCAACCAGGGTCATGAGGATGGCCATGGACCAGTTCAAGCGGGCGACCAGGGTGATGATCACGGCGATGACAGCCATGCAGAGGATGGCAATCCGGCCGAAGCGGGTTACGAGGTCCGCCTGCGATTTTCCGCCGAATTTCAGCGTGAACATCGGAATTTCACTGACCATCAGCAGCGACAGGACGAGTGCGACGGCCGGAATGAACCAAACGGTCCCGCATCCTTGTGCAAGCACTGTAAACGGCTCATGATAAACGTAATAGGCGAGTGAACCGCAAATCATGGCCGCCGCCGGGGCGGGCAGTCCCAGGAAAGTGTCGTGCTGCCGCTCGTCGATGTTGAACTTCGCCAGCCGGAGCGCGGCGAAAACGGCTAAAACCAGCGGGATGCAGGTCAGCCATCCGCGGACTTGATAGCTCATCAGCTGGTAGAGGATAAGGGCCGGCAGGACACCGAAGCTGACGACGTCGGCGAGTGAGTCCAGCTCTTTTCCGACCGGAGAATATGCGTTCAGGAGGCGTGCGGCCAATCCGTCGCAGAAATCGCAGGCGGCGGCAGCCAGCATGAGCAGGAATGCCGTGTCAACGCGGCCGTTCATCGCGAAAATCACCCCGATGACCCCGCACAGGAGATTCATCGAGGTGATTGCATTGGGAATGTGTTTCTTCATGGGAGAAACTATTTGATTCCGAGTTTCTTCTTCAACTCTTTGGGGAGACCGTCCTTGTGGACCATGAAATCGATGGCCTTGGCGCGCGTGAAGGCGTCGGAAAGGTACCAGATGCCTTTGTATTTGCCGCTCTCGCCCCAGGAGTTCTTGATCATCACGTATTTGTTGCCGAACTGGTCCTTGGCGATACCGAAGGCGTGCATGCCGTGGTCATCGGTCGTGCCTTTGTTGTCGAATTCGGACTGGCGGAATTCCTGGGTCACAGCCAACTCCTTGGGAGCAGCCTGGGCCGGTTTCTCTTCGGCCTTGCCGGTCCACCTTTCCTGGTCGGAGCCGGTCGTGACAGGAGCCTTGGTGTCCAGCAGGATGCCGGTTCCCATGCGGGTGAAGCCGGCTTCGCTGACATCCCCGCCCCAAGTCGTCGTATAGCCGTGCTCAAGGGCATAGTAGAGGGCGTCCATGAATTCGTCAAGCGGAACGTTGTATGCCCTGTCGGAACGCCAGTTGTCGCAGACCTCGATGGCGAACTGGGTGTAGAACGGATGGTGCGTGTACGAAGTCAAGGTCACGTAATCGTCCGCGTTGAGCTTGAAGGAATCCCTGTAAGATGCAGGAGTGTAAGTTTTTCCGTTGTATTCAAAGGTCTCGGGGCACTCGCCGAAATACGCATCCATGATTCCCTTGAAACCGTTTTTCCAAGCCGTGGAAAGGGTCCGGTTGGGGTTCTTGACAATGGCGCCGACATAAGCCTTGGCGGCGGCATCAACTTCGCCGTGCACAGGGAGTTCCGTACCGTAGTTCGTTCCAGGCATGACTGACTGGGGAACGAGGCCGTAGTCCTTCATGATGTGCAGGACATCTTCGCATTCGCTGCCGGCTCCGAAGGTCAGGTTGCCATCCAGGCGGATATATTTGTCCGCGCGGTCCTGATAGGAATGGCTGACGACGAACATTTCCGAGAAATCCGGATAGTCCGCCTCGCTGAGTTTGTTGATGCGGATGGCCTCGGATTCAAGGAACGAAAGGGCCGAGAAGCACCAGCAGGTACCGGAGCGGTTTTGGTTCTTGATGGAAGTAATGGGATTCTCCTTGACGACAGTAAACTGATACTCAGGAGCTTTGGGAGCCTCGGGCCGGGGAGCCTGGGCAAAGGCATTGCCGGCCAGTACAAGCGCGGCGGCAGCCATGACAAGTTTGAAGCTGTTCATTATTCTGTGAATTAAGGAATTCCAACCACGCACATTCTTTGTGCGGATGACAAATTTAACAAATAATCCGTAATCTGCAACAGGGAAAATCCTGCGGAAAAACGTAACTTTGCGGCCATGCATCAATCCACGATACTCTATATCCATGGGATGGGCGGCGGCGGAGACAGCCGGATTCCGTCCATTCTCTCCGGTGCATTGTCTGCCCGGGGCGTCCGGACCGTGGTGCGGACATACAGTTTCCATCCGGAGGAAGGGGCGGCCCAGATTGCGTCCTGGGTCGAAGAACTGCAGCCCGATCTCGTGGTGGGAGAGTCCCTGGGAGCGAACCAGGCGGCCTGTATCCGTGGCGTCCCGCACATTTTTGTATCACCTTCCTTCGGGGCGCCCTTGTATTTCGGAAACCTGGCCTTCCTTTCCTTCATTCCCGGAATGACGCGGTTGCTGGACCGGATCTACCGGCCCAAGGAAGGGGACCGGCAGGTGCTGCATTTCACGTATGCCAACATGCACCCTTATCTCTCCCTGCGGAAAAAAGCCCTGGTGAATGCGCCGCGCTGCGGGGGACGGGACACTTTTTTTGCTTTTTTCGGCCGGCATGACCATTACCGGAAATGGGGCGTGGTCAGCGTCCGTACCTATAGGAAATATTTCGGTGATACCTATGAAATCTATGATGGGACGCATTTTATGGAGGAAGAGTTTATCTACTCCCTGCTGATCCCGAAAATCCTGGAGACCCTGGGTCTTGCCGGAACTGCTACAGCGTCCGGCCAGGATAAGCCTTGAGCCCTTCCGCGAGGATGTGCATGGCTTTGACCAGGCGCGGGACCTCGAGGACATACGCTACGCGGATGTGGTTGATGCCTTTTCCGGGCGTCTTGTAGAAGGAAGCGGCCGGTGTGACCATGGTCGTTTCCCCGTCAATCCGCCATTCTTCCAGCATCCAGCGGGCAAAGGACTCCGCATTGTCGACCGGAATCTCCGCCATCGTATAGAAAGCGCCCATGGGAAGGGGACTGAAAACACCTTCCATGGCATTGAGCGCCTGGACGGCGCAATCCCTGCGCCGGATGTATTCGGTTCGGACAGCGGCAAAATAGGAATCCGGAGTGTCCAGGGCGGCCAGGGCTGCCATCTGGCCGTAAATCGGCGGGCACAGCCGAGCCTGGGCATATTTCAACGCGGCGCGCATGACGTCGGGATTGTGCGAGACAATGCATCCGATGCGGCATCCGCAGAGGTTGTAACGCTTGGAGACGGAGTCGATGAGGATGACATGGTCCTCCGCTCCGGGGATGTTCATCGCCGAGAAATGCGGCGCCTCGGTATAGCAGAACTCGCGGTATACCTCGTCGGAAATCAGGAACAGGTCATGCTCGACGGCCAGGCGGCCCAGCGCAAGCATGTTTTCCTTGCTGTACAGGGTCCCGGTCGGGTTGCCCGGATTGCTGATCAGAATGGCCCTCGTCCGGGGGGTGATCCGCTTTTCGAATTCTTCCATCGGAGGAACGCGGAAGCCTTCGCGGATGTCGGTAGGGACGGCTTTCATCGTCACCCCGTTCATGAAAGCGAAGGTGTTGTAGTTGGTGTAGAACGGCTCCATGACAAGGATTTCATCTCCTTCGTCACAGCAAATCTGGATGGCCATGTCCACGCCTTCCGTGCCGGCTACGGTTACCATGAGTTCCGGAACGCTGATGTCGATTCCGATTTTATGGTAATACTTCTCTACCAATCCTTTGCGTAATTCGATCAGTCCCGCGGAGTTCGAATAGGAGACATGGTCGAGGGTGTTTTCACGGACGGCGCGCAGGGCATTTTCGGGCGAAGCGATATCCGGCGCACCCACGTTCAAATGATAGACTTTCACGCCTTTTTCCTTGGCGGCATCGGCGAGCGGAACCAGTTTGCGGATAGCAGAAGCGGGCATCTGTTCCGCCTTGCGGGAAATCTTGGCCATTTATGATAAGTTTGTTGTTAATTCGTTTTGTTCTTCCTGCAAAGATAGCATTAAATTTTTTACCTTTGCAGACGACTTAACAAAAACCATTCATTCATGGCATCCTTTAGGAAAATGGCTTTGGACAAAGCCGCAACCCATTCTTCTGAACGTTTCAGCCTGGAAAACGCCCCGATTTCCACTTATTTCGGCGAGAATGTCTTCGATTTCGCAAAAATGCGCAAATACCTTTCCCCGATGGCTTATGAAGCCGTCGTGCGCGCATCGGACTCCGGAGAGAAAATCGACCGGAAAATCGCCAATGAGATTGCTACGGCCATGAAGACCTGGGCAATCGAGATGGGGGCGACCCATTACACGCATCTGTTCCAGCCGCTGACTGATACAACGGCGGAGAAACACGAAGCGTTCGTCACGGTCCGCGACGGGAAGGCATTCGAGCATTTCAGCGGAACGGCCCTGGTCCAGCAGGAGCCGGATGCTTCCAGTTTCCCGAGCGGGGGATTGCGCAATACTTTCGAAGCGCGGGGTTATTCCGCCTGGGATCCGACTTCTCCCGTTTTCATTCTGGACGGAACCCTCTGTATTCCATCGGTTTTTGTCTCCTATACGGGAGAGGCGCTGGACATGAAAGTCCCGAATCTGAAGTCCTTGCAGGCGCTCAGCGATGCCGCGGCATCCGTCGCTTCGCTCTTCGATCCGAAGGTCCGGAGTGTCCGGGTCAACCTGGGAATCGAACAGGAGTATTTCGTGGTGGATGAAGCCCTCTTCAATGCCCGTCCGGACTTGAAATTGTGCGGCAGGACCGTTTTCGGCCATACTTCCGCCAAGGACCAGCAGTTGTCCGACCACTATTTCGGCGCCATCCCTTCCCGGGTGAGTGCCTATATGAAAGATTTTGAAACAGAAGCCTATAAGCTCGGCATTGAACTGCAGACCAGGCACAACGAAGTGGCTCCCAATCAGTTCGAATGTGCGCCGGTCTTCTCGTCCGCGACCAAGGCCATCGACCAGAACATGCTCTTGATGATCGTCATGCAGAAAGTGGCCGAGAAGCACCATCTCAAAGTCCTTTTCCATGAAAAGCCTTTCGACGGGGTGAACGGAAGCGGCAAGCATTGCAACTGGTCCATCTGTACGGATACCGGGGTGAATCTGCTTTCTCCCGGGGCGACGCCGGCTACCAACCTGCAGTTCCTTTCGTTCTATTCTGCTGTAGTCAAGGGCGTTGCGGACCACAATCTGCTGCTGATGTCTTCTGTCTGTTCGCTGAACAATTCTTACCGGCTGGGCGGACATGAGGCACCGCCGGCCGTGATGTCCGTCTTCTCGGGATCGACGTTGTCCAAGGTGTTTGAATCCATTCTCCGCCAGGAAGACAACGTGCCGCAGAAGCAATCCGAGCAGGATGCCCTCGAGATGGTCAGTTCCATTCCGGAAATCTTCCTGGACAATACGGACCGGAACCGCACCTCGCCCTTTGCCTTCACCGGCAATCGGTTCGAGTTCCGTGCCGTCGGGTCTTCGATGAACCCTGCCAGTGCGGTCTTCGTGCTCAATACTGTCGTTGCGGACAGCCTGCGGCGGTTCCGTTCGGAGGTGGACCGGCTGGAGGCGGCGGGGGAGAACCGGCCGAATGCCGTCATGTCCGTTGTCCGTTCGTTCCTGTCGGATGCGTCCCGGGTGATGTTCGAAGGGAACGGGTACAGCCGGGAGTGGGAAGAAGAAGCGGCCCGCCGCGGCCTGGAAGCTGTTACGAATGTGCCGGATGCCTTCAAAGTCTTCCTTCGCAAGGAAACCGTGGACATGTTCAAGAACCAGGGTGTCTTGTCGCCGTCCGAGCTGGAAGCCCGCTATGAAGTTTTCAACGAAACCTATGTGAAGAAGCTCCAGATCGAGGCCCGCATCCTGGGCGATATCTGTCTGAATCATATTATTCCGGCTGCCGTCGGATACCAGAATGTCCTGATTACGAGCATCCGCGGCGGAAAAGAGGTGTTCGGGGACGAGTTCCGCGAGCTTTGCCGTGCGGATATCGAGACTTTCCGCAAGATATCCGGGTATGTCGACAGTCTTTCGTCTGATGTGGAATCCCTGGTCGAAGCGCGCAAGAAAGCCAACCGGATTTCCGACATGGCCCGCCGTGCGAAGGCTTATTCGACCGAAGTCAAGGACTGGATGGACAAAGTCCGCGACAGTGCCGATCATCTGGAGATGCTGGTTGACGATGAGATCTGGCCGTTGCCGAAATATCGCGAACTGTTGTTCTTCTGATAGAAATTCGGGGGCTTTCTTGTTTTTCGGGAAATCTCTTGTTATTTTTGAATGATTATTCGCTGTAAAGACGTTTTTTTGAGAGAATATGAAGTTGCCGAAAAAGTCTGTTTTGCTGCTGTTGCTGGGCGCTGTCCTGCTTTCCACCTCCTGTTTCCGTCGGGATGGGAATCGGACTGTCCTGCTTCCGTATGTCCAGCGGCTGGTTTCGGATACGACTTCGGCCCAATTCGATGTCTTGCAGCGGGTGAATCCGAAAAGCAAGTCCGGGGCTATCACCGTATTGGGGGAACCGACTGACGTGGTCCGCCTGACGGAGGCCTTGCTTCGGTGCGACCGTTTCAACAATATCGACGGTTCGCTTTCTCCGGACGGACTGCCGGATTTCGCAGGCGAAGTGATCGCTCCGGTCCTGGATGCCGCCAATGCGCCGTATGCACCGTACATGGAGGCCGGGAATGAAGAATTCCTGCGCGAATTGCATGTACGGAATTTCTTGTCCGTCATGGATACCACCTGTGTCTTCAGCCCATTTGACCTGGAAGACCGGCTGCCCAAGCCTTCAGCGAAGGTACTGGTGCTCGCGTCCTCTCTTTCCGCCGAATACGGCGAGGCGGACATCGATACGCTTTGCGCGATCGCCGGCAAGCCGATTCCGGTCGTTTCATCTGTCGGGGCCATGATTGACAATGTCTTGCAGGCGCACGCCCCGGATTGTCATTTTGCCGTATGGACGGTACGGGACAAACTGGGAGCCGGCATTTATTCCCAGGCGCTCCGCCGTGCCGCACGCAGCTCCTCCCGTATCCCGACCATGTGGAGTTTCGTTCCGGATTCTTCCGAAACCCTCCGCGGCCGCTTCCTCTCCTTGTTGGATATGTATCTGGCAGCCGGCGGGACGCAGCCGTTGAGCGCCATTGTGGTGGATGAACCGTATCTGCAGGCGGATACGCTGGATGCCATTGCGGTCAGTCTCCGGAATTCGGATGAGGTGGGCTATCAGAAATACCGCGATTTGCTGGCGGCGGACTTTTCGGCCGTCGATGTGAATAAAGCGGTGACAGCCTGGTGCTTCCGCACGTTGCGGCAGACAAACGGGTTTACGCACCGCATCGCTTTCCCCGAAGTCTCTGCTTATTTGACGGTTCCTGCCGGCGGGTTGCCCGCCGATGCCTATTACCAAGACGGCCGTTTGCAAGAAACCTATAAATATAACCGTGCTCCTGTTTCTGACTTGATTACCACCCGTTTGGTGGAATGCCGGCAGCGGTATCTGGACGAAGAAACGGCCCGGATTATCCGGCAGGAGGCCTCTAAAACGAACGCGGCTTATGTTCGTTAGCTCTATTACCCCGGAAGAAATCGAAACCATGGAACTCGCTTCCTTCGGGGGAGAAATCTGCGTCATCGATTCACTGGGTCCGGAATTTGACCGGGCAATCCGGTATTTGAAGACCCGGCGGATGCTGGGTTTTGACACGGAATCCCGCCCGTGTTTTGCGCCCGGCCAGCCCCACTACGGCGTCTCCCTGTTGCAATTGTCCGGTGCCGAAAAGGCTTTCCTTTTCCGGATCAAGGAGACCGGATTGGACCGGAGGCTCTGTAATATCTTGTCTGACAAGAGAATTGTTAAAGTGGGCGCGGCGGTACATGATGATTTGCGGGGATTGATGAAATATGGCGAATTCCGTCCGGAGTCCTTTGTCGATTTGCAGAAAATCGTGTGGGAGTACGGGATCCGTGACAAGAGTGTAAAGAAAATGTCCGCCATTGTACTCGGTGTGCGGATATCGAAGACCCAGCAGCTTTCCAATTGGGAGGCGGAAGTCCTGTCCGAGTCGCAGCAGAAATATGCCGCTACGGATGCGTGGATATGCCGGGAAATTTATAAAAAGCTGTTGCGCAGCGAGAAACATCCGCTCACGCCCGAGGAGATGGCTCCGCAGCCCAAGCCGAAACAGAATGGATAAAGTCATTTTAAAAAAGGGCAGGGAAGAGTCCCTGAAGCGTTTTCATCCCTGGGTCTTTTCCGGATCGATTGCCCAGATTACCGGTAATCCGCAGGAAGGGGACTTGGTCGGGGTATATGCTTCCGACGGCACATTCCTGGCCAGCGGGCATTACCAGATCGGTTCCATTGCCGTCCGGGTGCTGAGTTTTTCAGCCCCTGTGCTGAGCCCTGATTTCTGGGAGGTCTCCATCGGCCGGGCACTGGCTGTCCGCCGTGCCGCATCCCTGACGGACGGCTCCTCGCAGACCAATTGCTATCGGTTGGTCCATGGGGAAGGAGACCAGTTGCCGGGACTGATTATCGATTACTATGACGGGGTTTGTGTGATGCAGGCCCATTCTGCCGGCATGTTCCGTGCGAAACGGCAGATTGCCGATGCCTTGCTCAAGGTGTATGGCGATTCCCTGAAGGCCGTGTATGACAAGAGTTCTTCGACAGCGCCGTTCAAGGCGGGGTTGGACCTGATTGACGGGTATGTCTACCGGAAGCCCGGCTTCTCGGATGACGAGCAGACGGTCCTGGAGAATGGCCATCGTTTCCTGGTCAATTGGACGGAGGGGCAGAAAACCGGTTTCTTCCTGGACCAGCGGGAGAACCGGGCGCTGGTCGCGAAGTACGCCCGCGGCCGCAACGTCCTCAATCTGTTCTGCTATACGGGTGGTTTCTCCATCTATGCCCTGGGGGCGGGCGCGACGCATGTCGATTCGGTCGACTCTTCCCGCAAGGCGATGGATATGGTGGAAAAAAATGTCGCCCTGGGCGGATTCGATCCCGGGCTCCATACGGGATATTGTACGGATGCGATGGATTTCCTGCGGACGGTTCCCGAAGATAAGTATGACCTGATGATTGTCGACCCGCCTGCATTCGCCAAGCACCGCGGGGCGCTGCCGAATGCCTTGCGCGCTTATCAGCGACTGAATGCGGCTGCCATTTCCAAAGTGGCTCCCGGCGGGCTGGTCTTTACCTTCAGCTGTTCGCAAGTCGTTGATCGGGAGTCATTTGCCTTGGCAGTCTTCTCGGCTGCCGCCCAGACGCGCCGCAGTGTCCGGGTGCTGGCCCGGCTTGGACAGCCGGCCGACCATGCTGTAAATATCTACCATCCTGAGGGGGAATACCTCAAGGGATTGTTGCTATATGTTGAATAACGTTTTTCTTTTAAACCTGTTATTATTATGAAAAAATTCGTTTTGATCGCCCTGTGCGCGATGATGATCCTCCCGGGCTGCGGGACGATGACCAAGACCGGTAGCGGCTCCCTGATCGGAGGTGGCGCCGGAGCTGCTGTTGGTGCCGGTTTGGGTGCCTTGATCGGAAAGGATGGCAAAGGTGCCGCGATCGGCGCAGCCATCGGAACGGCTGTCGGTGCCGGTACCGGTGCTTTGATCGGCAAGAAGATGGACAAGAAGGCTGCCGAGCTGGCTGCCCTCGAGAACGCCCAGGTGGAGACGGTCGAGGATGCCAACGGCCTGGAGGCTATCAAGGTCACCTTCGACAGCGGTATTCTGTTCGATTTCAACAAGAGCACGCTTTCTGCTGCTTCCAAGAAGGACCTGAAGGACTTTGCCGACAAGATGGCTGACCTCCCGGACACGGATATCACCATTCTCGGCCATACGGACAATATCGGTACGGCAGCTGCGAATGAGAAGGTCTCCCAGAACCGTGCGGATGCAGTGGCCAAGTATCTGAAGTCTGTCGGTATCGCCGGGACCCGGATGACGGCTGAAGGTCGTTCCTTCAATGAGCCCGTTGCCGACAACTCGACGGAAGCCGGTCGTGCCCAGAACCGCCGCGTTGAAATTTACATCACCGCGAACGAAAACATGATTAAAGCTGCTGAGGCAGGTGAATTGAAATAATTCCTTCTCCAGCATTGCATAAGAGGGCGACTGGCAGTTACATGCCAGTCGCCTTCTTTTTTGCGCTGTGCCGGCGGCAGATCGTCTCCGCCTGACGGTACGCGGGCGACGACTCACTGAAAAACAACTTCGGATTCAATAATTCGCCCTGATTCTTTGGAATTCGGGGAATAATTGCTAATTTTGCATTCCGTCATGGTGCGATGGCCGAGCGGTTAGGCACAGGTCTGCAAAACCTGCTACAGCGGTTCGATTCCGCTTCGCACCTCAAAATCGCCCTTACAGATGTCTGTAGGGGCGATTTTTATTCCAGAATCTTAAAGAAGCATCATGGCGATATACGCGCACGCCTCCGCATCGGCAAGGGCATGGTGATGGTTCGTGAGGTCGTAGCCGCAAGCTGCGGCGACGGTCTGGAGCTGGTGGTTCGGGAGCGTCCTGCCAAAATACCGTCTCGATGCCGACAGCGTGTCATGGAATTCATAGTCCGGATAGTCCATCTGATAGACGCGGAACACTTGCTTGAGACAGGTTTCGTCAAAAGGACTGTTGTGAGCGACCAGCGGCAATCCCTCGATGAGCGGCTCAATTTCTTCCCAAACGAACGGGAAGACGGGCGCATCCTCCGTGTCCTCCGGCCCAAGCCCATGTACGCGCCGGCAGAACCACTGATAGTACTCCGGTTCCGGATGGATCAGGCTGTAGAACCGGTCCACGATTTCTCCGTCACGAACGACGACGATGCCAACGCTGCAGACGCTGCTCGGGCACTCATTGGCTGTCTCGAAATCTATCGCTGCAAAATCTCTCATAGACCGTAGTTTTTATCTTATCATGATTGTTTTCTGAATACAAAGATAAGGAGAAAAACCACCAAAATCCGCAGGAGGAATTATTTTGTAAATATCGGCGCGAACCCATCGATCCGATCCCGGCTTTCCGAGGATCATCCAAGAATTCTCCGTTCCGCCTTGTCCCGCTTTACGCTTTGAAACCGGCACCGAAGGCGCTCTGCCGGGTAAGTGCGTAGCCTTCCTTTTTACCCAGGCCCCAATAGATTTTGGAGCGGAAAAAAATACGAAGTTCGCCACGAACCACACGATGGCCAGTACATAGTCGTACAAGAAGAACATCCCGGCGTCAAAGACTCCTCCGAAGAAGTAGCAGCAAGCGATGACACCGCATCCAACCGCAGTCGCCATGCCTGCATTGTAGAAAGTCCTGAGCCTTACCGGATAATAATCATAAGTCATGGAACAATTTAGATACCAATTAGTTCTGATTGTAAGAAGCATTCAAAACGTTTTAAGAATTAAAAATCGTTAAAAATGAAATAATCTATTGCTGGTGATTCTTTTTTTTCTACATTTACGCCTGAAAACGAACAGGCAATGACAGATAGGCATTTCAATAATATGCAGCAGCAGCTCCAGGGCCAGCAGGTTCTGGCGTGTCCTGTGTGCATATAACCGGCCGTGCAACACGGGGACATATACTTTGATATACTGGGAGGCTGGTCCGAGAGGATTAGCCTCCCTCCGTTATTGGTCTCGTTTGGGTGTTATTTAAAACAACAATAATCATGGACAGATTTGATTTGGTGAAGGAATCCTTCGAAAAAAAGGTCGTTCCTGCCGAGGTCCCCAATGAGAAGACCTCTGCGTATTTCGGTGAACTGGTATTCGACCGCAGGAAGATGTGCAAATATCTGGATGCCGATACCCTTCAGGCACTGCTGGATTGTATCGAAGGCGGCAAGAGCCTGGACCGTGCGACGGCAGACGGCGTCGCCCACGGGATGAAAGAATGGGCCATGGAACATGGTGTGACCCATGTCACCCATTGGTTCCAGCCGTTGACCGAAGGAACCGCTGAGAAACACGACTCGCTGATCGATTATGACGGCAAAGGGGGCGTTATCGAGACATTCGACGGGAAGATGCTCGCCCAGCAGGAGCCTGACGCTTCTTCTTTTCCCAGCGGCGGTATCCGTGCGACCTTCGAGGCTCGCGGCTATACGGCCTGGGATCCGACATCTCCGGTCTTCATCCTCGACGACACGCTCTGTATTCCGACTGTCTTTGTATCTTATACCGGTGAAGCGCTTGACTACAAGACTCCGCTCAAGCGGGCTCTGAAAGCTGTTAGTGATGCCGCTGTCCCGATCTGCAAACTCTTCGATCCATCGGTAAACAAAGTTTATTCGTACCTTGGTTGGGAGCAGGAGTATTTCCTGGTAGATGAGTCGCTGTACTCGGCCCGTACGGACCTGATGATTACGGGACGAACTCTTTTCGGTCACCATTCCTCGAAGAACCAGCAGCTTGACGACCATTATTTCGGGTCGATTCCTCCGCGGGTATCCGCTTTCATGCGGGATTTGGAGGTTGCCGGCCACCGTCTCGGCATTCCGCTGAAGACCCGCCACAATGAAGTCGCCCCCAACCAGTTCGAACTGGCTCCCATCTATGGGGAAACCAATCTGTCCAATGACCAGAACCAGATCGTCATGAACTTGATGAACCGCCTGGCAAGAAAGCATGGTTTCGTCGTGCTCCTGCATGAGAAGCCTTTCGACGGGGTCAACGGCTCGGGGAAACACAACAACTGGTCGCTTGGTACCGATCGCGGAACATCGCTGCTGGCTCCGGGCAAGGATGCAATGGGCAATCTCCAGTTTATTACCTTCTTTGTCAATGTCCTGGCGGCCGTCCAGCGGCATAATGCCCTTCTGAAAGCATCAATTGCCAGTGCTACAAATGCGTACCGCCTCGGAGCGAATGAAGCACCTCCGGCCATCGTGTCCGCGTTCCTGGGAAGAACGATGACGGAAGTGCTGCACAAACTTCTAGAAGTTCCGTCGGATACGCCCATTGAGATTGCGGGGAAGGAAGGAAAGCGCCTCGGCCTTGTCGAGATTCCGGAGATATTCCTTGACAATACCGACCGCAACCGTACTTCTCCTTTCGCCTTCACCGGTAATCGTTTTGAATTCAGGGCGGTCGGTTCATGTGCGAACTGTGCAGGCGCCATGACAACCCTCAATGCCGCTGTCGCCGAGCAACTCCTGGATTTCAAGGTGGCGCTGGATAAGGAAGTCGCCTCGGGCAAGAAAACGGGTGTGGCGGTAATGGATGCCCTCAAACCCATAATCCGAAGTATCCTGGACGTCGTGTGCTTCGACGGAAACGGCTATACCGAGCAGTGGAAAAAGGAAGCCGGGCGCCGTGGCCTGGATGTCGGGACAAATGTTCCCGAGATGTTCTGCGAGTTCACTAAACCTGCCGCCATTGACATGTTCACGCGGACAGGCGTCTATACAGAAAAAGAACTGCAGGCGCGAAATGACGTCAAATGGGAGACCTACATCAAGAAGGTGCAGATCGAATCCCGCGTGATGGCGCGGATGGCCATCAATCATATCATCCCTGCCGCTCTAGAGTATAAGTCGAAGATTCTCAAAGAAGTAGCACTGTCGAAGGAAGTCTTTGGCGATATAGGTAACTGCTCCACTGAAATCAAAATCCTCGAGGATATCAACCGCTATGTGGAAGAGATCCGGCTGAAAACAACCGCAATGCATCATGCCCGCAAGCAGGCGGACAATATTGCCGATGATTATGAGCGTGCCCTGGCTTATCACGAGATCGCTGAGAGTTTCCCCGCACTGCGGCGGCCAATAGACAAACTCGAGGAAGTGGTGGACAACAAGCTTTGGCCCCTTCCCAAATACCGTGAACTCCTATTCATCAGTTAATGGTATGATTCTGTAAGGAAATGGATACGCGATATATTTTCATAACGGGAGGCGTTGCCTCGTCGCTTGGCAAGGGTATCATCAGTGCATCATTGGGCAAATTGCTCCAATCCAGGGGCTACCGGATGACGATTCAGAAGTTCGATCCCTACATCAATGTCGATCCGGGTACGCTCAATCCGTATGAACATGGAGAATGTTATGTAACGGAAGACGGATTCGAGACGGATCTTGACCTGGGGCATTACGAGAGGTTCACAGGCATAAAGACGACCAGGGATAACAGTGTTACCACGGGCAGGATTTACCTGAGCGTCATTGAACGAGAAAGGAGGGGAGACTATCTGGGCAAGACCATACAGGTCGTTCCGCATATCACAGATGAAATCAAGCGCAGGATCCTTCTCAATGCTTCCAAGGAGCCCTTCGATTTCGTGATAACAGAAATAGGGGGGACAATCGGCGATATTGAAAGCCAGCCGTTCCTTGAGGCGATCCGCCAGCTGCGCTGGGAACTGGGTCCGGAGCGGACCTTGAATATCCATTTGACATATGTCCCTTACCTGGCTGCGGCGGGGGAACTTAAGACAAAGCCCACGCAAATGAGCGTGAAGCAGTTACAGGGACAGGGAATCCAGCCGGATGTGCTGGTCCTCAGGACGGAGCACACCCTGGGGGAAGATCTGCGTGCAAAAGTGGCGCATTTTTGCAATGTTCAGCTGGATGCGGTCATCCAAAGTCAGGACCTTCCCAGCATTTATGAAGTGCCGCTCAATATGCGGAGACAGGGACTGGATGCCATTTGTGTAAAGAAATTGGGGCTGGATCCGCTGGAGACCCAGAAACAGTTGCAGGAAGGGATGGTTTCTTGGGAATCCTTCCTCTCGCATCGGGACAAGGCAACCGAAGTCATCCGGATCGGTCTGGTCGGAAAGTATGATCTCCAGGACGCTTACAAAAGCATACAAGAAAGCCTGGCACATGCCGGGACTTATAATGACCGCCGGGTCAAGACGGTATTCCTCAACAGCGAGAACATATCCCGGGAGAATATCGGGGGAACATTGGCCGGACTTTCCGGTATCGTGATTTGTCCCGGTTTCGGACATCGCGGCATCGAAGGAAAAATCCTGGCCGCGCAGTACGCAAGGGAGCATGACATTCCCGCTCTGGGAATCTGTCTGGGGATGCAAATGATGGTGATTGAATTCGCCCGGAATGTTCTCGGATACGGGGATGCCGACAGTGCTGAAATGAATCCGCACACGCCGCATAATGTCATTGATATGATGGAAGAACAGAAGAGCATTACCCAGATGGGCGGTACGATGCGACTCGGGGCCTATTCCTGCTCCATACGGAAGGGCAGCCGTGTTTTCACAGCTTACGGTAATGTCACTTCCGTACGCGAACGCCATCGTCACCGTTACGAATTCAATAACAGTTACCGGGAAGAATTCGAAAAGGGCGGAATGCAGTGCGTCGGCACCAATCCTGAATCCAATCTCGTCGAAATTGTCGAGATACCGTCCCTTCGCTGGTATATTGGGACACAGTTCCATCCGGAGTACAGTTCGACCGTGCTGCATCCCCATCCGTTGTTCATGGATTTTATCAAAGCCTGTTCGGAATATGGAAGAATTGAAGCATGAGTGCGGCGTGGCGCTGATCCGCCTGCTCAAACCGTTGGATTATTACGCGCAGAAATACGGCACATCCCGCTTTGGAATGGATAAGTTGTATCTCCTGATGGAGAAACAGCATAACCGCGGACAGGAAGGCGCAGGTATCGCCTGCGTTGATATGGAGGCAGAAATAGGGTCCGAATATATGTTCCGTGAAAGAGCGGAAGGGAAAGATGCCATTACAGAGATATTCGCGAAGGCGGGCTCATCCTTCCGCGGACAGCTGCTGATGGGACATCTGCGGTACTCCACAACAGGTAAGAGCGGCCTGACCTATGTCCATCCCTTTTTAAGAAGGAATAATTGGAGGGCAAAGAACCTTTGCCTCTGCGGGAACTTCAACATGACAAATATCGACGAGGTGTTCAATTATCTTCTCCGGCAGGGACAGTCCCCGAGACTCTATGGTGACGCATACATCACCCTTGAATTCATGGGCCACAGGTTGGACCGTGAAGTGGAACGCCTTTTCCGTGAGGCCCGGGAATCCGGTTTGGAAGGCCTTGACATTACCCGCTATATAGAGGATAATATCCTGATTGAAAATGTCTTGCGTACGACTATGGGGCTCTATGACGGGGGATACGTCCTGTGCGGACTTACCGGTAGCGGAGAAATGTTCGCTGTCAGGGATCCATGGGGAATCCGCCCGGCATTTTTCTATAAAGATGAAGAGATTGTCGCGCTTGCAAGCGAGCGGCCCGTCCTACAGACGACCTTCGATTTGGAGGTCGGCCAGATAACGGAACTGCCTCCCGGGCAGGCGCTGGTTGTCCGCAGGAACGGTGACACTTCGCTGGAACAAATCCTCCCTCCCAAGAAGCACAGCGCATGTTCCTTCGAAAGGATCTATTTCAGCAGGGGATCGGATTATGACATATACAAGGAAAGGAAGAAATTGGGCGAGCAGCTTGCGGAACCTGTCGTCAAGGCATTGGACGGCGATTTGGCGCATACCGTATTCTCTTACATCCCAAATACGGCGGAAGTTGCATTCTACGGCCTTGTAGAGGGTCTCAGGAAACAATATGGGGACGTGAGGACCGAGAAGGTAGTATGGAAGGACATCAAATTGCGCACATTCATTACTGACAATTCCGAAAGGGACGATTTGGCTGCCCATGTATATGACATCAGTTACGGAAGCATCCGACCTGGGGAAGAAAACTTGGTCATCGTTGATGACAGCATTGTCCGGGGCACGACGCTGCGGGAAAGTATTTTCGCCATTCTGGACCGCCTGCGTCCGAAGAAGATTGTGATGGTTTCCAGTTCTCCACAGATCCGCTATCCGGATTATTATGGGATTGATATGTCTCATCTGGAAGAGCTGTGCGCTTTCAGGGCAGCCATTCAGCTGCTGAAGGAGGGTGGTATGGAACGTGTCATTCTGGATACTTACCGGAAATGCCTTTCCGGAGATAACGCTCAGAATCACGTACGGGCAATCTACGCACCCTTTTCCGTAGAACAGATCAGCCGCAAGATCGGTGAAATGCTCCGTCCCGCAAAGATGCGATCAAACATTGAACTGGTTTTCCAGAACATAGAAGGCCTGCATGAGGCCTGTCCTGGCAGCCCGGGGGACTGGTATTTCACCGGGTATTATCCGACCCCTGGTGGAATCCGCATGGTGAATAAAGCCTTCGTTGAATATGTATCATCTCTTTCGATTTGTAAGGAATCAAGCGCTTTGTCCCGGACAAAATGATTTGAACCAGCCGTATAAAACGTTCAACGCATCCTGTCGGGCCCAAACGAAAAATTAATTTCCAAATTGAAATACGTTTTAAGTTGCTTATTATCTGCTGTTTAGATGTTTGTCATACTTATTTTTGAAAAAAATATCTAAAAAATATTTGCAATACCAGAAATTAGCGCTACCTTTGTATCGAGTTGATGATGGGGTTCTCCCACATACAGCTTATTGGTTATTAGTTTTAGTGTTATTAATTATGTGGTTAGTATGAGCCTTCGCGCGTGAAGCGTCAAAGCTCATGGAGTGAAAAGGTTCTGATCTGCTCAGAACCTTTTTTCTGTTATATCGGTATTTAGAGGGTGAAACTATTGGAGGAAGGGGAGCAGGTGGGCATAGACCAGGTGCACGGGGAATCCCATGATCGTATAGAATGAGCCCGAAATCCGTTCGATCCCGATATAGCCGATCCATTCCTGGATCCCATATGCTCCCGCTTTGTCAAACGGCCGGAAGTGCCGGATATAATAATCTATTTCGCTGTCGGCCAGTTCTTTGAAAGATACCTCAGCCGTGTCCTGAAAGGTCTCGGTGCGGTGGGCATCCCGCAGCGAAACGGCTGTAATCACTTCATGCGTACGCCCGCTCAGCAGATGGAGCATCCGGGACGCATCCGCTGCATCCCGGGGCTTACCCAGCACCTCCTCTCCGCACAAGACCAGCGTATCAGACGTGATCAGGATTTCGTCCGCAGCCAACGGCCTGTGGAAGCCCCGCGACTTCCCTTCGGCCATCAACGCGGGAATCTGCCGGTGGGGGACAGTCGGCGGGCAGGTTTCTACGAAGGAGGTCCCGGCATCGACCTGGAAATCAATTCCCAGCCCGCGGAGCAACTCCTGCCGCCGGGGCGAATGACTGGAGAGGATGATCCGCTTCCCTTTGAGGTCCATCTTGTCAGAACAGCTCCTTGTATTGTTTCGAATCGAACACCCAGTCGCCACGGGCCTTCAGGACACATTCCACTGCATACCGCACCGCGCCGCGACCGCCCGGGAACGGCGCAATCAGGTCCGCGACCTCTTTGACCTCCTGGACGGCGTCACAGGGACACATGCCCAGGCACGGACCGGCCATGACGTCGACATCCGGAATGTCATCGCCCATGTACAGGACTTCCTCCTCATGCAAGTGATGCTTCCGGCAGAAAATGGCAAATTCTTCCGTCTTGATCCGGGAGGCCAGATAAATGTCATCCTGGTCAACCCCGCTGGCCAGGAAACGATTGCGGATCGATACGGAACTTCCGCCGGTGATGATGGCCACCGGATAACCGTGCATGCCGGCCATCCGGACGGCGAATCCATCCTTGGCGTCGAAGGTGCGGTAGAACTCACCTTCTCTCGTGCACAGTAATCCGCCGTCGGTGAACACCCCGTCCACGTCAAAGGCGAATGCACGGATCTTGCTGAAATCAATTGCCATAGATCTTAAGACTTTGTGCCTCCTCCCAGCGGACCGAAATCTCCGAGATTGAACGTTCCGCCTTTGGGCTGCGGGCCGACATTGTCCAGGTCGATGAGCCCGAACTGGTTCTCATATTTGATGATATTGTCCTGCAAGGCCATCAGGAGCCGTTTCGCATGTTCCGGGGTCATGACAATCCGATTGCTGATTTCCGGCTTGGGAAGCCCCGGCAGCACGGTAGCGAAATCCAGGATGAACTCGCTGTGTGAGTGCGTGATAATGGCCAGGTTGGAATAGGACCCCTTGGCGATTTCGGGCCGAAGGTCGAGACTGATTTGCTTCTTTTCGTTGTTTTCCATGCGCAAAACCTTTATTCGTCTTGCAAAGGTAGGAACACTTTTACGGAAATCCTAAACAAACCATGGCCTTGGAAGGCCAACTCTTGGCTTTTTTTTGCTTTTGAACTATCTTTGCATTTCGGGCTTGCCGGTTTTGTGTTTGCCCTTTTGATTGGAATATATATAAATAAGAATAAGATGGAACTTCCTTCTAAGTACAATCCTTCGCAAGTCGAGGATAAATGGTATGCCTATTGGCTGGAACACAAATTCTTCCATTCCGAACCGGATGGCCGTGAGCCTTACACGGTGGTCATCCCGCCGCCCAATGTGACGGGTATCCTGCACATGGGCCATGTCCTGAACAACACACTCAACGACGTTTTGGTCCGGAAAGCCCGCATGGACGGGAAGAATGCCTGCTGGGTCCCCGGAACGGACCATGCTTCCATCGCGACCGAGAGCAAGGTGGTCGCAAAGCTGAAAGCGCAGGGAATCAGCAAGGAAGACCTCACGCGGGAGGAGTTCCTGGAGCATGCCTGGAAGTGGAAGGAAGAGCATGGCGGCATCATCCTCAGCCAGCTACGCAAGCTGGGTGCCTCCTGCGACTGGGACCGCACCCGGTTCACCATGGATCCGGATTTGAGCGAAGCGGTCATCAACACCTTTGTCTATTTCTATAAGAAGGGTCTGATTTACAGGGGAGTAAGGATGGTTAACTGGGACCCCGTCGGCCTGACAGCCGTCAGCGACGAAGAGGTGATCCACCGGGATACCAAGAGCCATTTCTATCATCTGAAATACTTCATTTCGGACGGGAACGGGAATCCGACAGAGGATTACCTGGTGATTGCGACCACGCGTCCGGAAACCATCATGGCCGATGCCGCCATCAGTGTGAATCCGACCGATGAGCGCTACCATTACCTGCGCGGCAAAAAGGTCCTCATCCCGTTGATCGGAAGGGAAATCCCTGTCATCGAGGATAGTTACGTCGAGAAGGATTTCGGAACCGGCTGTTTGAAAGTTACGCCGGCCCACGACGTGAACGACTACGAAATCGGCCTGCGGCACAATCTTCCGATCATCGACATTATCGATGACCACGGCTGCCTGAACGAGAAAGCCGTGATCTTGGTGGGCGAAGACCGCTTCGTCGCGCGGAAAAAGATTGTGAAAATGCTCGAAGAGGCCGGAAACCTGGCGAAAGTCGAAGAATACATCAGCCCGGTCGGCTACTCCGAGCGGACCGATGCCGTCATTGAGCCGCGTCTGTCGACCCAGTGGTTCCTGAAGATGGAAGACCTGGCCGGTGCAGCCCTGGAGGCTGTCGAAAGCGGCCGTGTCAAGTTGATTCCGGACAAATACCGCAATACCTACCGGCACTGGATGGAGAATGTCCATGACTGGTGTATCAGCCGCCAGCTCTGGTGGGGACAGCGTATCCCGGCTTATTACTTGCCGGATGGCACCTATGTCGTGGAGCCGACGGCCGAAAAAGCCCTGGAGGCCGCGCGTAAGATCCAGCCGGACCTGCAGCCAGGGGACCTGCGGCAGGATGAAGATGTCCTCGATACGTGGTTCTCGTCCTGGCTGTGGCCGATTTCCGTATTCGATCCGGACATGCCCGGGAATCCCGGACACCAGCCCAATGCGGACCTGGCCTACTATTATCCGACCAGCGACCTGGTGACGGGCCCGGATATTCTGTTCTTCTGGGTGGCCCGCATGATCATGGCCGGGGAAGAGTACATGGGCAAGGAACCGTTCCGGAATGTGTACCTGACCGGTATCGTCCGGGATAAGCTCGGCCGCAAGATGTCCAAGACGCTCGGCAATTCTCCCGATCCGCTGGATCTGATCGCGAAATACGGTGCCGACGCCGTTCGGATCGGCATGCTGCTGTGTTCTTCCGCCGGGAACGATATTTTCTATGACGAGGCACAGATTGAACTGGGACGGAATTTCTGCAACAAGATCTGGAACGCTTACCGGCTGCTGAGTGGCTGGAGTGTTGATGAAACACTTCAACCGAGCGACGAAAACAAAATGGCGGTCAAGTGGTTCGAGAATAAATTCAATCAGGTAGTTGAGACGGTGGAAGACCATTATTCCAAGTTCCGCATCTCCGATGCCCTGATGACGATATACAAGTTCTTCTGGGATGACTATTGCTCCTGGTTCCTGGAAATCATCAAGCCCGCCTACGGTCAGGCCATCGATGCCGCGACCATCCGCCGGGCGCGCGGCTTCTTCGAGGATTTGCTGAAGCTGATCCATCCGGTCATGCCGTTCATCTCCGAGGAACTGTGGCAGGCGATGGCACCGCGCAAGGAAGGGGAGACAATCATGTACCAGCCCTCTCCGAAAGGCGGAGTTTACGACGCTGCGCTCATCGATGCATTTGAGATGGCCAAAGAGGCGGCCGGCGGAATCCGCGGACTCCGCCAGCAGAAAAACATCTCGCCCAAAGAGGCGCTCGACCTTCGCTTCAAAGGGGACTTCCCGGAAGCCTTCCTCGGAATTGTCTGCAAACTTGCCAATCTTTCCTCCGTCTCCCGGGTGGAATCGTTCGATGCTTCGGCCGGCGTTTCATTCATGGTCCGGACGGTGGAAATGTTCATCCCGCTCGGGAACCTGGTGAATGTCGAAGAAGAGATCGCCAAGTTGGAGGCGGACCTGAAATATCAGCAGGAATTCCTCCAGTCGGTGCGGAAAAAGCTCGCGAATGAGAACTTCGTAGCGCATGCACCCGAGAAAGTCGTGGCCAACGAGCGGAAAAAAGAGGCTGATTCTCTCTCCAAGATCGAAAGTTACGAATCTCAGCTTAAAGCACTGAGAGGTAATCAATAAAACAAAATAGTTATTTGCTATAACATTTTTGTTATGATGTATTTTGAGCTGAAATTCCCAGTCCGGTACTATGAAACCGACCAAATGGGGGTCGTCCATCACTCCAATTATATCCGGTATTTCGAATGTGCCCGGAACGGGATGATGGCGGACGGCGGATACCCGATCGAGCAGTGCGAAGCGGAGGGGGTGACCATCCCGATTGTCTCCGTAGAGTGCAAATACCGGTATCCCGCCCGGATGGGCGATGTCCTGACGGTAACGGCTTCCATTGAGAAAGTTCCGCTGGCCAAACTGGTCATCCGGCAGACCGTCTCCAATCAAGACGGTAAACTCTGCGCGGAGGGGAGTGTCACCCTTGGATTCCTGAACAAGGATACGGGTCGCCCGGTAGCCTGTCCGCAAAAACTGGCCGACCTGATCGAAAAACGGCTCTCCGACAGATGATCTCCCTGGGCAATATCACGGTTGCCTACGGCGGTTTCACGCTGTTGGATCATGTCAGTTTCCACATCAGCGAGAATGACAAGATCGGCCTGGTCGGGAAAAACGGTGCAGGCAAGTCGACCATCATGAAGATGATCTGCGGCCTGCAGTCGCCCACGTCCGGGCAGATTGACAAGCCGTCCGGCATCCGGATCGGATACTTGCCTCAAATCATGGAGCACCATAAGGGGCGGACTGTCCTGGAGGAAACCATGACGGTTTTCCAGGCGGTCTCCGATATGGAGGCAGAGATTTCCTGGATAAATGAGAAGCTCCTGGAAAGAACTGATTATGAATCGGAAGAATATGCTCACTTGATTCAAAGGTTGGGCGAGTTGAACGACGTCCTTGCCATGGAGCATTCCGATCCTCCGACCGTCCGTGCGGAAAAAACCTTGCTGGGGCTGGGGTTCCGGGATGCGGATTTCTCCCGCAAAACAGAGACTTTCAGCCAGGGTTGGAACATGCGCATCGAGCTGGCCAAAATCCTCCTGTCCGACCCGGAAGTCCTGCTGTTGGACGAGCCGACCAATCACCTGGATATCGAATCGATCGAGTGGCTGGAAGACTACCTGAAAAGTTTCCGGGGGTCTTTGTTGCTGGTCTCTCACGACCGTCGTTTCCTGGATACGGTTACGAATCGGACCGTGGAGATTCTGCTGGGACGCATCCATGATTATAAAGTTCCTTACAGTCAATATGTTGAGCTGAGGAAAGAGCGGATGGCGCAGCAAATGGCCGCTTATGAGAACCAGCAGCGCATGATTGAGAAAACGGAGGACTTCATCGCCCGTTTCCGCTATAAACCCACGAAATCGAACCAGGTCCAGTCCCGGATCAAGGCTTTGGAGAAAATCGAGCGCATCGAAGTGGATGAAACCGACAATGCGACGCTTCGTGTCAAGTTTCCGCCGGCACCCCGCAGTGGGGATGTCGTCTTCAAGGCCGTCGACTTGGCCGCAGGTTATCCCGGCAAGACCGTTTTCACGGGCGCAGACATTGAGATCGCCCGGGGAGAAAAGGTGGCCCTGATCGGGCGGAACGGAGAAGGCAAGACGACGTTGATGCGCTTGATAATGGGGCAGTTGAGCCCACTGGAAGGGAGCGCCCGGACCGGATTCAATGTCAAGATCGGGTACTATGCCCAGAATCAGGAGGATACCCTGGATGGCAGCCTGACGGTCTATGAAACCTTGGACCGGGTGGCTGTCGGGGATATCCGCTCGAAACTGCGGGATCTCCTGGCTGAATTCCTCTTCCGCGGGGAAGATATCGACAAGAAGGTATCCGTGCTCAGCGGCGGGGAACGGGCCCGCCTGGCCATGGCGCGCCTGATGCTGGAGCCCTATAATGTCCTGGCCCTGGATGAGCCGACCAACCACATGGATATCCGCTCGAAAGATATTCTCAAACAGGCGCTTGCCGCATATGATGGTACGCTGATTGTAGTATCCCATGACCGGGATTTCCTGGACGGCCTTGTCGGTAAATTGTATGAATTCCGGGATGGCCGTGTCAAGGAACACCTCGGGAGTGTCCAAGATTTCCTGGACAGACGGAAACTGCAGAGTTTAAGTGAGTTGGAACGCCGTTTCCCGGTCAAGGCCCCGGCTCCGGTACCGGAAGTCCCGGTGGCGCGGGAAGAATTCCGCCAGCGGCGGATTCTTTCACGGGAAGAGAAGAAGCTCCGCAGCCGCATTGATTTCTTGGAGAAGGAAATCGCCAAGACGGAGGACCGGATGAAACTGATTGAAGCCCAGCTGGCTTCTCCCGGTCCTGAAACGGATGTCATGGAGTTGACCCGCTCATACTTGGAGGACAAGCGGGATTTGGACGCCCGGATTCAGGAATGGGAAACCCTGATGGAAAAAATGGAAGAATAAGAAGCTGTAATTCAGCCATTAAAACCGAATATCATTATGAAAAAAGCAATCTTGATGCTGGCCGCCGCTCTCTGCCTGGAGGCATCGATGGGGGCGCAGACAATTACCCGGAACAAGGATTTCGCATCGTTTGACGACATCCAGGTGTCCAATGCATTCCAGGTCAAACTGGTGGAAAGCAACAGCTATTTGGCAGAATGGACGGTGGACGGTAACCTGGAGGAATATGTGGACATTTACCTCCGGGGAAAGACCCTGTATATCGGCCTGAATGAGAAATCGATGCCCAAGGAACTGGCCAAATCCCTCAAGGCCAAGGGAGCGTCTCCCGTGCTGCGTGTTACGGTCAGTGCACCGTCCATCAGCACCCTTAATGTCAGTGAGAATGCTGTCTTCGACGCGCCTGGTTTCACGATCAAGACCCAGCAGTTCAGCCTTTTCGCCGGGGACAACGCCAAGATCGCCAGCCTGACGGTATCCGCCCGGAAACTGAATGTCAGCCTGTCGAAGAAAGCCGCTGCGACTGTTTCCGCGGAAACCCCCGACATTTCGCTCCAGACCGAGAATTCATCCCTTTTGAACCTGACGCATACCTCGGATAAAATGGACATGGCCTTGTCCGGATCTTCTTCCATCAATGCGAACGGGAATTGCAAGGAACTGCATATCTCGGCCAAGGGATCCTCCAAGGCGACTGTCGCCGGAAGGGGAGAAACGCTGGAAATCGACGGCCAGGGTGCTTCCAGCATCGATGCCATCAATTTCACGGTTCTGGAAGCGACCGCCAACATGAACAACGGTTCGTTCTGGGTGAACGCCACGGCGGATCTGAACCTGGACCTCAAGGGAGGCAGCGAAGTGGTCTTTGCCAGCAAACCGGATGTGAATATCATCAATGTCGTGAAGTCTTCGGTAATCCGCTACGAGAACGCGAAAAAGAAATAAGCACCATGTTCGTTCTCGATTCGCACTGCGATACCCCTTCCCAGATCATGCGCCTGCGTGATTTGGGAAAGGATAATCCTTTGGCGCAGGTGGATTTCCCCAAGCTGCATGCCGGCGGCGTCGATGCGAGTTTTTTCGCCCTGTATACCCCGGCAAGCCTCTCGATGGAGGATGCCACCCACCATGCGACGGACATGTTGAACCGCCTTCAGGAGTGTTTGCGGGCCCATTCGGATTCCGTCATCCTGGCCACGGATCCGGATGAACTGGAAATCAATAAGAAACAGGGACTTGTGTCGATTCTCATCGGCATGGAAAACGGGTCTCCGATCCAGCAGTCCATCCCTTTGCTGCAGTATTTTTTCCGGAAGGGAGTCCGGTATCTTACCCTGACGCATAACGGAGACAATGCACTGGCGGACAGTGCGGCCGAGGGAACCCGCTGGGGCGGCCTCAGTCCGTTCGGCCGGGAGGTGGTCCGCGAAATGAACCGGTTGGGGATGATTGTCGACCTGGCCCATGCCTCCGACAAGACATTCTACGACTGCCTGGAGGTCTCTGAAACGCCTGTCGTTTCAACGCATTCCTGCTGCCGTGCCCTGGCCGGGCATCGCCGGAATATGTCGGATGAAATGCTGCGCGCCTTGCGCGACCAGGGCGGGGTCATCCAGATTAATTTCTACCCCGTGTTTCTGTCCGATTCCTTTGCAAAGACCTATTCCCGGATCGAGGATGAAGTGGATGCGGCGGAAAACCGCTTCATTGCAGCCCCGTCTGACATGGAGGCCGTTCAGGGGTGGCATCGGATGCAGGAAAAGCTTCTGGCCATGGACCGGCCGTCCTACCGGGATGTCGTCGACCATATCGATCATGCCGTATCCGTCGCAGGAATCGACCATGTCGGGATCGGTTCGGATTTCGACGGGATTACCGTTGCCCCCAAGGGATTGGAAGACGTGTCGAAAATCGGCGTTATTTTCGAAGAAATGCGCCGGAGAGGGTATGCTGAAGACGAGATCGCCAAGGTGGCCGGAGGGAATTTCCTCAGGGTCTTTTCGGAAGTCAAACGGCTGTCTCGCGCCGGATGACCTCCAGCAGGAAAAACAGCGCAGAAGCAGCGAAACGCTCGATATTCCTCTTCCTGTCGTTATGGAAGAGGAATTTTTTTGTCTGCGTTCCAAGTGCGGAACTGACTGCGACCCAAACGGTTCCTTCCGGATTCGTCCCATCGCCGCCTCCCGGTCCGGCCAGCCCGGTCGTTGAGACGGAAAAGTCGCTGCCGGTGATCTTCCGTACCCCTTCCGCCATGGCTGCCGCAACTTCACTGCTGACAACGCCGTGCTTCTCAATGGTTTCCGGCGGTACGCCCAGCACTTTTTCCTTGACGGGTACGGCATACGAGGTGACGGAGCCCAGATAGTAGGCCGATGAGCCCGGGACGGTCGTCAACAGGTGGGAAATCTCACCTCCCGTGCATGATTCTGCCGCACTGAGAGTCTTGCCGGTTGCTTTCAGGATTTCTCCGATGACATGCTCAAGCCGGTCTTCCTGTTCGGCGTAGATGGTATCGCCGAGGATATCTTTCAGGCGGGAGATCTGCTCTTGCATCCGCCGGTCGTCATCCTGGGCGTTCCCGCCGTAAATGGAAAGGCGCAACTTGACGCCTGTCAGCGGATTGGGAAGATAGGCGAGATGCATGTCTTCCGGAAGCGCATCTTCCCAAGAGGCGATTTTCTCGGCCAGGGCGGATTCTGCGATCCCGAAAGTCATGATGTTCCGGTGGCGGATGTCCTGCAGGGCGGGATGATGCCGGCGGATGTCTTCCAGAACATCCGGAAGGGCACCGAGCGTTTCGAACGGAACGCCGGGCATGGAATAAAGGGTTTTTCCGGAAGTCCCGATCCGGAAGACCATGATCGGCGCCGTGCCTTTTTTGTTCGGAATCACTTCACAGGTGTCCGGGACGCTGGCTTGCAGGCGGTTGACCTCCATCATGTCCAATCCCCGGGACGCGAGGATCTCGTGGATAATGGCCAATTGAGCGGCATCCATCCGGTACCCCGTGCTGCCCGTCAGGTCGGCGAGCGCTTGTTTCGTAATGTCATCCCGGGTCGGTCCCAAACCGCCTGTTACGATGACGATATCATTGTTTTCCAATTCGTTGCGAAGTGTGGATACAATCTCGTCATGCTGATCTCCGATGGAGACCATGTGGTTGATCTTGATGCCGATGGAGCCCAGGGAACGGGCGATGGCGGAGGAATTGGTATCGACAATCTGGCCGATGAGGATTTCATCGCCGATCGTGCAGATGGAAGCAGTGGTCATGATAACTTATTTCTGATTCGCAAGATGTTTCTTGATCCGCTGGACCAGCGCGGGCCCCTCATATACAAAACCGGAATAGATTTCGACGAGGGAGGCACCGGCATCCAGCATTTCTTGCGCCTGCCGGGGGGACATGATTCCTCCGCAGCCGACGATGGGCAGCTTGCCTGCTGTCTTTTCATGGATGTAGCGGACCATTTCCAGGCTTTTGGGATAGAGCGGAGCACCGGAAAGCCCGCCTTCTCCGATGGCCTTGATTTTCTCCTGGGGGGCAGTCAGCCCGTTCCGGCTGCGGGTGGTATTGCCGGCCACGATGCCGTCAATGCCGGAGCTCATGGCATACGAGAGGATTTCATCGAGGCTTTCATGGTCGAGATCCGGTGAAAGTTTCAGCAGTACCGGTTTATAAACATCCATGCCCACCCGTTTGTCCAACAGTTCGTCCATGATATCGGAGAGGTAAGATACATCTTGCAGCGAAGTAAGCCCCTCTACGTTCGGACAGGAGATGTTGACGACAAAGAAATCCACAAAATCATACAGCATCGTAAAGGCTTGTACATAGTCTTTTACGACTTGAATGCCCTGGGAGGAGGAATTCTTGGCGATATTCGCCGCCACCAAGCCGCGCGGCCGGTCCGCTTTCAGGTTGGAGATGGCGTGCATGATCCCTTTGTTGTTGATTCCCATCCGGTTGATCAGCGCCTTGTCTTTGGGGAGGCGGAAGAGCCGCGGTTTGGGCCTCCCGTCCTGAGGCTGTGGAGTCAGCGAACCGATTTCCACGAAAGAGAATCCGAAGTCTCCCAGATTGTTATAGTAATCACCGTTTTTGTCCAACCCGCCGGCGAGCCCGACCGGAGAAGGAAAACGGAGGCCGAATACTTCCCGTTCCAGGGAGGGATACTCTTTCCCGTACAGCAAGCGGATGAAGGAACGGGCCAGCATCCCTTTCTGGACACGCCGCAACATCTCCAGCGTGAAGATATGGGCACGCTCCGGATTCATCCGGAACAGGAAGGGTCTGATCAGCTGTTTGTACATGCGAAGTCGTTTTTCAATACAAACTTACATAAAAATCCCGGGTTTTGATGCAAACCGGGGATGGAAAAGAATCGATCAGGAGATCTCGGTATAGGTCTGATCGTCGTAAAAGACGAGGATTTTCACAATTTTACGCTGAGAATCAACTGTTTGCGCCGGTTTTGGGGAGGCGGTATCCTCTTTCTGCAAGGAAGATTCCGCAGCGACGGCAGGGCTAGCAGGCGAATCCGGGATTCTCGGGGAGATATCCGCCTCCGGCTCGTCAACGACAGGATCGGGTTCCGGTGCAGAGAACAGGTCCGGTACGGGGAGCGGCGCACGGTCGGGCTTTTCAGCCACGAGGGGATCTTTGTACATTTTCCCTCGGCCTGTCAGCAACCATTCCGGATTCAGCCGGGGGAATTGCTCCAGCATGCCTGTGATGAAATCATAGCTGGGCTTGTTCCGTCCGGCCAGGATATGGGAGACACTGGCCCGTGCGACATGGATTTCGTCTGCAAATTGAGCCTGTGATATATTTTCTGCAGCGAGAAACTGCTCGAGTCTTTTGTTCATAAATGCAACCACCCTTTTTACAAAAGTAAGAATAATTGTGCATGTTTACAAGTCTTTTCTTTCCTGTGAAACAGCAGGGGAGAAGGGGAGAAACCCCGCAAATTCATTAACTGATACTTTATTTAAGCATATATAATAGTCTGACGTAGAGCATAATAGTAACTATTTTCCGTGTAATTTTGTTTCTATTTATTGTAGAAGGCAGGCAATTTACAATTTTCTTCTGAACTTAAGATTTAGACAATCAAGAAAATACTCTGATTATCAGATAACTACACATGATAGACTCATTTAATAAGTAACTCTTATTTTACAATTATAACTATTTTGATTTGGAAATGGAAATTTCTGGTTAAAGTTGTAAAATTTACAAGAAGCACCGATTTACAACTATTTGTAAACGGAAATATTCTGATTCGGCCGCAAAATCGTGTACAGAAAATCGAACGGGAAAGATTTCTGTATTTGGGATTGAATCCGTAATTTTGCACACTGACAATTTGGAGAATAAACAATGATCCCTCATATCTCTATCGAAGACTTCAAATATCCCTTGCCGGAAGACCGGATTGCCAAATATCCCCTTCCGGAACGCGACAGTTCCAAGCTTTTGCGCTATAAAAACGGGGAAATTGATGAATTTGTGTTCCGCGAACTTCCAGAATTACTTCCGGTTGACGCGCTTATGGTGTTCAATGACACGAAAGTAGTACCTGCGCGTCTTCATTTTGTACGCCCGACAGGGGCGCATATAGAAGTATTTTGCCTTGAACCGGTTTTGCCGGTCGAATACAACCTGGCATTTGCTTCTACTTCTGTATGTCGCTGGAAATGTGTCATCGGCAATGCCAAGCGCTGGAAAGCAGACATCCTCACCCTGTACAATCCGGAGGATAACCCGGAAATCGCTGAAATGGGATTGCAGGCCGTCCTCCTGGAGCGGGAAGGGCAGACGGGAATCGTGGAGTTTTCCTGGAAGAACGGGCTGCCGTTCTCGGCTGTGCTGGACCGGTGCGGGTGTGTTCCCATTCCGCCCTATTTGAACCGCGAATCGGAAGCGATTGATAATGAAAGGTATCAGACTCTGTACGCCCGGGTGCGGGGATCGGTCGCCGCTCCGACGGCAGGTCTCCATTTCACCGATGACGTGATGCAGCGGATTGCGGATAAAGGGATTGATATCGAGCGGATTTGTCTGCATGTCGGCGCAGGGACCTTCCTGCCGGTAAAAGATAAAGATGTTTCTTTGCACCCTATGCACCGCGAGCCTTTTGTCGTGTCGCTGGATTTTCTCCGCAGGATCCGCCGCCGCGACCGGAAGGTGATTGCCGTCGGGACCACTTCCGTCCGCACCCTGGAATCTTTGTACTATGCCGGCGTCAACTGCCTGGAAAACGGTGCTCCCGCCGATGTGGGACAATGGGATCCGTATACAAGGGAATACCCCTGGTCAACGGAGGAGGCATTGGATGCCTTGATTCATTTCCTGGAAGAGCGGGGCATGAGCCAGCTCTCCATCGGGACGCGGATCATTATCGTGCCCGGTTTCCGCTTCCGGCTGGTTGACCTCCTGGTAACGAATTTCCATCAGCCCGAGAGTACGTTGCTCCTGCTTGTCAGCGCTTTCGTGGCAGGGGACTGGCGCTCGATCTACCGGTATGCCTTGGACCATGATTTCCGTTTCCTGAGCTACGGAGACAGCTCCCTGCTGCTGCGTCGGGATGGGAAGACAGATTCGCAGGCGGATTCTCTTTGAAGATTCCCCCGTTTTTCTTAAATTTGCGTTTCGGATTTACCGGCGGTCTCCGCCGGCATTTAAGATTGTTGACATGAGCGAAGAGATCAATGAATTTGAGAGCATCAGCCCGTATACGGACCAGGAAGCGGTAGAAGCCCTTGGGAAGGTCGCCGACCACCCTGTCGTGCCGATTATCTCGAAATACATTTTTCCGGACAAGGAGCCTGATTTTCTTCGGAATGCCCTGAAGAATGTCCACAGTATCGATGAGTTCCAGACATTGGTCATGTCTAAATTCGTCGAATGGATCCTCGCGACTTCCGTCCACAATTTCTCTTATGACGGCATTGAAAATCTCAAGAAAACGGAAGGGCGTTTCCTGGCTTTGTCCAATCACCGTGACATCATCATCGACCCGGCCATCACGCAGGTCGTTCTTTTCCGGAACGGGTTGCCGCTCACGGAAATTGCAGTCGGTGACAATCTCTTGTCAAACAAGTATATAGAGTATCTCATCCGCTCGAATCGGATGATCCGGGTCATCCGGGGGATCAGCGCCCGCTCGCTTTACCTGTCCTCCCAGGTCCTGTCCAAGTATATCCGCCAGTGCATCACGTCCGGAAAGAGTTCGATCTGGATGGCGCAGCGCGAAGGCCGTACCAAAAACGGCATCGATACGACGGAGCAGGGCTTGTTGAAAATGCTGGACATGAGCGGAACGAAGGATTTCTCTTCGAACTTCGCCGAGCTGAACATCATCCCGCTGAGTATATCCTATGAGTTCGAGCCGTGTGACATCAAGAAAGCCCGGGAGCTGCTGATTTCCAAGACGCAGAAGTATGTGAAAGGGCCGACGGAGGACATGGAAAGCATCATGATCGGAATCCGTCAGCAAAAAGGCAACATCCACTTGAATATCGGCGTCCCGCTCAGCCGGGAAGAAATCGATGCCGCCTCTGCCTGCAATAAGAATGACCGGTATCAGGCCATCCGGCATGCGGTCGATCAGCGGGTCATCGAGGGATACCGTCTCTGGCAGACCAACTACATTGCGTACGATATGGTCCACCATTCCTATAAGTATGCGGACCGGTATGCTCCCGCTGACGTGGAAGCCTTCACTTCTTATGTGGAGAAGCAATTGGATTCAGTTGAGAAAGAACTGAACCGTAATGATTTGCGTGAAATCTTCCTGCGGATTTATGCCAACCCGGTTGCTTCCAAGGAGCAGCTGGCCAAAGAGCGCGGCCAGAAACTGATTTAATCTTTTTTCATGTGTACGTCCACCTGCGGGAACGGGAAGGCAATCCCGTTCCGGGGGAGTTCCGTATAAATCCGTTCATTGATGTCATACTGGACTTTCCAGTAATCCGCCACGTCGACCCAGCACCGGACGACAAACTCCACGGAACTGTCCTTGAACGCATTCAGGTTGACGGACGGGTCCGCGATTCCGCTGACTTGCGTCGTATGGAGGACGCGCGGGTCCGCATTCAGAATGGACAGCAACACTTCCCGCACCCGGGCAGCATCGGCCCCGTACGCGACACCCACATTCCACTGGACCCGGTGGTAGCGGTTGTGCGTGACATTGCTGATGGTTCCGTTGAACAGGTTTCCGTTCGGCAGGACCACGAGGGTGTTGTCGTATGTCCGGATTTTCGTGCTGACGATATTGACATCGGTAACATACCCTTCAAAGCCTTGCGCCTTGATAAAGTCGCCGGCCTTGAAGGGTTTGAATGTCAATATCATGAGTCCGCCTGCCAGGTTCTGCACCGTTCCGCTCAGGGCCATGCCGATGGCCATGCCGCCGGCCGCCAGCAGCGCGGCGATCGAGGTCGTGTTGATGCCGAGCGTGCTGATGGTGATGACAATCAGCAGGATTGTCATGGCAATTGAAATCAGGCTGGTGACGAAAGAAACAATGGTTTTCTCCGTCTTCCTTTTCTCGAATACCCGGGTCATCATCCGCTTCACCCACTTGATGAGGAGCGCGCCGATAATATAGATGGCGATGGCGCAAAGGACCTTGAGGCCGAATTCCAGCAGGTCCCCGATCAGGTCCGAGAAAAACTTCTGGGGATTGGTGACCATTTCCTCGGCAGCATGGCGCAGGACAAATTTCGCCGAATCTGTCAATTCAGCAGGATTGACAGAAGGGGTATACGGAATCGTCTGCGCAAACAGCCGCCAGGGAAATGTAAACATAATCAATCGCTTAGAAGAGTTTGTCGACAGCCGCGATGATTTCTTCTTCGGGCAGTTCGGGACTCAGGATCAGGTCGGGTTCTTTCAGGGTGAAGCCATGCTTGGAGGCATTGAGACGGCCGCCGCCGGTGATATTGAGCATGACATATTCCGATTTTCCTACCACTCCTTTTTCAACGGCTTCCGCCAGGCCGGCGACTGCGGTAGCAGCGGCCGGGAAGATGTCAACCCCTTCGAGGTTGAAGAACTGGAGCATCCAGTAAACGATTTCGTCATTCGTCGCCTTGAACATGTCACCGCCCGATGCCTTGAGGACATCATACAGGCCTCCGTGCAAGCTGTAGGGCGGTTTGCGGTTGGACAGGACCTTGGCCAGGATCACTTCGGCATTCCGCCGTCCTTGCTCGGGCGTCAGGGGCAGCAGGCTGCGGGAGTCGGCTTTCCAGGAATCATACATGATGGTGAACGGCACGTTCTGGCAAGCATAGATCCGCATTTTGTTCGGGCCGAAGCGGCCGTCTTCTTCCAGCCGGCAGGCATTTTCCCAAGCGGCAATGGCACCGGTTCCGCTGCCGACCGCCTGGAAATACGCATCGGGAATGCGTTTCATCACTTCGACGGCCGAGAGGACCGTCGTCCCCATCCCGTCCCGGCGGGCGACATTCTTGGCGCCTCCCTCGGCGAGGAAACGCGGATTCCGGCAAAGCTTTTCGCCCAGCATGATGGCATCATAATAGTCTGTTCCGCAAGGCGTTGCCAGCACTTTGACGCAGGGCTTGAGCGGTTTGAGGAACCACAAGTCTCCGATGTTGTCCTGCGGAATGCAGATGACCAGGGGAATGTTGTTGTCGGAGCAGACTTTGGCAAAGGCCCGGGCGGTATTGCCAGCCGATTGGACGACCAGTACTTGCTTATGCTTCTTGGGCAGACGGGCGCAGACGGAGAAGGCTTCCGTTTCCTTGAAGGTGCAGGTCTCCATTTTGGCGCCGATCTTGGGCCAGTATCCGGAGAATGTGATATACAGGTTTTCCATGCCCAGCAAGCCGGCGAGGCCCTTGCTTTTGTACGTGACCGGCGCATGGGATTTGCGCAGGGTACGGACGATGGGCAGCCAGGAGGCATAGCGGTACAGACCCTTCTGGGAGTCATCCGGGGTGAAAAGCCGGTTGTTGTACACGGCCCTGATCAGGGACGGTTCCGTTGCCTGCGGGTCGGACAGGGTCCAGCAGGAATCTTCGAACGTGCGGCCGGTGCCGACGTCTTTAAGCTGGTATTGCGTGGGTTTGAAGGCCATGGCAGTATAGGTTTAAGGTTTATAATTTCATGAAAAGCCAGACGAGGTAGGCCGCTTCGACCAGCAGCAACAGGGCGCCGTCGAATCGGTCGAGTACATTCTTTTTCCCCGTGAACACGGCGGTCAGCAGCATGACGGCACTCAGCACGAGGACGCCCATGTCGACCGGGTCGATGCTGGCGAACGAGAGGGGGGTGATGAGGGCGGAGCCGCCCAAAATCAAAAGTATGTTGAAAACGTTGGATCCCAGGATATTCCCGAGGGCCAACTGCCCTTTCTTCTTGATAGCGGCGACCACGCAGGTGGCCAGTTCCGGCATGGACGTCCCGCCGGCCAGGATGGTGATGGCGATGAACTTGTCGCTGATTCCCAACTGGCGGGCGATATCGGTGGCATTGTCCACGAAGAGGCGCCCGCCGACAATCAGCCCCGCCAAACCGCCGGCAATCATGAGGATAGCCGGGAAGGTACGGATGACTTTTTCCTCTTTATCTTCCGTTTCTTCTGCCTTGCCGCTGCGGAAGGACAGGATCATGTATCCGACGAAGACCGCCAGAAGCAAGGCGCCGTCCCCGCGTCCCAGTTTCATGGCGCCGCCAAGATAGAAGTTCTTGAGCACCAGTAAAAGCAGCAGCACGGTTACGGCGATGTTGAAGGGGATGTCTTTCCGCCGGTTGCCGGGCGTGATGGCCATCGGCATCAGGACGGCTGTCAGACCCAGGATCAGCAATGTGTTGAAGATATTGGACCCCATGACGTTGCCGACAGCGATGTCCGCATTCCCCTCCAGGGCGCCCAGGAAACTGACCACCATTTCAGGGGCGGACGTGCCCATCCCGACGATGGTCAGGCCGATAACGAATTCACTGATTCCGGCCTTGCGGGCGACTGCCGAGGCCCCGTCGACGAGGTAATCCGCCCCGAAAATGATCAGGGCCAGGCCGACAAGGAACAGTATGACAGAAACTAGCATCTATTTGCAAATTTAAGAAATCCTCTCCAGTTTACATACATTTTCCACGTGTTGCGTATGCGGGAACATGTCGACAGGCTGCACCGCCGTTATCCGGTACCGGCTGGAAAGGATGGCCAAGTCGCGGGCTTGCGAGGCCGGATTGCAACTGACATACACCATGCGGGGCGGGGCTGCCCGGAGGATGACCTCGGCGACATCGGGGTGGATACCGGCCCGGGGCGGATCCAGGATAATGACATCGGGCTGCCCATTCTGCCGGATAAAGTCCTCCGTCAGGATATCTTTCATGTCTCCCGCATAGAACGTGCAGTTGGCAATCCCGTTGGCGGCCGCATTGGCGCGGGCGTCCTCAATGGCCTCCGGGACATATTCGATGCCGATGACGCGCGCCGCCTGGCGGGAAACGAACTGGGCGATGGTCCCGGTCCCGGTGTACAGGTCATACACCGTTTCTGATCCGGAAAGCGCGGCAAAATCACGGGCGACACTGTAGAGCCGGTAAGCCTGCAGGCTGTTGGTCTGGTAGAAAGATTTCGGCCCGATCCGGAAGGTGAGTCCTTCCATTTCTTCGGTCAGGACGGGGTCCCCGCGGAAGAGGATGCATTCCTGGTCGGAGATGGAGTCGTTCATTTTCCGGTTGATGACATAATAGAGGGATTTGATCTGCGGGAAGGCCTCGCAAAGGGCTTCCAGCAGGGGAATCCGGGTCTCTGGCTCGTCATAGAAAAAGCAAAGGATCACCATGAAATCGCCCCGTTCGTTGGAGCGGATGAATACATTCCGCAAGTATCCGGTATTGGCCCGGATGTCAAAGAAGGGGAGACCGTGTGAGACAGCATACGATTTCAGGAAAAGCCGAATCTGGTTGGAGGGCTCTTTCTGAAGGAAACACTGCTTGATATCCAGTACTTTATCAAAGAATTTCCCGACATGGAACCCCAGTCCGGCCCGGTCTTCGGGCGGGATGGCATCGGGGTCTTCTCCGCTGAGGACCCAGCGCCGGGAAGAGAAGGAATACTCCAGTTTATTCCGGTAGAACCGGGTCCGCTCCGAAGGCAGGATCGGTGAGATTTCAGGAATGTCCAGGTGCCCGATCCGGACCAGCTGGTCCCATACCTGCTGCTGTTTGGCTTGCAGCTGCAGGTCATAAGGGAGTGGCTGCCAGCGACATCCGCCGCATACCCCGAAATGGGGACAGAATGCCTCCAGCCGCCGGGGAGACGGCGTGACGATTTCGGTAATGTATCCTTCGAGGAAACTCTTTTTTTTCTTGG